>Ga0265338_10011720_pt1 | contig 10091 bp, 7 predicted proteins | sample 42126metaG_FD_193579 | JGI IMG/M metagenome (GOLD analysis project Ga0265338, IMG submission 193579) | Rhizosphere microbial communities from Carex aquatilis grown in University of Washington, Seatle, WA, United States - 4-21-26 metaG | ecosystem: Host-associated > Plants > Roots > Rhizosphere >... | reverse complement strand
GACAACCATGCCGCGTGGACCGAAGACCGCCTCTGGGACGCCTTCGCTGCAACCGCGCCAGGCAAAGTCAAAGGTCACTCGCAAGCCGGACGCTTTGCCGACCTCGTTGCGCTCGTCCGCTTCTCGCTCGAACAGCAACCCGTGCTCGCGCCGTTTGCGGATTCTGTGTCGGAACGGTTCAACGAATGGCTTATGAGCAAGGCCAAGGCCGGAGTCAAATTTAATCCTGAACAACTCGGCTGGCTGAATTTGATTCGCGACCACATCGCCACCAGCCTGAGCATCGAGCCAGAAGATTTGGAACTTTCACCGTTTAACCAGCGTGGCGGCTTAGGGAAGGCGCATCAGCTCTTCGGCGAGCAACTGCCCAAATTGCTGGATGAGCTTAATGAGGTGCTTGCAGCATGAATATTGACAACGCAGTTTGGCAATGTTTGTTGAAAGCTATCGATCGCTTTAATCAAAGTGGCGATCCAAAATCGCTTCTATGTCCTCGGAACGAAAATCCAACCACAAAGTCCGATTGGACGGCAGCAAGCGAACGAGCGATTGCATATCGGCTGGCATTCTATCTTGAAACTGAATTGCGAAGAGTTCCTTTAGTCGGTGACTACGGTCCGCTTACCGTTGATTGCGAATACAATCGCCACCTGGCGGAGGGAAAATCGCTCGCAGCCGAAGCAGCAGAGGAGATCAAGCAAATAGTTAAGCAGGCTAGGAAGAAGGAGTTGGAAGAGAATGACGACGGTTTTTACGTGTTCTCTGTCGCTCCAGATATTCTCGTGCACCAGAGGCGAACGGATGCCAATAATATTTTGGTTGTTGAGATCAAAAAGAGGAGCAATCCCGAAACCGATAAATATGACCGGCTAAAATTGGAATTATTCACGAGCCCCAAAGAAGACGAGCGAGGTTACGGCTACAAAATTGGTGCTTGGATCGTCGCGGAGGACAATCTTCGTCCGCACGAACGTCGCCTGCGCCTCGTTAGGAAATTTAAAGATGGTGTGGAAAGCGAAGTCGAGGTATGAGCGACTTCGAACAAGCCGTAGCCCAAAGGCGACGAAAGAAAATAACCCAAGGCAAAAACCTGTCGCGCCGAAGTGAAACCAAGGCGGACGACCTGAGTCAGGCATCCCATAGCAAGCCAAGCCTTGTAGGTGCGCAAGAAAGCGGCAGGAATTTAGCTCCCCTTAGCTCGATCGGAGTTGTTATCTGCGGTCAGTCACCGCCGAGCAGCACGGTCAATAAGGAGGGAAAAGGCATTCCATATGTTTCCGGACCCGAACACTGGGACGGCTCTGTCGTTCATCTGAACAAGTGGACAACTGGGGCCAAGCGGACAGTGCCGGCAGGTTGCGTTTTTGTTACTGTCAAAGGCGCTGGAGTCGGAACCGTGTTTCCAGGCGTCGAAGCCGCAATCGGTCGGGATATTTACGCATTCAAACCAAACGATAATGTCGACACCCGCTACATTGAGCATGGTCTTCGCCACACGGCGGCCGAAGTTGTGCGCTTCGCCCGTGGCGACATCCCAGGTCTTTCCAAGAATCATCTCCTCGATCACGAGATCTCACTCCCCCCTCTCCCCGAACAACGGCGGATTGTGGCGGAGATTGAGAAGCAATTCACGCGACTGGAGGCGGGGGTGGCGGCGTTGCGCCGAGTGCAGACCAATCTCAAACGCTACCGCACCGCCGTCCTCAAAGCCGCTTGCGAAGGCCATCTCGTCCCCACCGAAGCCGAACTCGCCAATACAGGAAAGCGGAAAGCAAACTTTGAAACGGGCGAAGCACTGCTCGCTCGCATCCTTACCCAGCGCCGCCAAAACTGGCAAGGCCGTGGAAAATACAAAGAGCCTGCCGTTCCCGAGCACGCAAAGATGCCCGAACTGCCCACCGGCTGGACTTGGGCGACGGTTGAGCAACTTGCCGCACCTGAACCGAACTCAATCACCGATGGTCCGTTTGGTTCGAACCTTAAGACGGAGCATTATATGGAAAGCGGACCTAGCGTTATCCGCCTTCAGAACATCGGAGATGGCATTTACATCGATGAAAAGGCGCACATCACCCAAGCGCACTTTGAACGGCTCCAGAAGCATCGCGTCTTCGCAGGTGATGTCGTCATAGCCGGGTTCGGAGAAAACCCGCCGCGCTCCTGCATCATTGCTGAATCGCTTGGCCCAGCCGTTGTCAAAGCCGACTGCATTCGCTTCAAGCCACACAGTTCCGTCATGCCGAAATACATGAACGCCGCACTCAACTCTGAACCAGTTCGCAAGCGAACGAAGGGAATGGTTCATGGTGTTGGTCGTCCACGGCTGAACCTCGGGGAAATTAAATCCATCGTGCTACCACTACCCTCGCTGGCCGAGCAGACGCGGATCGTGGCGGAAGTGGAGCGGCGGTTGAGCGTGGTGGAGGAGTTGGAATCGGTGGTGTCCGCCAACCTCCAGCGCGCCACCCGCCTCCGCCAGTCCATTCTCCAAAAAGCCTTCACCGGAAATTTATGAAAACCATTGTCTTTGTATCAGCCTTGCAAGAAGAGATAGACGCTTTGTGGACAGATGCCTCCCTGCGCTGGTCTGGTCCCAAGCACAAAGGTGACGCTATCTGGTATCGAGAAGGCTACTTCAACGCCTATCGAATTATTGCAGCTGCTGCATGTGAAATGGGATTGGTAACCAGTGCAATTCTGACAACCAAACTGATTCTGCGATGGAAGCCTGATTTGGTCATTGCAGTCGGCATTTGTGCCGGTCGAGATAAAAGCCTTAAGCTTGGCGACACCATTATGTCTTCAGCCAGCTTTCTTTACCGGTTCGGCTTTTATCAGAACGGAAAGTTTGGACAACGGAAGAGGCGTTGTGAAGTCAGCGAACGCATAAAACCGATTCTCCAAAGATTTGAGGTGGGCTGGCCGAGTATATCGAGAAAGATATTTAGTAAACAGCGAAGCAAGCCCAAAGTGATCCGCGGAGAATACGCTTCCGCTGATTTCTTGATGAAGGACGCGCAAGTCATGCGCGATCTTCGAAAATCCAACGGGAACTTCTACGCGCTTGATATGGAGAGTTACGCCATTGCGCGCGCTGCCGAGATTCTCAAAGTTCCTTACGGCGCTGTAATTGTGAAGTCTATTTCTGACCATGGAACGAAGGCGAAGACTGACGCAGGCCGCGAATATGTAAAATCAGTCTCGAAAACGGTCGGCATCGAACTCGCAAAAACCTTCATAAGGGAGAAAAAACCTGGCATCTCTCAACCCCGCGCAGCGATTGTTTCAAGCGCGCTCAGTGGAAAAGCTACTCGCGTTCTTGCTCTTTGTCCGCAGATGGGAACTTTTGAATTGATCCCTAAGAGTTGGAAGGCAAAGAAAGTTCAGATTCTGAACGGATATGACGTTGGCGAACTTCCGCAAGTTTTTATCAATTCAGGTCGCAATGTTATCACAGCAGCGATGCCCAAGGGCCATTACGGCCAGGTTGGTGCAGCAATATGGGCAACAATTTTTGCGGAGGCATGTAAGCCAACCCTCATTGTGGTGCTGGGAGCATGTGGCGGTATCCAAAAGGAAACCCAGCCTGGAGACATTGTTTTTGCCAACCGGGCGTATCACTTCCAATTTGGAGCACTAAAAAGCGGGACTTTCGAACCGGAAGTCCGATCCCTTGATGTTCACGACGACATTCGGGGCTTCCTTTTTGCGTATAGCTCAAGTCACCTCAATGAGTTGATTGGAAGACTTCACAAAAAGGTCAAACTACACATAGTCAAACCGACACCCGCAAAAAGGGCACGGTGTCACATCGCACCACTCGCATCGTCTGATTTGTATATTCGCGATAGGAGCAAAATTGCAGTGGCTTTGGGAATAGATAGAAAGATGGTTGGTTCAGACATGGAGGCATACGCTATAATGCGTGCGGCTAAGCACTCTCAGGTCCAGCTTGGCGCGCTTGTGGTTCGCGGCGTCTCGGACTATGCGGATGTTGACACAGATTCAATTGTTAGCAAAACCAAGGAGCATATGAAGGCCGTCCGCGGCCTCAGTATCAAATGTGTGGAGAGGATGCTTAGCGATGGTCTTCGAGATCTCGTGAAACGGCACGGCAAATCTTTATCTTCGGTAAGATAATATGAACAACCCAATCGAAACCGCAGCAGATTTGCATCGCGAAATAACTAGGCGTGGTCTTGAATTAAGGCCGGAGGTCGGGCGCGATGCGGCGTTGGTCGCTGAATTGGCAAGCAAATTAGGAATCCCTTCGACTCGTTTCATGTCTGAACTCGAAGCTTCCGCTAAAACTGCCGAGGACTATTTGCGGGCATTGATGCTGGTTGCAGAGCCGTTCGCAAGAATGTTCCGGGAAATTTGGACTTACCTCGCTCAACATTGCGCGCCGAGGGCGCAGGAGAGTCTTATCATCAGGTTCGGATTCGACGGAGACAATCAAGAAATTGATTGGGATCAATTCCGAGTCATGGTGGAAATAGCAAAGAGAGTTCGAAGTTTTGGTCCGGTTTTGTTATGGCAGGACGAATATCTTTTTGACCTTGGTAGATTGTTGACGTCGCACCTGACAAAACGGCGATATCCCAGATACGAACCAGGAGCTTCATTTGAATTAAAGCCCATCCAAATCGCCGCGCCTTTGGACGAAGTTGGGTATGAAGCTCGTGCACTCCTCCAATCCCTGATAGATGAGATTCACGCCGAATGGCCCAATTTGAAGGAGCAAGAGCAGGTTTCCGCAGAGTGGGAAAAGGATTTATCAAACTTCCGAGACTTGCCGGAATTGCAGTCAATCAAAGCTGAAGGCGACCCGCAACCAAAGTATCGAAAGCGATCTACTCGAGAACTTGCGTTCTTATTGACCGATTTGATCCCAGCTTGGGGTGACATTTGCGAGCAGTGGAATCTTATCCCAGCCTCAGATAAGCGTAGCGCAGAACATTATTTTCGAACACAAATCGAACCAAATTTGAAATCGGCTCAGTCGCCGGCTTGGAGAAGAATAAAACAGGCATTGGACTTGTTGGATCTTCCGTTTTGGCGATACCGCTGGCACACGTATGAAGTCTGGGCCTCAGTAAAAGCTTTAGAAGCGCTTGCCGATTTTTGCCCTCAACCGGTAGTGAAAGACGGGCATTTGGCACTGGATGCTGCAAATCCTGCTTTGATTGCCAGACTTTCAGCGAAGCAGCCAATTTACGCTCATGTTCAAGGGGAAACGAAACTTGCAAAGCCGTTGGGGAAACGAAAAGCAATAAAGCCTGACCTGCGCTTTTCTCTTAATGACCCCGCAAGCAATGAAGCCACTTTGTCAATTGTGGAGTATAAACAGCGGCGTGAGCTTGACGCAAAACACGCTGCTGAGGTTCTTGAAGCTTATTCATTGGGCGTTGGCCTCGGCGGGGGTGTAGTGCTCATCAACTACGATGCAATTCCAAAAGTTGCTGTCCCACCTCTCTGCATTCTTCTGGGAGACGTTCATCCGGGAAAACCCGGCAAAGTTCGCGAATATCAGACGGCTAGACGGTTCGATTTTTGTTTTTCCTTTTGTATGGTGCAATTGAGCAAAATCATTACTCTTTGGCTTTAAGGCTGTGCAATTCTGGTATCATCCAATAGGGCGCAGCGGGAGAATCTGTTTATGGCAGAGCGTTGGTTTTCCATCGGAGAAATTGCCGCTCATCGGGGCGTCGGTTGGGACGTCTTCTGCAAATGTGTTGAACGCAAGGAAACGTCTACGCACAAGCTTGGGCGGCTTTCAATACCCGTCGCATTGAAGGCTGATCAGCGGCCAAAAGCCAGACACACCGCGCAGCAGAAGATGGAGGGTTGTACCTCGCTCACGAAACGGCTCCTTAACTAAACGACACAACTCAGCACGAAATGAACTCCGTAATCAAACCTTGGCTAGTTGCGAGCTTGACCATCGCGCTGCTTGGAAGCGCGTTGCTCTCAGGCGTCCTCATTGTGAAGCTCAGCCGTTTCGACGAGGAAAAAAAACACGCAGAGGAAGTGGAAGCTCTCGCGACTAAGAAGGGAACCGAGTTGGCCGCTCTTCAGGTCGAAGTTGCCTCTTTAACAAAACAGAAAGATGCGCTCGCGCCAACAGTCGCTGATTGGGAAAAGCGATTGGCTGAAAAAGCTGCCGCCGAAGCCTCACTGGCCACGTTGCAGGCAAAGGAGCATCAGTCTGAATCGGATATTACACGAGCTGGCCAACGGTTGGACGAAACGACCCAAGCATTGATCGAAGCCGAAAAGCAAAAGACCGAAATCAGTTCCACAATTGACAAGCTCAAATCTGAATTACTCTCCGTAGCCAAATCCAACACCGATACGAAGGCAATGCTGGAAGCAGCGGCGAATGCTGAGCATCGTCTCAGTGATGCCACCAACGCCTTTGCAAATATCGCTGCTCGACGAAAAGAACTCGAGGCGGATACGGAGTCCGCGCAAACGAATATAACACTGATCCGAAAGGAAACCGATGGTTTGCGTTCAACGCGCGAAGCACTGACTACTGACACTGCCGCGCTTCGTCAGCAGATTCAGTACTTAAAGGATCAGCTCGCAACTTCAGACACGCAGGCAGCCGAATTTAAAGCGCGTCAAACTGCTCTTAAAGAGGAAGAACTAAAGCTCACAAAGGTTCAACAACAGATCGCAACCACTGAAGCTCGCACGGCGGAATTGGAAACGCGCCGACTACAAACGGTTTCTGCTATCACCCAGTTGACGAATCGTTTCGAACTAGCCAAAAAAGAAACTTTTGAAGCTGAAGCTCAGCTCGAGAAATCAAAATCTGACTTGCAGTTGGCTGATTCACAACTGACGTCTGCGCGGAAGCTGAGCCAAGAATTCTCAGCCAGGCAAGGCGAGCTCACCCGCGAAGTTTCTCAATTAGAAGCCAGCATCGAGCGGCTCAAGAAAGAAAAGGAATCTCTGGAAAAGGAAATTGGCCAATTGGATTCCAAACAGGAAAAAACACAGGCGAATGCTCCAAAATAATGAGCGGCCACAAATAGGAAATTAAAATGTCCAGTACCCAGATATTACAATGGTCCCTGTGGGGGCTTTCGCTGTTTGCCGGAGTCGGCGCGATCCTAGCATTGTTCAAGCTTCGGGATGCAGAGCGTTACCTACCGAAATGGACAGAACTCACGGAGATAGACGCAGTTTTGACAGTTCGCCGTGAAGAGTTGCGCCAGGTTACCGAGGGCGTTGAAAAACGTCATGCCGAAATCGGTCAGCTTGAAGCAACGGTGGGTAATCTGCGAATTCTTAAGGAGTGGCAGGACGCAAACCCAGAAGCGCCTGCTCGAATCCAGCAAATGATGATCGACCTGGAACGGTGCAAGTCCGAATTGGCCGCAGTGCAACAGAAGCTGGCCCAAGAAGAACAATTCCTTAAAGCCGCAATTCAAGAAAACGATAAGCTCAAGGAGGATAAAATTCGACTGACCCAAGAGACCAATGCTCTCGGTGAAAAGTTTGAGGGGCTTCAGAAGCAAAAAGCTGAAGTTGAGAAAACAATTCAAGACCTGGATGGCCACCAGCGCGATCTCCAACGCCAGGTCAACGACCTACTCGACAAACAATTCGCAGCGGAAAAGGAATTGGCGGAATTGACGGACCAGGTCGCAGCTGCTCAAAAAGAAAAACGCGATGCCGAGGCTGGTCGCGACGAGGCGTTTGCCGAACGTAACGCGGCCCTTGCAGAAAAGGCAGGAATTGAAAAGGCAATCGAACAACTGAGGGATTTGGCCAAGGGCATGCAATCCAATTTGAAAGATGCCGGAGTCACGGGAGGCGGGAATTACCAGGATTTGTCTAAGGGTATTTCCTTCCCGCCTTTGGCACCGACGTCACAGCCAATTTCCGAACAACTGGCAGTCGAGCGCGCCCAAAAATATATCTCGGGCAAGAAACTGGTCTTCCCAGAACGTATCATTCATGCCTTCCACACTTCGCTTAAGACCGGTGATATTTGTCCGTTGGTTGTCCTTGCTGGTATTAGCGGCACTGGCAAGAGTGAACTTCCACGTCATTATGCCGATGGCATGGGATTCCATTTTCTGCTGTCAGCCGTCCAACCCCGCTGGGACAGCCCGCAGGACCTGTTCGGTTTCTATAATTATCTGGAACGTCGCTATAAGGCAACCGAACTTGCTCGGGCCTTGGTCCAATTCGAACGGTTCAATCAAAAGGCCTTTGAGGAAGTTTTTGAGGATTCCGATATTGATAACCGCAGTGATCGAATGCTGCTCGTGCTGCTGGATGAGATGAACCTCGCTCGAACCGAATATTATTTCTCCGAGTTCCTCTCCAAGTTGGAAACCCGCCGAATGGTTAACGAAAACGTCGAAGCAGATAGGGGCCGCGCGGAAATTGAATTAGATATGGGTGGCACATCCAAAGACGGCAACCGCGGACTCCGAATATACCCGGGCAAAAACGTACTATTCGTCGGCACCATGAACGAGGATGAATCCACTCAGTCCCTTTCCGACAAAGTTATCGACCGCGCCACGGTTTTACGGTTCGGTCGGCCAAAAAAGACCAATCCTCAGATGAGTGGTGGACAGGAGTCCCCGGTCAAAAATGGACTAACCTTTCAACAGTGGGAAGGCTGGTTGCACAAGCCCGAAGACTTGAACAATCACGCCCATGCCGTCGATGATTGGATTGATAAATTGAATGATGCCCTGGATCGGCTTGGGCGCCCATTTGCGTTTCGGGTGGACCGTTCCATCAGGTCATATATCGCCAATTATCCCCGTTGGGTAACGGAATGGCACAAACGTGCCATGGCCGACCAGATTGAACAGCGTATTTTCCCAAAGCTTCGCGGTATTGAACCCGATCAAGGCGAAGCCCCTCATGCCTTTAATGTAATAAGCTCAATCATCGACGAGTTGGAAGATGAGCCTCTGAAACAAGCTTTCCAAAAGAGCTATCGAGATCAGTCAACATTCCTGTTTCGAGGAGTTGTTCGGGAATAGCCCCCGATGGCTCCAACCTTACAATCGCCCGAACCTTGGAGTTGCTTGCTGGGTCAGCAGATGCTGCTCACGTCATGTTCTCACCTAAATGGGTCAGCATCTCCAAGAATTCTCTTGGATGTTCAGAAGCCGATACTTCGTATTTCTTTGCCAAGTGGACAGGCACCGCTGCCGCCAGCGTCCTTTCCATTTACGTTTGGCAGTTCCCGCTATCAAGCGTTTCACCTTCCGACGGATTCACGTATTCAACGCGAACATCCGGACTTTTCTCTAACGTTGCCGCTCCTGGAAGGCGCCATTAATGTAAACCAATCCCAACCAGTCTGTCGGCCCGCAGAAAAACGGCCTGACAATGTAGAAAGCCGATCCGGCAGCCACTACGTCGATGCATGGATAGACTGGCAGGTCTGGGCTTTCCAGGAACTGGGACATTTGCCAGAGGAACCGGACGAATTCGATGCCGCCACGCGTTCTGCCACCATTCGTCGGTCGTGGACCGCAGCCAGTGAAGTGTGGTTTCGTAATGGTGGTGCCGATGCCCGTATGGCTCTAATCGTCCGTTTAAGCAGGGAATCGACCTTGCACCAGGCACTAGAAACAGTCAGTCGGCATCCGCGTCGGATTCTCCAGCGCTATCGCAACGACACCCCGATTAGCCGGATTCAGGAACTCGATCCGGCTTGTATTCGCGATTATGCCCGTCGCCCTGGTATCTCTGCGCTGGAAAAAGCCGGCCCGCGCCAGCGGCTCCTAGCTGTACTGCGACGAGAACTCCGTGACACGCTGGAGAATCGCGTCGCTTGTTGGGTAATGGAACGCATTGCGTATCGGGCTGGGGCCTATTGTTCGGAAAATAGCGCATACCATCAGGATGAGAAAGTGGAGGGGGTTAATCGTTTTGGCCGCAACAGCAAACAATGGCGATCTTCCCAATGGCTTCAGGATGTTGCCCGCCTGAGGCAGGTGGTCGCCCAACCAAACTATCCGCTTCAGTTTGAAACCCGATATCAGGCGGTGTGGAAAACTTATCAGCGGCTCTTAAAGGAAAAGCGTGAGATTGATGATGCCTGG
>Ga0265338_10011719_pt1 | contig 10091 bp, 6 predicted proteins | sample 42126metaG_FD_193579 | JGI IMG/M metagenome (GOLD analysis project Ga0265338, IMG submission 193579) | Rhizosphere microbial communities from Carex aquatilis grown in University of Washington, Seatle, WA, United States - 4-21-26 metaG | ecosystem: Host-associated > Plants > Roots > Rhizosphere >... | reverse complement strand
GGTTCCGCAAGCACATCAAGGCCATCAAGGAAGAGGAAGCGCGGGAACTGATCCTGCTCGACGACATGCTGGTGCTCATCACGCAGGACGACGTGATTTACCGTCGGGTCTTCGACAAGAACCACCGTTCCTGCGTCCCGAACTTCGGCTGCTACATCAAGGCCGAGATTGGTGGCAAGATGAAGTACTTCGCCGTGAGCCGGCAGATGGTGTTATTCGCCGTGGAACGCCGCAAAGCCTGGCGCATGCTCCAGAGTAAGGCAGGGGTATCGAACAAGGATTATCTCGCCCAAAAGGCATTGCTCACCAAGCTGGATAAAGGTGAGTTGCAACTGGCCGAAGTTCAGTCGAAGACAAAAGAGCTGTTCGAAGCTGAGCTCGCCAAACTGAATTAACAAGCCGCGTGGCGCAGCTTTACGCGGCAAAGCAAAACCGGCGTAGTGAACAGGACTTGAAGCGGTTAGACCCTCAGCCCTCAACCTTTAACCACCCACCACAATCTCACGATAGAGCGCGATACAGAAAATCCTGTCGGATTTTGGCGCCAGCGGTTGTTTAATGGGTGAGATGCACAACAAATCAGACGCCCAATTGCTCCGCGACTACGCCGAAAGGGGTGTGGAAGCGGCTTTCCGGGAGATCGTCACCCGGCACACCGACCTCGTGTACTCGGCGGCGTTGCGGCAGGTGCATTCACCCGATCTCGCCGGCGATATTGCGCAAAGCGTCTTCATCGACCTTATCCGCAAATCGCGGTCGCTGGCCGGCAAGCTCGCCGCAGACGCCTCGCTGATCGGCTGGCTCTACCGCAGCACGCGCTACGCGGCGCTCAATCATTTGCGGGACGACCGCCGCCGTACCGCGCGCGAAAGGCAGGCCATGGAACAACTCCACACCAATTCCGAATCCACGCCGGACTGGGAAAACATCCGCCCCCTGCTCGATGAAGCGATGGCCGGATTGGGCGACGACCACGATGCCCTGCTGTTGCGCTATTTCAAGGACCAGGATTATCGCGCGGTGGGCCGGGCGCTGGGCGTGAGCGATGATACCGCGCAAAAGCGCGTCAGCCGCGCCGTGGAACGCCTGCGGGAATTCTTCGCCAAACGCGGCGTTGCCGTCGGCGCGGGCGGACTTGTCGCCGTCATCTCCGCCAACTCGGTTCAAGCCGCGCCGGTGGGACTCACCGTGACGATTTCCACCGCCGCCAGCCTTGCCGGGACCGCCGCTGTCGCCACAGCAACCACCACCCTCACCAAAGCCATCGCCATGACCACCATACAAAAAGCCTTGATCACCACCGCCATCGTTGCCGCCACCGGCACGGCCTAAAGACTAACTTCCAAGGTTCCCATCGCGGAAATCCTGTTTATGCAGCAGCTTGTCAGCGCCGTCCACGGGCGCCCCACCTTTGTGACCTTTGCGCCTTTTCGCGGCTAAAACCAAACGATCTTGAACAGGAGCAAACGGAGGCAACGGAGAGGAGGCCCGGGCCGGAAAAGCTTAGGAATGAGTTATCCTTTGTTCCCTCCGTTACCTTCTGTGAGATGCCTTTGGAACCCGGCTGGCATGGCGGCGATATTGCTCGGCGGCAGCAGAAGAAAGCCTGGTTGTTGGTTGAGAGTTGAAGGTTGAGAGTTAAAACGGCTCGTCAGTAGCCTCGCCCCACCTTTGTGCACTTTGCGCCTTTTTGCGCAATAAATTCGGGTTACGGTTTCGCGGCTTTTAGAAGCGCATCGGCAAAAGCCTCGTCATCGAACAACTGGGTCATGGCATCTTGCAAGGCCAGATCCACCCCTGCCCTGATTTTATCTCTTTTTCCCCATATGGAGACGTCACGACCGGTGCACAGACCGGCCACGGATTTTTCAAACACCTTGCTCCCATCTGCTCGCTTCACTTGAACGTTCATGGTCACGCGCCCGGTGGCGGCTGCCACAAGCAGGCCGCCCTCATGGACCAAATACGTGTCAAAGGCGCTGAGTTGAGCAGCCACCACGACATTGCTTCCGCCCAGACTGAATCCGCGACTGGTGAGTTCGGTTTCGATGACATTTTTCAGAAAGCCGGCCACATCGTTGGTGGTTAAAATAACGCCCGTTTCTACTCCACCATCGGCCATCACCGCACCGATCCGGTCCTTTTGCGTGGCTCGTGCGTCGGTCACTTCTACTCGTACCGTTACCGCACCGGCGCCGGTGACCGGTTTCACGTTGATCTGCGGGCCATACGATAGCGGAACATAAGTAGTCGTACACCCGCTCAGCAAGGCAACCACCAGAAAACAACCACCGCAAAGATGCAGGATTTTAAGCCATGATTTTGCCATAAACTCTGACCTTTAGTGTTTATCCTTCAGCCTTTGAAGCACCCCGGCTGGCATGGCGGCGATATTACGCCGTTCCGGCGAGCAGGTCAAGGCGGGGGTGGTTGTTGGTTGATCTTCCTTCGCCAAAGGCTATGGAGGACAGGGAGTTGAGGGTTGAGAGTTCCCGGTTCCGAACCCAGACTCGTGACCGGTCTTCGCACCAATGCTACGCCCCGGCAGGCCTCGTCTCCTACTTTCCACCAGCTTGGCCTTGGCTTTCAGCCGGCGGCAGAGTTGACGATGTTGCCCGGCGGCAGTAAAAAGGCGGAAGGCTGAGCTCCGATAAACTCCGATGAATTGCGAGTGGATCGCGAGCGGAGGCTAAAGGCTAAATTTCAGGGTTCCCATTCCCGCTCAATCCGTCCATTGGTCGACTGTTTAGGTGCGGCCCTGTTGCCGTGTCCCGAACGTCGTTTAATTGAATTAGAGAAAACAGCAATAAGTTTGTGTTGTTTAGCTGGTTATGTAATTCAGATTAATGATTGCATATTCGAATCGCCGTTGTATAATCGACGCCAGACGATTTGACCGCAAGAGCCACTGTATTTGCGAGCCGCATCGTCGCAAAATTAATAATCACCTCGGTAACAAAGATATCGAGGCAATAAACCAGCTATGAGAGCAATTCCCATTCCCATTTTCCTGCTCGGGATGAGCCTGGCGCAAGCCCAACTTCCGATCATTACCAACCAGCCAGTCAATCGCATCGTGTGGGCGGGCGGTAACTTGACCCTTACCGTCGGGGTCTCCAACGCCAGCGCGTTTACCTACCAGTGGCAGTTAAACAATACGAATCTATCGGTGCCGATAATTACCACCCTCGTCGGGGGTGGTGTTGGCGATAACGGGCCTGCGACCGATGCCAGCTTAAGGTTCCCATTTGCCCTGGCCCGGGATGGTTCCGGCAATCTGTTTATAGCTGACTATAACAATAACCGCATACGAAAAGTTGATACCCATGGCTCGATCACAACGGTGGCCGGCGATGGCTTCGCCGGCTTTAGTGGCGACGGCGGACCGGCGATCAATGCCAGAATGGATCTGAATGACCGAAATGGTTTTGTCATTCTTCGTGGCGGCATGGCAGTGGATAAGGCGGGAAATTTGTTTATCGCCGATACCGGCAATCAACGTATCCGGCGGATTGATACCAATAGCATCATCACAACTTTTGCCGGGAACGGCAGCGGAGGTTTCTCCGGAGATGGCGGGCCGGCGACCGATGCGTCCTTTACGTTTCCAGCAGATGTGGTCGCCGACCAGTATGGGAACGTCTTCATTTCCGATACGCAGAACGGAAGAATCCGTAAAGTTGACACCAATGGAGTTATCACCACGGTCGCCGGCAATGGAGACCGAAGCTATTCCAACGATGGCGGGCCGGCGACAAATGCCGCGCTGTACTTTCCCGCCGGGGTCGCGCTGGATGCGATGGGTGATCTTTTTATTGCCGACTGCATCAATAACCGCGTCCGGATGGTCGATACAAACGGAATAATTACCACGGTCGCCGGCAATGGTTCATCCACATATTCCGGAGATAATAGCTGGGCCACAAATGCCGGCTTGTCATCCCCGATTGGGGTGGCCATCGACGGTCCCGGGAATTTATTGGTGGCGGATGCGGGAAACAGTCGCGTTCGCAAAGTCAATGCCGCCACCGGCATCATCACGCTGGTTGCGGGAACGGGAACCAATGCCTTTTCCGGCGATGGCGGTCTGGCCACCAACGCCAGCCTGAACCTTCCGGCCGGCATTGCCGCGGACACTTCGGGAAATATTTACATTGCGGATGCCAATAATTTCCGGGTCCGGCGTGTTGATAACAGTGGTGTTATTACGACGTTCGCCGGCAATGGCCGGCAATCTTATTGTGGGGATGGGGGTTCTGCCACCAACGCCGCCTTGCTCGATCCTTTCGGTGCAGCCGTGGATGTTTCCGGCAATATTTTCATAGCGGATACGGACAACGATGTTATTCGCAAGGTAGATACCAATGGCATCATCAGCACGGTGGCTGGCAACGGCATTCATGGATTTTCTGGAGATCGAGGGCCGGCAACGAATGCAAAGTTAGCCGGTCCGTATGGGGTGGGCCTGGATGCAGGCGGCAACATTCTTATTGCCGAACGCGACGGTAATCGAATTCGCAAGGTTGACACGAATGGTGTGATCACCACCATCGCGGGCAACGGAACCTATGGGTCAACCGGGAACGGTGGCCGCGCGACGAATGCCATGGTTGCCCATCCAACCGGTGTTACCGCTGACGCTTTGGGCAATGTTTTCCTGGCGGAGTCGGGAGGTTGCCAAATCCGAAAGGTCGATACCAATGGCATTATTTCGACGGTGGCCGGGCTGATCTCAAATTCCGGTTCCTCCGGTGATGGCGGGTTCGCCACCAATGCCGCTGTGGGTATTCCCTTTGGCCTGGCATTTGATCCGGCCGGCAATCTGTTTATTGCCGAGGAAATTGGATACCGCATCCGGAAGGTGGACACGAACGGTATTATTATAACCGTTGCCGGCAATGGCGGCTTTGCCTATAACGGGGACGACCGGCCGGCGGTGACCGCGTTTTTGCAGGACCCCCGCGGTGTGGCAATTGACGCAGCGGGCAATTTGTATATTGCTGACAGCGAAAACCATCGAATTCGCAAAGTAGATACCAACGGCATGATCAGCACCCTGGCGGGCAATGGCGTGTCTGCCTGGTCCGGCGACGGCGGACCCTCCGCTAACGCTGCCATCTCCACAGCCAATGGCGTGGCGCTTGACCGGCTGGACAACGTTCTCATCGCCGACACCGGCAATCAACGAATTCGCAAGGTTGACTTTACCGGACGCCCCCTATTGCCGCTGCCCAATGTTGGCGCAGCCAATGCGGGCAGTTACCAGGTCATCGTGAGCGGGGAAGGCGGGAGCGTGACCAGCAGCGTCGTCAATTTGATGGTGACTGATGTGCCGCTCATTTATCAAGCCAGCCGTGTTTCCGACGGCAGATTGATGCTCAATTTCGTGACTCGAACCAATTCCATAAACGAAGTCCTATCCACCACCAACCTTGTTCCGCCGGTTATCTGGGAATCTCTTTCGACAAATTTGGCCGGACCAGACGGAACCTGGCAATTTATCGATACGAATACCATGGGCTGTCCGACTAAATTCTATCGTTCCCTCACCCACAATGAAGAGTAAACGGGTCGGTTCCGAATGGCGGTTCCTGGTATTGCGATACTGATATTAGCAGGAAGATCGGCTGGCCTTTCGGCATGGCCCAAAAATCCACCACAAGCGCTTTACCATCTGACTCGAACCCGGCTGGCATGAAGGCGATGCTGCGCTGAGGCGTGACGGGTGGCAAGTGACAAGTGACGGGACGTTTGGGAAAAGGCTAAATTCTGAGCTCCGATAAACTCCGATGAATCGCGAGTGGATCGCGAGCGGAGGCTAAAGGCTAAAGGAAGGCTAAGTCATGCCGCTCGCTTCTGGCTGGCCAGCAGGATAAAGCCACCCATGAGCACAGCGCCAAATGCGAGCTGTTCGAGGGTGAGGAAAGGGTCATCGTCGATGGTCGAGTAGGCGGGGTGAGCGGATGAGTACTTCACGTCCAAGGGAGATCCAACGGGGTAGATGCGATCGAAGCTTCCTCTGCCGCCCCCGGAATATTGGCGCCCATCCACCGAGTAGGTGTAATCCACGCCACCGCGGGGATAGCAACGGGTTACCGTGCCCGGAACGTGTTGTGCATATAACGTGATGCTGGTTCCGCGCCAGAGGGACGCGCCCAGCCAGATGGCAATCAGTGTTACCGCAACCAGAACGGCGCCCCGGACTTGCGGTGAAGCGAACGGGCCTTGCTGGTTGCGCCAGGCTTTCCACGTGTTGACCAGCGCCGCGCCGGGAGAATTGGGCCGCAGTCCGCGCGCCCCGGTCGCCACGGCCTTGGTCCGTTCGTCATAAAGCATGGCACCGAAACAAACGAACAGGCCGACGCCCGGCAAAATCAGCAGGCACAGCGGATGGGGCGCAAACCAGGACATGGCGTGGACAACCGCGAGGCATTCGCCGGCGAAGAACAGGAGCAAGATGGAAAGCCCGGCCGGCGCGTAACGCCGGAGCTGCCCTTCGCGGCGGCGCAAGCGGAAGAACTTCACCACGTACCAGACGGCCAACAGGCCTGCCACTGCCGCCACGTCGACCAGCAACCGCTTCTGGGAAGGGCTGAACACGGCCATCCGCCGGGTGATTACGATATTGCCGTCAAACAGCGACGCCGGCAGGACGGTTAGATTGGTGCCGGTAGCCTCGAATGGAAGCGGCGGTTGGCGCAGGACGACGAGCCAGCCCAAGGGGAGATCTGCCCGGTCATCTGACAATTGATCGGCATATTGCGCGATGTTCTTGGCCTCGGCACGTTCAATCCGGATTTCATCGAACGGATGTTTTAGCAGGCCCGCATAATACCATTGAACGGCCCAGGGTTCGTCAGCTTCGCAATGGGACAGCGAGATGAGAGCGGCGATGTTGGTGGTTGCCAGCGCGTTGGTCAGTGTGGCGGCAAAGGCAAGCTCCGCGGCGGTGGGACGGCTGGGCAGGACGACCGTCGCACCGTCCACCTGGAGGCTACCGAGCAGCAGAATGAGGACGATGTGGCGCAGCACGGATTTCAACCCGTCCAAGGTGAGGAAGGCCGAAACAAGATCGCGAAGCGTTGAAACCTGATTTCGCATTTAGCCACAAACTTTAGCGTTTATCCTTCGGCCTTTGCAGCACCCTGGCCGGCATGGCGGCGATACTGCGCCGACGCGTGACGGGCGGCAAGTGACAAGTGACGGAAAACAGGTTGAGACCTAATGGCTGAGAGTTGAGGGTTAAACGGCTCGTCAGGATCAGCCTTCGGCAAAGCTTCCGTCTTCGCATGGCTTCGACGCGACAAGCCGGCGCGGCATGGAAAGGCCAATCCACGTAACCAAGCAGTTCATGTCCCCAGTAGGAGCCGACGTGAGGAGGCTCGCCCACTTCCCGGTTCCGACCCCAGACTCGTGACCTCGTCTCCTAATTGCCACCACCAGCCTGGCCTTGGCTTTCAGCGGGCGGCAAAGTTGATGATATTGCTGGCGACGTGCGCGGATTGTCAGCGCCGTCCACGGGCATCACACAGGATGTGGACTCGCTCACCATCTCCGCTCTTGCCGGGCTGCCGGTCGTTGCTCCCTACGTATAACACCCAATAGTACTGGAACGGATTCGGGTATATCGTCGAAAGATGAAAACAAAGATTATTAATCTCCTGTATCGTTCAGCCTCCGTCCGCACGATGAGGCAACTCACACCGGTCTTCGTATTTTGCGGAGCCCTCGGCCTCCTGACCGGTTGCACTTCCACGCCCGAGTCGCACATGGTTTCGGCACCACCGCCGCCGGCCCCCACCCGATCGGTGACAACGACGACCACCACCACGACACCGGACACAGTGCCCGGTGTGATCGCCGGAAACCCCGCCAATGTGACCATTGAGAATGCAGCGCCCGGCACAGTCACCACCATTGTAAACGCCGCACCGCCAGCGCAACGACCGGATGTCGTGCTGGCTCAGCCATCTCCTGATTATGTGTGGCTGGTTGGCTACTGGACGTGGCATAACAATAATGGTTATCATTGGGTGGCGGGCCATTGGGAATTGCCGCCGAGACCGGGTTCTGTGTGGGTCGCACCGCGCTGCGAGCCGCAAGGCAATGCCTACACGTATTACGAGGGCTATTGGACTTGAACCGGCCGCATCGGGTTTCCAGTCGCATCCATGGATTAAAATTACGATTTCACAGGAGGCCGAGGCAACGAGGCTTCCTTTTTTATCTCAACACTCCCCAATCCTTGAATCGGAAGCTGGCTGGTATAAAATCAGGCCCGATTGAAAATCGTCCTGACCATTCTGCATTGTCTCGGCGTTGTCACCGTCGGGTTTTCTCAAACCAATGCCGGTGAACATCTGACGCCGCAGGCCATCACCCAAAGATCGCTGGACGCTTACGCCGCGCTGACCAGCTACAGCGACACCGGAACATCAATAAAAGTCAAAGGCGGCCAGACCAATGTCACAACGTTCAGCCTCAGGATGCAACGCACGAATTCCTTCATCCTGCAGTGGGTTCAAACCTGCGCGGACCAGACCAACCAGGGCCGCTGGTGGTGGGATGGACATGAGCGGTTCGGTATCGGCCTGCTGACCAATATCGTCGGGCAAGCGACCAACGACCGGCCAACCTATGGCGTGGATGAATTTGAAATCCGGGAGCAAACCGGGGAGGCAACCAAGGTCATGGAACTGTTTTTTGCGTCGGGCCCGCTCAAGCTGTCTCTGTTCGCGTTCGCTGTTTCCTGGACGAATTCCGGCCCTGACCGGCGCATCGTCACGGACGGTAAAGTGGGCAATGTTGACTGCTACGTCCTGACGCTGACCACGCCCGAGTTGAAGCATCCGCCCTTTCCTTTCCCGCAGGGGAAATGCGTGACGCGCACGTGGATCGGCAAACAGGATTACCTCGTGCATCGGTTTGACTATGCTTCGGAATCTCCCAATGAAGCAGCACTGACGCAAATTCACGAAAACATCGCGGTGAACCAGAAATATCCGGACGAGGACTTCCAGATATATATCCCCGAAGAAGAACACTCCAGCTCCATCACCCTGTCGTCGCTGCCGGCCCAAACAAACTCCGACCCGGGCCAGACAAACGACATCGGACAAGAGCACAAGGCACACAAACGGCAAAAAAATTGAGATTATTAAAAACCCTCAACCCTCAACCTTCGGCCACCCGGCCCTCATGGGCCTTGGCTTTCAACCAAATTCCTTTCGTCGCTTCCCAAGCGGCTCAAGTCCCCAGCAGGAGCCGACGTGAGGAGGCTCGCCCACTTCCCGGTTCCGAACCCAGACTCGTCACCTCGTCTCCTACTTGCCACCACCAGCTTGGCCTTGGCTTTCAGCCGGCGGTAGAAAAAAGGCTGAAGGCTGAAGGCTAAATTCTAAAGGCTGAAGGCTGAAGTGAAGAAAGCTGAAACATCGAACATCGAACGCCCAACGCCGAACATCGAGTCAAAATGGAGCCGGCGCGCACGGGAGTGAATTGGAAAGCAGCGTAACAGAAGAAAACGAAGTTAACTAAGTTTTGTCCGGGCTTGGTTGCCTTGGTTTCCTTCTGTGGAAAACGGTTTTGCCGTTTTTGTGCCTTTTGGCGGCTGAGAGCAGATTCCGAGAACGAGGACGAGGGCGATTTTAAAGCAGCGTCTCGGAACTGCACCTTTCGAAATCAGTGTTCATCCGTGGAATCCGTGTCATTCGTGGTTTGAATCCGGGGCTGGCGTCTGGGATCGGAGTTCGGAGTTTCCAAGACCGGCTCGCCAGGAGCCTGGCAGCCCGTTTAAAAGGCAGGAGCCGACGTCAGGAGGCGTGTACCAACGCCAATATCCAAAGGGGTTTGAGCCTCGTCACCTCGGCTCCTGCTGGAAAACGAGTTCTTGAACAGCCTGCTCGCCCCGCCTTTGTGTTCTTTGCGGTTCCCATCCCGGCCTGTTGAGGGTGACGGGTGGCAAGTGACGGGTGACGCGAACCTAGTTGAGGGTTGATGGCTGAGAGTTAGGGTTAAAACGGCTCGTCAGGAGCCTCGCCCCACCTTTGGACTCTTGCTTCGTTTTTTTATTACAGTCCGCGAGCATCCTG
>Ga0265338_10011718_pt1 | contig 10092 bp, 9 predicted proteins | sample 42126metaG_FD_193579 | JGI IMG/M metagenome (GOLD analysis project Ga0265338, IMG submission 193579) | Rhizosphere microbial communities from Carex aquatilis grown in University of Washington, Seatle, WA, United States - 4-21-26 metaG | ecosystem: Host-associated > Plants > Roots > Rhizosphere >... | reverse complement strand
TCACCCGTTCGCCACTAGGTGCAAGCACCTCGTTCGACTTGCATGTGTTAAGCACGCCGCCAGCGTTCGTCCTGAGCCAGGATCAAACTCTCCGTTGAATGACTGACACCAGGCCCAAGAAGGACCCGGAAACCAGAAACCCAACCATGAGTGATTCATGGCTAAATAAATCCGTTGGAACCAGACCGAAGCCCAGTCCCGACGGGGGTTTGTACATTTTCATGCACTGGCTTTTAGCACGCTGTTGAGTTCTCAAGAAACAGATGCTCACCTTCTGAGGAACTTGCGTTCCCTTCCGGGGCAACCCTTAAACCTTACTCCAGAGTTTCTTCGGTGTCAAACTCGTTTCCAGAAGCTTTCCGGAAGGTGTCGAGCTGGCACCACGGTCCCTCTAGACACCAGGAGTCACCCTCCGTCAGTCTGGAGGCCGCTATGGGCACACGCAGGACCTTCGGAAGTTGGTTCCTAGTGGCGGCCCCGGGTCCCGGTCCGCCTGTCGGCGTCCCGTCCCCCTCGGGGCAAGACGAACTCTACGGCGGTAAGGAAGCGCCGTCAAATCGGGGGTTCTACCCAAGTGCCGCACGGGTTCTAACCTGCCTAAACCAAAATTGGTACGTGCGAGGAAAGTGAGACCGCTGGTACCTGCGGGTGGGGCCGGGTTGCCAGACGGGACCTGTGCGGCTGGCGAGGGTCACCGACTCAGGTGTTGGCTGCGAGGTGCGGCGAGAGATGGCGGCCGCAAAGGTGCGACTGTGGAGCGCCACGGGATATGAGCGCGGCCCGAGGACCGCAGCGGGGAGGTCTGCCGTCCCCGCTGCCACCGTCGCGGCTAGCGGGGCCGTCGCTTGGCCGGCCGGTAGGCCGAGACGGTGGGGTCGCCCGTTACCCAGAAGCGCCAGGGGGTCTCGGCGCCCTGGGTCACCCCGACGCGCGGCCCCGTGCTGACGGCCGCGGGCGGCCCGGTCAACGGCGGCCGGATGCGGAGCGGCGACGCCGGGTCGCACAGGTCGGCGCCGTCCTCGGCGCGGTCGATGGCCAGCGCCTGGCACAGCCGGGCCGGGCCGCGGGCCAGGTCCCGGACGCCGGGGCGGGGGGCCGCGACGGCCGCCGATCCGGTACCTGGAGGCTCGGTGCCTGAAGCTTCAGCCCGCGAACCGCGCCGGCGTTCCGCCAGGGGCTCCCCCGCGATGATCCGGCCGGCCCGCAGCAGCACCGCCGACGCCGTCCCGGCGGGCTGGCAGGTCACGTTCACACAGAAGTGCATCCCGTAGGTGAAGTACACGTAGGCGTGCCCTGGCGGGCCGTACATGACCGCGTTGCGGGCGGTCCGGCCGCGGAAAGCGTGCGAGGCGGGGTCGGACTCGCCGAGGTACGCCTCCGCCTCGGTCAGCTCGGCCGCGACCAGGCCCTCGGCGGTCTCGTGCTCAAGCACCCAGCCGAGCAGCCCGGGCGCGACCTGATCGGCGGGCCTGGCGAAGAACTCCCGGCCGCTCAGGCGCCGCCTGCCGCGGCCCAGGAGGCACCGTCGTCGACCGTGGTGCGCAGCGCGGCGAGCTGTTCCGCCACCCGCTCGGGAGCGGTGCCGCCGAAGCCCTTGCGGGCGGCCAGCGCGCCCGGCACGGTCAGCACGGCGCGAACGTCCGGCGTCAGGTGCGGCGACACCTTGGCCAGGTCCTCGTCGCCCACCTCGTCCAGGGTGACCTCGTTCACCTGGCACCAGACGACCAGGTGCCCGACGATCTCGTGGGCGTCGCGGAACGGCACGCCCCGCTGCACCAGGTACTCGGCCAGGTCGGTCGCGAGGGTGAACCCGGCCGGGGCGAGCTCGCGCAGCCGCTGCGCGTTGACCCGCAGGGTAGCGATCAGGCCGGCCATCGCGGGCAGCACCAGCAGCAGCGTGTCGACCGCGTCGAAGACCGGCTCCTTGTCTTCCTGCAGGTCCCGGTTGTAAGTGAGCGGCAGGCCCTTGAGGGTGGTGAGCACGCCGGTGAGCCCGCCGATGAGGCGGCCCGCCTTGCCCCGGGCCAGCTCGGCGACGTCCGGGTTCTTCTTCTGCGGCATGATCGAGGAGCCGGTGGCGTAGGCGTCGTCGATCTCGACCCAGCCGAATTCTTGCGAGGACCAGAGCACGATCTCCTCGCCGAGGCGGGACAGGTGCACCCCGAGTAGCGCCGCCGCGAAGCAGAACTCGGCCGCGAAGTCCCGGTCGGACACCGCGTCCATCGAGTTGGCGGCGGCGCTGGCGAAGCCCAGCTCGGCCGCGAACTGCTGCGGGTCGATCGGCAGGGACGACCCGGCCAGGGCGCCCGCGCCGAGCGGGCTCACCGCGGCCCGGGTGTCCCAGTCGCGGAGCCGGCTCACGTCCCGGGCGAACGCCTGCACGTGGGCGAGCAGCTGGTGGGCGAACAGCACCGGCTGGGCGTGCTGCAGGTGGGTCATGCCGGGGGCGGGCAGGTCACCGCACACCTCGGCCTGGGCGATCAGCGCGGTCTGCAACTCGGCCAGCCGGGATACCACCAGGCGGGCGTGATCGCGCAGGTACAGCCGCAGGTCGGTGGCCACCTGGTCGTTGCGGCTGCGGCCGGCCCGGAGCTTGCCGCCGAGCGAGCCGAGCCGTTCGAGCAGGCCGCGCTCGAGCGCGGTGTGCACGTCCTCGTCGGCCACGGTGGGCCGGAACGAGCCGTCCTCGACCGCTTCGTCCAGGTCGTCCAGCGCGGCCAGCATCGACTCGGCCTCGCTGTCGGTCAGCAGGTCCGCCCGGTGCAGCATGCGCGCGTGCGCGCGCGACGCGAGCAGGTCGTACCGGGCCAGCCGCCAGTCGAAGTGCACGCTCAGCGACAACCGGGCGAGCGCGTCCGCGGGCCCGCCGTCAAACCGTCCGCCCCACAACCGCGTCGCCGAACCGCTGGTCGGTTGCTCGCCCGTTCCCATCTGTTCCACCTATCTCAGTTCTTGCAATCGTCGGCCCGCAAAGCCCACCTTATTCGCCCGGCCGCGGCCCCCGGCTGGGATCAGCCGCCAGCGAACCTCCGCTGGCCTCCCCGGCCTCCCCCGCCTCCCCCTGGTTGCCACAACCATGGGGTTATAGGCCCCTGGTTGCCGCAACCACGGGGCTGAGGGGCCTGGGGGCTCGGGGTGCCACGGACGCACGGGAGCCACGGACCCACGGGAGCCACGGACCCACGGGAGCCACGGACCCACGGGAGCCACGGGCTGGCCGGGCCACCGGGCTGGGGGGTTGCCTGGCCTGGAAGGTCATCGGGAGAAGGGGCCATCAGGCGGGGTTAGCGGCGGCGCTCGGCCTGGCGGCGGAACTCCGCTGCCAGGGCCTCGCCGCCGGCTGGGTCGCGCGCGATCACCAGCACCGTGTCGTCGCCCGCGACCGTGCCCAGGATGGCCGGCCAGGCGGCGTGGTCGATGGCCGAGGCGAGGAACTGGGCGGCGCCCGCCGGGGTGCGCAGCACCACCAGGTTGGCGCTCGCGTCGGCCGCGGTGAGCAGCTCCTTGAGGTACTTGACCAGGCGAGATGATCCGCCGACGGGTGCCTCGGGCCGCGTCGCGCCCGCCCGGGCGGCCTGCTGACCTGGCCCGCTGGCGCCGCCCGCGCCCCCGGTGCCGGTGCCGGTACTGTCGCCCGGCGGGGGAACGGGCGGGTCCTGGGTCAGCCGCACCCGTTCTGGATACTCCATGGCGGTACCGGGGGGCGAGCCGGGTCCGCCGGGATCACCGGGCAGCGCGTACACCAGCGCGCCGCCCGCCGTCCGGAGCCGGACCACGCCCAGCTCGTCCAGGTCACGGGACAGGGTGGCCTGGGTGACGTGCATCCCGGCGTACTCGCTGAGCAGGCCGGCCAGCTGCTCCTGGGAGTGCACCTGCTCCCTGGCCAGGATCGCGGCGATCCGCGCCTGCCGGGCGGCCTTGGTCGCGGGCGCGGTCTGGCTGGCCATCAGGACCGCTCCAGCAGCCAGGTGAGCAGCGCCTTCTGCGCGTGCAGGCGGTTCTCCGCCTGATCCCAGACCACGCTGGCGGGCCCGTCGAGCACCGCCGCGGTGATCTCCTCGCCCCGGTGCGCGGGCAGGCAGTGCAGCACGATCGCACCCGGGGCGGCGTGGTCCAGCAGCTCCTGGTTGACCTGGAAGGAGCCGAGCGCCGCCTTCCGCTCAGGCGCGTCGGCCTGGCCCATCGAGACCCAGACGTCGGTGGCGAGCACGTCAGCGCCGTCGGCGGCGCAGAACGCGTCGTCGAGCACGGTGGCCGACCCGCCGGCCACGGCCGCGATCTGCTGGGCCTGGGCCACCACCGCCGGATCGGGCTGGTAACCGGGCGGCGCCGCCACCCGCACGTGCATCCCGGCGGTCGCACCGCCGAGCAGGTAGGAGTGCGCCATGTTGTTGGCGCCGTCGCCGATATAGCTGAGGACGCGGCCGGCCAGCCCGCCCAGCCGCTCGGTGACCGTCTGCAGGTCGGCCAGGATCTGGCACGGGTGGAACTCGTCGGTCAGCGCGTTAACCACCGGGACGGTGCACGCGGCCGCCAGTTCCTCGACCCGCTCCTGCCCAGCGGTGCGCCAGGTGACCGCGGCGACCTGGCGGGTGAGGACGCGGCCGATGTCGGTGATCGTCTCGCCCCGGCCGATGTGCGTCTTGGCGGTATCGATCTCGAGCGGGACGCCGCCGAGCTCGGCCACGCCGACCGTGAGCGAGACCCGGGTGCGCAGGCTCGGCTTGTCGAACAGCAGGGCCACCGCCTTGGGGCCGTTGAGCGGGCGGAAGCCGAGCCGGTCTTCTTTCATCGCCCGGGCGAGGGCGAGCACCTCGGCCTGCTCGGCCGGGCTGAGGTCGTCGTCTCGGAGGAAGTGCCTGGGCATGCCTAACCTTCCTGCCCGCGGGCGGGGTCGCTGGCCCGGTCGAGGATGGCGGGCAGCGCGGTGACGAACTCGGCCGCCTCGGCCCGGGTGAGGATGAGCGGCGGGGCCAGCCGGATGGCGTCCGGCTGGACCGCGTTGACCAGGAACCCGGCCTCCCGGGCGGCGGTGTTGACGGCGGGCGACCACGGCTCGCGCAGCACCAGGCCGAGCCACAGCCCGGAGCCGCGGACACCGCTCAGCAGCGGGTGGTCGACCGCCGCGAGGCCGTCCGCCAGGCGCTCGCCGACCGCTTTCACGTTGTCCAGCAGGTGGTCTTTCTCGATCGTGTCGATCACCGCGAGGGCGGCCGCGCAGGCGACCGGGTTGCCGCCGAAGGTGGAGCCGTGGTCGCCGGCCTGCAGGGCGCTGCCGCAGTCGCCGAAGCCGACGCAGGCGCCGATCGGCAGCCCGCCGCCGAGGCCCTTGGCCAGCGTCATCACGTCGGGCAGGACGCCTTCGGCCTGGTGCGCGAACCAGGCGCCGGTGCGGCCGAGGCCGGACTGGATCTCGTCAAGCACCAGCAGCGCGCCCGCCCGGTCGCAGGCCTGGCGGGCAGCGGCGAGGTAGCCCGCCGGGGCCGGGATCACCCCGCTCTCGCCCAGGGTGGGCTCGAGGAAGACCGCTGCCACCCGGTCGTCGACCGCGCGGGCGAGCTCGGCCGCGTCGCCGTAGGTCACCCAGCGCACCTCAAGACCGAACGGCCCGAACGGAGCGCGGATTGACTCCTTGCCGGTGATGGCAAGGGCGCCCATGGTGCGGCCGTGGAAGCTGCGCTTGGCCGCGACGATGACTGACTTGCTCGCGCCCTGCTTGCGGCGCACCACCTTCAGCGCCGCCTCGTTGGCCTCGGTGCCGGAGTTGCAGAAGAAGACACGGGCGTCGGCGTGCAGCAGGCTTAGCAGCTTCTCCGCCAGCAGCACCCCCGGCTCGTGCACGAACAGGTTGCTGGTGTGCGCGACCTTGGCCACCTGTTCGGTGACCGCGGTGACGATTGCCGGGTGGGCGTGGCCGAGGGCGGACACCGCGATGCCGGCGATGAGGTCGAGGTAGCGGTTGCCGTCCGGGTCCCAGACCCGGCTGCCTTCGCCGCGTGCGAGGGCAAGCGGCGGGGTGCCGTAGTTGCCCATCATTGCCTGCGCGAACCGCTGACGCAGCTCTTCGCTCTCGCTCACACTTCCGCTCACTCGTCGCCCGCTCACTCGTCGCCCGCTCACTCGTCGTCTCCGATCACCATCGTGCCGATGCCCGAGTCGGTGAAGATCTCCAGCAAGATCGCGTGGCTGAGGCGGCCGTCGAGCACGTGCGCGTGGGCCACCCCGCCGCGGACAGCGGTCAGGCAGGCCTCCATCTTGGGGATCATGCCGGCCGACAGCGACGGCAGCAGCTTCTCCAGGTCGCTCGCGTTGAGCTGGCTGATCACCTCGTCGGAGTCCGGCCAGTCCCGGTAGAGGCCCTCCACATCGGTCAGCACCACCAGCTTGGCGGCGCCGAGGGCGACCGCCAGGGCGGCGGCGGCGGTGTCGGCGTTCACGTTGTAGACCGCGCCGTCGGCGCTGCGGGCCACGCTGGAGATGATCGGCGTCCGCCCGTTGTCGAGCAGCGCCCGCACCATCGAGGCGTCCACGCTGGTGATCTCGCCGACCAGGCCGATGTCGACCGGCTCGCCGTCCACCGTGGCGTACTTGCGCTCAGCGGTGAACAGGTTGGCGTCCTCGCCCGACAGGCCCACCGCGTACGGGCCGTAGCGGTTGATGAGCCCCACGATGTCCTTGTTGACCTGGCCGCTGAGCACCATCCGGACTACGTCGATGGTCTCCTCGGTGGTGACCCGCAGCCCGGCGGTGAACACCGACTCGATGCCGAGCCGGTCCAGGTGGCCGGTGACCTGGGGGCCGCCGCCGTGCACGATCACCGGGCGCAGCCCGGCGTGCCGCAGGAACACCAGGTCCTGGGCGAAGCCGGCCCGCAGCTCGTCGGCCGTCATCGCGTGCCCGCCGTACTTGATCACCACCGTCTGGCCGTGGAAGCGGTCCAGCCAGGGCAGCGCCTCGATCAGCGTGCCCGCCTTGGCGGTGGCGGCCGCCCGGCGGGCCGCGTCCCTGCTCTTCTGTACCTCGATCGTCATGTCGAGTAAGCCGAGTTCTCGTGCACGTACGCCTCGGTCAGGTCGGTGGTCAGGAAGATCGCGCTGTGCGGCCCGGACGACAGGTCCACCGTGATGGTGACATCCGCGCCCGACAGGTCGACCTTGGAACGGTCGTCGCCGGCCGCGCCGCCGCGGCACACCCAGACGCCGTTCATCGCCACGTTCAGCCTGTCCGGCTCGAAGGCGGCGTCGGTGGTACCGACCGCGGCCAGCACCCGGCCCCAGTTCGGGTCTTCGCCCGCGAGGGCGCATTTCAGCAGGTTGTTGCGGGCGATGCTGCGGCCGACGGTAACCGCGTCCTTTTCACTGGCGGCGCCGACGACCTCGATGCTGACGTACTTGGAGGCGCCCTCGGCGTTGCGCTGCAGCTGGCGGGCGAGGTCGGCGCAGACCTCGGTCAGCGCCCGGGTGAAGTCCCGCTTGTCCGGCTTGACCCCCGACGCGCCGCTGGCCATCAGCAGCACGGTGTCGTTGGTGGACATGCAGCCGTCGGCGTCCAGCCGGTCGAAGGTGACGGCGGTCGCTGACCGCAGGGCCGCGTCGAGTTCTTGGGCGGTGAGGTCGGCGTCGGTGGTGAGCACCACCAGCATGGTGGCCAGGCTCGGGGCGAGCATGCCGGCCCCCTTGGCCATGCCGCCGACGGTGTACTTCTGTTCCCGGCGGAAGGCGATCTTGATGATCGTGTCGGTGGTACGGATCGCGTCGGCGGCGTGCACGCCGCCGCCCCGGTCCGCCTCGGCGACCGCCGCGTCGACGGCGGGGAGCAGTTTCGCCATCGGCAGCCGCTCACCGATCAGGCCGGTGGAGCAGACCGCCATCTCGCCCGCGGAGTCATCAAGCGCGGCGGCGAGGTGCTCGGCCGTGGCGTGGGTGTCCTGAAAGCCCTTGGCGCCGGTGCAGGCGTTGGCGCCGCCGGAGTTCAGCACCACCGCGCGGACCCGGCCGCCGCTTACCACCTGGCGGGACCAGGTGACCGGGGCAGCCTGGATCCGGTTGCTGGTGAACACGGCGGCGGCGGCGCGGGACGGGCCGTCGTTGATGACGACCGCGACGTCCCGCTCGCCGGACTCCTTCAGGCCGGCCGCCACGCCGGCGGCGCGGAAGCCGAGCGGGGCTGTGACGCTCATACGGATTCCTCGCTAGCGCTCGTCGTCCGCATTCGCGGACGCACAGTGCTCACCGATTCGCTCGCAAGCTCGCTCAAGGTGCTACTCCGAGGGTGGTCAGGCCGGCCGTCTCGGGCAGGCCGAGCATCAGGTTGGCGATCTGCACGGCCTGGCCGGCCGCGCCCTTGCCGAGGTTGTCGGTGGTGGACACGACCACGGCGCGGCCCGCGTGCAGGTCGGCCGCCACCTGCAGGTGGGCGCCGTTGGAGCCGTAGACGGCGGCGGTGGCGGGCCACCGGCCTGCTGGCAGGAGGTGGACAAACGGGCTGTCGGCGTAGGCTTCCGCGAACGCCGCGCGCAGCGCATTGGTCGGGTCGCTTTGCTGCTTGGCTTTCTGTGTCAGCCGGGCTGTGCTGGTGGCGAGGATGCCGCGCGGCATCGGGGCCAGCGTCGGGGTGAAGGAGACGGTGACGTCCGGCTGGCCGGCCTGCGCCTCGCTCAGGGCCTGCTCGATCTCCGGGGTGTGCCGGTGGGTGCCGCCGGCCTTGTAGGCCGACATCGAGCCGATGACCTCGCTGGCGAGCAGGTCGACGCGAGGTGAGCGGCCCGCGCCGGAGGTGCCCGAGGCGGCGACGATCACGATGTCGTCCGGCTCGGCCAGGCCCGCCGCGAGCAGCGGGGCGAGGGCGAGGATGGCGGTGGTGGCGTAGCAGCCGGGAGCGGCGACCGTCCTGGCCGCCTTGATCTTTTCCTTGGTGGTCTGCTCACCGGGAGCTGTTGGCAGCTCGGGCAGGCCGTACGCCCAGCGGCCGGCGTAGCCGGCGTCTCCGTAGAACTGGTGCCAGGCTTCTTCGTCGCCCAGCCGGAAGTCGGCCGAGAGATCGACGACGCGCGCGTCCTTTAGTTCCTCAGCCAGCCGGGCCGACTCACCGTGCGGCAGGGCCATGAAGACGAGCTCCGCCTCGCCGAGGGTTTCCGCGTCGGTCTGGTCGAAGGCCCTGCCGTCGAAAGCGGGATGGCCGGTCAGGTTAGGGTGGATGGAGGTGACCGGCTTGCCCGCGTTGCTGCCCGCCGATACCGCGGTGACCTCCAGGTCGGGATGGCCTGCCAGCAGGCGGAGCAGCTCCCCGCCCGCGTAGCCGCTGGCGCCAGCGACAGCGACCCGAATGCCCATGGTGATGCCTCCTTCGTCATGAGAGAGTATGCATCTCATTGCATGAATATGCAAGATCTTTACAGAGGGCGCGTGGCCCGGTGGCTGCCCTGACCCGGCCGGGCAGGTTGCGAACAGCCTTGAGGTCGCGTAGGTGCTCAATCGCTGAGAAGTCGGGGAGCGGGTCGGCCGGCGCCTCGAACTCAAAGCCGTCCAGGTCCGAAATACGTGTATGCAAATGCGTTCGGATGCCTGGCGGGACCGCGTATCCAAGCGAGCGCAGCGCGGACGGGAGCAGGTCGACGGCGAAGACATCCGAGCCGTCGGGAAGTTCCCGCAGCAGCGGGATCGTGTGGCGGCCGATCCCGGCACCGAGGTCGTAGGCGGCGACCGGCCTATCGGAGCGGACGAGTTCGAGCGCGTCAGCCAGCAAGCGATGCGGTTTCGCTAGCCACGTTCCGGCTTGACCGAGGGCTGCTGAAGCGTAGAGCTCCTCGTGGTAGCGGACAGTCTCGCGTCGTGCCCGCGTGCTATTGCCGGCCAGCCGCACGGCAAGTTATGCCGGGTACCGCCAGGGTTCTTGGGTGTAGGTGCGGCCGGTGGGGGTGGTCCAGGCGTGCCAGCCTGGCCGGGGCTGGGTGACGGTCCAGCCGGGCATTTGCTTGACCTGGTGACACCGTCGGCTGCGGGCGCCCGCGTTACATGCGTCGGTGCGGCCGCCCTGGTCGTAGGGGAGGGCGTGCTCGAAGTCGGACTCGCGGGCGGGGCGGGTGCAGGTGGG
>Ga0265338_10011715_pt1 | contig 10095 bp, 10 predicted proteins | sample 42126metaG_FD_193579 | JGI IMG/M metagenome (GOLD analysis project Ga0265338, IMG submission 193579) | Rhizosphere microbial communities from Carex aquatilis grown in University of Washington, Seatle, WA, United States - 4-21-26 metaG | ecosystem: Host-associated > Plants > Roots > Rhizosphere... | reverse complement strand
TCTTATCAAACAGTTCTTTGTACCGCACGGGGTCATTTGCCCTTAGTGTTTTTAATTTCTTGCCGGTCGGATCATTTTTTTCATAATCGTCCCACTGCCATTGCGCCTCCGTCTTGTCAGGCTGTGTGCCCTTCAGATGTTCCGTTATGGACCGGTAAGCTGGCATTGCGGCGATCAGCGATCTCAGCCCTTCAGCATTGGCTGCGTAGTCAGTTGCCAGTCTTTCCTTCAGTTCAACGGTAACTTTCTTGTCTACCAGGGCGCGATCCAGTATGCCGGCTACCTCATAATTGTTGCGGGCGCTTTTTAACTCCGCTATCTGTTGCTGCATGGCACTGTTCTCCTGCGTCAGGCCTTTGCAGTCTGCTTCCAGTTTTTCGGCCCTGGCCAACAGGGTTTGTACCGCACCTAACAACTCGCTTTCGTCCGTCCCCTCAGGCCGATCCAACAGTCCGCACAGTTCTTTCAGGGTACCATTGCGCGACACTTTTACGGCTGGTGAAACAATATTTAAGTCCACGAGGTTTATCTCGTTCTCATTTATATCATAAAGCCTTGTCAGCGCATTGGTGTTGCCGGGTATGTCTACAAGACTGCACTCTTTATTATACCATTTTGTGATCGTTGGCCCCGTTTGGCCCGGAAGCATCAGCTCCGGGTCCGTACTATGCTCAAGCACAACAATGTGACCCACAGAAGCTGCATTCAGAAAACCGTTCTCTGCCTCATCACAGGTTTGCTCGCCCCGGCCATTCGATAGGTTGATCACCGGAGTGCCCACAATTTTGTCGTCTTCTATTTGCAGATCTTCCCATTTCAAAACAATGCCGTCCTCGCGACGATGCATATAATATCCGATCGGGTTTTTCTGAAAGGACTCAAGTTGATACCCCGAAGTAAGTAGCCGGAAACCATACTCGTTTACCGAGCTATCTGATAACACATATTGCCTGTCAATTTTTTTAAATTTGTCTGTCATGATAGGGGATTTCGTTGTTTTTCGACACAAACGTGAAGTGGATTTTTCACTTTGGCAAAAGACGTTCTAATGATGGTTTTGTTTTTGAATTGTCATAAAACGCCGGCGTCTTATCATAGTTTTTATTTCGGGATTAAGCGATTGATTTATTATGCATTATACCTCATTATTTTCCCACAATTGAATAAGTCACTTTTTGAGTTTTTTTCCTAATGCGTTTATCTACATATTAATCGCATTTTATCTGCATTTAGATCTTTATCTATCCGGCGCTTTTGCTGCATGTTTGTGCTAATTTTTTCCGCTAACGTCGCTGGTTTTCAACCTCCTATTTCATCGCCCGTTAGTTAGCGTAGAACTTGTAGTGGTTCCCTATTCGAAAAATCAACCGGGAAAAGCCGTACCTTTGCACCTCAATTAATACCTATAGTTTCGTAATGGCAAAGCAATCTGAAAAAAAATGCTCCTTTTGTGATCGCGCAGAAACCGACGTGAACATTCTTTTCACAGGGATCAAGGGCAATATTTGCGACCAGTGTATCGAAAATGCCCACTCTCTGCTGATGGAGGCTACGGGCAACGAAAAGCAGAAAAAAGAGGAACCATCCAGACCGGAATTACAAAAAAATAAGAACTATAAGCCACGGGAGATCAAGGCATTTCTTGATCAATATGTGATCGGACAAAACGACGCGAAAAAAGTATTGTCGGTGGCCATATACAACCACTACAAACGCCTCACCATGCCCGTACAGGATGACGTGGAAATAGAAAAATCAAATATTATGATGGTAGGCGAGACAGGTACAGGAAAAACCCTGCTCGCAAAAACAATAGCACGTCTGCTCCAGGTACCATTTGCTATTGTTGATGCCACTGTTTTCACAGAAGCAGGTTATGTGGGCGAAGATGTGGAAAGTATTTTATCCCGCTTACTCCAGGCAAGTAACTACGATGTTGCCGCTGCCGAACGCGGCATCGTGTATATCGACGAGTTAGATAAGATAGGACGCAAAAGCGATAACCCATCCATCACACGCGATGTAAGCGGGGAAGGCGTACAGCAGGCTATGCTGAAGTTGCTTGAAGGTTCTGAAGTACTCGTACCACCCCAGGGCGGGAGAAAGCATCCTGAGCAAAAGATGATAAAGGTTAATACTCAAAATATCCTCTTCATTTGCGGCGGTGCTTTCGAGGGCATAGACAAAATGATAGCCCGCCGGATTCAAACGTCTTCTATTGGTTACAACGCAATAAGGTCATCAAAAGACTACGATCGTGCAAACCTGCTTCAGTACGTAAATGCGCAGGATCTCCGCACATTCGGGCTTATTCCCGAGCTACTGGGCCGGTTACCTGTGGTTACCTACCTGACCCCGCTCGATGAGGCTTCCCTCAAACGTATCCTTACCGAACCGAAAAATGCATTGGTGAAACAATACACGCGGCTCTTTGAATTTGAAGGCATTAAGCTCACCGTAGAAGATGAAGCGCTCAATTATATGGTGCAAAAGGCGGTGCAATACAAACTCGGTGGTCGTGGACTTCGGGCCATATGCGAAATGATACTCACAGACGCGATGTTTGATCTTCCGTCAGAGAAGCACGAAGGGAGCTTCCATCTCAGCCTTGAATATGCGCAGCAAATGGTAGAGCATTCAAAGCTGGAGCACCTCAAAGCAGCATAATTTTTTTCGGCAAGAAAGATCGTTCAGACTTTTTTCTCATTATTGACCCTGATTTCTACAACATGGAAGATTTGGCAAAGCAGTTGAAAGACAAAGCGGGACTAACCGATGAGCAGGTGGTTATAACTATTCAGACCATGAAGGAATACATACACACCAAGGTACCACCCATGTTCAGCGGTTTTGTCGATAAATTTTTTGCGAAAAACAACCTCGAACCAGACGACGATCCTCTGGCATAAGTGCTGTTGGTTTCGTTACTTCAAAACAAAATGCTGTTTTTCCCTAAATTCTTTTCGAAAAAAAAGGACTCCCATTTTATTCAGATCAATACTCAACCGCACCGCCCGCCCACCGCAAAGCTCGTTCCATGCTTCGGTGTGCCCCGGGGTCTTATGGATGTTTGAGACAAACACCACGGTGTCATTCTTTACCATCCGAAAATACTTTTCTGCGATCGCTCTCCATTCCCCTGGTTCGTCATCCAACAGTAATAGCGCATCTGCATTGAGATACTCTCCCTCGTCATGCCGCAGCAGTTTTAGTTTTTTGAGGCCATAATAGCGCATTGTTCTGTCGACCAACACGCCCCATTGTTTTTGAAGATGCTCATCCGGAAATTCAAATCCGCTTTTTTCAATCGGTTTCTTATCACGCAATACGCTTTCTACAAAATCATAGGCAAACGGGGAGTGTGTACCGTGCCTGCCCTTTGCTTTCCACCTGTATTTTAGATATTCTGCGAAAGCATGAAAAGTCATAACAGTATGTGAGTAACTAAATTTTTGGGGAGATACGGATGGCGATTTTACATTTCCACCCTTTCGTATTGCTCAAAACTAAAATCATATTTGTGCTGCGCATCGGCGATGTGTTTTTCCTCCCACACCAGCTTCCAGTGCGTATGATCTATAGAAGGAAAAAATGCATCAGCGTCGGTTACGGTGGTGTGTACACGGGTTATATACATCCGGTCCACAAGCGGCAATGTGGTCTCGAATACTTTTCCGCCGCCAATAATAAATGCCTCTTCAACCGGCTCCTGTTGCAGACGTTCTATAGCAGCTTCAATATTGTCATACAATAAGACCCCATCAGCTACTTCAAAATCGCGGCGGCTCGTCAGCACAATGTTCAGCCTTCCCAGCAAAGGCCTGCCAAGCGACTCGTAAGTTTTACGGCCCATCACCACGGGCTTTCCCATCGTTGTCCGCTTAAAAAATTTCAGATCTTCCGGCAAATGCCACGGCAGCTGGTTGTTCCTGCCGATCGCATTATTATCAGATACTGCAACAATAAAAGAAAGTATCATGGCCTGGAATTTAGTGGTATACTGCAAAATTATGAACAATCATTTCAGAAAGCCCTTCAATATCTCTCAGGCGGGGCGACAAACCTCCATCGTCCGGGTCTAAACTGCAACAGGAGCGCTGATCGCCGGATGATGCTGGTAGTTTTCTAACGTAAAATCTTCGTACCTGAACGAAAACAAGTCCCTCACTTCAGGGTTTATTTTCATCACCGGCAACGGTAACGGATCGCGGGTTAATTGCAATTTTGCCTGCTCCAGGTGGTTGTTATACAAATGTACATCGCCAAACGTGTGTATGAAATCTCCAGCCTTCAGGCCCGTCACCTGCGCCATCATCATGGTCAGCAACGCATAAGATGCGATATTGAACGGCACACCCAGGAAAACATCGGCGCTTCTCTGGTAAAGCTGACAACTCAATTTGCCTTCTGCAACGTAGAACTGAAACAGCGCATGACAGGGGCTAAGCTTCATCTTCGGCAGGTCTGCCACATTCCAGGCATTTATGATCATCCTGCGGCTGTCCGGATTTGTTTTTATTTGATTGAGCACATCTTTTACCTGGTCGTAAGTTTTACCATCAGCTCCGGTCCAGCTTCGCCACTGATGGCCATATATAGGACCAAGGTCTCCATTACTGTCAGCCCATTCATCCCATATCCGCACCCCGTGTTCTTTCAGGTATCCAATATTGGTGTCTCCATTCAGAAACCATAAAAGTTCATAGATGATCGATTTCAGATGCAGTTTTTTCGTGGTCAGCAGCGGGAAACCTTTCGCAAGGTCAAAACGCATCTGATATCCGAAACAACTGGTGGTGCCCGTGCCGGTGCGGTCGCTTTTCTTTACGCCCGTATCCATTATGTGCTGAAGAAGATCTAAGTAAGCTCGCATCTCAGATAAAACACAAAATTAATTATTAAAACACCAACATTAAAAAGAAATTTACCCACACGTCCCATTGAATCTCTTTACTTTTGCAACCTTGTTAAATTAATTTTTCACACTGATTAACAACCTGCCACACGGCAGGCAGAAAACTAAAAATTATGCCCGTTATATTGCCAGTAAAAGGAGTTTACCCTCAGATACCGGGTAGTTGTTTTGTCGCTCCCAATGCGGCCATTGTTGGCGACGTCGTTATGGGGGACGATTGCAGCATCTGGTTCAATGCCGTCGTACGTGGCGATGTCAACAGTATCAGCATCGGCAACAAAGTCAACATCCAGGACGGAGCCTGTATCCATTGCACTTTCGAGAAGACAAAGACAGTCATCGGAAATAATGTTTCCATCGGTCACAATGCCATTGTCCACGGCTGCAAAGTAGCAGACAATGTCCTGATTGGAATGGGAGCAATAGTAATGGATAACGCAGTCGTTGGCGAAAACAGCATCATTGCCGCCGGGGCAGTAGTTCTGGAGGGCACAGAAGTACCCGCCGGCAGCATTTTTGCGGGTGTTCCCGCCAGGAAAGTGAAGGATATCAGCCCCACTTTGTTAAAAGGTGAGGTTGAGCGCATTGCCAATAACTACCTCATGTATAGCTCATGGTTCAAATGAGTCGCGGAGGCCCAAACGGCATGAATATGCTCGCCTGCCGGAAAACGTACGGGAAAAACGGCTTCCGGATCGTACAAGGCGTCCTAAAACACTGTCGCATATACAAAAAAACTATTCGCTAAAGTTATTGTTTTTTCAAAAAGCCTATTATATTTGCTTTCTAAATAAAACACACTCTGTATGAAAAAACTGATCCTCGCTTTATTAGCTACAGGAACTATAGCAACAGCTACCGCGCAAGAACCCCATAGTGTTTTACTATATGGTAATGCCGGTTTTACAACCAACAGCTATGATAGCACGGTAGGTAGTCAATATGGCCACACCGACAAAACAACTAACTGGAATGCAAAAATTGGCGTTGGTTATCAATTTAATCACAACTGGACGCTCGGTTTACAGGTTATGTGGGGTCAAAGCGCTTATAAGGACTATACAGGCGATAAAAATACTTTTAATACATATTCAGTTGGACCGTTTGCCCGTTATTCGCACTATATACGCAAAAGCGAAACTTTCTTCTGGTACTCACAGGTTGATTTCGATTACTTAGGCGGCTACCACACACACATGAACGCTCCGGCCGATGTTAAACACACTGGCTTCTACGCAGACTTATACCCGGCTTTAGGCATCAATGTTGGTAGGGGACTTTGTCTTAACTTCAGCATTGGCGGAATTAGCTATATGACCGACAAATATGCCGACCATGTTTACGCCAACAATACCTTCAGCTTCGATTTCGGCCAGCAGGTTAACGTAGGCATCAGCAAGAACTTTAACTGTGGTCACAAAATGCACAGCCACCACGAACCAGGTGACGAAGTTCATCGCAGGAAAGCTGACAAAATGGAAGACGAGGACGATGCAGCTCCAAAGCCAAAGAAGAAAGAAAGAAACAGGGATGATGACGAGTGATAATCTTTTTACAACATAAATAACAAAGGGCGTCTGATCAGACGCCCTTTGTTATTTATGTGAAAACCGATGCTTTGGTTGTAACCGTTTGTCGCAGTATACGACTTTGTATTTACTATAAAAACCCGCATAAGACGCCTTGATACGGGTAAGTTAAAACAGTAGTAACGTAAGTGTAGTTCTAAACGCCTAAGCTTACGGGACGATTCTCAACGCTTTCAGATACCCTTTGATATCTGTATATCCGACTTGGATTCAGGAGTCTGGACCTCCCGCCCATGGCCATAGCTACTGTCGGCTCAAAATCATAGAGCACAAAGGAGTCAGCGGTAATATCCACTATAAATGTGCGGATCCACGACAAAGGAGCTTTCGATTTTATTTGCCAGTTCTTAAGTTGAAGATTTCTTACAAGTTCCAGTGATGTCTTTACGGATTTCCCATTGGCAATTATCGTCATTTCTGTGCCCGATATCTCAAAGTTCTGCCCTTCATTCTCAAGTTTCCAACTCCCCTGCAGCAAATTTATTAATTCGTCCCTTTCAATTTCCATCTCCTTCGATTATTTGACCTACAGTAAAGGTAACCATAAAATCACAATAATCTTCATTTAATTTTTAATGTTTACCCGGCTATTTTATCATGAAAACGATAATCACCATATGTAGTTGATTGTAAATAAGTACATAAAATGACAGTCACAACTTCTAATTTTTTGGGTGACAATTAGCTCTTATTCCGCTGCCACCGTCTTTCGTAGCTTCTATGAGGCTAACTTCGCATACTTTTGCCAATAACAAAACTGCAATACTCAACGTTATCATCCGGTGAATAGAATAGTCATTATTGCTCTTATTGTATCTTCAATATCACTGATTTCCTGCTCCCGGAAAAACAGAATAGCTCCTGTTTCAGGTACCATTAATGGTAAACCGGCAATCACTCTTTACGGCAGCAGCTATGAGCCCACCGACTATGTTTTAATCGATTCGGTCACTGCCGACAGGAAATTATCGTACGACGGTATTGTGTTCGACTATCTCTATACTTCCGATACCGATATTGTCCTCATCGGTTCGGGAAAGCCGGCAGCGAAATGTGTCCTGATTTTTGGCAGTCCCAAAACAACGTTGCAGATCCGAGCCGTGTTTACAATTACTTTCGGCAGCCCGATATACATATCGAACTAAATGTCCACTCCAAATTAACAACACATGGACAACTACGATACAAAGAGAGAGGCCACCCAAATCGGCAGCCTCTCTCTTTCTTAAGATTATTCAGGTAAAATTAACCCTTAGGTTTTTCCAGCAACTGGAAGAACTGGTCTAACTGTGGTAATATCACGATCCTTGTTCTGCGGTTTTCGGCTTTCCCCTCTTTGCTGTCGTTGTTCGTCGCAGGTACATACTCGCTGCGGCCGGCAGCAGTCATCCTTGCCGGTGCAATGTGATATTGATTTTGCAAAATTCGAACAACTGCAGTAGCGCGCTTCACACTGAGGTCCCAGTTGTCCAGCAACACTCCTTCTTTGTATGGTACGTTATCAGTGTGCCCTTCCACCAAAAATTCGATCGATGGCTGCGCTTCCAATACCTTGGCCACCTTACCCAGCACCACTTTCGCCGGCTCGGTCACATTGTATTTACCGCTGTTAAACAGCAGCTTGTCAGAAATATCCACGTAAACAACTCCTTTATCTACCTTGATATTTATGTCCTTGTCATTGAGATTACCGATAGCGCTCTTCAGGTTTATTACCAGCGCCATATTCATCGAATCCTTCCTGTTCATGGCAGTCTGCAGATCCTTGATATAAGCATCCTTAACACCAATGTTATCCAGAGATTTCTTAATGCTTTCAGCCTGTGAGCTTGATATTATAGACAGATCCTTCATCTGGCCCAATATCTCTGTGTTGTTCGATTTATAGTTGGTAGCGAGGTTTTTCAGAGATTCTATGGTCGCCTCATCAGCCGCATGTTTTTCACGGCACTTGGCGTAATCCGCCTGCATTGCCCTGTAAATACTGTCCAATTGTGCATAATTCTTCTCGCATGATTTCAGCTTTTTACTGGATACACACGAAAACATCATTACAGACGAGAGACCTACCAAAATAAATCGAGTGATTTTCATAAAATATTTTTTTGATTTGCAGTTTTATCAAATGCAAAAGTATCTACCACAAACTTAATACTACGTTAATAAAAACAAAAGATCCTACAGCACATTAACTTAACAATACAAATTAACTGTCAAAACTCCCCATCCTTCGGTCTGCTATCTTTTCCATATGATAATATCGTCGCTCCTCAGTTTCTTTTAGCGAATTCTATGAAATAAAAATAAAACATATTATTTTTGAAAATCGTACCCATCGCATTCTCCAAAAAGATTTTTTTGTTATCAGGAAGTTGTTGGTTAACCTTTAAAAATTAAACTACATGAAAAAAGTATTAAAGATTACAGGCTATACTGTCTTGGTTATCGTTTTGGTCATCGTCGGATTGATCTCTTATGTGAAGGTCGCCCTGCCCGATGTTGGTCCCGCCACCGACATTAAGATTGCGGCCACTCCCGAGCAAATCGTCAGGGGCAAATATCTGGCAACTTCAGTTACCCCCTGTTTGGACTGTCATTCCACTCGCGACTGGTCAAAATTCGGCGGGCCGGTCATGGATGGCACCCTCGGAAAAGGTGGAGAGAAATTTGATCAGCAGTTTGGGTTCCCAGGTGCGTATTATGCACGAAATATTACTCCAAAGGGTATCAGCCGCTATACCGATGGCGAGCTTTACCGGGTTATTACTACAGGTGTTACCAAAGAGGGAAGAGCTATGTTTCCGGTTATGCCATATAAGTATTTCGGACGTATGGATCCCGAAGACATTAAGTGCATTATTGCGTATTTACGCACACTTCCTCCCATAGACAATGATGTTCCGGCATCTGTATCGGATTTTCCAATGAATATCATTATCAACACGATACCAAGCAAGGCGACCGGTACAAAGAGACCCGATACCAGCGACCGCCTGGCTTACGGAGCCTATCTTATCAACGCATGTGCCTGCCAGGAGTGTCATACTAAAGAAAATAAGGGCCAGATCATACCCGAACTGGCCTTTCAGGGAGGCAGGGAGTTTAAGTTCCCCGATGGTTCCGTGGTCCGTTCCGCCAACATCACCCCCAGCACTGCGTCCGGTATCGGCAATTGGAATGAAGACGCCTTCGTCAACAGGTTTAAGATGTATGCCGACACCAGCTACAAGCCACAACAGGTCAAACCGGGTGATTTTAATACTATGATGCCCTGGCTGATCTATAGCAACATGAGCAGGTCCGACCTCGGCGCCATTTACACATATCTTCGCAGCTTACCAGCCAAAGAAAACTCTGTAGTCAAATTCAGCCCAGCCTCAGAAATGGCAAAAAAATAGTTCCACACAAGCATAGATCATACAGAAAAAAGAATGGATTCCTCTGGGAATCCATTCTTTTTTCTGCAAATACGTCAACTATTAAATATCGATCTTAGCATACTTCGCGTGGTTCTCTATGAACTGCCGGCGCGGCGGCACTTCGTCACCCATCAGCATCGAGAATATTTCATCGGCATAGGTCATGCTTTCG
>Ga0265338_10011714_pt1 | contig 10095 bp, 13 predicted proteins | sample 42126metaG_FD_193579 | JGI IMG/M metagenome (GOLD analysis project Ga0265338, IMG submission 193579) | Rhizosphere microbial communities from Carex aquatilis grown in University of Washington, Seatle, WA, United States - 4-21-26 metaG | ecosystem: Host-associated > Plants > Roots > Rhizosphere... | reverse complement strand
CACGCGATCTACGGCGACCAGCACGTCAGGCGGGCAATGATCGAGTTCGGGCCCGACTCCGCGCTAACGTACACGCCGGAGTGGCAGAAGACAATGACGAGCGGAATGACCGGCAACGCCCTGCTCGGGACGACCGGCAACCCCGAGCCCGAGCTCCTCGCCGATCTCGACGGCGAGCGGGTCGGCCGCGCCTTCCAGGTCGAGATCGCCGAGATTCGGCGGAAGCAGCACTACGAGAACAGCGTCAACTGGTGTGGCGTCGGCTCACCGAACCCGGGCTGGGCAGAGCAGGTGCTCGGCGAGCCGGACGTCGAGCGGCTGTGGGAGCTCGTCGCCACGTGCTTCCGCCTCGACGAGGACGACCCCGTCGCCGCGTGGGAGGAGCACCTCGACCGGCTCGACGCGCGGGGCAAGGCACTCACCGACTTGCGGCCCGATGCGCTCCACTACCGCGGGCCTGGCACCGATCTCACCGTGGGGCTGCTCCCGACCGCGCGCTGGGGAAGCGCCCGATTCCAGACGGCCGCGGGGCTCCGCTACGTCGCGAACATGCCGACGGAGGAGATCTTCACGACACCGGATTCCCGCCGCGCCGAGGGGACGATCCGCTCGACGATGCCGCTCTCCCTCGCCGGCCAGCTGATTCGCGGCCTGGAGTTCACCTTCGAGGACGGCCGCATCGTGAACGTCGACGCCGAAACGGGCGCCGACATCGTCCGCACCCAGCTCGCGACGGTGGAGAACGCCGACCGCCTCGGCGAGCTCGCCCTCGTCACGGGCGAGTCGCGCGTCGGCCAGACGAAGACGCTCTACTACAACACGCTCTTCGACGAGAACGCGACCTGCCATATCGCGTACGGCGCGGGTCTCGAATATGCCTTCGACGGCGAGCCGGACGAGGCCATGAACGTCTCCAACCTCCACGTCGACTTCATGGTCGGCGGCCCGGAGCTCGAGGTCGACGCGCTGCTCGCGGACGGAACGGTCGTCCCGCTCATCCGCGACGAGGTCTGGCAGCTCTCCTCGTGAGCTCGTACGTGCTCGTCCACGGCGCGTGGCACGGCGCGTGGTGCTGGGACAAGGTCGTCCCGCTCCTCGAGGCCGAGGGCCACTCCGTGACCGCGGTCGATCTGCCCGGGCACGGGGACGATACGACGCCGCTCACCGGCCTCACGCAGGCGGAGTACGGACGGCGGGTCGCCGATGCCGTCGAGGCGGCGGGGGAGCCGGTCGTCCTCGTCGGGCACAGCATGGGCGGGATGGCGATCACGCAGGCGGCGGAGTACGTCCCGGACAAGATCGCGACGCTTGTGTACGTGTGCGCGTTCCTCCCCGGCCCGGGCGGCTCGCTCCTCACCCTCGCCGACGGAGACACCGAAGCACGCGTCCTCCCGAACCTCGAGGTCGACGAGCCGGCGGGCGTCTGCAGGGTCGCCAAGGCCGCGCTCGTCGAGTGCTTCTACGAGGAGTGCGACCCCGAGGACGCCGCCGCCGCGTCGGCGCGGCTCGGGCCGGAGAGTCTCGCTGCCTTCGCCACACCGGTCGCGGTCACCGACGATCGTGCCGGTTCGGTGCGTCGGATCTACGTCGAGTGCGTCCGCGACCACGCGATCTCGATCACGAAGCAGCGCGAGATGTGGGCCGCGCGGCCGTGCGAGCGAGTCGAGACGATCGACACCGATCACTCGCCGTTCCTCTCGCGCCCCGAGGAGCTCGCGGCGCACCTGCTCGCGGTCTGATGGCTCGGAGCTGGGGGGAGCTGCTCGGCGAGGCCGGAGCCGCGCCCGAGCTTGAGGAGCAGAGCGGGCGGTTCTTCTCCCGGCTCCGCGATTCGCTCTCGAAGTCGCGCCGGGCGCTGACGGGCGAGATCGCGGCGGCGGCGTTCGATCCGGGCGATGCGACCGACTGGGAGCGGCTCGAGGAGGCGCTGATCGCCGGCGATGTCGGCGTGCGCGCGACGGCCGAGCTTGTCCAGCGCCTCGAGGCGCGCGGCGGCATCGCGGACCTTCCCGACGAGGTCGCGGCGCTGTTCGGCGAGCCACCGACGCTGGACCTCGCGCACGAGCCCGCCGTCATTCTCGTCGTCGGCGTCAACGGCACGGGCAAGACGACGACGATCGGCAAGCTCGCGGCGAAGCTTGCGCAGCACGGCCGCTCCGTCCTCGTCGCCGCCGCGGACACGTACCGCGCCGCTGCGGAGGAACAGCTCGAGATCTGGGCGCAGCGCGCGGGCGCGGACTTCGTCGGCTCGGAGCGCGGGGGAGACCCGGCCGCCGTCGCGTACGACGCGCTCGACGCGGCCGTCGCGCGCGGCCGCGACGTCGTCATCGTCGACACCGCCGGTCGTCTCCATACGCAGACGAACCTCATGGAGGAGCTCGCCAAGGTGCGGCGCGTGATCGCCTCGCGGCTCGAGGGCGCGCCGCACGAGACGCTCCTCGTCGTCGACGCCACGACGGGCCAGAACGGCCTGCAGCAGGCGCGCCTCTTCAGCGAGACGGTCGGCGTCACGGGTGTCGTCCTCACGAAGCTCGACGGCTCGGCGAAAGGCGGCGTCGCGATCCCGATCGTCTACGAGCTCGGCCTGCCGGTGAAGCTCGTCGGCGTGGGGGAGGGAATCGACGATCTGCGTCCGTTCGATCCGCTCTACTACGCGCAGGCCCTGGTCGGCTGAACATGGCCACTACGCTACGACCGCTCGTCGACGCCGACCTCGACGCGCTCTTCCTCTGGGAGAGCGACCCGCGCGCGGTCGAGCTCGCGGCGTTCACGCGGGCCGATCCCTCCGACCGCAGCGCGTTCGACGCTCACTACGAGCGCGTCCGTGCCAACCCCGCGAACACCCTGCTGGCGATCGAGGAGGACGGCGAGTTCGCCGGCACCGCCGGGAGCTACACGCTGGACGGGAAGCGGGAGGTCACGTACTGGATCGACCCGGCGCGCTGGGGCCGCGGCATCGCGTCGCGTGCGCTCGCAGCGTTCCTCGAGCTCGAGCGGACGCGGCCCTTGTACGGACGCGTCGCTGCGCACAACGGCGGCTCGGCCAAGGTGCTCACGCGCGCGGGCTTCGTCGAGATCGGCTCCGACGAGGGGTTCGCGCCGGGTCTCGGAAGGGACGTCGTCGAGCACATCTACCGCCTCGACGCCTAGCGCTACCCTCCGCTGCGATGTTCGACGCCCTGGCGGACAAGCTCCAAAGCGCGCTCGGCGACCTGCGCGGGCGTGGCGTCCTCGATGAGGAGTCGATCTCGCGTGCGATGCGCGAGGTGCGGCTCGCGCTGCTCGAGGCGGACGTCAACCTCGGCGTCGTCAAGGACTTCGTCGCGCACGTTCGCGAGCGCGCGCTCGGAGAGGACGTCCGCAAGAGCCTGACGCCGGGCCAGCAAGTCGTGAAGATCGTCCACGACGAGCTCACGGAGCTGCTGGGCGCCGAAGACTCGAAGCTCACGTTCGCCCAGAAGCCGCCCACGACGATCCTCCTCGCCGGCCTACAGGGCTCCGGCAAGACGACGACGGCGGCGAAGCTCGCACGCCTCCTGCGCACGGAGGGGAAGAAGCCCGCGCTCGTCGCCGCCGACCTGCAGCGCCCGGCCGCCATCGAGCAGCTGATCCAGCTCGGCGCCGAACTCGACGTCCCCGTCTACGCGGACGAGCGCTCCGACCCGGTCAAGGCGGTTCGCGACGGCATCGCTCGCGCTGCCGCGGACGGGCGCGACGCCGTCATCCTCGACACCGCCGGCCGCCTGCAGATCGACGAGGCGCTCATGGACGAGCTCGCGGCGGTGCGCGACGAAGCCCGGCCGACGAACGTCCTGCTCGTCCTCGACGCGATGACCGGCCAGGAGGCGGTGAACGTCGCGTCGGCGTTCCAGGAACGGATCGACTTCGACGGCGTCGTCCTCACGAAGCTCGACGGCGACGCGCGCGGCGGTGCGGCGCTGTCCGTCCGCTCCGTCACCGGCCGTCCGATCAAGCTCGCGTCCGACGGCGAGAAGCTCGACGCGCTCGACTGGTTCCACCCCGACCGCATGGCGTCGCGGATCCTCGGCATGGGCGACGTGCTCACGCTCATCGAGCGGGCCGAGTCGGCGATCGCCGACGACGAGAAGGAGCAGCTCGAGCGCCGCATGATGCAGGGCGAGTTCACGTTCGACGACTTCCTGTCGAGCTACAAGATGCTGCAGCGGATGGGCCCGCTGCAGGGCGTCCTCAAGATGATCCCGGGGATGGGCAAGCAGCTCGAGGGGCTCGACCAGGTCGACGAGCGCCAGCTGAAGCGCGTCGAGGGGATCATTCTCTCCATGACGCCGCACGAGCGCCGCGTCCCCCACGTCATCGACATGTCGCGGCGCAAGCGGATCGCAGCGGGGTCGGGGACGGCCGTCGAGCAGGTGAGCCAACTGCTCGAGTCGCGGAAGCAGATGGCGAAGATGATGAAGATGGTCGGATCGGGGAAGATGCCGTCGCTGCCCGGAATGGGGCCTGCAACGCCTACCATGGGCGGCGGCCCGCGCCCGAGCGCGACCCGCAAGGCCAGTTCAAAGCGGAAGAAGAAGAAAGCGAAGAGGTAGGACGGTGCTCCTCCAGCAGATACCCTCTACGCCTCTGGCGGCTGCAAAGCGTCGCGCTGCTGCGTCCTCGGTCGCACCCGTAGCCTTGGCTACGAGTGCTCCCTGCGTCCTTCCATCGCTCGCTTTTCGCTCGCCAGAGACGCAGAAATATCTACTGAAGGAGCACCAATGGCAGTGAAGCTCAGGCTGACGCGGATCGGCTCGAAGAAGAATCCGATCTACCGCGTCGTCGCGGCCGACTCGCGCTCCCCGCGCGACGGCAAGTTCATCGAGATCGTCGGCCGCTACAACCCGCAGCACGATCCTTCCCTCATCGAGATCGACGAGGCGAAGGCCAAGGCCTGGCTCGAGAAGGGCGCGACGCCGACGGCGTCGGTCGCGAAGCTCCTCAAGACGCAGGGCATCTCCAAGTAGCTGTGGACGAGCTGGTCGCAGAGTTGGCGCGCCGGCTCGTCGACGAGCCTTCCGAGGTGCGCGTCGAGCGGTACGAGGACGAGGACGGCACGCTCGTCTACGAGCTCATCGTCGCCGAAGGCGACGTCGGCAAGGTGATCGGTAGGCAGGGGAGACTGGCGCGCGCGCTGCGGACGATCGTCCGCGCCGGCGGTGTCGCGGCAGGGCGAAGGCTGGCGCTCGAGATCGTCGACTAGGCGGCCATGCCCTCCGTCGCCGCGCTGTACGACATACACGGCAACCTGCCGGCGCTCGAGGCGGTGCTTGCGGAGGTTCCCGAAGACGCGACGATCGTCGTCGGCGGCGACATCTGCGCGGGCGGCGAACAGCCGTCTGATGTGCTCGTCCGCCTGCGGGCGTTCGGCGATCGGGTGGTCTGGCTCCGCGGCAACTCCGATCGCGAGCTCTATCCGGGTGAGGAAGGGCTCGCGCCGCCGGAGGTGATCGAAGAGGCGCGGGCGAAGCTCAGCGCGGAGGAGATCGAGTTCCTCTACTCGCTGCCGCCGACGCAGCAGATCGGCGACGTCCTCTTCTGCCACGCGTCGCCGCGCAACGATGTCGACATCTTCACCGAGCGCACGCCGGAGGAGCGGATCGCGTTCCTGTTCGAGAATCTCGAGGCGAACACGGTCGTGTGCGGGCACACGCACACGCAGTTCGACCGCACGGTCGCGGGCGTTCGCGTCGTCAACGCCGGCAGCGTCGGGATGCCGTACGAGGAGAACGCGGGCGCTTACTGGCTGCTCGACCTCGAGCATCGCTTCACGCCGTACGAGGGCGCCGAGCTCAAGGCGTCCCGCGAAGAAGCCGTCGGCCACTTCACCGACATTGGGCTCTGATCTCGTAGTCGTCGGCCGGGTAGGGAAGCCGCACGGCGTCGACGGCGCGTTCTTCGTCGAGCTCCCGAGCGAGCGAGAGGAACTCTTCGCGACCGGCGCGACTCTCTACGCGGACGGGGAGCCGGCAAAGGTGGTCGCCCTTCGGCACGGTTCCGGCGGCCGGCCTGTGATCCGGCTCGACCGTGCGGTCGGCCGCGGCGCCGAGCTGGCCGTGCCGCGCGACTTGCTCCCCGAGCTTCCCGCTGAGGAGGGCGAGTTCTACGTCTTCCAGCTCGTCGGCCTCAGCGTCGAGCAGGAGGACGGACGGCAACTCGGGCGAGTCCGCGAAGTGCTCCAGTACCCTGCCAACGACGTGCTCGAGCTCGACTCCGGCGCGTCCTTGCCTCTCGTCGAGGCGTGCGTGCGCCAGGTGGATGTCATCGGCGGGCGCATCGTCGTCGCCGCGGGGTTCGCGGACCCGGACTGAGCCTTGGCCATGCGCATCGACGTCTTCACTCTCGTTCCGCACGCGTATGCCTGGCTCACCGAGCAGGTGCCGGTCGCGAACGTCCTCGGCACCGAGCTCGAGTTGCGCCTCTTCAACTACCGCGACACGACGCCGCTGCGCGCGGGCCAGGTGGACGACGAGCCGTACGGCGGCGGCGCGGGGATGGTGCTGCGCGTCGATGTCGTCGCGGCGGCGCTCGATGCTGCCTACGGCGGCGCCGCTCCCGGCCCGGTGATCGTGCTGACGCCGAAGGGGCGCCCGCTCACGCAGGCGATCGTCGAGGAGCTCGCCCTGGAGCCGTCCCTCGCGCTTCTCTCCGCGCGGTTCGAAGGCTTCGACGAGCGCGTCGTTGAGCAACTCGCGACAGACGCGATCTCGGTCGGCCCGTACGTCCTCTCGAACGGCGACCTGCCCGCGATGCTCGTCCTCGACGCCGTCGCGCGACGCCTGCCGGGCGCTCTCGCCGCAGGCTCCGGCGAGCTCGAGAGCTTCTCGGCCGAGCTCGGCGGCGGCCTCGAGTACCCGCACTACACGCGCCCGGCCGAGTTTCGGGGCTGGAGCGTGCCGGACGTGCTCCTCTCCGGCAATCACGCGCGCATCGAAGCGTGGCGCCGCGATCACGTGGTAGGGATCGAAGCGTGAGCGACTGGGGTTCTTGGGATCTTCCGAAGCCGGAGGACGAGGAGCCGCAGGAGGAGCAGCGGCTCGCGCCGACGGAGCCCGACGACGGTGACTACGGCTGGGGGGACTACCCGGAGTGGCCGGTCTTCTCTCCGCCATCAACGGAGTATCCGGGCTACGGCGAGATCCCGACGCGACCGGCGGATGCGTACCCGCCCGTTCCGGCCCGCCGCGGGCACGATCCGCTCGGCAGGCTCTTTCCGGGTCTCTCGCACGGCACGCGCGTCGCGCTCGACTGGATCCTCACGATCGTCGGCGCCATCCTCATCGTGCTCGCGATCAAGCACTGGGTCATCAACCCGTACCGGATCCCGTCGTCGTCGATGGAGCCGTATCTCAACTGCGCGAAGCCGGGGCCAGGCTGCCTCGGCAACTCGAGCGACCGCGTGCTCGCCTGCCGGATCTGCCTCGAGTTCTCGAGTCCGTCGCGGGGTGACGTCGTCGTCTTCAACACGCCGCCGAAGGCCGTCCAGCAATGCGACGAGGGCGGAACGTTCGTCAAGCGCCTGATCGGATTGCCCGGCGAGACCGTGAAGGAGGACGACCACGGTTTCATCTGGATCCGCGGCCCCAATTCGAGCGTCTGGAAGAAGCTCGACGAACCGTACATATCCGCGCGAACGCGCGATCTCGACGTCAGCAACTACAGCATGCGATGGCAGGTTCCCGAGGGGGAGTACTTCATGATGGGCGACAACCGGTCGGAGTCGTGCGACTCGCGTCGGTGGGGATCCGTGCCGCGGAGCAATCTGATCGGGACGGTGTTCTTCACGTACTGGCCACCCGACCGCATCGGCTTCAAATAGCTCGCGAGTGCTGCGCACTCGCTCGCTGGACGGCGGACTCCGCTACCCTTCGCCGTCGGCCGCAAGGCCGTCTACTTATGAGCAACGTCATTCAGGATCTCGAGCGCGCCCAGCTGCGCAACGTGCCGCAGTTCAAGGCTGGCGACACTGTCCGCGTGCACTTCCAGGTGATCGAGGGCACGCGCCGTCGCGTCCAGGTCTTCGACGGCATCGTCATCAAGCGCCAGGGCTCCGGCGTCCGGGAGACGTTCACCGTGCGCAAGATCTCTTCCGGCGTCGGCGTCGAGCGGACGTTCCCGCTCCATTCGCCGAAGATCGAGCAGATCGAGGTCAAGGCGATCGGCGACGTAAATCGTGCGAAGCTCTACTACCTCCGCGATCGGGTGGGCAAGAAGGCGCGCGTGCGCGAGCGCCGCTACGGCGTAGGCCACACGCTGCAGGAGGCCGTTGTCGCCAAGGAACCCGCGGTCGAGGAGACCGCCGAGACCGAGGAGCAGGACGCGGTCGACGAGGCGGTTGTGGACGACGTCGTCGCCACCGACGAGGCCGAGGCCGCCGAGGCTGAAGCCCCCGAGGCGGACGAGGCTGAAGTCGCCGACGAGCCGGTGGACGAGGCTCCGGTCGAGGAAGCTCCGGCCGAGGAAGCTCCGGCGGACGAAGCCCCGGCCGACGAAGCTCCGGCCGCCGAGTAACGACTCTCCGGCAAGTTCTCCACACGTACTGACGGCGGCCGGATCGGGCGCTAAGGTCGGCGGGTGAACAAGCGGACCGGCCAGAAGCTCCTCCGGTTCGACCGTAAGCTCGGCGCGCGGTTCGTCGCAGGCGTCGACGAGGCGGGCCGCGGCTCACTCGCAGGGCCGCTTGTCGTCGCGGGTGTCCTGCTCGACTACGGCTCGCTTCGCGAGCACCGCGTGCGGCCGCTCGCCTTCCTCAACGACTCGAAGCAGTGCTCGCACGAGCGGCGCGAGGAGCTGTTCCACGCCGTTGTCGCGTGCGCCGAGCGCGTCGCGGTGCGCGTCATCCCGCCGGCCGACATCGACCGGCACGGGCTCCACCGCTCCAACCTCGACGGGCTCCGGGCGATGCTCGAGGCGCTCTCGCCGGCGGACGCGTGCCTCGTCGACGGCTTCCGGCTCGGCCCCGCGGCGCCCGAGCACATGGCCGTCGTCGACGGCGACGAGAAGAGCGCCGCAATCGCCGCGGCGTCGATCGTCGCGAAGGTGACGCGCGACCGGCTGATGCGCCGCCTCGATGCGCTCTATCCCGCCTACGGCTTCGCGCAGCACGTCGGCTACATCACGCCCGGTCACTCCGCCGCCGTCCGCCGCACCGGCCCGTCCGCGGTGCATCGCCTCAGTTTCGCCGCACGCTGCTACGAGGAAGAAGCTGCCTAGGAAGGGGACGGGAGAGAGCGCCGAGCGCAAGGCGCTGTGGTGGTACCGGCTGCGCGGCTGGAAGATCCTCAGCACGAACGCGTGGGCGGCCGGCTACGAGCTCGACCTCGTCGTCCGCCGCGGCTCGATCCTCCGGTTCGTCGAGGTGAAGGAGAAGCGCGGCGCCCGCTTCGGCGATCCGCTGGAGATGATCACCGCCGAAAAGCAACGGCGCCTGCGCCAGGCCGCCGAGACGTGGCTTGCCTCGCGCCCGGAGCTCGCCGCGTTGCGCGTCGGCTTCGACGTGATCGCCGTCCGCGACGGCCGCGTCCAGCGCGTGCCGCAGGCGTTCTAGAGCACGTGTCGAAGTTCGGACCGTGGCCGTCACGCAGGACGAGCTCTACGCGACGCTGGACCTCGAGCTCTCGTGGTCGGAGAAAGCGCTGCCCGAACGCGAGCGGACGAAGCACGTCCACCGCCTTCACCCGTACCACGGCAAGTTCATCCCGCAGCTCGTCGAGGTGCTGCTCGACCGCTACGTCCCGGCCGGTGGGCACGTGCTCGACCCGTTCGGCGGCTCGGGCACGACGCTCGTCCAGGCGCTCGAATCAGGCTACGACGCGACCGGCCTCGACATCGCCGCGTTCAACTGCCTCCTCATGCGCGTCAAGACGGCGCAGTACGACCTGCCGGAGCTGCGAGCCGAGTTGACGGACGCGTGCGCGCGGATCGACTCGCTCGCGCCGCGTCGCGCGCGCGTGCCGCGGCGCCGCTATCTGCGCGACTGGTACGCGCCGCAGGCGGCGGCGGAGCTCTTCGCGTTCCGCGACCTGATCCCGGAGTACCGCCACGGCGACGTCCTCCGCGTGATCCTCTCGCGTGCGG
>Ga0265338_10011713_pt1 | contig 10096 bp, 10 predicted proteins | sample 42126metaG_FD_193579 | JGI IMG/M metagenome (GOLD analysis project Ga0265338, IMG submission 193579) | Rhizosphere microbial communities from Carex aquatilis grown in University of Washington, Seatle, WA, United States - 4-21-26 metaG | ecosystem: Host-associated > Plants > Roots > Rhizosphere... | reverse complement strand
AGGAAGTTGTCTTCCCTGTGTTTTTCAGATTGACCAATTCCCGAAATATGTGTGAGAAGAACAAAAAGTAGAAGAAACAGTCTTGTCATAGGGTAAAGCCTAGCAGGTTAAAATACTTTGAATCGTAAAATTAAACTTATTTCCAGCCGATTTTATAGGCTTGCATTTTCATATTGTAGGTACCGTTCAAGACCCGAGACGGGTCAACCGTTTTACCCTGTGGGGTGTATTTTCATGCAAAGCCTGTAAACATGAAAAAACCGGATTGTACCCATAGGTGCAAAGGTTGTGGAAAAAATACGAAATGAAATTATACCCTTGGTTATGGCTCTTAACGTTGCGAAAGTGGATAGCCCCGACGGGGCAAACATGCCGGACTTCTCCAATAGCTACAACCCTCTAGCCCCTCTGGGGCATGTCATCATTGTTCCTAAATTTAGTTACATCCCTATCGTATTTTTTAAGAACACAGTACGCCCCATCGGGGCGAAAAGGGTTGTAGCAAACGATCAAAATCAGGTGTGCCCCATCGGGGCTATCCAAAAAACACACAAAAGAAAAATAAAATCAATAAATTAGCTTCGCCTCTGCTATGTCTAATACATTTACACAACTATACATCCAATTTGTATTTGCTCCGAAGTTCAGAGCCGCCCTTATTCAACCACATTGGGAGGAGCGACTAAGGGCCTATATTACGGCGATAGCGCAAACCAGCAAACACAAAGTTCTTGCGATAAATAATATGCCGGATCACCTCCATCTGTTCCTCGGGCTAAACCCTAATCAGTCTGTTTCGGAGACTATGAGGATCATAAAGGGTGATTCTTCGGAGTGGATCAACAAAGAAAAATTTACAAATCGCAAATTTCACTGGCAGGATGGGTATGGTGCATTTAGCTATGCAAAATCTCAAATCGACGATGTCGTGAAGTATATTGCCAACCAGCAAGTGCACCATAAAAAGGCGACATTTATTGACGAGTACAAGAAAATGCTTGAGAAGTTCGATGTGTCGTACGATGAACGATATATTTTCACGATCCCGGAAGAGGGTTGAAAGCAGCGGATAGCCCCGATTGGGAAAAACAACGATTTTTTAGATACTTGCTAAAACCCTTTAGCCCCGACGGGGCTATATAGACGCAAACCATTAAAAGTTTCCTAATATCATGTTTACATGAGTCGTTGGCCACTACATAATGTATACTTTTGGGAAACTGCTCCTTTTTTCCGCGTGCTGCTGCCGTTTGCCGCAGGCATTCTTTTTTATGACAAAGCCGGGATCAGCGTGCCGGCCAGTGTATCACTGACGATCATCTGTATATCGTTTTTGTTACTTGCAGCGGTCGTTTACTACCGGAAAAATAATAGCGCCTACCGTGTCGTTACCTTTTCGTTAGTGAACATCCTATTGTTTTTTTGCAGCTACGCGCTTTCGTACAACGCGGACATAAGAAATGATAAACGGAGGTACGGAAATAGTCTGAACGGAGGCAACACCTACCTGGTGCGGTTATCAGACAACCCATCCGAAAAAGAAAACTCGTGGAAGCTGCCGGTGTCGGTTATCTGCTCAATAGATAATGGAAGATCCCAGCCGGTAACCGGAAATGCTTTCCTGTACCTGTACAAGAACCGGGTGCCTATGATGTTGCATAAGGGTGACAGCATACTTGTGCCGGGAAAATGGGAGCCGATAAAGAATGCAGGAAATCCGTTTGAGTTTGACTATGCCGGCTATTGCCGCCGAGACAATATACTGTACCAGCAAAGCTGTTCGGCAAATGACGTTCGGCTGTACGGGTCTGCTGATGCCGCCGGTATGGCCGTTATAGACCGGTCGCACGACTGGTGCATGACGCAACTGGATAAATATTTGCCGGACGCAAAAACAAAGGGCCTTATACAGGCGATGCTGCTGGGAGACGAGGTGAACTTGGACGAGGAGCTGCGCCAATCTTACTCCGAAACGGGCATCATACATATCATTGCCATTTCGGGCGGCAATGTGGCCATTTTCTTCCTGGTTATTTCCGTTCTGCTCTGGTGGCTGAAGGATAAGAAACATCTGTGGATCAGGTATGCCGTGGCGCTGCCGCTAGTCTGGTTTTATGTGCTGATGGCCGGAGCGCCGCCATCGGCAGTGCGGGCGGCGGTCATGTTTTCCTTGCTGGCATTTTCTGTAATGCTGCAAAAAAGCAACAACAGCCTCAATACTTTATTTGCCACAGCTTTCGTGCTGTTGTGCGCGCAACCCATGTGGCTTTTCTCTGTCGGCTTCCAGTTGTCATTCGCCGCCGTGTTGTCGCTGATACTGTTCTACATGCCTGTGTACAAATGGTTGTCGCCGGTGCATAAGCCAGGCCGTTTGTTATGGGGCACAGTTGCAGCAAGTATCGCAGCCGAAGTGCTCGTAGCGCCGCTTGTGGTCTATTATTTTCACACGTTCCCGCTTTTGTTCATTGTTGCCAATGTTCTCGCCTACCTTTTTATGGGCCTGGTATTGGTGTTGGGCATAGCAATTGTTTTGCTGAGTTTCTTGCCGCTTGCGGCGAAGTGCATTGGCATCTGCACCGTGTGGATCGTAACTTTATTTGACAACATAGTAGTTCGACTGCAAAGCATGAACCCTGTCTCGTTTCACTATCTTGTTTTGACCGGGCTGGAGTTAGTGTGCCTGTACGTCACCATTACCGGGATAGTATTGTTTTTCATGAAAAAGCAAAAGCAGGGATTGTTTGTGGGACTGACAGCTTGCTGCCTGCTGTTTTTATCATTTTGTGCAGATGAGTGGCAGCGGCTGCACCAGCAGCGGCTGGTAGTGTACAATATTGGCAAGACCAACCATGTTGAACTGATTTCGGGCCGAACTTACAGCGAGCTCACAACCGACACCGTAACCGAAAAGAAAATAGCATATGCCACAGGTCCGGCGCATATAAACTGGCGCGCATGGACAAAGGCAGGTACAAAAGCCGGCGAAATATGGGAGGTAAACGGAAAAACGGTTGTGATACTAAACGAGGAAATAAAGGGGGACGCACAATTCCATGCGGATTGCCTGGTCATCAATTATACCGGCCAGCCTGACCTTGCTGAGTTACAAAAAGTGTTTTCGCCCGCTGTTATAGTCGTTGGAAATAACTACAGCCGGAAACAACAAGGCAAACTCGCGGTAAGCACAGGTGCGAATATTTGGCCGGTAGCAGACAAGGGCGCTTTTGTTTTTGAGTGATGCAGATTCCCCTATTATATCCCCCGCAGTCTTAAAGTATTGCCAAAAACAGGTGGCGCCTCATATATACTGCTATGGGTTTTTTAGATTTACATAATATTAATTCGGCTTGCGTATACTTGTATCTATATTGTTCCTGATTGCGGCTTTAAGTGTGCGTGCGCAGACCCAGAGTGGTATTGTAGTGGACGGTGGAACAGCTAAACCCTTATCACCGGCGACCATTGTGAACCTTACCACGCAGCAAGCCACATACACAGATATACAGGGCAGCTACTCGCTGTGGGCCAAAGCCGGAGATACCCTTTCTTTCTCTTACTCGGGCTACCACAGCATACTAAGAGCTGCAACGCCCGGTGAAATGATGCTGGTAGAGCTGCAACCCCTTAATGTAAACCTGCAGGAACATGTGGTGCACAATCTGACTCCCTTTCAGAAGGACTCTATGGAAATGACCAGCATGTATAGCAAAGAACTGAACACAAAGCCGGTAAAAGTGGGATTCAGCAGTGCAAACGGTGGCGGCGTGACGGGGCTCATCGGGGCACCGGTGAAGAAAATGTCGCGGAGTTACAAACGAAACAAAAAATTTAAAGAGAATTTTAAGAACGACATGGAGCAAAAATTCATAGACACGCGCTATACCCCTGCTTTAGTGACGTCGATAACAGGATTTACCGGCGACTCTGTCTTTGTTTTCATCAACAGCTACCCCATGGAGTATAGTTTTGCCCGCGCCGCCTCTGACCTTGAGTTGAAAATGTGGATACGCAATAATTATAAGGAATACGTAAAACCCAAAAACCCGATTGGGTCTGCTCCGGCATCTCGCCAAAAATAACTTAACCTATTATTTTATAGCCCTCTTTGAGCCCCGGAACGGGGCATTTTGCTTTCATTTTTTACCAGCCCGGAGAAAAGCGCCGCTTTAGGGGTTTGGGGTTTTTATTCTTACTTTTGCGCCCTTAACTTAACTTGTTCCCTGCATGTGGCATAAGATAGCCGCTTTTATCATAAAATTCCGTATTGCACTGCTCATCCTGTTGTTGGCGAGCACGGGCATATTGGGCTATTATGCGTCGCAGGTCAAAATCAGTTATGAGTTTACCAGTGCGGTACCTACCGACAACCCCAAGTATATAGAATATCAGAATTTCAGGAAACAGTTTGGCGAAGACGGCAACCTGATGGTGATCGGTGTGCAGACCAAGGATTTTTTTTCGCCTGCTTTTTTTAGCGATTATGCCATCCTGGCAAGAGACATAGATTCGGTTAAGTCGGTGGAAAATGTGTTGAGCATACCGGGAGCCGTGACACTTGTAAAAGACACAGCGACAGAAAAACTAAAAGCGTCGCCAATATCCGGTGACTCGGCAATAACCAACGTTGAAACTTTCAAACAGTCGTTTTTAAATCTTCCTTTTTACAAAGGCTTTCTATACAACCCCACGACCTATGCTTATATGATGGCCGTGCGGATAGACAAGATCGTGCTCAATTCCGAAAAAAGAGCAGCGGTTGTGGATAGCATTCTGGCGCTGGGCGATGCATTTGGGAAGAAACACAACACCGAGATGCACTACTCGGGGCTGCCACTAATCAGAACAGAAATGGCCGTGAAGGTTCAGTCGGAAATGAAGCTGTTCCTTATCGTTTCGTTTGTGCTGACAGCAGTTATTCTGGTGATCTTCTTCCGGTCTTTCATGGCGGTACTGTCTTCCATGCTGGTAGTGGCCACAGGCGTGGTATGGTCTATGGGCACCATTGTGCTGCTTGGCTACAAGATAACCATACTCACTGCCCTTATACCGCCGCTGGTTGTGGTGATCGGTATTCCCAACTGCGTGTACCTGCTCAACAGGTATCATCATGAATACTACCGGAACCCGAATAAAATGAAATCGCTGCTGCGCATGGTGGACAGGATGGGCATTGTTACTTTCTTCACCAACCTTACAGCCGCCATCGGGTTCGGGGTGTTCTTCTTCACGAAGAGCACTTTGCTTAAGGAATTCGGGCTGGTGGCGGGTATCAATATACTTGGGTTGTTCTTTATTTCGCTCATCTTTATCCCAGCGTTCTTCAGCTTTCTGCCGCCACCCAATGTGCGGCATACAAGCTACCTGGAGAGCAGCTGGATCCACAAGTTGCTTACCCGTATTACCAACTGGGTATTCAGCCACCGGGTATGGATATACAGTTTCACGATCATCGTCAGCGTGTTTTCTATTATAGGGCTCACCCGCCTGCGCAATGACGCCCATATAGTAGATGACCTTCCCAAATCGGACCGGGTATCTGTGGACCTGCGGTTTTTTGAGGATAACTTCAAGGGGGTGATGCCGCTGGAAATAGTGATAGATACGCGGAAAAAAAATGGGGTACTCTCTCTTGATGTTCTGGGTAAAATGGATAAGCTGATCACCTACCTCCAAAACTATGGAGAGATCGGGCATCCGCTGGCGATTACCGAGGGTATCAAATTTGCCAACCAGGCCTATTTTGGCGGGGATACCAGCAATTATGAAGTGCCGGGGGACATCATCCAGGCTGCGTTTATCATGCCCTACCTGCGCACTACCAAGGGCGATAACAACAGCATGTTCAACAAACTTCTTCATTCCTTTATTGACAGCACCAAGCAAAAGGCCCGCGTCAGTGTGGGCATGGCTGATGTGGGGTCGAGAAGGCTGCCTGCACTGCTGGACAGCATCAAGCCGGAGGTGAACCGCCTGTTTGACAGCAACAAGTATACAGTCACTTATACCGGCACCAGCATTACCTTTCTCGAAGGCAGTAAATTTATTGTAAACAGCCTCCGCGACAGTCTTATTCTTGCTTTCCTTATCATATTTGGCTGCATGGTTGCACTGTTCCGCTCGTGGCGTATATTAATAATTTCTATAGTGGTGAATATCGTACCGCTGCTTATTACTGCCGGGCTTATGGGCTGGATGGGTATCCGCATAAAACCATCTACTGTGCTGGTATTCAGTGTAGCTCTGGGTATCACCATCGACGTCACCATACGGTTCCTCGTTAATTTTAAGCAGGAACTTTCGCGGCACGATGATAGTATTGCCGATACCGTGCACCGAACTATACACGATACGGGGTTAAGCATCATATATACATCGCTGATCCTTATAGCCGGCTTCAGTGTATTTATTCTGTCGCAATTTGACGGCACAAAGTCGCTGGGCTACCTGACCTCTATGACACTGCTGCTGGCAATGGTCACTAATCTGACGCTATTGCCTGCGCTGCTGTTGTGGATGGACAAAGTGATAGAAAAAAAGAATAAGGCGATAGCCTTCCTTCTGGAAGATGATGACAACGATGTGATAAAGCTAACGGACTAAGTATTATTTTTGCAGGAGCAATGGAATTCGATAAGATAAAGAATAAGGGCCAGGCAAGATTATTCAGGAATGACTATATGGAGATGATGACCAAGACACATCCAATAGTCATATACAGTATGTATTTCCCGGTGATCATCTTCATGCTTTACTATGGCGCGGCATACAAAAATATCGCTGCATGGCTTGAGGTGGTCTTATTTATTTGCGGCACTTTATTCTGGAGCCTGTTTGAGTATATAATGCACCGCTACCTTTTTCATATGTATGTGGAAAGCCCACGTGCGCAGAAATTCGTTTATACCATGCACGGCGTGCATCATGAATACCCCCGCGACAAAGAACGGCTGTTTATGCCCCCGGTGCCGAGCCTTATAGTGGCCAGTATCATCTTCACGCTTATGTACTTTATTATGGGGTGGAACGCCTTGTCTTTTTTCCCGGGCTTTTTGTTCGGGTACATTCTTTATGGCTCTATGCATTTTGCCATACATGCCTTTGCCCCGCCTAAATTTCTGAAGGCGCTGTGGCGCAACCACCACCTGCACCACTACAAAGCTCCCGAAAAAGGCTTTGGGGTAAGTTCAGTGCTGTGGGACATCGTTTTCCATACTGTGCCGAAGAGGGAAGAGGAGTAACATCCGTCAGCCAACGGAGTTTTTCAGTAAGTTGGCTTGTCTTTACGCCGACTTGGCGTGGAAGTCTTCAGTTTGATTCGGAATGAAGGCGATAAACGTCCCGTTTTGCAAGTCACCGATAGTATTTATCTGATCTTTCAGCTTCTTTGGGGCAGGTATTGCCTCACCGTTCTCCGCCAACTCTTCCAGATAAAGCTCTATTGCCTCCTGCATATTTTTCCGCGTCTCTTCCACAGTTTCACCCACAGTTATGCAACCATTCAAATCCGGGCTATACGCCGAAAAGCCCGTATTTGTCGGTTCGATAATGATCAGATAATCTCCGGTATTCATAAGATAAAATTACCTAAAAAGGTTGAAAATAAATGTTATTTAAGCCCAGCCTGCTTCAAAATACTGTTTTCTGTCCCAATCGCTAAATCCTGATTTGCGCCATGATCGGGAACTACTACCACTCCTTTTTTAGCAGGGTGACAAAAGACCTTATGACTTCCCTTTTGTCTTTTAAAATACCATCTGTCAGCCTTGATCAATATAATAACTTCCTTGACGTTCATTTACTTCTTTTCCGTTTCTCCTTTTGTAAATTTCACCACTCGAGTCTGTGCCAGCGGTTTTGATCACATAAAGATAAAGTGTTGCTTGAGAAAATGAAAAATGGCCGGATTCTTGCGAAAACCGTGATATTTTATGTCTCAAAGACACAACATTGAATAAGAACAATAATAATTTTCCCTTAACATTTACCGCTTTTGCTGGCATGAATTTTCATTATAATACGATGAATGGCAAAAAAGCGCTGTAGATTGTTAAAAGATAAATAGTTAAGTAACCATGAAAACGATAAACCAGGAAGAGTATTTGAAGCTGAACAGGGCACTCTACGACCTCGAGGATATTCTGGAATGTGTGGGTGTGAAAGAGTTTTCCCTGTCGCACGACCGGCACAATATGCAAATAGACACAAACGCAGATAATATCGATACCGACCTCCTTTTTTCTTTTTGCAGGAATATAGAGTTGATACACAATGCAAAATTCGGTCCGCGGTTTGCTGCGTAGGCTGAAATTTATAGGTTGTCCGTATAGCCTTATGTGATAAGATGCGGGCTCCATCGCATTTATTTCAGTAATTTTGTGTCCTAAAATTTTATGGATGCAGTTAGCAGATCTCTATGAGCGGGCGATGAAGTTTGAGTTTTTGAGCGCCGACGAAGGGGTATTCCTTTTTGAACACGCACCGCTTACCGAACTGATGTATGTGGCCAACGAACTACGCAAAATTCAGGTGCCGCATGGCAAGGTGACCTGGATCATAGACCGCAACATGAACACAACCAATGTATGCGTTGCCAACTGCAAGTTCTGCAATTTTTACCGGGTCCCGGGCCACCCCGAATCATACATTACTGATATAGAGACCTATAAGCGCAAAATAGATGAGACCTTTAAGTATGGCGGTGAGCAACTACTGCTGCAAGGCGGCCATCATCCCGACCTGGGACTTGCTTATTACACCAATCTTTTCAGGACGCTGAAGCAATTGTACCCCAACCTGAAGCTGCATGCGCTGGGCCCACCCGAAGTGGCTCACATAACCAAACTGGAAAAAAGCACACACCGCGAGGTGCTGAAGGCGCTGATAGAAGCGGGGATGGACAGCCTGCCCGGCGCCGGGGCCGAAATACTCAACGATCGTGTGCGCAGGCTGGTGTCTAACGGCAAGTGCGGGGCACAGGAGTGGCTCGATATAATGCACGAAGCCCACCTGCAGGGGCTGACCACCAGCGCGACAATGATGTTTGGTCATGTTGAGACACTGTACGAACGTTTTGAGCACCTCGTAAAGTTGCGCGAAGTGCAGGCGATAAAACCCGAAGGCGCAAAAGGCTTTCTCGCGTTTATTCCCTGGACGTTCCAGGATGTGGATACACTGCTGCAAAAGATACGCGGCACAAAAAACCTCACAACGGCAGAAGAGTACATACGCATGATAGCGCTGAGCCGCATAATGCTGCCAAATGTGAAGAACATACAGGCCTCATGGCTCACGGTTGGTAAGCAAGTGGCGCAAATATGCCTTAATGCGGGCGCCAACGACTTCGGCTCCATTATGATAGAAGAAAATGTGGTGAGCGCCGCAGGAGCCCCACACCGGTTCACAGCAAAAACTATTCAGAAGTCGATACGCGAGGCCGGCTTTGAGCCCCAGCTCCGCAACCAGCAGTACGAATTCAGGAAAATGCCCGAGGTTATGGAAGAGCAGGTGATAACGTATTAACCCCCGGCCCCTAAAGGTGCTTTTCACTGAGTCGTTTTCCTCACAAAATATAGGGCTTTGAAGATACCTTCAAAGCCCTATTTCAGTATAAAAAGCTAAATCGATGATCCCGCTTTAAGCATTAGGGCTTATACCCCTACCATTAGTGGCATCAGCAGCATCAGCACGTCTTCGTTCTCCACTTTGTCGATAGAGCGGAAGATGCCGGCACGTGTTGGGGTGCTCAGTTCCACCTGTATCTCGTTGCCATCGAGGTTGCTGATCATCTCTACCATCAGTTTTGCGTTAAAGGCGATTTTCATGTCTTCACCGCTATACTGGCAGCTCAGCATTTCCCTGCCCTCGTAAGAGAAGTCAATATCCTGGGCACTGATCTGCAGGGCATTGCCATTGATATCCAGCACCACCTGGTTAGTGGTTTTGTTGGCGAAGATGCTCACGCGGCGCAGCGCACTTACGAAGTCGGCACGGTTGATGGTGAGCTTGTATGGATTGTCCACCGGTATCACCGCCTTGTAGTCGGGGAAGCGGGCATCGATAAGGCGGCAACTCAGGCTCAGTTTCTCACCGGTTACGA
>Ga0265338_10011712_pt1 | contig 10096 bp, 8 predicted proteins | sample 42126metaG_FD_193579 | JGI IMG/M metagenome (GOLD analysis project Ga0265338, IMG submission 193579) | Rhizosphere microbial communities from Carex aquatilis grown in University of Washington, Seatle, WA, United States - 4-21-26 metaG | ecosystem: Host-associated > Plants > Roots > Rhizosphere >... | reverse complement strand
GTCCTGCAAGTCATCCAACCCGGACTCGCCGGACTCATGGACGGTTCCGTCTCCACGCTCGCGCCGCTGTTCGCCGCCGCCTTCGCCACGCACAGCAGCACGTCCACCTTCCTCGTCGGAATGGCCGCTGCCGTGGGTGCGGGCATCAGCATGGGATTTGCCGAAGCGCTGTCCGATGACGGCAGCCTGACCGGGCGCGGCCATCCATGGGCGCGCGGCTTCGTTTGCGGGCTGATGACCATGCTCGGCGGGCTTGGCCACACCCTGCCCTATCTCATCCCGAACATCCAGACCGCCACCGCCGTTGCCGTGGTGGTGGTGCTGGCGGAACTGAGCATCATCTCCTGGGTGCGGCACAAATACATGGACACGCCGCTCGTGCCCGCCCTGCTGCAAGTCGCCCTCGGCGGCGCGCTCGTCTTTCTGGCCGGAATTTTAATCGGGATTTCGTGAAGAAGTATTGTCACTAACGCAAGAGCCAGCTGCCAAGTGGTAGAAACAAGCTCACCAATACCTAGCGATTTTTTCAGCGAAGCAAATGGTATTTTTACGAAATCATTTCGATGTTGGCAAGGGAAGTGCGGGTTGGCCGTGATTTAATCGCCAGATATTTTGACAAATGATTCGTTGACGTTCGCGAATTTCCAACGGGGCGAACTGGCCAAATTCATAGCGTTTGGGCCAGAGTTGATTCAGGTAGTAACCAGCAATGTCACAGACACGGGGATTATCAAGGTGTTTCCCGTCGCGCCAAATGGACTCGGCGATATGTTCGTCGATATCCTGTAATGATGTGACCAGAAGTTTTTCAACAGCATCGCAAGATGCGGCTGACCGGTTAGTGATTGAGATGATTTCTCCGTAATGTGAGCCACCTCGTCCAACAGTCCCAACTATTGCTCCCCTGATTGTCACGGGACGCTCTTGAAGATTTTTCCCCAAGGCCCCGATGGCTTCTGGCATGTCAACCCCGGCCAGAAAACGGGCGATTTCTGGAGGATCATCACTGGCCCGAATCACAACATCCGGAGAATCTTCCCATTCTTTAATCATTGTCTTGACCGTCTTTGCTTTGTCTGTGCGCATCAGAATTGAAGCGGCAGCGGCACGAGAGGAATCAATGCCGACATGTAATTCCTCCTCTAAAAATGCCGACGCTTCTGGCGTATTGATTTTTCCAAATAATTCAATGGGCGGGGTGCGTATCCATGCGTTGGTTGTGGCCTGTGTTCCCTTCGTCAAGGCAGGAAGTGCAACTTCCGGATAACGGTTGACCAGCATTTGGGCCTGCGCCACCGAGTTGTAATCGCCTGCTTCCGTTCCTTCGATGAGCGTCAGCTTTTCTCCCTTCTTCTGGAAGTTTGCCCACCACGCCTCTGCGGCTTTGCGAGTTTCTGCTTCCTTGTGCTCGTTTGACATATAGCACGACGTGCAGTCTGATTGATAAAATGCCACTCCGGCAATCCGTTGGAGAATAGCAGCCGAACAATCTCCCACAGTCAACACGGTGTGTGAAAACGTAAAATCACGCCAATAACCAACTGACCGGGTGAAAGTTTTATCTTCTAACGCAGCTATCAATTGCGGCACCGCCGGATAACCTATTCTCACAAGCTGATGCGCTGCGCTGTTGGTCATACCGTGCCAGTCATCAAAAATGTCGCACCAGCCGGGCTGGCCGCCCTGTTCTCCATGCTGGTCGCGCAACCGGAAAATGAGTTCATGCACACGCCGCTCAACTGGAAGGGCGTCAAGATTGGTTGGCGTATTCTTGGCATGAGTTTCATCTTCAGCAATCATCCTTTCGAGCACGGCAATGGTTTCCTTCGCCCGTCCTAGCTGGTCGCTATGTGGATAATTGGTAACGATGCCTTGGAATTCCCGCAAAAGTTGCGGACGGCTGATTGAAGTATCCCCAAAATCAATCACGGCACGCCACATCATGGCATAGGCAATTTCCTGTTCGAGGACCAATTGAAAATGTTCCTCGTCGATTTTTGCTATCCCATATCGCAGTGTTTTGGACAATTGATAAAGTTTCTCTGCTTCGGTGTTCAGGCCGTTTAGCCAGCAACCCCAGGCGAAAACGAACATTGAAACACGTTTTGAAATTCTTTCATTCAGATCGGGAGTAGTAACTGTTCCAATCTCACCATTCGCATAGGCATCGAGCAACTTGTTGGCTTCACTTTGTAGATTCAACCGGTCAAACCCGACGCGCTGATACTCCGGCGTGCCATTCGTGCTGTGCGACAGCGTGCGCCGGGACAAATCCAAACTTATAGATGTGAAGTTGGTAGCATTGCTGGCCAAAAGGAACGCATTCAAATATTGATTTTGCGGTGGTTGATTCCCCATTCGACCCCACGAACCAGTTGCAATCCGGACAAATGAAGACCCCTTCACTTCAGGAAATCCCAAGCTGTTGAACCATTCGAAATTTGTTCTGGCCTCCCCTGAAACTTCGGCGGCTGGCAAATGGTAGAACGCCAACACGACTAATCCGGCGACAAAGATATTCAACGGAACTTTGGATAGCTTCATAGTGGTTAGCATATTCCGAATCTTCTAAGAGCAAATGCAAAAAACAAACAAATCTCCTGCCGTTCCTTTGACGTTGAGAACAGCGAAACGCGGCTTGCCAAAACCAGCCGGCTCCGCGCAAAATCTGCCGGCGATTGGACAAGGTGATTTGAGTTTATGTATTACATCCCCATCATCTTGATGGAACCATGAAAAAGAAACCAATCCACTCATCGGAACCGGAAGGCGCTCGGCAACGCCTGACGGACTTGCGCCTCGCGCTGCTCAAACTGCACAAGGCGCTGATTGACTCCGAACGGCTGGACTACGAAAAGACCGTCGGCAAAATCCAATCGCCGAACCATTTTCTGCAACTCCTGACCACCGACCCGTGGTTCGCCTGGCTGCATCCGCTCTCGCAACTCATCGTCGCCATGGACGAAGCCCTGGACGCAGAAGAGCCGCTGACGGCCGCCAAGGTTGATGCCCTGGCCCAGCAAACCAAACTCATGCTGGTGGTGTCGGAGACCGGCGAAGGCTTTTCCGGACATTATTACGAAGCCATGCAGCGCGATCCAGACGTGGTGCTCGCACACTCGGAAGTGATGAAGTTTATCAAGCCGCGAAAGCCCTGAACGACAAATTGTTTCAGATCACACCGCCAGCACTTCCCGGTAGGTGGTTTGATTCCGTAGCAGCGAACGTCAGTTCGCTCCAATCTCCCCCCTTTCCCAGAAATTTGAGCCGACTCACGTCGGCTGCTACGCGAGGACTTCCCGGCAGGCGGATTGGAGCTTCTTCAGGTTCGCCCTGGACTTGGCCTCAATGTAGCAGCGGATGAGCGGTTCGGTGCCACTCGCGCGGAAGGCCACCCATTCCCCGCCCGGCAGGAGAAATTTGTAGCCGTCGGTGGTGATGAATTTTTCCACCGGGAACGCACCAATGTTTTTCAGGCCGCCGCCGAGCTTGGCGAGCAGCGCGTCCTTTTTCTCCGGCGCAAAGCTGACGTTGATGCGGTCGGTGTAAAAGTCGCCGATCTTTTTTGAAAGTTCCTTGAGAATCTGGCCGAGGGATTTCTTCTCAGTGGCGACCAGTTCGGCCATAAGCAGGCAGGCGAGGATGCCATCCTTCTCCGGCACGTGGCCTTTCACGCTCAAACCGCCGGATTCCTCGCCGCCGACGATGATGGGTTCGCTCTCCATCAACGCGCCGATGTATTTGAAACCGACGGGCGTCTCATAAACCTTCACGCCGAGCATTTTCGCGACGGCGTCCACTTGATGGCTCGTTGGCACGGTGCGCACGACCGCGCCGGTCCAGCCGCGGTTCTTTTTCAAATGATACAGCGCGAGCGCGAGAATTTGATTCGGCGTCAGCCATGTGCCGTCCTTGTCCACGATGCCGAAGCGGTCAGCGTCGCCGTCGGTGCCGAGACCGATTTGCGCCTTGCCGCTGCGGACGAATTTCGCCGCGTCGGCCATGCCCGCCGCATTCGGTTCGGGATGATGCCCGCCGAAGAGCGGATTCAGCTCGTTATGGAACATCGTTACTTTCGCGTCGACGCTTTCGAGCAGCGTGTCGAGATAGCCGTGGGCCGTGCCGTAGGAAATATCCACGGCGACCTTGAGCTTCGCCTTTTTGAGAACGGCAAAATCAATCAGCTTGTGCAGTTGCTTGAAATAATCCGGCTGAGGATTGAAAGTTTCGCAGGTGTAAGTGCCGATGACTGCGCCTTGGAAACTCCAATCCTGCGCCTGCAATTTGACGATGTTCGCCTCGATTTGTTTCGTCACGTCGGGCGTGGCGGGCGCGCCGTTCCAGGTGGAAAATTTCAGCCCCTGATATTCCGCCGGGTTGTGGCTGGCGGTCATGTTGATGCCGCCGATGGCCTTGCGATGACGGATGGCGTAGGCAATGACTGGCGTGGGCGTGTCGCGGTCGCACAAAAGCGGCTCGATGTCATTGGCGGCCAGAACCTCGGCGGCGGCGAGGGAAAATTCGCGTCCAAGAAACCGAGTGTCGTGGCCGAGAATCACAAATGGCTCGCGAAAGTGGAGGGCGGACAGCGGATTGCGGATTTCCAGATTCAGATAATCAGCAATGGCCTGCGTGGCGAGGCGGACGTTGTCGAAGGTGAAATCGCGCGCGATGATTTCGCGCCAGCCGGAGGTGCCGAATTTGATTGAAGCCATAAATTCATTTGCCACCGAGGCTCCGAGGCACAGAGTTTGATTTTTCTCTGCAACTCTGCGGCTCTGTGGCCTCCTTTAGGATTTCCAGTCGAACGCCTTTGTCTTCAGAGCGTAAAGATAGCCGGCGAACAGGATGCCGAGAAACGAAATCATCGAGCCGAGTATCATGTTGCGCGTGGCGTGGTCGGCCAGCATGTCCTTGTAAACGACCGCCCACGGATACATAAAGACGACCTCGATGTCGAACAGGATGAACAGCATCGCGACGAGATAAAACTTCACGGAAAAGCGCGAGCTGCCCTCGCCGATGGGGTCCTTGCCGCATTCGTAGGCGGTGTCCTTGGCCTTGGTGCGCTTGCCGAACTTGCCGAGCAGAACGGAAATCACGAGCGTGCCGCCAGCGAAGCCGACGGCGGCGGCCAGGAGCATCAAAACCGGAATGTATTGCGCGAGTTGCGACGGCTGCGAATTATCCATGCGCGGAAATTTTAGGAACGGCGGGCGGAATTTGCAACTGCAAACGCGACCGGCACGTTCATTGAACCGCCGTTTGGCGACTGTTACCGGCATAATTCACAAAACCGTTGCACTTGAAAGGCCGTTTGCTAGTCTCGCGCAAGATGTATTCACCCGTGGCCACCAGCGACCCGGCAGCCGTCGAAGCAGCGGTTCAGTCGGCCTTTCTGGAAATGTTCCCCGATGCCGACAAGGATTTTGTCCCGAAAATTTTCCGCTGGGTGCGCGACTGTTTCACCGGAAAGTATGCGGATTATCAGGCCATTGACGCGCGTTACCACGATTTCGAGCATACGCTGCAAGTCACCCTATGCATGGCGCGGATGCTGCGCGGCCGCCATTTCGCCAACGTGCAGCCCGCCCTGCCGCGGCGTATGGTGGAACTGGGACTGCTGGCCATCCTGCTGCACGACACCGGCTACTTGAAAAAGTGCGGCGACACGGAGGGCACAGGCGCGAAATACACCGTCACCCACGTCGCACGCAGCGCGGAATTCGCCGCCCAACTCCTCGGCGAAAACGGATTCAGTGATAAGGAAATCGCCTCCGTGCAAAACATGATTTGCTGCACGGGCGTGGACGCAATGCTGAAGACGGTTCCGTTCCAGAACGAACTTGAAAAAATCACCGGCCATATCCTCGGCTCGGCGGACCTGGTCGGGCAGATGGCTGCGGACGATTACATCGAGAAGCTGCCCGTGCTTTACGCGGAATTCGCCGAGGCGGCGTGCCATGTGCCGCCGAAATCCAGCTTTGTCAGCATGTTCTCCGGCGCCGGGGATTTGCTGCGCAAGACGCCGGACTTCTGGGACAAATACGTCAAGCTCAAGCTGGATCGCGATTTGGGCGGGGCGCAGCGCTTCTTGAGCCAACCCTGGCCCGACGGCCCGAATTTCTACATGGACAAAATCGAGGCCAACATGCAGCGGCTGCGCAAGGTGATTTCATCCGAAGCCGACACCGCCATCTTCCTGAAAAAATACTACGCGGACTGAACAATTTCCGTTTCGCCACGTTTTTTCCTTTTGCCGCCCGCCGTTTGCCCTTTCAATTGCGCCCCATGTCGCGCGATTACGTCCTCGATAATTTGAAGCCGGAGTTTCATCCGCAGATTGACTATGCGCGCGAACTGAACCCGCAGCAGCTTGCCGCCGTCACCGCGCCGCCCGGCCCGGCCCTCGTCATCGCCGGCGCGGGTTCGGGCAAGACCCGCACGCTCACATACCGCGTCGCCTATCTGCTGGAACAGGGCATTCCCGCCGACCGAATTTTGCTGCTCACATTCACGAACAAGGCCGCCGGCGAAATGATGCGGCGCGTCGCTGATTTGCTGGGGCGCGAATTGCGCGAATTGTGGGGCGGCACGTTCCATTCCATCGGCGCGCGCGTGCTCCGGTCGCACGCGGACCTGCTCGGCTATCGCCGTGATTTCACCATTCTCGACCGTGACGACTCGAAGGATTTGATCAAGGCCTGCATCGCGGACGCCGGCATCGAAACCAAGGGCACGCACTTTCCCAAACCAGACGTGTTGAACGAGATTTTCTCCCTCGCCGCCAACACGCACAAATCCGTCCGCGAACTTTTGAATGAGCAGTTCGTTTATTTGTTCGACCGGCACAAGGGCGATAGCGATTTGGATGAGCAAATTCCACGCATCTCCGACCTTTACGCCAAACGCAAGCGCGCGACCAACGCGATGGATTTCGACGACCTGCTAGCGCTCTGGCTCAAGCTCCTCCAGGAACACGCCGATGTGCGCGAACATTACCAGAGCCGCTTCCAGTTCATCCTCGTGGACGAGTATCAGGACACGAACAAGCTCCAGAGCGATTTGATTGACCTGCTGGCCGCGAAGCATCACAACGTCACAGTCGTGGGCGACGATGCGCAGAGCATCTATGCCTGGCGCGGTGCGAACTTCGCGAACATCCTCGAATTTCCCAAGCGCTATCCCGGCGCGAAGGTGTTTAAGATTGAAACCAATTACCGCAGCACGCCGGAAATTCTCCAAGTCGCCAACGCCTCCATTTCGGCGAACGTGAATCAATTCACCAAGACGCTCGCACCCTCGCGCAAATCCGGCCTCAAGCCCGCACTCGTCGCGTGCGTGGACGCCGCGCAACAGGCCGCGTTCATCGCGCAGCGCGTGGCGGAACTGCCCGAGGAAGGCGTGAACCTGAACGAAGTCGCCGTGCTTTACCGCTCGCATTTCCACGCGCTCGAATTGCAACTGGAACTGACCAAGCGGCACATCCCCTTCTCCATCACCAGCGGCATCCGGTTTTTTGAGCAGGCGCACATCAAGGATGCGACGGCATTCCTGAAACTCGTCGCGAATCCGCGCGATGAAATCTCCTTCAAACGCCTCGCCCAGTTGCTGCCTGGCATCGCGGCGAAGGGGGCGGAAAAACTGTGGAAAAGCTGCAGTTCAGCAGAAGGTAGGGCCGGCAGTCCTCTGCCGGCCGACGGCGCGCACGGAGTGACGCGCCCTACCAAAACACCCATTGCCACCGCGTTGCAAAAGATTGCCAAATCCGTTCCATCAAAAGCGGCGACGGCCTGGGCGCAATTTGTTGCCACCATTTCCCAGCTCGAAGACGAAACTGTCCGCAAGAGCGCGGCCAAGATGCTGCGGCTGGTGATTGACGCCGGCTACGACGATTATCTCAAGGAAAACTTCGCCAACTACCGCAACCGGCTGGAAGATCTGGAGCAACTCGCCGTGTTCGCCTATCAATTCAATTCCACCGAGGATTTCCTGACGCAGCTCGCCCTGCTCACCAATGTCGAGGCCGAGGACGACCAGGCCGCGAAGAACGATGCGGAAAAAATCAAGCTCTCGACCATTCATCAGGCGAAGGGGCTGGAGTTCGATGTCGTGTTCACCATCATGCTCTGCGACGGGCTGTTTCCATCCTCGCGCTCGATGGAGAGCGGCGAGCGCGAGGAGGAGGAGCGCCGGCTGTTTTACGTGGCCATCACCCGGGCGAGGAACGAACTGTATTTGTGCTACCCGCTCATCCGCGCCAGCTTCGGCAATTCCGGCGGCGATGGCATGCAGACGCCCTCGCGCTTCCTGTCGGAAATTCCCGCCGACCTGCTCAACCAGTGGAATCTGAAATTGGCCTATTGAACTTTTTCCCAGTCACGCACTTTGCCGGGGATAATCTTGAACAGCGGATGCGGCGCGGGAATTTTCACAGACGCCAAGTCACGCAACCGCTTCGGATCGCGCTTTTTCAACTTCCGCTTCAAGTGTTGCCACTCGTAAAGCAACTGGCCGCGCGTCTCCTTGATTTTCCCTCCGGATTTCCGCCGCCCGATTTTCGTCGCGTTGAATTTGTAATTTCGTTCCACGGCTTCGTCGTGGACGGCCTTCAAGTAGGCAGCCAGCGCAGCGGGCGGGTTCGGCTGTCCGGCAAAACGAAGTAACTGCGGATGATGTCTGTAACCGCGCGTTCCGCCCCGCAAAACCTTTTGCGCCAGCAACGCCTCCCGCCAGAGCGCCACAAGGCCTTTGGCGTCGAGATATTTCGGATGCAGCGTCCAGAGTCGCATGGCAAATAATCATTCCGGCAAATCTCGCCATTGGCGGCGCGCCAGATAGGGGTCGAGATGGTTCAACAGAAAATAGGCCCAGCGTTGTTTCAACTTCCGCCAGAAGGAACGCGATTTGCGCCATTCGTCCGCCGTCACGCGGTGGCAATGCTTGAGGTTCTTTGAAAAAATTTCGCGCGCCTCCTTCGCGATGGTTTTGTTTTCAAAGCGGATCATCAGCTCGTAATTGATGCGCAGGCTGCGCGTATCGAGATTGGCGGAGCCGAGATACACGACGTCGTCCACGACAATCAGTTTCGCGTGCAGAATCTGCGGCTGATACTCGTAAATCTCGATGTTCCCCTTCAAAAAGCGGCGATACAGCCCCTGCGCGGCCAGCATGGAAAGCAGCACGTCGGATTTGCCGGCCAGAATCAACTGCACCTTCCCGCCGTGCCGCGCCACGCGCATCAACTCGTGCCGCAGCCGCCACGTCGGCAGAAAATAGGCGATGATCATCTGGACATGTTTTGCATGCTTCAAATCCTTGTGCAAGGCGTGCTTGAACGGGTTGCGTCCCCTGCCCGGCCCGCTGAACAATAGTTGTTCCTTCGGCAGCGCGACGACTTTCTTCGCGCCGGATTTGCGCAGGGGCATAAAACGTTTGTGCCGGAATTCCGCGCGCCCGAACATTTCGTCAAACGACGACTCCAGTTGCGACACCATCGCGCCCTCGATTTTCAAGCCCACGTCGCACCAGCCGGATTTGACGCCGTCGCCTTCGTATTCCGTCGCGATGTTGAAGCCGCCGACGAACGCCACGCGCTCGTCGCACACAAGCAGCTTGCGGTGATTGCGGATGATCAGGCGTTTTAAGGTGACCGGATTGAACTGCCGGATTTCGCCGCCCGCGTTCCGCAGCAAATCCCAAAAATGGGTGGGCAAAAAATAGGAACCAACCGCGTCCACGAGCACGCGGACGCTCACGCCCCGCTTGCGCGCGCGAACCAGCGCCTCCCGGAAACGAATCCCCACCGGGCTATCCTGATAAATATAAATTTCAAGGCAGACCGATTTTTTTGCCGCGTCAATCGCCGCGAGCATTGCGGGAAAAACTTCATCGCCCGTGCAAAGCCAGTTACAAGTGGAATTGGATTCGGCCATGGTTGACGTTTTAACCTGGTTCAGCATGGCAGATATTCAACTGGACGGCCAGCCTGCCGAAAAATGTTCCAACATTTCCCAATTTCAGGCATCTATACATCTGTGCAAGGCGTTTTGAACCGGCTCATCGTGATTTTCCTGTGCCTCGCGGCATTTGGTAG
>Ga0265338_10011711_pt1 | contig 10096 bp, 8 predicted proteins | sample 42126metaG_FD_193579 | JGI IMG/M metagenome (GOLD analysis project Ga0265338, IMG submission 193579) | Rhizosphere microbial communities from Carex aquatilis grown in University of Washington, Seatle, WA, United States - 4-21-26 metaG | ecosystem: Host-associated > Plants > Roots > Rhizosphere >... | reverse complement strand
CTTTTGGGGCAGCTCGCCCCGAGCCGTCCCGTCGTCGTCGCGATCGGCCGACGCACGAACGTATTGCCTCACCGCGCGCCCGTCGAGGTTCTGTCGGGACTTGCCATGCGCGCACGTCCAGCCCGACGCCGTAATGAAGACGTCCCCGAGAGCCTGCTGCCGCGTTCCGCACTCGCATTGCAACAGAAGCGCCATTCACGAACATGGGCATCGCCGGGGCTGTTGACCCAGGCGGTTGCGCGCCACGGCAACGCTGCTGCGGTGATTGGCGTGGAAACAGGGCTCTGATACTCACTCTCGGTGCAGCTTAGGCCGGGCGCTTCCCACCATCCTGAGATGACCGATATCGCGGGGCCTGGCCGTCCCACTTCCCTGGAACGACAGTGCGGCCCGACAGCATATGGCATGGATGCTGCGGGTGGGCGCCGCGTGGTGGAATTGCTTCGCGCCCCTGGCAGGCGGTCCAAAGGTGTGCAATGCCTCCGCCGCGAAGCGGGAGAGGCTTGCCTCTGCGCAGGCCGGGCTCGGCGGTTAAGCCACGAATCGGATCGACGGACCACGGTTTCGCGACGCGTGGGGGCGTGCCGGTTTCCGTGCCGGGGTGGCGGCATGAAAAGGGCGACTTGCTGATCATCGATGACTGCGCCTCATTGCATAAACCCGGCTTCGATTACGATCACAGCCAGCATCGTCGACTGTATCGGATGCTTGTGCGTGGCGACCGTCCCTACTGAGCGCCGCGCATTGCCGGCGGCCGATTACGCCAAACGAGGGTTCCACTCCAGTGCTGGTGCAATCGATCCCACGACTGCTCCGGCCCCGCGCTACGCAGGGACTGGACGTCACCGTCCGATAGCCGGAAAGCTGCACGCGGGAATTTTGGCAAGGCAAGGAGACGACGATGACCACGACGATCGAGACACGCATCGTGCGGACAGCGCCGGGGATGGAATTCGACGTCTCGGTTGCCGGCGATCCCGGCCGGCCGCTGGTATTGCTGCTGCACGGCTTCTGCGTCTCCCGGCATTACTGGGAATCGCAGGTGATCGCGATTGCCGAGGCCGGCTATTTCGCGGCCGCCCCTAATCAGCGCGGCTACGCACCCGGTGCACGGCCGGACCCGGCAGAGCATGCCAACTATCTAATTGACGTGTTGATCGGCGACGCCATGGCCATCGTCGCCGGGCTCGGGCATGGCGAGCGCCGCTTTCACCTCGCCGGGCACGACTGGGGTGGCAGCCTTTCGTGGAACATCGCCTATCGCTGGCCGGAGCAATTGGGCTCGCTCACCATGCTGTCGCGTCCGCACCCGCTCGCGTTCAACCGCGCCATGCGGGAGGATCCGGAACAACCGACGCGCTCTGCGCATCACAAATGGCTGCTGGAGCCGGCGGCCGAGGACAAGGTCCTGGCGGACGACGCGCATTGGCTGCGTGCGCGGCTGCGCCGCAACGGGGTGCCGGAGGCGGCGATCGAGAAGCACATCTCGGTCATCGGCAACCGTCCGGCGATGGCGGCCGCGATCGGCTGGTACCGCGCCCGCGGCACGGCGCATGCGCCGGTGGGTCCCACGCGCGTGCCGACGCTGCTTATCTGGGGCGATGCCGACGACACGGTCGGCCGCATGGCGGCCGAAGGCACCGCCGAGTTCATCGCGGCTCCCTACACGTTCGCCCCGCTCGCCGGCGTGGGCCATTACGCCGCTGATCAGGTCCCGGAACAGGTCAACGCCCTGATGCTGGCTCACCTCGCGCGGCATCCGGTGTAGATCGTGACCCATCGTTGGCAGGTTGTCGTCTCCCCGTTTGGGCCGATGATGCAGCACTTGCTTTCGGGCCGCCCCGTTGAGAGTGTCGCGAACGTCACTGGGTTGTTATGGCCCTCAACGTGAGATCGCCGGTCATCAAAAAGCGCCGCGCCTCGATCACCTCAATCCCGCAACCTCCGCGTAGGCCCGCAGCTCCCGTTCGACATCGTAACCGGTCGTCCCGAAGATGATGCCGGTGGCGCCCCTGGCCTCGAGCTGGGCGAGACGTTCGCGCAACTCCTCGCGCGTGCCCGTAAAGGTCATCTGTTTGGCGTTGGACACGTCGACGAGCGAGTCGTGGCCGTTTGAAACGTCGAGGTTATGACCGCGGTGAACGGAGAGGTGGCGAACGTTCTTGTCCACACGTTCGACACTCGCCAGCCATGCTTCGCCGTTCGGCAGCGCTTTCACAGTTTCCGGATCGGTCGTGTACCTGTGGTGATAGGCAAGCGCGATGATCGGTTTGAGGGCGGTCGAGGCGCGCGGCGAGGTAACGTCCTCGCCATCATCGAGGACCGTGCCGTTGGCAGACACAAGGCAGGTTTCGAACCCCTCGGCCGGACCGCCGAGGGAAATCAGGCCATCGGTAATCTCTTTGGCGAGAGCACGAGCCTTCGGGCCTTGGCCTGCCATGTAGATTGGCACGTTGATCGGACGTTCGGGCAGCCAACCGTCGGACGCGAGGATCTGGGCAAGGCCGCCGTCGATATCTGCAATGTCGCCCCTCAGCAACGCTTTAACCTGCGTGATATGCGTACGCATGCTCGCGAGGCTCAAGGGCTTCTTGCCCATCCCCGCACGGCCCGTAAAGCCGGTGCCGAACCCAACCATCAGGCGTCCCGGCGCGATCTGCTCGAGTGTTGCGATGGCCGAAGCCTGAGCCATCGGGTGGCGATAGCTCGGGATCAACACGGCGGGGCCAAATTTGATGCGGTTCGTCTGTTCGGCGATGCGCGCGAGAGTGACCCATATGTCGTGGCCGAAAGCGGGAACCTGGGGGCACCAGACTGCTCGAAAGCCGAGGTCTTCTGCCAGAAGCGCGTACTCAGCGGTTCGCGGACCGGGCGGCAGGCGGAAGTCATAAGTCAGCACGAGGCCCTCCTGGAAAAAGTTTCTCTAAGGAGAGCATTACGTTATGGGGCGATCAAGCACTGTCGCACCGGACCTAACCTGGATTCGTTCCGCTTCCGGTTGACTTGACAATGCCCGATCACCTTATACACCCTGAAGCGGGGAACTGAGGAGACCACCTTGAGCGACAACCCGATCGCGGCTTCCTATTTGTATTTGCTGGAGCCCGAGATTCGCTTTCTCGAAGCCGCCGTCGAGCATCTGATTCCCACCGATGAGCAGGGCCCCGGGGCGCGTGATGCCGGCGTGGTCGTCTACATCGACCGCCAATTGGCCGGCTCCTGGGGCACGCACGGCCGTATGTATCGCGGCGGCCCGTGGATGGAGGGCACCCCGCAGCAGGGCTATCAATCGCGCTTCACGCCACAGGAAGTCTACCGCATCGCGATTGGCGAGATCGACCAGCACTGCAAGGCCGCGTTCGACCGGAATTTCGCGCAGCTTCCCGGTGACCGGCAACTGCGCGTGCTCCAGCAATTGGAGACGGACGAGATCGCGTTGCCGTCGCTGTCATCGAAATTCTTCTTCGACCTGCTGTGGCGCAACACCGACGAAGGGTATTTCGCGGATCCGCTGTATGGCGGCAACCGCGACAAAGTGGGTTGGAAATTGCTTGGATTCCCTGGACTGCCCAGTGGCGAATACCGCCACCTGGTCACCAGCAGTGAGCCGTACCACGCCGAACCCGTCAGCGTGCTCGACGTCCAGACCGGCCGCGTGCCGGTCGACGCGGAAGGCTTTCCGAAGCATGTGATCATCAAGCGCGACAGGTCGAACTGAGATGCCGAATACGAAACTGAAATCCGTCGATGTCGTTGTCGTGGGCAGCGGCGTCGTGGGCTCGATCATGTCGATGGAACTGGCCAGCGCCGGGCTGAGCGTCGTGTGCCTGGAACGCGGCAAGGCTTTCGATGTGAATACCGATTTTTACAAGCCCAATGTGTACGACGAACTGAAGTTCGATCGCCATAGCGACATCTTTCAGAACCTGGCGCGCGACACCGTCACATTTCGCAACAACGACGCGCAGACGGCGCTGCCGATGCGCGAGATGGGCGCATTCAAGCCAGGCGAGATGGTCGGTGGCACGGCGGCACACTGGGGCGGCAATGCGCGCCGCTTTCTGCCGCATGATTTCGAAATGCACGCGCGCATCAAGGAACGCTATGGTGCATCGTTCATTCCCGAGGACTGTCATCTGCAGGACTGGGGCATCACCTGGGACGAGGTCGAACCGTACTACGACCAGTTCGAGCAAATCTTTGGCGTCGGCGGTAAGGCCGGCAACCTGAACGGCGAAATCCAGCCAGGCGGCAATCCTTACGAGGGGCCGCGCTCGCGCGAGTATCCAAACCCGCCGACCCGGCCCTCGTACGAAGGCAGGCTGTTCGCGGACGCGGCGAGTTCGCTGGGCTATGTGCCGTTCCAGGGCCCAACCGCGGCGATGACACAGGACTACCGCAATCTGTATCGCGTCCAGATGCTCGAATGCGCGCGCGGCGGGTTCTGTTCGAGCCATGTCTGCGCGCAGGGGGCCAAGGCCAATCCGCTGACCTCGGTGCACCCGGCGCTGGCACGGCAGCCGACCTTCGAGTTGCGGCCGCTGTGCAACGTGCTGCGCGTCAACACGGATTCCACCGGCAAACAGGCCACCGGAGTCACCTACATCGACGCGCGCGGCAACGAAGTAGAGCAACCGGCGAGCATCGTTGTCCTGGGTGCGTATTGCTTCAACAACACGCGACTGCTGCTGTTGTCGGGGATCGGCACGCCGTACGATCCACGCACCGGCAAAGGCGTGGTCGGCCGCAACTACGCCTATCAGCAAGGCAGTTCGGTGCACGTGTTCTTCGATGATCGCGAGTTCAATCCGTTCATCGGCGGCGGTCAGCTCAACACGTCGATCGACGAACTCAATGGCGACGTGATCGACCGCGGCGTGCTCGGCTTCATCGGCGGCGCCTATGTCAACACCTCGGCTCGCGGCGCGGCGCCGATCAAGGGCAAGGTGGTGCCGCCAGGCACGCCGCGCTGGGGCGGCGAATGGAAGAAAGCCGTGGCGTACAACTACCGCCGCAACATGGCGATCACCAGTCACGGCACCTGCCTGAGCTACCGGCACAACTATCTTGATCTCGACCCGACCTATAAAGACGCGTACGGCCTGCCGCTGCTGCGTATGACGTTCGACTGGAACGACAACGAACTACGCATGATGAAGTGGGTGGACGAGCGCTGCATGGAGATCGGCCGGGCGCTGAACGGCTCGCGGCTGGGAGGCAAAACCAAGGGCACGCATTTCGGGCTCGTGGGGTATCAGAGCACGCATAATGTCGGGGGCGCCGTGATGGGGAGCGATCCATCGACCAGCGTCGTCAACAAATACCTGCAGTCGTGGGATGTCTCGAATCTGTTCGTGGTGGGCGGCAGCGCGTTCCCGCAGAACCCCGCGAACGGGCCGACGGAGACGATCGGGATGCTGGCATGTTGGGCGGCCGATGCGATCAAGGATAACTATGTGAGGAGTCCGGGGGCTTTGGTTTGATCGAGTTGCGCCCGAACTCATCCAGCCGATGCCCCGGCGCTCCAAGGCGATAGCCTACCAAATCTGAACTCAATAGCCTGGCCGAATGCGGTCTCAGTACCGCATCAGACCGGCACCATCCGCAGCCCCAGATGCACCGCCATCGGCTCGAAATCCCGGTCGTCGTGCAGCAGCGCGTGCGCACCTGAAATACAGAAGGTGCCGATGATCATGTCGATTGTCTTGCGGACAGTGACGCCGCGCGTGCGCAGCACCCGGTAATTCCGCGCGGCCTGCACTGCGATCTCGTCATCGAGCATCGGAGCGATTGGATACCGGCGGAGATTCCGCTCGATCTGCGCGGCATGGGCCTCGTCACGGGCCCCTTGCAGGACCTCGAGCAGGATCAGATCACCAACCAGAACCTGGTCATCCGCCGCGTCGACGATATCTCGCAACCGGCGCACCGGCGAACTGTCCGAATTCCGCAAAAGCCCAATCCAGACGGAGCTGTCGATCACGATCACCCGTCCTGACCGGTCTCCCGTCCTTCCCGCATCGCGGCCAGATCGCCGTCCCATCCCAGGCCGGTCATGTCGGCCAACGCGGCCCGCCGGTGGTGCCGTTGTACGAGACGACGCAACGCTTCTTCGACCGTCGCTTTCTTTGTCGACAGGCCCGACGCCGCCATGGCCTCGGTCAGCAGGTCGTCATCGATATCGATGTTCGTGCGCATGACGCCTCAATGTGTATAGAATCCGTAGACTATACACATCCCCACCTCGCCGTCCACCGGTGATTTTGATCACCCCGGGGACTTGCGGGCGGTGTCAGTCGTGCTCGGGTGCCGCTGATACGCAAAAAGGATGGCTTCGCCCTTACGCCCGCCGCACCCCCCAGAACAGCGGGAACGCCGCCTTCACGATATCCCTGATATCCGACCGGAACGCCGTCGGCTGGAACAGTTGCCCAAGCGGAATGCACGGCAAGGTTTCCAGCGCACGCACCTGAACCTTCTCGGCGATCGCCTTCTGCGCCGGCAGGTCCGGCGCGTCGAACCAGGCGGTGCGCAGGCGTTCCAGCTCCTCGTCGTCCGGCCAGCCAAACCAGGCTTTGGCGCCATTGCCCCGCAGCTCGAAACTGCCGCCCGGCGTGCAGGCGGCCACGCCCTCGATCTGGGTGATGAAGCAACTCCAGCCGCCTTGGGCCGCCGGTTCGCGGCTGGTGCGCCGGGTCACCACCGAACCCCAGTCCATGGACCGGAAATCCACGTTCAGGCCAAGCCGGACGAACACGTCGCGCGCGACCTGCATCATCTGCATGTAAACGGGCCGATCGGTTGGCGCCAGCATCACCACTTGCTCGCCGGCGTAACCGGATTCCCGCACCAGCCGCGCAGCCAGGGCGTCGTCGCGCGGTCCGGACAGGACATCGAGCCCGGCGTGGCTCGACATCGGCTGACTTTCGATGAAATAGCCGGACGGTGCACGGCCGAGTTCGGCCTGGTCGCCGATCACCGACGCCAGGAAGGTCTTTTGGTCGATCGCCGGCAGCAGCGCCCGTCGCAGCTTCGGGTTGTTGAACGGCGGTTGCAGATGGTTGAGCGCAAGGATCAGCGGCCAACCAAACGGATCGTTCACCGCGACCTGCACGCCGGGCGATTTGCGCAGCATCGGGCAAAGATCGATCAACGGCACCTCGAGCCAGTCGACCTCGCCTTTTTGCAGGGCCGCCGCCGCGGTCGCCGGGTCCGGCTGCACGACCCATTCGACACGCTGGACATGCGCTGCCTTGCCGCCCGCCAGGAAACTCGGCGGTTCCTGCCGAGGCACGTAACCGTCGAACCGCGCATAGGCCGCGCTGACGCCCGAGACCCACTGGTCGGGCAGAAAGCGGAATGGTCCCGACCCAACGGCCTCCCTGATCTGTTCGGTGCCAGCCGTTTTCGCCATCCGCTCCGGCATCATGAAACATCCACGCGCCGCCAGCCCGTACAGCATCTGGTTGAACGGCCGCTTCAGCCGGATGCGGAAGCGGCGATCGTCGATGGTCTCGATATCGTCCGTCGCGGCCAGCAACGGCTGCCCGAACGAATCGCGTGAGCCCCAGCGCCGCACCGACATGGCGCAGTCCTTCGCCAGGACCCGTTCGCCGTCATGGAACGTCAAGCCGTCGCGCAAGGTGAATGTCCAGGTCAGCCCATCGGCCGATACGTCGTGTCCCGCGCACATCTGCGGATGCGCTTGGCCCATGGCGTCGAGGCCATACAGCGTGTCGAACACCATGTACCCATGGATTCCCGCGATCAGGGCGGTGGTCCAGATCGGATCGATCGTCGAAAGGCCTGCATTCGGAATGTAGCGCAGCGGCCGGGCCTGGGCGTGGGCCAAAGCCGGCGCCATCAGCGCGGGTGCTGCCTTCAGAAAATCGCGTCGCCGCATGATATCCCCTCCCGATTATTATGGACCCATAGTCACGCCTGTTGCATCGGCTTCCCGCAGAACTACCTCGGTCTGGAGCCGGCCTACAAGGACGGCTACGACCTGCCGCTGCTGGGTATGATGGAATGGCATTGCATCGAGATCGTCCGGGCGCTGACGGGTTCCGATCCGGGCACCATGGGGACGACGGGCGGATTTAGGTTGACGCAACGCGATGGTTTGGGCCCCAGCCGGTGATCTCTTCGATCATCGACACGAACGCAACATCGACCCGCCCACCGCAGATTTGCAGGACGTAGGCCAGTTGACGCAGGTCCTCGGCAGCCTCCACTCACGGCCGACGGCAGCGCTGGTCAGCCAGAAGGAAAAGTTATCGCTTACCTCGATAGATTCAATGGGCGTATAGCTGCGCCTGCCGCTATGCTGCCGGGCGAGAAAACAACAAACGCGGACACTGCTTCGCCCGGCCGGAGGACCACATGAGCCCCAAGACACTGCAGGTTTCCCCCGAAGAGATGGAGGCGCGCATCGCTCGCTTCCGAAATCTCACACCGCAAAGCCACATCTATGAGCGCCAGGGGATCCCACGGGCGGCATATGAGATGGTGGCTGCGAAGGCCCTTTACACATTGATGGCCCCGTCGAACCGCGCCGGGCCGATGTCGGGCAGGCCGCCGGTGATCGCCGACGACAATCTGTCGGTTGTTATCGCGGAATGCCCGCCGGGCAACAAGCCGATGCTGCATGCCCACTTCAAGACCACCGAGCATTTCTTCTGTCTGAGTGGCCGCTTCCTGATTCGCTGGGGCGACGAGGGCGAGCACGAAACGATCCTCGAACCGTTTGACATGATCGCGGTGCCCAAAGCGGTCTGCCGGGATTTCACGAACATATCGGACCAGACCGCCCATTTGCTGGTCCTGATCACGGGCAACAGCAACGAAAGCTATAATGATGTCGGCTTCACGGCCGATGAGTCGCGGCGGTTCAAGGACCGGTTCGGCGACGAAGTCGCCGGCCGCCTGGAGTCGATCGGTTTTTCGTTTCTTGAAAAGGATGCAGCCGAGCCGGTTTGATCTTGCAGCATGATGCAACGCCGCATGGCCAACCGGCATAACGTGCGGGCGCGCCAACCTGACGAAAAGATCTCCAGCCCGGCCGCGCGTTGACGATCGCTGATGTGCAAGACCAGGATCGGACGGCTGGTGCATGCATCGGCTGGCTCGCGCTCGACACTCGAGGACAGGATGGCGGCTGACTGCATCATCGACGCCTGCGTCAATCACGGCTGGGCAGACCAGCGCGAGATCGTGCAGTACATGAGCGCGGGTTGGCGCGAGTACATCGGCAGACCGGGCCTGCTGCCGAATGGTGGCGGCATGATCCCGCTGGCGCCCTCCACTGCCTACAAATATCCGACCAGCCCGGGACACGGCCCCGCGCACGGCATTGGCGCGGCGGCGACCGACCCCGACTCGCTTCGCGCGGCGCTGCTGGACAGCGGCAAGATCGACCATGCCGTGCTTGGCTTCGACGACGGCGCGTTCGCCACCGCCCTGATCAACCCCTATGTCGCGGTGCAGATCGCCCGCGCCGTCAATGATTGGACGATCGAGCGATGGCTGTCGGCCGACAAGCGGCTGTCCTCGCTCATGCTGGTAGCGATGCAGTCGCCGGTCGAGGCGGCGGCTGAAATCCGGCGGGTGGGCCGCAACCCGCGGATCGTCGGGGTGTGCCTGGGTGGCAACGGGCTCGGCAAGTCGTTCGGCCATCCCTGCTACCACGTCGTCTACCAGGCAGCGGCTGAGTTGGACCTTCCATTGGTGATCAAGGCCGGCAGCGAGGCGGTCATCGACTCTCCCGCTGCGGTCTCCGGTGTCGGCGATCCTGCAACCTATGCGGAATATCGGGTCATGGAGTCGCATGCGTTGATGACGCATGCGACCAGCATGATCACCCAGGGCGTGTTTGAGACGTTTCGCTCGCTCAAGATACTGCTGGTCGGTGGCGGCGTGCTCTGGGCGCCGCCGCTGCTGTGGCGCCTCGACGACAAATACAAGGGCTTGAGCCGTGAGGTCCCCTGGGTCCGCCGGTTGCCGAGCGAGTATTTCCGCGATCACATCCGTATCGGTACCTATCCGTTCGACCGGGCGCCGACGCCGAAATTGCTACACAAGGCCCTGAGCTTGTTCG
>Ga0265338_10011710_pt1 | contig 10096 bp, 10 predicted proteins | sample 42126metaG_FD_193579 | JGI IMG/M metagenome (GOLD analysis project Ga0265338, IMG submission 193579) | Rhizosphere microbial communities from Carex aquatilis grown in University of Washington, Seatle, WA, United States - 4-21-26 metaG | ecosystem: Host-associated > Plants > Roots > Rhizosphere... | reverse complement strand
CGTTGCTGGCGTAGCTCCACCCAGCCCAGCTCGCCGACCTCGTCGAGGCGGCGTCGCACAGCGAGGGCGAGGAGATCATGGCCGCCGTCGCCGCCGACCCCGAGCGCGAGGCCGACGTCTTCGAGGAGCTCGAGGACAGTCACCAGCTCGAGTTCATCGAGGACCGCGGCGACGGCGAGATCGCGGCGCTCATCGGCCGCATGGAGACCGACGACGCCGCCGACCTCGTCCTCCAGCTGCCCGAGGAGCGGCGCGAGCAGGTGATCGAGCTTCTATCAGCCTTCCAGGCGCGCCGGCTGCGCACGCTGCTCGGCTACGACCCGGCGACCGCCGGCGGGATCATGAGCCCGGAGTACGTCTGCCTCTACGCCGACGCGACGCGCGAGGAGACGCTCGACCGCGTCGAGCGCTCGAAGCTCCCGGCAGAGTCACTCGCGCAGATCTTCGGCATGGACACGCACCGGCGATTGCGCGGCACGATCGCGCTCGCCGACCTCATCCGCGCGCCCGCGGAAGAGCGCCTAGCGAACCTCGTCGGCGAGGCGCAGGCGGTGCGCGCCGACGCCGATCTCGAGGAGGTCGCGCGCATCATGACGGACTTCGACCTCACCGTCGTCCCGGTCGTCGACGACGACGAGCGGATCCTCGGGATCGTCACCGTCGACGACGTGCTCGAGCTCGTCCTCCCCGAGGGGTGGCGCCGGCGCTTCGGGGTACTCGGAGGAGACTGAATGAACTTCCGCCCGACAATGCCGCGCCTGCCCCGCGGCCGCCCCCGGCTGCGGCCGCGCAACCGCATGACGGTGAAGCTGCTCGCGCTGCTCGCGTTCCTCGGGCCGGGAATCGTCGCCGCGAACGCCGGCAACGACGCCGGTGGCATCGCGACGTACTCCTCGGTCGGCGCGAAGTACGGCTTCGACCTCCTCTGGATGATGGTGTTGATCACGGTCAGCCTCGTCGTCGTGCAGGAGATGGCCGCGCGGATGGGCGCCGTCACCGGCAAGGGGCTGGCGGAGCTGATCCGGGAGCAGTACGGGCCGCGCTGGTCGCTCATCTCGACGTTTGCGGTGCTCTTCGCGAATCTCGGGATCTGCATCTCGGAATTCGTCGGGATCGGGGCGGCGCTCTCGCTCGCGCACGTGCCGGTTCAGATCTCGGTCCCGATCGCGGCGGCCGCGATCTGGCTGCTCGTTGTGCGCGGCTCGTACAAGGTCGCGGAGCGTGTCTTCGTCGCTATGACGATTCCATTCTTCGCGTATCCGATCGCCGCAATCCTCGCGCACCCGCACTGGGGCGCTGTCGGGAAGGCGATCGTCGTGCCGCGCATCCATCTGACCAGCACCTATGCCATCCTCTTCATCGCGACGGTCGGGACAACGATCACGCCGTTCATGCAGCTGTACCTCCAGTCGGCGGTCGTCGAGCGCGGCCTCGGACCTGAGGACATCCCGACCGAGCGCGCGGAGGTGACGGTGGCGTCGCTCTTCGCGAACTTCGTCGCCGGCTTCATCATCATCGCGACCGGCGCGACGCTCTTCCTCCACGGGAAGACCGTGCACAGCGCCGCCGACGCGGCGAAAGCGCTCGCGCCGTTCGCGGGCCGCTACGCGGAGGCGCTCTTCGCCGTCGGCCTGCTCGGCGCGAGCCTGCTCGCGGCGGCGATCCTCCCCGTGACCGCGGCGTACGTCCTCGCGGAGACGTTCGGGTTCGAGAAGGGGATCGCCCGGCGACCGCGCGAGGCGCCCGTGTTCGTGACGACGATGACCGTGCTTGTCCTCATCGGCGCGGTGGTCGCGATGATCCCAGGCGTCCCCGTGATCAAGCTGCTCGTGCTCGTGCAGGTCGTGAACGGAGCGTTGCTGCCGATCACGCTGTTCTTCGTCTGGCGTCTCGCGCGGAGCGAGGAACTCATGGGCGAGCACCGCAACGGTCGTGTCTTCGACGCGGTCGCGGCTCTCACGGTGTTCGGGACGAGCGCGCTGTCGGTCGTCCTCGTCGGACTGACGCTCTCCGGGAGGGCCTAGGGCGTTGGATCGTCCGGCAGTCGCGACCAGATCTCGGTGTCCTCGCGCCGTCCGGGCTTGAGATACGTGTTGCGGAGAACTCCCTCGCGGACGTAGCCACACCGCTCCGCCACTTTCTTCGACCCCTCGTTGCCGGTGCTGATCAGGAGTTCGACGCGGAGCATTCCCTTCCCGAATGCCCACTCCGTCAGCTGCCGAAGCGCCTCGGTCGCGACGCCCCGACCGCGCGCCGACGGCGTGACCATGTAGCCGAGTTCCATGGTCAGGCCATCGCGGTCGATGCGCGGAGCGACCGCAAGGCCGAGGAAGTCCCCATCGTCACCGAGGATCGCGAACGCTTCCCGCTTACCGTCGTCCCGGCCTGCCTCCGCGACTTCCAGGAGAGTGCGCGCGTAGCCGGGTGGCGCTGGGTCGGGGACCCTGGTGAAGCGCACTGTGTCGGCGTCGTGGACGATTGGCTCCAGCGCCTCGAGGTGTGACTCGTCGAAGGGTGCGAGGGAGATCACGGCATAGGATCCTACGGTGATCATCGACGGCCACAACGACCTCGTCTCGCGCACCTGGCGCAACGAGGAGATCCGCCACATGCACCTCGACGCCGCCGCGGAGGCGGGGTTCGCCGGAGGCTTCTTCGCGCTGTACATCCCGTCGCCGTGGACGCACGGGGAGGGACCGACCGCGGCGAGCTACGCGCTGCCGCTGCCGGATCCGATCCCGCGGGAAGAGGCGGCGCGCATCGCGGACGAGATGTACGAGGTCTTCCGCTCGCTGCCGGTCGAGCTCGCGACGTCAGCGGACGATTTCCGTCCTGGCCGCGTCGCCGCGATTCTCCACCTCGAGGGTGCGGAGCCGCTGGCGCCGGACCTCTCCGACCTCGAGGAGTGGTACGGGCGCGGTCTCCGCTCTGTAGGGCTCACATGGTCGCGGGCGAACGCGTTCGCGGAAGGCGTCCCGTTCCGCTTCCCCTCCACCGGCGACACCGGTCCCGGGCTGACCGAGGCCGGGAAGGAGCTCGTCCGCCGCTGCAACGAGCTCGGCATCCTCGTCGACCTCTCGCACCTCAACGAGGCCGGCTTCTGGGACGTTGCGGGGCTCTCGTCCGCCCCGCTCGTCGCGACGCACTCGAACGTCAACGCTCTCTGCGCCTCGTCGCGGAACCTCACCGACGCGCAGCTCGATGCGATCGGGACGTCGGGCGGCGTCGTCGGGATCAACTTCGCCGTCGCGTTCCTCCGCGCGGACGGCTTCAACGAAGCGGCCACTCCTCTCACCGAGATCGTCCGGCACGCCGAGTACATCGCCGACCGGATCGGCATCGACCATGTCGCCCTCGGCTCCGACTTCGACGGCGCTCTCGTACCGGATGAGCTCGACGGGATCGCGGCCCTGCCGAAGCTCGTGGAAGCCTTCCGCCGGGCGGGTTGGGACGAGGAGGCGGTCGAGAAGGTCACGCACGGCAACTGGCTGCGCGTTTTCCGCGAGACCTGGCGCTAGCGGCGCGGCGCGAGATGCTCCCGCCGGTCGAAGTAGGGCGTGAGTTAACTCGGGCCGAGGCTGACGGTGAGTCGGATGCTCGCACCGGGCGCGAGCCACTTGCCCGGCGCAGGACGCTGCAGGATCACGACGCCGGGCACGTAGTCGGTGTGCTCGCGGACGACGTCGCCGACGCTGCAGTGCGCCTTCTCGATCGCCCGTGACGCGCCGGGCAGCATCAACCCGATGACGACCGGGACGTCGCACATCGCACTCAGCGACGGGCCGGGGTCGTACGTGTTCCTGCCCGCCCCGTCCTTGACGGCCTGCCTCCAGGTGTACGTGTAAGCCGGCTTATAGGCCGCGGTGCCGCCGACGAAGAGATACGCGTACCCGCGGCGGTGACTCGAATCGCGCCCCGCGGCGGCGCCCATAGCGAGCACCGAGCCCGCGGGGAACTTCCACAGCACGGAGTGCCTGTGCCCCCAGCAGCGCGAATGATCAGACGGCGTGCAACGAGGGTTGGTACTCCCCAGCCCGTCATCCCACACCAACACCTCGTACGCCATCGGGGCGTTGTAGAACGCGCCGGCCCAGCCCGGCCACCAGGTGGTGATGCCGGAGGTGTTGCTCAGGTGCGGGTCGTCCGCCCGCCAGACGCCGCTAGCGAGCGCGTCGTGATTCAGCGCCGCCGTCATTCCAGGGAACGGCGGAAGCCCGTACTGGACGCGATCGAGGTTGACGAGGATGAACAGCTGCCGCGGTGGCGACAGCGACGGGAAGTTCGCCGGGAGCGCGTACGGCGGAAGACCAACACGCGACCGCGCCTTGTCGAGGTAGGACACGGCGGCGTCGATGCACTCTTTGCCGGTTGGCGCGCTCCGGCACGAGCTTGGCACACGCTTGATCGGGGTGTTGCGCGGGGGATCTTTCCCACCCCAGTCGGCCGACGCAATGGCAACGCACGCGAACGCGAGCACGCAGGCCGGGACGAGACCTCGCAGTACGCGCGGCGGGACCATCGCACCGTAGATCGGTCTGGCGCAGGATCGACGTGAGACAAGAAAGAGGGAAACTCAGCCAATCGGCTCGAGGCGTCGCACCGCCCCGTGCGCGGACGGGTCTGACGCTGACCGGGAAGGCGTGATCTAGCGCGAGCCGAGGCTGACGGTGAGCCGGATTCTCGCCCCGGGCGCGAGCCACCTGCGCAGAGCGGGGTGCTGCTGGATCACGATGCCGGGCACGTAGTGGGCATGCTCGCGGACGACCTCGCCGACGCTGCAGTGCGCCTTCTCGATCGCCCGTGACGCGCCGGCCAGCTTCAGCCCGATGACGAGCGGGACGTCGCACAGCGCGCTCGGCGGTGGGCCGTAGTCGTATGTGTTCGTGCCCGCTCCGTCCTTGACGGCCTGCCTCCAGGTGTACGTGTAGACCGGCTTGTAGGCCGCGTTGCCGCCGACGAAGAGATACGCGTACCCGCGGTGGTGGCTCGAATCGCGCCCCGCGGCCACGCCCATCGCGAGAGCCGAGCCCGCGCCGAATTTCCACAACACGGAGTGCCTGTGCCCCCAGCAGCGCGAATGATCAGACGGCGTGCAACGAGGGTTGGTGCTCCCGAGCCCGTCATCCCAGACCCACCCCTCGTACGCGATCGGGGCGTTGGAGAACGCGCCGGCCCAGCCCGGCCACCATGTGGTGAGGCCGGTCGTGTTGCTCGGGTGCGGGTCGTCCGCCGGCCAGACGCCGCTCACGAAGGCGTCGTGATTCAGCGCCGCGGTCATTCCGGGGATCGGCGGGAGTCCGTACTGGACGCGATCGAGGTTGACGAGGATGAACAGCTGCCGCGGTGCCGACAGCGAGGGGAAGTTCGCCGGGAGCGCGTACGGCGGAAGACCAACCCGCGACCGCGCCTTGTCGAGGTAGTACACGACGGCGTCGATGCACTGCTTGCCAGTCGGCGCGCTGCTACAGGAACTCGGCAGCCGCCCGATCCGCGTGTTGTGCGCGGGATCTTTCCCAACCCAGGCGGCCGACGCGCTCGCCACGACGACGAATGCCAGGGCGAACGCGATCAGGAATGAGCGAACCGAGATGATCAAAGCGGGAGACGAGGCTCGAACTCGCGACCCTCAGCTTGGGAAGCTGATGCTCTACCAACTGAGCTACTCCCGCGGTGCGGCGATTGTAGCCCGGCCATAATGGAGCCGAGACAGCGAGAACAGGAGATTCGAATGGCCAGCGAACTGCATGAGACCGCCCGCGCACTTGTCGCCGAGGGGAAGGGGATCCTTGCCGCGGACGAGAGCGGCGGCACGATCAAGAAGCGCTTCGACACGATCGGCGTCGAAACGACCGAGGAGAACCGCCGCGCCTACCGCGACCTGCTCTTCACGACGCCGGGCGCCGAGGAGTTCATCAGCGGCGTCATCCTCTACGACGAGACGATCCGCCAGAGCTCGCTGAACGGGACGCCGTTCCCGGAGCTGCTCGCCTCAAAGGGGATCATCCCCGGGATCAAGGTCGACGCCGGCGCGAAGCCGCTCGCCGGCGCCGAGGGCGAGACGGTGACCGAAGGCCTCGACGGGCTGCGCGAGCGGCTCGCGGAGTACCGCGGCCTCGGCGCGCGCTTCGCGAAGTGGCGCGCGACGTATTCGATCTCTGACTCGCTGCCGAGCGACTACTGCATCTGGACGAACGCGCACGCGCTCGCCCGGTACGCGGCGCTTTGCCAGGAGGCCGGCATCGTCCCGATCGTCGAGCCGGAGGTGCTGCAGGACGGCACGCACACGATCGAGCGCAGCGGCGTCGTCACCTCGCGCGTCCTCGCGGCGCTCTACACCGAGCTGTTCGACCAACGCGTCGACCTCGCGGGCACGTTGCTCAAGCCGAACATGGTGTTGAGCGGCTACGAGGCGTCGAGCCGCGCGGGGGTCGAGGAGGTCGCCGCCGCGACGCTGCACACGTTCTCCAAGCATGTGCCGGCCGCGGTGCCGGGGATCGTCTTCCTCTCCGGCGGGCAGTCGGACGAGGACGCGACCGCGCACCTCAACGCGATGAATGCGAGCGGGCCGCACCCGTGGCAGCTGTCGTTCTCCTACGGCCGCGCTTTGCAGGCACCGGCATTGAAAGCCTGGGGCGGCAAGCCGGAGAACGTCGAGGCGGCGCAGCGCGCGTACTACCACCGCGCAAAGCTCAACTCGGCGGCGCGGACGGGGTTGTACGCGCCGGAGATGGAGAAGGAGCTGGCGTCCGTTTGAGACATGTCCGGTGTCTGACACCGGACATGTCCTTTTCGGTAGGTGTACTCGACGCCGCTCAGTGCGGGAACGTCCGGCCGGCGCGGAGCTCGATCTCCGAGCGCAGCGCCTCCGGCGTCATTCCGATCACTGACTCGGGAAACCCGAGTGCCGACTCACGCTTCGAATCGAGTCCCACGGGATCAGGCCGCAAGCGGGACTCTCGATGCCGGCGTCCGTGACGGTCAACATGACCTTGCGCCTCGTGTACCACGGCCGGGCGCGAACGACGAGCGGCGGGACGGTCACGGCTGCTGGACTGCCCCCGCTGCGGGCTACGTGTACTCGAAGCCGGTGAGCTGGGAGAGCTTCGCGAGCGACTGCTGAGCGACCACGCGGCGCACCGTTCCCGAGCGCGAGCGCATGACGATCGAGTCGGTGATCGCTCCTCCCGGCGTGTACTGCACGCCCCGGAGGAGTGAGCCGGTCGTCACGCCGGTGGCCGCAACGAAGACGTCCTCGCCCGAGACGAGGTCGTTCGTGTGGAGGACGGTCGCCGGGTCGAGGCCCGCGTCGAGGAGCTTCTGCCGCTCGTCGTCGTTGCGCGGCCAGAGCCGTCCCTGGATCCCGCCGCCGACGCACTTGAGCGCCGCAGCGGAGATGACGCCTTCCGGCGTGCCGCCGATCCCGTAGAGCATGTCGACGCTCGTGCCGGGCTGCGCCGCGGCGATCGCCGGCGCAACGTCGCCGTCGCGAATCAGGCGGACGCGCGCGCCGGCCTCACGGAGCTCCGCGATGAGCTCGTCGTGGCGATCGCGCTCGAGGACGACGACGTCGACCTCGCGCGGCGTCTTGCCGAGCGCCTCCGCGACCGCGATCACGTTGTCGGTCGGGCTCTTCTCGATGTCGATGGCGTCGATGGCCGCCGGCCCGACGGCGATCTTCTCCATGTAGAAGGCCGCGCCGGGGAAGAGCATCGTCCCCCGCTCGGCGACGGCCATGACGGAGATCGCGCCGGGCTGGCCAAGCGCGGTGAGCCGTGTCCCCTCGAGCGGGTCGACTGCGACATCGACCTCCGGTCCCTGGCCGTTGCCGACCTCCTCGCCGTTGTAGAGCATCGGCGCCTCGTCCTTCTCCCCCTCGCCGATGACGACGACGCCGCGCACATCGACGGAATCGAGCACGTAGCGCATTGCGTCGACCGCCGCGCCGTCGGCCTTCTCCTTCTCGCCGCGCCCGATCCAGCGCGCGGCGGCCATGGCGCCCGCCTCGGTCACGCGGACGAGCTCCATCGCGATGTTGCGGTCGGGGGCAAGGCGCGAGTTCACGGCTCACATCCTCTCAGGTGCGTCGACTCCGACAAGGGCGAGGCAACTCGCGATGACCGTCTGTGTGGCGCGACAGAGGCCGAGACGGAAGCTCTCCTGCTCGCTCTCGAGGACGCGATGCTCGTGGTAGAAGCGGTGGAAGTCGTCCGCGACGCGGATCGCGTACGCGGGAATGCCCTGCGGGCCGCGCTTCGCGGCCGCGTCGGCGATCACACCCGGCAGCTCGGCGAGCCGCTTGATCAACTCCTTCTCCTCCGGCGCCAACGAAAAGCCCCCAAGTAACAGACTGTTACTAGCGTTGTCAGGAGCGTTGCGGAGGATGCCGGCGATGCGCGCGTGCGCGTACTGAACGTAGTAGACGGGGTTCTTCTGCGAGCGCTCCGCGGCTAGGTCGACGTCGATCTCGATCGCCTGGTCCGGGCCGCGGTTCACGAGGTACCACCGCGCCGCGTCGACACCGACCTCGTCGATGAGCTCGTCGAGCGTGACGATGTCCCCGCGCCGCTTCGACATCTTCGTCGCGGCACCGCCCTTCGTCAGGCTGACGAGCTGGTAGATGAGCACTTCGACCCTGTCCGGGTCGTAGCCGAGCAGGCCGGCGGCGGCGCGGAGCCGCGCTACATAGCCGTGGTGGTCGGCGCCGAGGACGTACATCGCGGTGTCGAAACCGCGCTCGAGCTTGTCGCGCACGTACGCGATGTCGGCGGCGAAATACGTGCACGAGCCGTCGGAGCGGACGACGACGCGGTCCTTGTCGTCGCCGAACCGCGTCGTCGGCGCCCAGATCGCGCCGTCCTGCTCGTACGTGTCGATCGCCGCGAGCACCTCCGGCACGTGCTCCTCGATCGCGCTCTGGCGGCGCCACGTGTCTATGCGAATGCGAAACCGCTCGAGGGACGCTTCGATCGAAGCCCGCATCGCCGCGACCGGGTCGTCTCCCTCCAAGTTGTGCAGGTAGTCGCCGTGGTAACCGTCCTCGGGCGGCGCCTCACCTCGCCGCACCGCCTCGACCGAGGCGCGGAACTTGTCCATCTGGGCGCCCGCGTCGTTGTAGTAGTACTCGCGCTCGACCTCGTGCCCCATGGCTTCGAGCAGGCGCGCCACCGCGTCGCCGTACGCGCCGTTCCGCGCGGCGGAGACTGGGATCGGACCGGTCGGGTTCGCGGAGACCATCTCGACCTGGATGCGCCTTCCGGTCTTCCCGACCGGCTCCCCGGCGAGCATCGCCTCGAGAGCCGAGACGAACCACTCGTCGCGGAGGAAGACGTTGACGAACCCCGGGCCGGCGACCTCCGCGCGCTCGACGGCATCGAGCTCGGCGACAGCAGCCGCGATCTCCTCCGCGAGCTCGCGCGGCGGGCGGCGTCGCGTGCCCGCAAGCCGGAGAGCGCCGTTCGTCGCGTAGTCGCCGTGCTCCGCTTCCGCGGGCCGCTCGAGCTCGATCTCGGCGCCGATCTGGCTCGCTAGCGCCTCCGCGAGCGACCGGACAGGGTCAAACGGCACGGGCACCGTCCGTCGCGAAGAGATCCTCGAGCCGGAGGATCTCATCCGGCGCTCCGACGCCAATCAGCACGTCGCCGACTTCGAGCAGCGAGTCGGGCTCGGGTGTCGTGTCGAAGCTTCCGTCGCGCTTGCGCAGCGCGATCACGATCGCGCCGGTCTCGTGGCGGATGCGCAGCTTGCGGATCGTCCGGCCGGCCACCGGACAGCCGCTCTCTGCACCTCGATCTCGGCCAGCTGGAGATCCGGACCGACCGCGGTCATCACGGTGTCGAGAAACGCGGTCACCTGGGGACGGAGCACGAGGTTCGCCATCACCACTCCGGCAGTCGCGTAGGGCAGGACGACGCGGTCGGCCCCCGCGAGAAGCAGCTTCCGTTCCGCGGCGCGATCAGAGGCCCGCGCGACGATCGTCAGATCGGGGCGGCCGGCCTTCGCGGAGAGGACGACGTAGAGATTGTCGACGTCCGAGTCGGCGGCAGCGACGAGCCCCCGCGCGCGTTCGATGCCCGCTCGTACCAGGTCGGCATCGTCT
>Ga0265338_10011709_pt1 | contig 10096 bp, 10 predicted proteins | sample 42126metaG_FD_193579 | JGI IMG/M metagenome (GOLD analysis project Ga0265338, IMG submission 193579) | Rhizosphere microbial communities from Carex aquatilis grown in University of Washington, Seatle, WA, United States - 4-21-26 metaG | ecosystem: Host-associated > Plants > Roots > Rhizosphere... | reverse complement strand
GTTTAGACCTTCGCCGACGATCCCGATATCCGCAAAGACCGGATGCGCGACACCAAAAGTTTTCCCGGTTAGGAATCTTTAGCGGAGAATGCCCGCAAATCTGTGACTGGTGCCAGAAGAGGACTCGCAAAAGCCCTGTAACCGACTGACATCCAACACTTTCCTACTCCCGAATGAAGTATTGTACCCAGCCTGTACCCAGAAAACACACGGATGCCAGGCCTCGAATACGAACGACCGCGAACAATCGCGATCATCGAGATTCTAAAGGGCAGCGAGCCGTCTTGGAATACATTTCTACCGATGGGCAAATCACTTGTCTTCGGCGAGGGACGACACTGAAAATACCAACGTTCACGTCAGATTACTGCGGCTCAGGCCCAGTAGTGGACCTAGACAGAGTTGCGCAGCCAACCGCGGATCTTGATTTCGCAATCTATTAGCACTTCGGATAGTTCCCGTTCGGCATCGATTATTGCGTCGGCTAGGTTAGGTAGATCATGACGTAACTCTGATTCAACCCTGTGACCTTCTGCACGACCAAAATCCCGCAGGCCATCAGGCCGCCCACTCACCCGCGCCAATCGTTCGCCTTCGCCGGCGCTGAGATAGATCAACTTGCACGATGACGGGGCCACCAGCGCTGCGATGTCTCGCTGGATGCCCGCATGGCGCACACCATCAACCAACATGTTGGCCGTTGGGGTAAAGCCTCCATCGAAAAGTACGGCTTTGCAGAACGCTCGAGAGTCCGCTTGGACAAGGGAATGCCCAAGGTTTTGCAGAATCTCGCGACTGTCCGGATCAAGACCCTGTAAGGCCGCAAGCTTGCGGAGGTAGTCGCCAAACGCTGCTCGAGGCCAGCTCAAAGCCAACGCCAAAGCGCTACTCACGGAGGACTTGCCACTGCCGATCTGACCCGCAAAGGACACGACCAGTGACATCAGAACTCAAACACCATTTGGCGATTCCACAGCGCCACCCACCCGCGTCGGTCGCGCTTGGCGCAATGTAACGGAGCAATTTCGATCGGTTCTGCCAATTCGATCAAGGTGGCATAGGCCGCGTCGCGGCGCGAATCCCAAAACCCCTGTTCAGCACAAATTCCAGCGCCAAATGTCTCTCGAATCTGATCCAAGGTCTGAAACGCGAGATCGAAGAACCAAGCTTGCCGGACGATAGCCAAGCCGCATATCGGACCGCCAACTGCTTTCAACAAAATGATATCGCCGTCGCCAACTGCATCGAATGGCGCGCAGCGATTCCGGCTGAAACGCGACTCGATCGTCTTTTCGCCACAGAGAGTGCGGGAAAGGAACGGCTCGGCGAATATTGCCAGATGCAAGCCTATTTCGCGCCGCGAGTAGGCATCGACGATATGCTCTACCCAAGGGCTACCTTGAGGGATCCGCTCCAAGAGCTCGCCGGCGCCGACGTCCAAGACATTCCTCCTCTTCCGTCGCCGACGGGTCGCATCGCGCGTTCTTCGCTCGCCTCAGCAGCGGCGATGTCACGCAGGACGTGAGCGACTCGCTCGATCTCGTCCCGTTCGGTGATGGTGCCGCAAAGGTGGGGTTGGACGCTAGGGTGTTCATGATCGGACTGAGCAGCCTGGAGCGCCGCTGCCACCGTCAACTCTGCGTCCTGCGAGCCGAATATGCGATTTCCAGACGTCCAGACGATTGCTTCCCGCCGGCGCTCATCACGGCGGCTGACGGTCGGCAAAATATTGCCGGGGATAAGAGGAAGCAGCGCTCGGTCGCCCGTCTTCGGCGCGGTGCCTATAAAGAGACGCATCTGGCCAACCTGCACTTCCCGCCATGGACTGGGGTGCGTCGTGCTTCGCGTCTGATGCGTCGATCGGCTTTGCAATTTGCGAAGAATGACAAGGTCACCGCGCCTCCAGGCACGCAGAGCCGCGACACCGGCCGCTTTCAGCGCATTCGCCTCAAAAAAGGGCGTGTCGTATTCGACGGAGAGTGGATATTCCTCGTGCACCTCCAGACTGAGCCGCGATGCCAGCTGAAACAGTCGTGCACGATCAAGCGCAGCCTTAGCCCGCGCACCTGCTGGTGGTAGACTAGCCAAGATGTATCCCCCATCGCGGCACAACATGGTAGCAGTCATCACCATGGGTCGAACAAAGTCGAGGTACCAAGGTGGGTCGATGATGACCACCTGCGCAGTATCGCGCTGGGGCACATCGGTGCAGAGACCAATGTGCAGTGGGGCGTTCATAGCTCCATTAAGCGCGAACAGCCTGCGAGTCACAGCGTTGTCGGGGCCGAGAAAGGAAACCCTGCGGTCCATTGGGTGGGACATGGCCTCATGCGCGACGCTGGGTGTTCCGAGTAGAACGATCTCGTCCTGCTGACGAGACAACGTACTCGACAGATCTAGCAGCTCGCGGCCCGCTGTTGGCGAAAATCGCCACTCGTAGTCAATAGGATGGGGCAGCGGAAGAAGGGAGCGCCGGCAGGGAGAACGGTCTTCGCCGGTCGCAGCCTCGTGTCGAAGCCGATCCGCTTGTTCGGGATGCAAGATATTCTTTGCGGCGGCACGATCAATCGCGGCGAGAACCGCGGTCGGATAAACACCGGGCAAGGCTCGAAGAAGCTGCGGGAAGGTACGTGCCTCATCACGGGTTGCTTCCGCCACCCACGCGTCCACGCGGGCTTCGAATATGGAATCGATCGCGTTCTCCGCCATTGTCATGAGGCCACCTGCCGGTTGGCGAGAGGCACAGCCGCAATGTCGCCCGCTCGCAAGTCGTCCGGAAACCGGCGGCGCAATTCGTCGTTCCAGACTGTGATCGCGTCTTCCTGAATCTCCATGGCGCGCTCGCGCGTGTCGTCGGCTGCGATGCGAGCACCAACAGGTGCGAACATGCGGATCTGCAAAGGGACGACGCGAAGCGGCAAGTTGGTGTCGAGTGCTTGCATGCGATCGACAAGGGATTTGACGCCCTCTTCGATCCGATCGGCGTGCGGTGATGTCAGCGTCACATAGCCATAGATGTCTAGACCGAGGGCCAAGAGGCGTTGCATGACCTCGAACTGTTTCTCGAAATCCCCCGGCGCTGCACGCGTATTGAAGGCGAAAGACCGGCTATCGTAACCTTTGAAACAGCACACGCGTCCGTAGTTGCGATACGACCGCAGCAAATCGATCTGCTGTGAACTCAATTCGTCGAACAGATAGGTTGTGCTCAAATTGTCGTCGGTCCAGAGATAAGTGGTGTCCGCCAATCCGGCGGCGCGCAGCGACTCCATCATCCATGGTGTCCACTCCGGGACCAGATCGGGTGAGCCTCCTGACAGGTCAATGACGACGGGGCGGTCCGGCTCGGCGCCGTAGAGCTCGACAAGCCGATCGGGCGACAACCAATCCGACACACGCTTGTCTGCGCTCAGCAGATTGTAGGGCACGAAACAATACCAACATCGCCATGCACACGCAGCGTTCTGAAACACCTGTGCCCGCATCACTTCAGGAACTGGGATTCCAAGTGCCCGGCACGCTGGTAAGATTGGCAGTGGATTTCGCGGCCAGCCCGCGGCCGTGGCGAGCTTGAAATGCCGTACACGGCCATACCCGCCACAGTTTACGGGCGCACTCAAATCCTCTTCTTGTTCAGATCCGGCCAAGCGCGAAATCAACAACCGTCGGTTCGGCACGTCGATCGCACGTTGGCGAAGACGGGCTGCAAACTGTGCTGTGTCGATCGACTTGGCCGGCGCAATCACGGGTGCGCCTCCTCATGCTTCTGAGGCGCCGCCGCATCCTTGCTAGAACGCCGCGGCACTTTCACCGGATCGTCCGCGAGATCCGCAAGGCGCTTGTCGAGGTATTGGTCGACCAGCTTGCAGCAATATTCGAACTCTGCAGGCGTCAGCTTCCGATCCTTGGGGATAGCGTGCCAATATTCGAGACAGGTGCGGCAGCAGCACGCCGTGGCGTGTTGAGCATAGAAGATGGCATTGCCGCTCATCGGCGTCTGGCGGCCATCGCGGGGCGGATTGGCAGGCGCTAGATACTTCGTCAACCGATCGCGTGCAGCTTCCTTCAACTTCACGCGGCCCTTCCGCCGCGCGTGCCGCTGGGCAGCGTCGTCGATCTCAACGTGAAAAAAGTGATGGCGAATTAGCTCGTGTTGCAGGGCCTCGAAAGTGTGGGCGGCGTCGCCCAGATCGCGCTTGTGCAGGCGATCCCAATCGACGAGGTTCGCGCCACAGGAGCGACACCTTCCACGCTCATCCGGCGTCATCTTCTTCAACTGCTTGAAGCAGTGAAGGTCATTCACGCAGTCCGAAGACGTGCAGTGAACATCCAGCGGGGGCGGTTTCTGAAATTCAGTCATGGGTTCCTCATTGTAGGGCGCGTTCAAGAAGTTGGCGGTCAAGATCGTTGTCGATCTCGAAGGGGAAGCGTTCAAAGAAGACATCGCGCGTCGTCGTCCACGGATCGGCATCATCGGTCTGCAAATTGGCGGCGGCACCCCACCAATTGACGTTCTGCCAGGACAAACGAAAGGCCAGGTAGTTAGCGAGAGCGCCGACAGCGACACCTTCTCTCTTTGCCAGATCTGGGACAACGCGCTTGAGACGCTCGACCGAATTCTGCGCAGCCTTCACGGCGGCTTGGGCGAGTTCTTCCGCGCGACCATTCAGCGTCACATCGCCAGCAAACTGGCTGGCTGCAATTTCCTCGTCAGAATTGCGACGCTCAGGTGAGGTCTCATCCGCCTCGATGACCTCAAGAGTGGGGGCATCCGGCCGCTGGCCCGCGTGAAAACACTCGTGGATCGCGTCGAACAGCCAACGGGATTCATATTTGGAAGTCTGCTTGAGGACGATGACGTTGCGGCCCTCATAACGCCAACAGGCGCCATGAAAGGTGCCGCGGTCGCGAAGTGGTAGCACCGGTATTCCACAATCCCACAGATAGTGCAGCGCTGTCCTGAGGGACATCGTACGACCGTCCGCGACCATCTCTTCGCGCAAGCGGTGTGGGTCCGTCGGGACAACCTTGGTCACCAAAGAGCGAGCTCCCTTGAGCACAACCACTGCCAGGAAATTCGCATAGGCTGCGTAGAGAGACGTCGCGGCTTGGCTGCGGGCGGCTGGCATTTTGAAGCGTGCTTCCGCCGCTGCGAACCGTGGTGCTGCCAGAGGCTGTGCGCCAAAGAGGTTCTGCGGTGTCCAGCCAAAGATACGTTCGAGCGACGCGCCGGCCCGAGCCGACACCGCGTCATCATCTTCGATTTCGACCTCGCCAGCAGCACGAGCCGCATCTGCGGACGGCAGAAGTCTTGAGTAGAGGAAATTGCTATCGATGCCGACCTGCTGAAGTTTTCTGACAAGATCCCCGAAATCATTTGGCACAACGGGTAGAAGTATTTCGTTCCGGATGCGGACCCCAATGGCGCTTGAGATATCGCACATCCGCTGATAGCTCGCGGAGGCATAACGCTCGGCCTCATAGCGCTGCACTTGTTGCTCTTTGAGGCCGAGGCGATCAGCCAATTCCTTTTGGCTGATGCCAGCGGAAATCCGCGCCTTGATCAGGCCCTCAGCGAGATTGTCGAAGGAGTCGACGGAAATCACCGGCGCCGTAGCCGCCTTCAGCTGTTCGTATTCCGCGATTTCTGTATCCAGATCGATGAGCTGGCTTTCAAGCGCTTCGCGTTCGGCCTGAATGAGACGAGGATGGATGCCATCTCGCTCGACCGGGCCGGTTTTCATTTCGGCAATCGCCTGACGAAATTTCTCGGCTTCTGTGCGCGTGATCTTGTATTGGCGTTCATTGGTAATCATGGAAGGCTCCCGAGATCGATTTCGACAATGCCCTTCGACACGCCGTTGCGATCCTTGAGAAAGAACGCTCGATAGAGCAGGCCTGGCTTGGCCGCCGCCGACGCAGGAAAGAGCTCGCCGCCATACTTCGCCTTCATGGCGGCACGACCATTGGAAAAATCGAGCAACACAGGGTCGAGCTTGTATGGATCGACTCCTTGGGGCTCCCAAGCGCCGTCATAGTCTTGGGGCAGAGGCCGCTCGCTGACGAAGCTGCCGTCCAAGAGCACTGTGCGGCATCCCGCGCCGGCTAGGTTCTTTAGCGCACCGAAAAGACCGGTGATGAGGCGATCACGATGCGAGTTCTTGGAAAAGCGTGGCACGACCTGCGTCCAAGGTGCGGGATGGACGCCCGGCGGCAGATATCCAGTGTTTGTGTCATACGCGGGAATCATAGACACAACAATATCGTTGTGTTTCTTTGCGTCAAGTGTTCCGGACTAAGCACTGCTTTTTGATCGGCCTCCCCCAATCATATGCGAAATTCATTGTTTTCCAGCGAGATACCAATATGCTTGGGGAATGCGGAATCTCGAGGATTACCTAGAAACCAGCCAATCCAGGGGGCGCTACACATTCACCAAGTCGGATGCCCAAACCGCTCTGAGCCTGGCACCGAGTGCGCTTCTGTCCGCAGCCGGCCGAGCGACCCGCAAACGGCAGATCATAAGCCCGAGGCGAGGCTTCTATCTGATCCTGCGTCCCGAGGACCGCCTCCTGGGCGCGCCGCCGCCGGAGCGTTGGATCGCTCCGCTCATGGCCTACCTCCGGATCGACTACAGGATATCGCTGCTTCGGGCAGCAGCCTTCCACGGCTCTTCCCATCAGGCCGCCATGGTTTTCCAAGTCATTGCACCGAAGCAATTGAAGACCATCACAGTGGGTCGTCAGCGCCTCCAGTTTCTCTTTCAGGACAAGCGCGCCTTCGCGCAGGTAAACAAACCCGAGTGGCTAGATGACCTGAAAACCGATTCCGGAATCGCCAAGATCGCCGGTGTGGAACTTACCCTACTGGATTCTGCCCGCTACTTTCATAAAGCGGCCGGCATCAATGGTGCGGCGCAAATTGTTCACGACCTGGGATCAAAAGCGGATGCGAACAAACTCGCCATCGCGGCCAGATATTATGAAAACTCCGCCGTGAGACGATTGGGCTACCTGCTCGATCACTTTGACCATCGCGAACAAGCCGGCGCGTTGGCCACCTTCGCGGCAAAGGCAAAATCGGCCAAGCTGCTTAATCCGGCTGTGAAACTAATGAGCGCAACGACGCGACGATCAGTTTCCGACACAATGGATCGCAAATGGAAACTTATCATCAATGAGCCGGTGGAAATCGATACGTGATCCCCAGCGCCAACATTCTGGAATGGGCCGAACACGCTCCGTGGCCCGCGCTGCGTCAGATCGAACAAGATCTAATCATCTGCCGTGCGCTCTGCAGCATTTTCTCCGACCCGTTCTTGTCCGAACGCCTCGCGTTCCGGGGTGGCACCGCCATCAACAAACTTTTGTTCTCATCGCCGCTGCGATACTCCGAAGATATCGATCTCGTGCAAGTCAAGGCCGAGCCGATTGGAACGACCCTCGACGCCCTGCGTAAGGAATTGGGGTGGCTCGGCGATTGTCGGATCGACCGCAGTAAACACTCCACGCACCTGATATTCAAATTCGTCCCTGAAGATTCAGATGCCGGCGCGCCACTAAACCTGAAAGTGGAGATGAATACGCGTGAGCACGACGCACTGTTTGGCCACAAGCGATATCCTTTCGCCATGGCCAACACTTGGTTCAACGGCGAGGTGGAAATTGTTTCCTTCGATGCCAACGAGTTGTTTGGCACCAAGCTTCGCGCACTACTTCAGCGACGAAAGAACCGGGATTTGTTCGATCTTGGAGAAGGTCTGAAGCGGCTCGATCTCAATCCAGACAAGGTCGTTGAGGCTTTCAACCACTATCTAAAACTCGAAGACAAGGCGATCTCGCGCTCGGATGCCGAAGAGCGCGTTCTCGCAAAGCTCAACCACGATCTCGTCGAAGATGTCGCCCCACTTCTTCCCGTCGGAATAGAATTTAGCGCCGATATGGCACTTGGCGCGCTGCAGTCGATCTGGACAACATTTGTGGTCCGCTTGAAGGGGGAACCTTGGCGATCGACGCCACACGCGATCGACGACGTCCGCAGGACGTTTCCGTCATTCCTGCGATAACGCCTGTTCCTTCGTGTTGGAAATCAGCGTCCTCGGAAAAATCTCGTCGTGCGGCACGTCATCTTCTCTTAGCCCATACCGCGCCTGCAAAAACTTTTCGAGACCGCCATCGTCTGACATACCCGTCGGCATTTGAAGACCCCAACCTGAGAGGAAAGCCACACATTATCGACCTGTTTCGCTGGTGGCGGACGCGATAGAAACGGACGCGTGTCGAGTATGAGGGATCGCGGCCGATTGCCAGGAAAGTTCCACTTTCCGACAAAGAATATGGAAGGGTCGGTGCGATAGTCCGCGAACAGTTGTGAATCGAGCGATCCCGGCTGTCCCCACGAGATTTTCCACAAGGGCCGAAAATTTCAGGCGCCAGAAGTACAGCAACGCCTTCAGCAACTAGGACTTCTGAATCATGCGATATCGAGCGTGTTTCGCCACCCCTTCTGTGTAACCGAAGAATCGGCCTAGCTGGCCTGAACTCGTGGGCGACGAAGCAATTTTCAGGATGCTTTGCGGAACTGCCTCACCTTGGGCCCCTTCCGAAGCTGGTCGAGGTAGTCTGCCCACCAGGGCATCATTCTGACGCGCTCTTCCCAGAATGAGCCGCGCGAATAAGCCCGGCGAACGTCGTTGGATTCTACGTGTGCCAATTGGCGTTCGATGGCATCCGGGTGCCACTTTCCGGACTCGTTGAGCAGAGTTGAAGCACTGGCTCGGAAGCCATGGGATGTCATTTCGTCTTGCCCGTATCCCATTCTGCGCAGAGCGGTATTTAGGGTGTTCTCGGAAATCGGTTTCGCAGCTCCGTGAAAGCTGGGGAACAACAGTTTGCGATGACCTGTGATCTTGCGTAAGTCCTCCAATATCGCGATCGCTTGTGGCGCCAGAAACACGCGATGCTCGCGTCGCATCTTGGTCTTTTCGGCAGGTATGGTCCAAATCGATTTGTCGAAATCGAACTCAGTCCATTCCGCAAAACGCAATTCGCCTGGCCTGGGAAATAGAAGCGCCATTAGTTTAAGCCCGGCGATGGTTGTCGGTTGTCCGTCGAAACCGTCAATGGCGCGTAACAAGCCGCCGAATTTCTCCGGTTCGGTGATTGCAGCCCGAGGCGTGACCTTCGGGGGCGTGATTGCTCCCCGCAGGACGGGCGTTGGATCGAATTCCGCGCGCGAAGTAGCCACCGCGTAGCGGCACACCTGTCCGATAGTCGATTTCAAGCGGCGCGCGGTTTCGTAATTTCCCTTGAATTCGATTTCCTGGACAACCTTGAGCACATCGACGGGGCGAATCTCTGAGACTCGTTTCGAACCGAGCATCGGATACGCGAAGTCCAACAGCCATTCCTTCTTCACCATCGTCGGTCCAGCCAAATTGTCTCGCCGGCACTTGGCAATGAATTCGAGCGCTATCTCCTTGAAGGTGTCGCCAGGCAGCGGCTCAGTCATTTCGGCGAGGCGTTTCTCCGCAGCCGGATCGACGCCCGACCGGATTTTCACCTTTACTTCGTCGCGCTTGGTCCGGGCATCGAGAAGGGACACTTGGGGATAGGGGCCGAGTGCCATCTGCGCCTGTTTCCCCTCGAACTGATAGATCAGCTGCCAGAGGCGAGAGCCGTTGGGCTGTACCCAGAGCTGGAGACCGCCGCCGTCGGAGAGTTTTTGCCGAACCTTGCCGGGCTTTGTGCCCCGACATTTTACATCGGTTAGAGCCATTTCCGCGACCTCCCATGCAAAGCAGAAGCTCGTACCCAGAGGGTGTTTTCGGACCCTCCGAATACCCAGAAAATACCCAGAAATTTGATGGGTAGCCCAGAGCGACGGCGAACGACGGCGAACGCCAAAGTCGCTATTTCGTTAGGTTTTACGGGGTGTGCGGTCTCTCGCGAACGTTGGCGAAAGAACAAATGGTGCCCAGAAGAGGACTCGAACCTCCACGCCTTGCAGCGCTAGTACCTGAAACTAGTGCGTCTACCAATTCCGCCATCTGGGCACGGGTTGGGCGGCGATGTTTAGGGAAGGCCGAAAAGCCTGT
>Ga0265338_10011708_pt1 | contig 10097 bp, 7 predicted proteins | sample 42126metaG_FD_193579 | JGI IMG/M metagenome (GOLD analysis project Ga0265338, IMG submission 193579) | Rhizosphere microbial communities from Carex aquatilis grown in University of Washington, Seatle, WA, United States - 4-21-26 metaG | ecosystem: Host-associated > Plants > Roots > Rhizosphere >... | reverse complement strand
CCGAGCCCGGCGAACAGCGGGTGCTCGGAGATCGTGCGCTCCATCACCGCGTGCTCGCGCGCATCGATGACGCCGTCCGCGGTCATCGCACCGACCATCGCCTCGATGAGGAACCGGCGCGGATCGCCCGGTCGCAGGGCGCCGCCGAGCAGGCTCTTGACGGTGCGGTCCACGCGACCGGTAGCTTAGCGCGTCGAGAGGTCGATCGCGATGACCGCGCCGATCGCGACGGCCGCGACGGCGGCTGCGATCGCGACGAGCCGCGCGGGCAGCTCGCCGTCGCCCGGCGTGGAGCGCCGCGCGCCCATCGCGGCGGCGAGCGCCGCGCACGCCCCGAGCACCCACGCGAACGGGAAGGTGCGATGCACGTCCTCGAGCCGCGCCCGCTCGCTCGCCACGGCCTGAGGCGTGACCGCCGCGCCCTGCGCGCGCGTCCACGCGTCGAGGTCGCGCGCGACGATGCGCTCGCGCTCCGGCTGCATGACCTCGCGGTACGCCGCGTCGCGCCGCACGCGCAGCTCGCCGATCGCGAGGCCGGCATGCAGCCCCGCCGCGAGCGCGACGGCGACGCACGTCCCGACGACGCGGTGGCGATGCACGGTCGCCGCGAGCGCGCCGAACGCGGCGCGCGCGCCCGCATACGCCGCCGTGCACGTGACGGCGCCGGCGGCGATCACGACCGGATAGCGCACCGCGCCGAGCACGCGATAGAGCAACAGCCCGTCGCCGAACCCGGACCACGCGCCGGTCGCCAGGTACCAGCTGCCGTGGAGCACGAGCGCGGCGCCGACGCCGCGGGCGATCCGACGCCCCGGCGAGCGGCCGCGCGCGGCGATCGCGAGCGCGCCCCCGCACGCGAGCTCGACCGCGATGCCGCCCATCGCGATCGCGAGCAGCGCCGCGATCGAGCCACTCGCGAGCTGGTAGTGGATCCAGCCGCCCGCGAACCAGAACAGCCGGACCTCGGTCACGTGTGCGCCCAGCACCAGCGCCGTTCCCCCGTGCCCGACGAGCTCGTGCGCCAGGAGGCCCAACCGGCTCGTCGCGAGCGCGACGCAGGCCAGCAGGGCCGCGAGCCGCAGCACCTCACCCGAGGCAGTTCGTGACCACGGCATGGAACGCGTTATTATGACGCCATGAGACGGGGCTCGCTCGCGAGCGGCTTGCTCGCGGCCTGGGTCGGCGTGGCCGGCGCGGAGCCCACCCGCAAGGTCGTCGTCGAGACCACGCCGCCGGGCGCGACCGTCTATCTCGACGACATCGAGAACGGCGAGGTCTGCACGACGCCCTGCTCGATCGACGTGCCGGTGGATCGCAAAGCGTCGATCATCGTGCGCAAGGACGGCTTCTCGCCCGACATCAAGTCGGTCGACCTCCGCAAGGGCCGGATCAAGAGCGTCACGTTCGCGCTGACCAGCACCACGGCGACGCTCGTGTTCGAGGATCCGGGGCTCACCGGCGGGACGATCGTCGTCGACGATGCCGACAAGGGCCGCGCGCCGACGCACGTGCCGGTGGAGGTCGCCGGCCACCACGTCGTCGTGACCGTCCGGGGCCGCGTCGTGTTCGACGACTTCATCAACCTCGACGCCGGCGAGGAGTACACGGTCAAGCCGAACAAGGCCGAGCCCGCGCCGCTGCCACCGCGGCCCGTGACGATTCCGAAGGTCGTCGCGGCGGCCGGCGACGACGACGGCGGCAGCAGCGGCGACGACGGTGCGAAGGTCGTGAAGTCCGTCGCGGCCGCGCCGCGCGACGCGTGGATCGCGGCGGGCGGCGTGTTCCAGGTCGGCTTTCGCCAGTTCCGATACGACAACCCGAGAAACGTCGCGCCGTTCGAGCACGAGGGCGGCCAGGTGCTCGTCGGTCCATCGCTCGAGCTGTGGCCCGCACGCCTGCTCGGCGCGCATCACCTGCGCGGGTTGTCCCTGTTCGCGAAGGTCGAGTTCGGCGCCAACCATCGCCAGGTCCTGCAGGATCCGGTGGGTACGCCGACGGGCGCGGCGACCTACTGGGGCAACGTCGAGATCGACGTCAAGCATCGCTGGAACCTCGGCGAGGCCGGCGCCGTCGAGCTCGGCGGCGGCTTCGTTCAAGATCAGCTGCAGTACACGGGGACGAGCATGGCGATCGCGCAGGTGCCGTTCGCCGACTACAAGTCGGCGCGCGTCGGCGTGCGCGGGATCTTGCGCTTCGGCGCGGTCGAGCCGTACGCGCAGGTCGAGGGCCGCATCCCGCTCTCCGAAGGTACGCTCGCGACGCGGTTCAGCCACACCTCGGTCACCGGCGCCGGCGCCGAGGTCGGCCTCGCGGCGAGGCTGGGCCCGATCGGCCTGCGCCTCGAAGGCTCGATCGTCTACTACGGCTGGTCGATCACGAACGACAACGCCGGGCCCACGGATCCCGCCGCGGACGGCGCGCGCGACGTCCTCGAGGGCATCTCGGCGCTCGCCGACTTCGCGTACTGATCGCGCAGGCGATCGTCACCAGACCGCGCACGCCTGCTGCGGATGCATCGGCGTGCCGAGCGGACACGCGAATGCGGTGGCGAACTCGGGCAGGTTGCGAAGCGCGCCGTACACGCGGAACTTCGGCGGCGCGTGCGGATCCACCGCGAGCCGGCGCTGGATCTCCGCCGGCCGGTCCTTGTCGCACCACGCCTGCGCCACGCCGACGAAGAATTGCTGGTCTTCGGTGAGGCCGTCCGCGACGTACTGCTTCGCGGCGCCCGCGCGCAGCGTGCGGTACGAATGGAACGCCATCTTCACGCCGCCGAGGTCGGCGATGTCCTCGCCGAGCGTGAGCCGGCCGCTGACGAAGCTCTTCGGCGCCGCCTCGAACGACGAGTACTGATCCGCGACGCACGTGCCCTTGGCGTCGAACTTCGCCTTGTCCTCGGGTGACCACCAGTTCTGGAGGTTGCCTTCGGCGTCGAACAGGGCGCCCTGATCGTCGAAGCCGTGCGTCAGCTCGTGGCCGATCACCAGGCCGATGCCGCCGAGGTTCGCCGCGATGCCGCGGTCCGCGCCGAAGAACGGAACCTGCAGGATGCCGGCCGGCAGCGCCGTGTTGTTCGCGGACGGCTCGTAGTACGCGTTCACCGTGAACGTGTTCATCTCCCACTCGCTGCGATCGTACGGCTTGCCCGACTTCGCCCGCTGCCGGTGCGTCTCGAACGTGCTCGCGCGCAGCGCGTTGCCGGCGTAATCGTCGCGCTTCACGGCGAAGGCGTACGACTTCCACGTGTCGGGATAGCCGATCATGCGGACGATCTTCGCGAGCTTCGCGAGCGCGATCTGCTTGGTCTCGGGCGACATCCAGTCGAGGCTCGCGAGGTCGTCGTGCATCGACTGCACGATCGCGTCGACCAGCGTGCTCGCCGTCTGCTTCGCGGCGGGCGAGAACGCCTTGTCGGCGTACTGCTTGCCGAGCAACTCGCCGAGCGCGGCCGTCGTGGCGTCGATGCAGCGCTTGTAGCGCTCCGGGCGCTTCTCGACGCCCGTGAGCGCCTTCTGCAGCTCGAAGTGCTCGTCGTCGATCGCCGCCGGCAGCGTATCGGCGACTGCTTCGAGCGCGTGATCGGTGAAGTAGGCGGCCCATTGTGCCGGCTGAAACTGCGCGCGCAGGCCGTCGATCGCGGCGAAGAACTTCGGGGAGCCGACGTTGATCTTCGCGCTCGGAGCAAAGCCGAGCGCCTTGAAGTACGCGCCCCACTCGACGGACTTCGCCTGCGCCGCGAGGCCCTTGAGGTCCGTCGGGTTGTACGCGGCCGGAACGTCGCGCTGCTCGACCGGCGTCTTCGAGACGGTCGCGAGCGCGGTCTCGATCGCGACGACGTCCTCCGCCTTTCCGGGCGACTTCGCGAGCGCGAGCATCTTGCCGACGTGCGCCGCGTACGCGTCGAGCTTGTCCTTGTACTTCGCGTCGAGGTAGTAGGCCCGCTCGGGCAAGCCGATGCCGCCGCTGTCGAGCTGCGTGATCACGTTCGACGACTGCTTGGCGTCCGGCCCCGCCGTCACGCTCCACATCACGTCGATGCCCGCCTTCTGGAGCTCGATCAGCGCGGTCGTCCACGACCGCTTGTCCTTGACCCTCGCCGCCTTGTCGAGCAACGGCTTGACGCTCGCGAGGCCCGCCTTCTCGATGCCCGCCTCGTCCATGCACGACGCGAAGAAGTCGCCGAGCTTCTTCGCCGCCGGATCCGTCGCCGTCCCCTTCGCGTCGTCCTCGAGCAGCTCCTTCAGCGCCGCCTTGTTGCGCTCGTCGATCTCGGAAAAGCGGCCCCAGCGCGCGCGGTCCGCCGGAATCTCGTTCTTCGCCAGCCACCCTCCGCACGCGAACTGATAAAAATCCACGCACGGGTCCGCCGTCCGGTCGAGCGAGCTCGCCTCGAGCCCCACCTCCTGCAGCGTGACCTTCACGCCCGGTGGCCCCTCCGGCGCCGGCGCCGCCGGCACCACCACCGGCGCGACCGTCGCCACCACCGGCGCGACCGTCGCCTGATCCGGCCCCTTCGACGACGCCGAGCACGCCGCCACAACGATCAGCCAGGTGAAGGGACGGTGTCCACTAAGTCCACTTGCGGCGCGCATGTTTGCGATTTCTATAGCCCACCGGGGACGGAGGTCAACTACGCAACTCGAGCAGCATCGTGCCGATACCGGCCTCATGCGCGATTACCAGGACGCGATCATCACCATGTACGAGCGGAGCCTGCGCGAGACGCTCGCGACCCTCCCCGATCCCACGTGTGCGCGACCCGCCGAGGCGCGCCGCATCATCGACCTCCTCGTGGAGACGATCGCCGGGTATGCGAGCGGCCTCGTCGCCCGCGAGCTCGTCCATCGCGTGAACGCGTGGTTCGGCCCGGAGCTCGCCGCGGCCGCGCGTGCCGTGACGCCGCCGCCGCGACGCGCACACCCACCGGCCATCGACGACGACTTCGACGTGGACCTCTATCCTCGCCGCGTGATCGACGAGCTCGGCTGTGCTCTCCGCAGCCGCCTCGCACGCGCCGCCGCCGACGCCCTGGTACGTATCGAAGCGGTCGCCGCGCTGCTGCCTGCAGATCGGGAGTCCACCGCCGCGGCGATGTTCGCCGAGCTCGCGCGCACAACACTGTTCGACGATCGCCTGACCCGCGAGCTCGCCTTCGGGTGGCAGTGCGCATGTGCGGTGATCGAGCACACGCCGATACCTGTCGTCGACGGTCCGCCACGCGCCCGAGATCTCTGGCAGATCTGGTCGCGGCTCGCGAGCGGCTCGCCACCGTCGGAAACCCGACAGCCACCTGACAGGGATGGCTACATCGCGCTCGTCCATTGACATCACCGGATTGAGTTGCGAGCCCAATAAAATGAGCCTAGATTCATCTCCGTGAGCGCTCGTTCGAGTGTACGCAGACCGGCGATGCGCGCGCGCGCGAGAGAGGCGGCTTCGACGGTGATCCTCGAGGCGGCCGAAGCGGTGGCATCGCAGCGCGGACTCGAGGCGACCTCGACCGCCGCGATCGCAGAGCGCGCCGGCGTCGCTGTCGGCACGCTCTACAACTACTTTCCGGACCGCGACGCGCTCATCGCCGCGCTGTTCAAGGTCCGGCGCGACGAGCTCGTTCCCCGCCTCGTCGCCGCGGCGACGGACACCAAGCATCTCCCGTTCGAGCAGCGGCTGCGGACATACATCCGCGCCGTCGCGCGCGTGTTCGACGCGTTCCGGCCGTTCTGCCGCGTCGCGATCTCGGCGGAGATGTCGAAGGTGCGCGGCAAGTCGCTCGTGATGCAAGCCGTGACCGACGAGCTGACCGAGATCCTGCGGCCCGCCGCGCGCAGCAAGTCCCAGGAATACGCGCTCATGATCTTCGCGTCGCTCAAGGCGCTCATGCAGCTGCGCTTCGAACGCGATGAAGCGCTCGAGCCGTCGAGCGCCCTCATCGTGGAGACGTTCTTGCAAGGCATGGCGACGCGATGAGCACGATGGCTCTCCCGTACGCGCCTGCACAGCCGGTCAACAAGTGGCTGGTGGCGGTCTCGATCGCATTCGGCTCGCTGATGGCGACGATCGACTCCTCGATCGTCAACGTCGCGCTCCCGAATATCCGCGGCGAGCTCGGTGCGAGCATCCAGGAGATCACTTGGATCTCGACCGCCTACATGATCGCGATGGTGCTCGTGATGCCGCTGACCGGGTTCCTCGGCGGCTTCTTCGGTCAGAAGCGCGTCTATCTGATCTCGATGTTCCTGTTCGTGCTCGGCTCCGCGCTGTGCGGCACCGCGCGCACGCTGCCCGCGCTCGTCTTCTATCGGATCCTGCAGGGGTTCGGCGGCGGCGCGCTGCAACCGACGCAGCAGGCCATCCTCCGGCAGACGTTCCCGCCCGAGGAGCAGGGCATCGCGATGGCGATGTTTTCGATGGTCATCATGATCGGCCCGGCCGTCGGCCCGGTGCTCGGCGGCTTCATCACCGACAACTACGCGTGGCCGTGGATCTTCTACATCAACCTGCCGGTCGGGCTCATCGGCATCATGATGACGATCCAGAACGTCCACGAGCCGGACGACATCCGCGTCGCCAACCGCGCCCGTGCCGAGACCGCGCGCAAGAACCTCGACATCGCCGGCATCGTGCTGATGGTCGTCGGCGTCGGCGCGCTCCAGTATCTGTTCGAGGAGGGACCTCAAGACGACTGGTTCGACTCGATGGAGATCCGGATCGCCGCGTTCACGTGTGCGGTCGCGCTGATCGGCTTCGTCATCCGCGAGCTCACCGCGACCGCGCCCGTCGTGAACTTGAGGATGTTCAAGGACTCGACGTTCGCGTCGGCCACGGTGATCGCCTTCGTCATGTTCGGCATGCTGATGGGCAGCATGTTCCTGTTACCGGTGTTCGCGCAGGAGAGCCTGCACTACACCGCGACGCTGTCGGGCATCGTGCTGATGCCCCGCACGCTCGCGATGATGGCGGTCTCGCCGATCATCGGCAAGCTCTACAACAAGATCCAACCCGCGTTCATCGTCGGCTTCGGCGTGCTCCTGTTCGCGATCGGGTCCTGGCAGCTGTCGACGATCACGCTCGACACCTCGGCCACCGAGCTGATCTTCCCGCTCGTCGTGACCGGCGCCGCGTTCGCATGCCTGTTCGTTCCGCTCACCACCGCCGCGCTCAGCAAGACGCCGCGCCATCTCATGGCCGACGCGGCCGGCCTCAACTCGTTCGTGCGCCAGGTCGGCGGCTCGATCGGCCTGACGATCTTCGCCACGATGTTCACGAACTACGCCGTCGAAGCGCGCGCCGGGCTCGCGCGCAACCTCACGGTGCTGCGGCCCGAGGTCGTGGCTCACTTCGCGGCGGCGAAGGCCGGCCTCGTGGCACACGGCGTCGATCAGATCGCCGCGCAGGTCGACGCCGTCAAGGCGATCGCGATGAGTTGGTACGCGCAGGGCACCGTGCTCAGCTTCGACCGCGTGTTCATCTTCCAGGGCGTCCTGTTCCTGGGCGTGATTCCCCTGTTGTTCTTCTTGCGCGTGCCGCGGACCGGTAGTGCGGCGCACGTCGAAATGCCGATGGAGTAACTCATGGCTACTACAGAACCTCGTCCTACGAATGGATCGTCCGAACCCGCCGCGAAGGCCACGGTCGTCGCGCCCGTGCCGAAGAAGAAGAAGGCGATGCGCGCCTACTTGCTACTGACCGGGCTCGCGCTCGGCGCCGTCGGCGTCTACTTCATCCACGGCTATGTCACGCGCAACGAGGTCGAGACCGACGACGCGGAGGTCGACGCCGACGTCGTCCCGATCGCCACACGCGTCGGCGGCGTGGTGCTCCACATGAACATCCACGACAACGAGAAGGTGGAGCTCGGATCGGTGATCGCGCAGATCGACGACGCCGACTACAAGGCGAAGGTCGCGGCGGCGCAGGCCGATCTCGAGGCCGCCGAGGCGCAGGCGGAGTCCGCCGACGCACAGGTCGACATCGTGAAGTCGACGTCGGGCGGCGCGCTCTCGTCGGCGAAAGCGATGCTCGTCGGCACCGGCGCATCCGTGCGCTCGGCCGCGGCGCAGACCGATGCGGCGCTGGCCGCCGTCGCACGCGCCAAGGCCGAGCTCGTCAAGGCGCAGGCCGACCTCGATCGCGCCAAGAAGCTCCACGACGCCGGCGCCGTCAGCGGCCAGATGCTCGAGAGCGCGCAGGCTGCACGCGACTCGCAGCAGGCCGCGCTCGACGCCGCGACCGCGAACCTCGCCGGCGCGCGCGACGCGCAGGCGCAGGCGGCCTCGCGCGTCGTCGAGGCGCAGGGCCGCGTGGAGCAGTCGACGCCCGTCGATCGGCAGATCGCGTCGGCCACCGCTGCCGCCAAGCTCGCCCATGCGCGCGTCGGCAGCGCGCAGGCCGCGCTCGACATCGCGAAGCTCCAGCTCGGCTACACGAAGATCCTCGCGCCCGTCGCCGGCACCGTGTCGCGGCTCGGCGCGCAACAGGGTCAGATGGTGCAGCCCGGCATGACGCTCGTGATGATCGTCCCGTCGACGACGTATGTCGTCGCGAACTTCAAGGAGACTCAGATGGGTCGGATCCGCGCGGGCGATCCGGTCGAGATCTCCGTCGACGCGTTCGGCGGCAGCAAGCTGCAGGGCAAGGTCGAGAGCGTCTCGGCCGGCACCGGCGCGCGGTTCTCCATGATGCCGCCCGACAACGCGACCGGTAACTTCGTCAAGGTCGTCCAGCGTGTTCCCGTGAAGATCGCGTGGGATGCCGGCCAAGATCTCTCGCAGCTCCACGCTGGACTGTCGGTCGAGGTCAAGGTTCATCTACAGCATTGATGGATAGAGCATCGAGCATCATGAAGAGCCTCGCGATTTCTCTCGTACTGGTCGCCGGCACCGCCCGCGCCGACGCACCCGACAAGCAAACCCTCACGTTCGAGACGGCGATCGAGCTCGCCCTCGGCCAGAACCCCGACGTCGCGGCCGCCAAAGAAGCCGTCGTCGGTGCCGAGGCGAAGGCCGCCGGCGCGCGCGCGAATCGCTGGGTCACGCTCGGCGCGTCCGAGACACTCGACTACTACAAAGATCCATACATCATCTACTTTCCGCTCGGCAGCGGTCCGCCGACGCCCTTCTCCTTGCACGATCGGCTCACGACCGCGACCGTGGTGCAGCTATCCCAACCGCTGACCGGCCTGGCGTACCTGAGCGAGCTCGTCGACGCCGCGGAGCACCAGTCGTCGGCGACCCAGCACGACTACGACCGCACGCGCCTCGATACGGCGTACCGCACGGCCGACGCGTATCTCCGGCTGCTCCAGGCGCGCGCGAGCGCCGACGTCGCGCACAAGTCGGTCGACGATATCCAGAGCGAGCTCGATCGCGCGAAGCAGCTGCGCCAGGCCGACACGTACACCGACATCGACGTGCTGCGCTTCCAGTCCGCGAAGGCCGCGGCCGATCAGACGGCACTCAAGGCCGACTCGTCGATCCAGAGCGCGCTCGGCGGGCTCGTGGTGCAGATGGGCCTGCCCGACGGCGAGCCGATCGAGATCTCCGATGACCTGCCGCCCGCGCCGCCGCCGCTCGCGCTCTCGCTCGAGCAATCGCAGCAGCGCGCGATGCAGACCCGGCCGGAGCTGCGCTCGGCGCGCGATCAGATCGAGGCCGCGGAGAACCTGCGCCGGGCCGCCTGGGAGCGCTACCTGCCCGACATCCGCGGCGTCGCGCAGTGGAACCACCTGACCGGCGTGCAGCCATTCGCGCCCGAGGACGAGTACTTCATCGGCTTCACGGCGCAGTGGAACGTCTGGAACTGGGGCGCGACGCAGGACGCGGTCGACCAGGCCGCGGCGGATCACGCGCGCGCGCAGACGGCGGCCGGCGCGCTCGTCGAACAGGTCAAGCTCGACGTCCGCAACCACTGGCTCGACGCGAAGACGGCCTTCGACAGCCTCGCGGTCGCCAAGACGCAGCAAGAGACCGCCGAGGAGGCGCTGCGCCTCCAGAAGGTGCGGTTCGACAACGCCGCCGCGACCACGACCGACGTGCTCGACGCGCAGACCGACGCGGCGCGCGCACGCCTCGCGTTCGCGACCGCGCGGTACGACTACT
>Ga0265338_10011707_pt1 | contig 10098 bp, 9 predicted proteins | sample 42126metaG_FD_193579 | JGI IMG/M metagenome (GOLD analysis project Ga0265338, IMG submission 193579) | Rhizosphere microbial communities from Carex aquatilis grown in University of Washington, Seatle, WA, United States - 4-21-26 metaG | ecosystem: Host-associated > Plants > Roots > Rhizosphere >... | reverse complement strand
CAGAGGCCGGAGGCGCGCGCCCGTAGCGCCCGCACCAGCGCCTGGCCCTCCGCGATCGTGGTGCGGAAATGGGCCGTGCCCGGCGCGAGGTCCATGTGGTGGAGCTGATAGGGCTGGATGCGCGCTTCCACCAGCGCCCGCATCAGCGCCTCCAGCACGGCGATGTCGTCATTCACCCCTTTAAGCAGCACCGTCTGGGAGAGCAGCGCAATCCCTGCGTCGGCAAGGCGCGCGGCAGCCCGGCGGGCGAGCGGCGAAAGTTCGCGCGGGTGATTGGCATGAATCGCGACATAGGTGGTGGTGCCCGATTTCAGCGCGCGCACCAGTTCGTCCGTGACGCGCTCGGGGTCCGCCACCGGCATGCGCGTATGCCAGCGGATGACACGGACATGGGAGATGGAATCGAGCCGCGCAGTGACCTCCGCGATGCGGCGCGGCGACAGCATGAAGGGATCGCCGCCGGTCAGGATCACTTCCCAGATTTCGGGATGGGCTTCGATATAGGCGAGGGCTGCATCGCGCGCCGGGCCGGAGAGCATCTGGTCCTCGCCGGGGCCGACCGTCTCGCGGCGAAAACAGAAGCGGCAATAGACCGGGCAAACATGAGTGAGCTTCAGCAGCACGCGGTCGCGATAGCGATGCACGATGCCGGGCACGGGCGCGTGGCGTTCGTCTCCGATGGGGTCGGCGCGTTCGTGCGGTTGGGTTTCAAGCTCGGTTTCGATGGGGATGAACTGGCGCGCGATCGGGTCCTGGGGGTCTGCGGGATCGATAAGCCCGGCGATTGCCGGTGTCACCGCGACGGCATAGCGGGCGGCAATTGGCGCGAGCGCATGCGCGCGTTCGGGGGGAATGAGGCCGGCGGCGGCCAATTCATCGGGGCTTCTCAATGTGCGTGGTCTATCGAGCATAATGGAAATTCGTATACGTCCTCATGCTCAGCTTGTCGAAGGATGACAAGCTCACCATGACGGTTCCTGAGTCGGGGTTCTCCGAATACTATTTGGCGTCCATACCCCTCCGTCTCGCAGAAATCGACCCTCCTAAGTCTGCGGTTTAGTCGACCCATAGACGTAATTTAACAGCCGTTCCCCGACTGGGGGAAAAAGAAACTGAATTACCGGAAGAAGCGGCAAGCGAGGCATGTACTCAGGAACTCGCTCTTGCACCTTTGTGCGTAGAAGGGCGCACCGCTGTTTCCATTTCAGCGAAGTGTCCTGAGTTTGCAACATGGTTTTACGATTGAAATGTTCGACGGCATACCCGAAGGCCAAGACGTGCTGCGGGTAACGCTCTGCCAAATGATGACCAACTTCGATCAGGTTACGAAATTGCCATCCTACCGGTTGCCCAGTTTCTACGCTAAACAGTGCATTTAGCAACGCCCTAAGATCGCTATCTTCGTTGGGAACAATTGGCATAACCACGTTGCGCTTTCTAAGTTCGGAACGTAAAGCATTCCATTGGTCAAAGCTTTCGGGGCTATGATCAAAGTCCGTCCCCGCCTCTCTCCAAAAATCGAAAAAAGTCTTTCGCAATTCTTCATCCGCTATGCTCCGTCGTTCTGCCCTCTCTTGTTCGATCTCTTGTAAGAGAATCCGTGCCGCGTCTCCGTAATCAAAGTAAAATGCCCGCTGCGCGTCTTGCTCAAACGTCAGATCACTAAAGGGCACAATCTCTTCTTGCCACTTATCAACTAACCCATCGCGACTTCGAAATGGACGCCGATGGAAGCAGCGAATCTGGAATTTTCCACCAGCCTCCGACAGGCGTGTAGTCTCTTCATCCACAACGAAAACATTAGAGTTATTCGAGAACAGCAAATCGTCAGTAGTTAGGCGCCGATATTCTGGCGAAAAATGGCCGAGCACCCATATCAGTTGGGCGCCCTCTCCTCGGTAGAACACTCTTCGGCCTACCACGACGTCCAAGAAAGTCGTCGAGAGCTGCACTTCAAACGCGAAGCGGTGATTTCCAGAAGTAGCTTGGACATCGGGCTGTCGCCAAGCCCTTGGATTGCGAGCCGAACGCCACATCCTTTCTTGGAAAATAGTGTGAAAGTCAGGATCGGCTATAAGACAGCGCTCTATGAGAGCTTTGATACGTAGGTGAGCGCCGCTTTCCCGCAAGCCGTGATATTTTCGGGCGCGAATCTCGTCTTCGGTAAGGCCGTTTCGTGTTTCCGCTGGGCACGAGCCGTCTTCGACAATGTGCCGGAAGAAAAAATGTTTCTCAGGTGTAGCCACGATGTAGGCAGGTGTGCCGCACCATGCGCACGCAAACTGAGGAGTGCCCCCGCTGAGCCTCTCGCGTATTCGCAGACGCGCAGAAACAAGGTCTTGGTAGAGATGGCCGCCTATAAATTCTTTTGCCTTGAAAAATGCCCCTTCGTCCAGATTATGAATTTCGACAATCTCAGGGTCATCAACAGGCGTTGCGTAGGCTAGAGGATCCACCGTGACATTTGCACCAAACCGCTTGTCGGTTTCTCCTAAATAACGGTCCAAGACTTCCATCCCCTTTTTCCTCTATGCGGTCGTCAATATAATGGCAGGGCGAAAGAGAACAAAGAGGAAACATCCTCTACGGAGAAGCGATTGGCTGCGCCTTATCGCAGATATGAACATTGAGTACGCCTTATTCGGGCTGAGGCAGGCGTTCCTTGAGGATCTGCATCAGCTGCATCGCCATCTCCGTGGGAATCGCAAACGAGATGGGCGCGCCGCCGACCACGAAATCGAGCACGGCCGCTTCGGGCTGAACCAGGACGCCGACGCGCTCGGCGACCAGCACCTGGCGCTGGTCGTTGCCTTGGGTCTTCTGCGAATGGAGCTGCTTCACCTGAAGCAGCAGGCCGATCATTTCGTCCAATTGAGAAGCCGGAAACGCCAGGCGGTCCGTTTCGCCGCCTTGCTTCTCGTATTCGATGAGGCAATTTGCTCCGTCTGCGGAGAGTCCAAAGCGCGAAAGTTTGGTGGCGGCGATTTCGGTCATATTGGTGCGGCCTTTTATCGTTTGCTCTTTGTTGTCATCCCCGGCGAGCCGAGCAGACGCGCGGCGAGGGAAGGGGACCCATTTGGTCGAGAATTATCACATTCGTCGAAGATGAGGTTCCCTTCCCCTCGCGAAGCCGCTCGCGCGGCTTGCTCGGCCGGGAATGACAAAACTTACTGTACCAACATGCGGATCCAGCCATCCTGCCGAGAGGTGATGAGAAGCTCGCCGTCCTTGGTGTGGCTGATGTGCAGGTCGGCGCGCGGCAGCCTCTTGCCCATGGCCTTTTCTATCAGCTCCTGCAAGCTCACATCCGTGCGCTTGCCGCTCGCATCCTTGACATAGAGCTGTACCTCTTCGATGGGCGCCACCGTCTTGGGAATGCCGTCATCGGCCTTCTTCATGGCCGCCAGATCGGACGCGAAAATCCGTCCCTTCTGGATGTCGCCGAACACGAACTTGCCCTTGAGCGCCGCGATCTTTCCGTAATAGGCGAAGCCGTCGGTCACCGAGCGGCCCTCATCGTGGTCGTACATGGCGACCGGATAGAGGAAGCCGTCCTTCTTGGTGCCGTCCAGGATTTCCTGCGGCAGCGGATAAAGCTCGTTCAACTGGCCGCCGCGCGGACGGCCATTGTCGAAAATGCCTTCGCGCGTCATCCAGCCATAATTGCCGCCATTGTGGACGATGTTGATCTCTTCGATGTTGTCCATGCCGATATCGGAGGCGAACATCGTCCCGTCCATCGGGTCCCATGAGAGGCGGTGGGCGTTGCGGAAGCCATAGGCGTAGATTTCGCCGAGCGCTTTGGGGTCGCTCGCGAATTTGTTGGACATGGGAATGGTGTAATCACCGAGCCCTTTTCTTCCGTGCGTGACCGTTGGGCTTCTCGGATCGAAGCGCAGGATCGCGGTCATGGTCGAATCCAGCCGCTGGGTCTGCGTGGGATTGCTCGCGTTCGGCCCTCCGCCATTGGAGAAGCCGTGATCGCTGCCCGATGTGTAGAGCAGGCCGTAATCCTCGTCGCCGGGCTTGGCGGTGGGGTTGAACTCCACCGCACCCAAGGGATGGGTCAGGTTCGCCACCACATGGGAGTCGCGATAGACCTCGCGGTGCGTGCCGGCAAAGGCGTTGGCGGCGGGGTTCGTCGCGTGCCATTCGGTGATGACGTTGTGATAGGTCACATCCTTGACCGTGTAGCCGGGCGGAATGAAGTCGGGCGTCTCGGGATTGCCCGGCCCCTTCTCGCTATGCACGGTATAGAAGAGGCCGTTCCGCGCGAATTCCGGGTGGAAGACGAAGCCGATGAAGCCGCTTTCGAGCCGATTGTAAACGCCATAGGGGAACATCGCGCCCAGATCGAGATACACATGCGGCTGGTTGCTTGAATCGATGTAATACAGATAGCCTCGCGAATCGTTGGCGAAGCGGCGGCCGTCCGGCAGGTCGCGCACATAGCTAACCCGCGCCCATCCTGACGGCATCACGTCGTCCTCGCCATGTTTGCCCCGCGTGTCGGGAAGACGGACGAGGTCCTTGATCTCGACCGCGATGCCCTTTTTCAGAATCGGGTCGGGCAGCGGATTGCTGGTGATCTGCGCCTGGCCCGTGCTCGCGAGCATCAGCGTCAAAGGCAGCATGAGGGCAAACGGCATCCATTTGCGCATGAATCTCTCCCGGGTGGTCTTTATCCGCGCGTGCGGCGACTTTTATAGCAGAACTTCGCCGTCCGGCATGCGGGGCCGCACTCGTCCTCGTCCTCGTTTTTTGGCCTTGCCGCGTGTACAGTTTGACGGGGATTGCTGAACGGGAGGCGGCGATGCTCAAGGCCCGGACGTTCGCGTCTGCGAGTGTGGCCGTGGCGCGGGTTTGCGCCGGCAATTGTCTCAACGAAGACGTCCGGCCGATTCCGGCGGCGGACAAATCCGATTTCTGATCCGTTTGGAGGGAGCTTTCACATGACCAGAGGACGTGTTCGTCTTTTTGCTGCGGGAGCCGTCATGCTCCTTGCGGTGCTTGCGGCGGCGGGAGTCAATCGTTCGGTCGCGCAAGGAGCCGCACCCGCGGGCGCGACGTTCCCGGCCCCGGTTGGCGAGTGGCGCACCTATGGCGGCGACCTCGCCAGCACGCGCTATGCGCCGCTCGACCAGATCAACAAGGCCAATTTCAATTCCCTCCAGGTCGCGTGGCGGTTCAAGACCGATTCGTTCGGTCCGCGTCCCGAGGTGAATTTCGAGGGCACCCCGCTGATGGCGGGCGGCGTGGTCTACGCGACGGTCGGCACCCGCCGGGACGTGGTGGCGCTCGATGCGGCAAGCGGGGAAATCCTCTGGACGCATCGCGAGGACGAAGGCCAGCGGGGCGCAGGCGCGCCGCGCCGCCTCTCCGGCCGCGGGCTTGCCTATTGGACCGATGGAAGCGAGGCGCGGATCATCTACGTCACGCCTGGCTACCGCATGATCGCGCTCGACGCGAAGACGGGCGTTCCGGTGGCCGGTTTCGGCGCCAATGGCGTGGTCGATCTGAAGCTCGACGACGACCAGATGATGGACTTGGTCACGGGCGAGGTGGGACTTCACGCCGCCCCCATCGTTGCGCGGAACGTGGTCCTCATCGGGGCAGCACATCTCCCCGGCGGCGCGCCCAAGCGGGTGAACAACGAAAAGGGTTACGTGCGGGCCTTCGATGTGAAGACCGGCAAGCGGTTGTGGATTTTCCACACCATCCCCTGGCTTGGCGAATTCGGGAACGATTCCTGGGAACAGGAATCCTGGGCCAATAACGGCAATGCCGGCGTATGGGGCCAGATGTCGGTCGATGAGCAGCTGGGCACCGTCTATCTGCCCGTGGAGCTGCCGACGGGCGATTATTATGGCGGCCACCGTCCGGGCAACGGGCTGTTCGGCGAGAGCCTGGTCGCGCTCGACCTGATGACGGGAAAGCGCAAATGGCACTACCAGCTGGTGCATCACGGCATCTGGGACATGGACATTCCGGCCGCGCCGATTCTGGCCGACATCACCGTCAACGGGCGCGCGATCAAGGCGGTGGCGCAGCCGACCAAGCAGGGTTGGCTCTATGTCTTCGACCGCGTGACGGGCGAGCCGGTGTGGCCGATCGTGGAGAAACCTGTCGCGAAGGGCGATGTGCCGGGCGAGTGGTATTCGCCCACACAGCCCTTCCCCTCGCGCCCCGCGGCCTATGACCGGCAGGGCGTTTCGCCCGACGATCTGATCGATTTCACGCCGGAGCTGAAGGCCGAAGGGGCGAAGCTCGCCGCCAATTACAAACTCGGGCCGATCTTTACTCCCCCGGTCGCCAGCAAATGGCCGGGTCCGCTCGCGACCTTGATGCTGCCTTCCGCGACAGGCGGCGCGAACTGGCCGGGCGGCGCCTTCGATCCCGAAACCAAGATGGTCTACGTCTATTCGGCGACGCAGATCACCGCACTTGGCCTCGTGCCGCCGAAGGACCGGACACAGTCCGATATGCGCTTCATCCAGGGGCGCGCGACCGACCCGAACGGTCCGGGCGGCGGCGCGCCCGCATTCGGGGGCGGCGGCGAAGGCGGTCCGGGCCTGACGGTGCAGGGATTGCCGCTGGTGAAGCCGCCTTATGGGCGCATCACCGCTATCGATCTGAACAAGGGCGAGATCGCCTGGCAGGTCGCCCATGGCGACACGCCCGATAACATCAAGAACAATCCGGCGCTGAAGGGCGTGAATGTTCCCCGCACCGGACGTGTGGGACGCATCGGCACGCTGGTGACGAAGACGCTGGTGGTCGCGGGCGAGGCCGGTTTTGCGACGCAGCCCGATGGCAGGCGCGGCGCTTTGCTGCGCGCCTATGACAAGGCCACGGGCGCGGATGCGGGCGCGGTCTATATGCCGGCGCCCGAAACCGGCACGCCCATGACCTATATGCTGGGCGGCAAGCAGTACATCGTGCTGGCCATCAGCGGGGTTGGATTCGGCAGCGAGCTGATCGCCTACAAGCTGCCATAAGCGCCGACACAGGGAGGGAAAGATGAACCGGGCAAACAAAACCCCCATGCGGATGTCCCGCATGAGGGTTTTGCGTTCTTGCGAACCTTAGCGCTCTACGCCCGCGGCCGCATCATCTCTCCGACCGTGCTGAAACGCTTCAGCTCGTCGGCCGCCAGCGTGAAGGTAGGGTCGAGGTCCAGCGCCTTCCTGTAATCGGCATAGGCGCCGCGCGTGTCGTTCATCTTTTCCTTGACCAGACCGCGATTGTAATAGGCGAGATGCACCTTATCCAATCCGATGGTGATCGCCTTGTTGAGATCGGTCAGCGCATCCTGTGTCCGCCCCAGATTCAGCAGCGCAGCACCCCGATTCACATAGGCCTCGCCAATGGTGGAAACCCGCGCCAGCGCCAGATCCGTGTCGCCAAGCGCGCCGCCCCAATCGTGCACCCTAAGGCGCACCACGCTGCGGTTGATATAGGTTGCCGCCCGGTCGCGAACCGACATTTCCTGATCCGACAACGCGCGCGTGCAGATGTCGAAAGCCTTGAACGGATCGCCATATTCGGCCGTGGCGTAGCATTGCGAGCCCGCGCCGCCGCCGACCACAAGAACGACCGCGTTGGCCTCTCCTGCGCTCGCCACGAGGCCCAGAAGCGCAAGCGCCGAAACCGCATTCGGAACACGCATGGATCGCTACCCTCCATCTGCCGGCGAGGGCTCTTGGTCCCTCGTCGAAGTCCTATCCCAGGATCGCCGCTTGGCGACGCCTCCTGCCGTCACATTAGCACCAATCAGGGCGGGCATGTACCCCCGCGAACACGGCAAGACAAGCCGCCGGACGCTCCGCTATGGTCGCCGGCCTCGACCCACTTTACCCGAGGCTTCCCGCGATGAATTGGCCGTATCTTGCCCCGTTGGTTCTGCTCTCCGTTTCCAATGTGTTCATGACCTTTGCCTGGTACGGCCAGCTCAAATTCCCCAATTACCCGCTGTGGATCGTGGTGCTGGTCAGCTGGGGCATCGCCTTCGCCGAATATTGCTTCGCGGTGCCCGCAAACCGGATCGGGCACGAGGTCTATTCGGCTGCCCAACTTAAAACCATGCAGGAGGTCATCACGCTGATCGTGTTCGGGGTATTCTCGGTCACCTATCTGGGCGAGGCCATCCGCTGGAATCAGGTGGCGGCGTTCGGGTGCCTGGTCGCGGCGGGGTATTTCGCGTTCGCCCGCTGGTGATCAGGAATCGCCGGTGAAGGTGTCGACGGACTCGAGCGGTACGCGGACGGAGCGGCGATTGCCGGAATAGAAGATCAGCGTCATGCGCTTTTGGGGGCCGTCCCATTCCAGTTGCGGCGCGACCCCGCCGGGTTTGCGGAAGGCCTGCCCGTCGAAAGTGAGCGACAGGGGAGCAACGTTCTCCCAGGATGCGGCAAGACCCATCTCCAGCCGGGTGCGCAAATCGGCGCGGTCGCTTTCGCTCAAGGGCGCCTGATCGGTGACGGCGTTGGGGGCCGAGACGCGCACCTTCCCCCCCGAATCGATTTCCAGCCGCGCCACGATCATCAGGCCCGGGTCGTCGTAGGCCCCCTGCCAGCGGCCCATCGGCGGGCGCGGGCTGGAACAGCCCGCCGCGAGCGAAAGAGCGAGGAGCAGGGCGGCAAACCGAAGAAATGGACGCATGGCGCGCAGGTTCGGATATCTCCGGGGGCGATAATCGGACGAGAGTCTTTCCGAAGGGTTAGCCGCCACCAAGACGTGATCGCGCCCGCTTGCGTGGGGTGCCCGCCATTGCTAGGTCTCACGCCCCTTCTCACCCATTGGAGCCGTTCATGTCCGCGCTTCCGCCAGGCTTCCTGGCCCAATCCTTGGCTCGCATCAAACCCTCGCCGACTCTTGCCATGACGCAGAAGTCGCGCGAGCTGAAGGCGGCCGGGCGCGACGTCATCGGGCTTGCTGCCGGAGAGCCCGACTTCGACACGCCGGACAACATCAAGGAGGCGGCCATCGCCGCCATCCGCCGCGGCGAGACCAAGTACACCAATATCGAAGGCATCCCGGAACTGCGCGCGGCAATCGCCAAGAAGTTCAAGCGCGAGAACAATCTGGATTACACGCCGGCCCAGACCTTCGTGGCGCCGGGCGGGAAAAGCGTGATCTACAATTGCATGATGGCGACGCTGAACCCGGGCGACGAGGTCATCGTTCCCGCGCCCTATTGGGTCAGCTATCCCGACATCGTGCTGCTCGCGGGCGGGACGCCCGTGTTCGTCGAGACGCGGCTGGAGGATGGGTTCCGGCTGACGCCCGAGGCGCTCGAAGCCGTCATCACGCCCAAGACGAAGTGGATCATCTTCAACCAGCCCTCCAATCCGACGGGGGCTTGCTACAGCGTGGACCAGTTGAAGGCGCTGACCGCGGTGTTGATGCGCCATCCCCAGGTGTGGATCCTGACCGACGACATGTATGAGCATCTCGTCTTCGGCGGGTTCGAGTTCCATTCGGTGGCCGAAGTAGAGCCCGGGCTCTATGAGCGCACGCTCACCATGAACGGCGTGTCCAAGGCCTATGCCATGACCGGCTGGCGGATCGGCTATTGCGCGGGACCCCAGCCGCTCATCGCGGCGATGGCCAAGCTGCAATCGCAATCGGCGACCAACGCAGCCTCGATCTCCCAATGGGCGAGCGTGGAAGCGCTGAACGGGCCGCAGGACTTCATCCCGCGATTCCAGAAAGTGTTCGAAGGCCGCCGCGACCTCGTGGTTTCGATGCTGAACCAGAGCTCGTGCATCGAGTGTCCGGTGCCGGAGGGCGCGTTCTACGTCTATCCCTCGATCCGCAAGATGATCGGGCTGAAGGCGCCGAGCGGCACGACGATCCGTACCGATGAGGATTTCGCCAACGAGTTGCTGGAAACCGAAGGGGTCGCCGTGGTGCATGGAGCGGCGTTCGGGTTGTCGCCGTTCTTCCGCATTTCGTATGCGACCTCGAACGAGGTTCTGGAGGACGCCTGCGGGCGGATTCAGCGCTTCTGCGGGAACCTGCGCTAATTTCTCTCCCCCACGGGGGGAGAGGGCAGGGTGAGGGGGCGGTCCCTCCGCAACGCACGAATCCTAATCC
>Ga0265338_10011706_pt1 | contig 10099 bp, 15 predicted proteins | sample 42126metaG_FD_193579 | JGI IMG/M metagenome (GOLD analysis project Ga0265338, IMG submission 193579) | Rhizosphere microbial communities from Carex aquatilis grown in University of Washington, Seatle, WA, United States - 4-21-26 metaG | ecosystem: Host-associated > Plants > Roots > Rhizosphere... | reverse complement strand
TCGTTGCCGCCTCTTTGATGCGCGAGGCTGGATGGTCGAAGCCGAAAGCGATGAAGCACGTTGAGCTCAACGGATGGTATGGTATCGAGAAAGAGAAAGGCGGAGCTCAAGAGATCATCTCGACGATCAACAGCGCGTACCGATCTGGCTACACGTTCTCCTACAAAAACGAGTTCATCTCGTTCAACATGACCGCTGAAGAGCAGGCGAAAATCCAGCTCGTTTACACCGGCGTGCAGAAGTTGCGAAAGGAAACTGACAAGGTTCGCTTCACGAACTACGAATACGAAGTGAGTGCCCGATATCCATATCTAAAAAAGAACGAAGCCGGTGTGTTTTTCAACTACTCGAACGGTGTGTATAAGATGCTCACCGATATGGAAGTGTCAGGAATTATTTTGAATATGCTCTACGAGGACATGTTGTGGGGATATCGAACGAAGCGAAACGTCTCGGACAAAGTGGCATGTCTTCAGTCGATCGTGCCTGATCTCGAGCTCACGAGAGACAAAGGCGATTGGTTCAACGTTCGAAACGGTCTGCTTCAGCTTTCGACTGGTGTGTTGAATCCGCACACTCCCGATTTCGTCTCGCTCGTGCAGTCGCCGGTGATCTTCGACCCGGAGGCAACGGCTCCGACATGGCTGAAAGCACTCGAAGCGTGGATGGAGGGACCGGAGAGCGATTCAAAGGCTCTCATGCTTCAGCAGTTCGGAGGCTATCTTTTGACCTCTTCGATGGTCTATGCGAAAGCGATGTTCGTCGTCGGAGACGGAGGAAATGGAAAGTCTACGTTCGCTGATACGCTCTCAATGGTCGTGGGAAATGAAGCAACATCGCGCATCGATCTCGAGGATTTGTACTCGACGTTCGGAATGAAGGGATTGATCGGTAAACGCTTGAACGTGGTCGAAGAAGTCTCGGGTGGATACTATCAGTCTCACAAATTGAAGAAGCTCGTCTCCGGTGAAGAGGTAACGATCAACATGAAGTTCAAGGATCAATTCAAGTTCACGCCGACGGCGAAGTTTCTCTTTGCGGTGAACATGATGCCTCGAGTGGATGACAGCTCGACTGCGACCGAGCGCCGTATCCTCGTCGTGCAGTTCAACAATAACTTCCGCGACAAGCCGAACACGGCGCTTCGCTTCGCTGATGGTCTGCTTGCTGAAGAATTGCCGGGCATTTTGAATTGGATGCTCGAAGGCTACCGAGCGCTGATGAAGGCAGGATCGTTCATCTCGACGAAGGAACAGATACAGACATTCTCCGAGTACCGCGAGGAGAATTCATCGGTGGACGGCTTCATCGGAGAATGTCTCACCTTCGTTCCGGAGAAGATCGAGACGACAGCGAAGCTCTACGGCGAGTACAAGGACTACTGCGTGAAAGACGGTCGAAAGTATAAGAGCATGATCGCCTTCACAAAAGAGATGAAGGCATACGGCCAACGCTCAAAGAAATTCCAGTATCTCCCTCGAGAGAATAATCACTCGACCGGCTTCTTCCGAGGCGTGATCGTTGCGAACAAGTGGGATATAGATTTCCAGACTGATGCCGAAGTGCAGAAAGAATACTCGGCCCAGCATAACGACGACGAGCTATGAGAGCGTTAGTGCTGCGAGGAAAAAGGAAGGGTAAGGTTGTCGAGATCAGTCAGTGGTGCAACGACTGGTTCACCGTCATGGATAGTGCTGACATTTATTCTCCGACCTCGCTTGCCTTCAGCAAAGAGGATATGAAAACAATCAAAGAGCATAAAAATAACGGAATGCTTTTCAGGTGGTATCACGAAGAATGGAGCCACGATCTGAAACTTTGGATCTTCAAAAAATATGGCCGAAATTAAATTCCTCGACATTCAGAAGAAGATCATTGCCGACAACAAACTGAAGACCGGCATTTTTCTCGGCACCGGCGTGGGCAAGACGCTCACCGCGCTCGTGCTCGCTGAAGGAAAAATCCTCGTGATCTGTCCGAAACAACAGATGCTCGATGAGACGTGGCAGAAGAATGCAAAGAAGTTCGACCTCGAAAAAGATCTCACCGTCATCAACTACGATATGTTCTGGCGCAAGCCGGAACAGTGGAGGCTTTATGACACAGTGATCCTCGATGAAGGGCACCGAGCTCTCGGCGTCCTGCCGGAGACGAGCCAGAGAAAGAAAGTGTCGATCCCAAAGGCATCAAAGACGTTCGAAGCTATCCTCGAGTTCCTTCATGTCTACCCACCGAAGCGCTTCTACGTGTGCACCGCAACGCCGATGGGTAAGCCAATGAATGTGTGGGCGCTTGCGAAGCTATTTGGCAAAGACTGGGACTTTTTTAAATATCGGCAGACATTCTACTTCCCTACAATGATGGGGCGTCGTCAAGTGTGGCTTCCGAGGAAAGACGAAGCGACGCGGGACCGGCTCGCGCTCAACGTGCAGAAGCTCGGTTATACAGGATCGCTCTCTGACTTCATGGATGTGCCGGAGCAGACGCACCTCGATGTCTCGATCCCACTCTCGGGTGAGCAGAAGCACGCGATCAGAGAGCTCTACGAAACAGAGGCAGATCCGCTCGTTCAGCGATCGAGATTAAGGACAATCGAGAACGGTGTCTTATATGGAAAAAAGATCGAGGAATTGTCCGAAAGAGAAGACGTGATGGTCGCCGATACCAAGCATTTCAAAAACGGCAAGATCGACTACATCATCGAGCGAGCTGAAGAGTTCCCGAAACTCTTCGTGTTCGCGGCCTACACCGCTCAAGTAAACGACATTGCCGAAGCACTTCGAGCTGAAGGACACACGGTTAAAACAGTGACGGGGCAAACGAAAGATCGAGCGACTGTCTTCGACGAGATCGAGGCAATGCCGTCCGGCATCGTGGTCGTGGCTGCTCAAATTTGTGAAGGGTATCGAGTGCCGAGTGCTCCGTGCATGATCTTCGCTTCGAAGTCGAATCGATTCGTGCATTACGACCAAGGAAAAGGTCGTATCCTCGACAGCCAACACTTGAAAAAGAATCTTTATATCCACCTCGTCGTACCCGATGGGGCGGATGCTGACTGCCATGCGTCGATCAAATCGGGGTCAGACTTCATGGAGAAATTATCCGTTCTATAATACTTTTATGGAGATTCAAACAACCAAAGTCGATAAGGAAATCGAGCGAGCTCTCGCCGGAATCAAACCGGGCATGACGCGCAAAGAAAGGCGCAAGTGGTACCGAGAGAATCGCAAGAAGCTCGGTCTCCCAAGCTGGGACAAATTACAAACGATAAAAGCAATCTAACATGGAACCAATCACACCTCACGCATTTGAGAATCTCGGGGCGGTTGAAAAGCGACCGGACCCGATGGACATCATGCTCGGTACCGCCGTCGCAGTGAAGTACACGCATCCGAAAGTCCTGACGAACAACACGGCATGGGCAATGCCGATCGAGTATCAAGGCAATCAGCCTGCCTGCTCTGCTCACTCGGGTGCCGAGATCAAAGACCTTTCGCTCGGCTCGCGCTTCACTCCTCGCTTCACGTGGGCTGATCTGAAGACCTTTGATGGCTGGCCTATCAACTCCGGCTCTGACATCCGTTCGATCTTCAAATCCATCACGAAGAATGGTGCGCTCGATTTCGCACAGCTCGGAAACGACGTATCGCTTTCTCTGGTTGATTACGCCACTCCTCCGACACAGGTTCAAAGGAATCTTGCGATCAAGCATTCGGGTATGGGCTACGGATTCATCACCGATCTCACGTTCGATGGTCTCAAGCAATTCATCACCGATCACGGTCCGACAATCATTCTGATGCGCGTGAACAATCGATTCTGGACGGCTGCCGACGGTCATACATCGTGGGCTGAAAAAGATATTCTCCCGCTCGCGCCATCATCTCCGCAATGGCCGGTCGTCTCCGGACACTTCGTTGTGGCTCACTCGTTCGATGAAGACAACATCTATTTCGTGAATCATTTCTCGAGTGGATGGGGTCGAAACGGCCACGGCTACTTCGGCGCTGACTACATGAAGGACATTAACGATGCCGGTGCTCTGTTCCCTCTCGGCTTCACGAAAGATCTCTCGCTCGGCATGACTGATGGTGATGTGAAGATGCTTCAGGAATATCTGAACAAGAAAGGATACGCGGTCGCTCCTGCCGGTCATCCGGGTTCTTCGGGAATGGAGACTTTGTACTTCGGCCCGGCTACTCAAGCTGCTCTCAAGCGACTTCAGGCTGCTCATGGCATTTCGCCGATCTCGGGGTACTTTGGTCCACTTACTCGAGCATACGTTGCCCTCAATCCGTAATATGGAAAAGAAGGACATCATCCAAATTGCGACAAGCATGGACTGGGAAGAAGTGGAGAGCAAAAATCCTCACATGCTTTCATTTATCAGTGGCGACAAACGTCTCAATCTGTACTTCACCACGATGACGGCGACGATTCAAAGTCCCGAGCTCGGGTGCATCACAGTTCGAGATGTCAGTCCCGAAGAGTTCGAAAACATCTTAGAAAAATACTATGCGAGAGAGTAAAGACAACACAGTCCTGAATCAGTATCTGCGAGAAAAGCAGATCTACTGCTACTACGAACTCAAGACAGCTCGAGGCAACACGTTCGCTTTCTCGAAGATTGAGAAGAACCAAGACGAGAGCTTGCCTGCCCTCGAGCGTGCAGGTTTGGTGTGGAAGCTGTCGGACGAAGACAGCCGACGCAAGCCGTGCGATGGCTTCTGTACGCCACCACTTCCGGCCTATCTCATCATCAAATTCGGCAAGACGTTCTGCTTCATCAGATACGAAAAGATCCAAGAATTGAGGGCGACCGGCAAGAAGTCCATTACCTACGAGGAAGCCTTTAAGCTGTCCCAAAGACTTATCCACACCCACGCTTGACGGCGGTGTCGGTGTCGCTTATACTTAGGAAGTAATCAATTATAAGAGTAATCAAACACGAAAAATGGCTTCAACTACCAAAGGAGAGAAGGCGAAACCGATGCCACGTGCAGCCGCGCGTATCTTTCAGCATCAGGCGGACTTCATCAAGGCAGAGGCGAAGAAGTCGAAAGGAAAATTCACCGAGGGCGATATTCATCGCCAGCTTCTTGACGAAGCAATTACCCGCCGTAAGAAAAAGTAAAATGCCTATCACTAATTTGTATTCCGAGTACGCAACACTCGACGCCGAGATTGCAGCACTCGAGCTCAAAAAGGAGCAACTCCGACCCCACATCATTAAGATGATGCTTGAAGACGGAGCAGAGAAAATCGACATCGGCGTCGGTAAGTTTTCGGTGAACAAGCGCAAGGTGTGGTCGTATCCCGAAGAAGTGCTCGAGGTCGGTGAACAGTTCAAGGCAGCAAAAGCAAAAGCCGAATCGACCGGCGATGCTACGTTCGAAGAGGTCGATCAGCTCCGTTATACACCAGCAAAACTCTAATCATCATGCCCGTAGAAATCACATCCAAGAAAGGTTCAGGAAAAGCCGCGGGATCTCCCGGCACAAGTGCTCCAGCGTCGAAGGTTCCGATGAAGCTCGTCGCGGTCGTTATGCAGACCAAGTGCGGTACGTGGTACTCGAGACACTATCACTACCAAGTGAATGTCGTCGAAGTTGAAGCCACAACCACTCTCGAGAAGATTCTCCAGAGTGCCGAGACCGGTGCAAGCATCGTGTCGAAGCTCACACGAAAGACGATCAAGGTCGTCGAAGTGCAGGAAGTTCAGATTGCCGATCAGAAGAGTGTCCGTGAGATTGCAGCAAAGTTTCTCGCTAACAAATAATCACTATCAAATTTATGTCTAACAAAAACGTCGCAGCCAAGACTGCAAAGAAGGTTCAGGCACCTAAGCCCGCGAAAGTGGCAAAGCCTAAGAAGAACGTTATCAACGTGAAGGCCGAAGCGAAGTTCGTTTCGTTCAAGGTTCGCGCCGTCATCCCTGTTCAGCAGTACGGCAACATCCAGCCGGAGATCGAAGTCGTCGCTCCTACCTACGAGCTCGCGGTCGCATTTGCGATGCCAAAGATCGAAGAGCTCTGGAAGACCTACGCAGAGCGTCCTATCAACGGCAACCTTCCGAAGTTTGTCGGTCCAGTCAGCGTTGCAGAGAAGACTGTCGCAGCTCCGGTTGCTGCACCAAGCCCAAAAGCAGAGGCCGTAGCTCCGGCATCGCCTTCTTCGACGGAGGCTTCGGCGGATTCAGCATCGCAATCGACATCGACGACAGCGGAAACCCCTCTTTCCGAAGCGGGTCAGAAGGGGAAGAAAGCGATCGAGGCAGCAGCGACAAAGGAAGCGCTCGATCTCGCTGAAGACAAGATCAAGAACTCGGTCAAGATTCCTGATGACGAGAAGCCTGTGCTCTACACGCTGATTCTTAAAAAGAAGAAAACTCTCTAAAATGAAGATCACTCGCGGTAAAGAAGAATACGTGGTTGTTGAAGGCCACGACTGGTTCTGGAAGATCTTCGCCGACGGCTCATGGGAGCCGACGACATTCAAGATCTTCGACAAGTTCATCGATCCGGAACGTCCGATGCTCGACATCGGTGCGTGGATCGGACCGACAGTGCTCTATGCCGCGAAGCGAGCGAAACAGGTCTACGCTTTCGAGCCTGACCCGGCTGCGTTTATCTCTCTGGTTCAAAACCTCGAGTTGAATCGTGTGAAGAATGTCGTCCCGTATCCGGTTGCTGTCTCACATAAGTGGGAAGGAATTCCGTTCGGTGTGAAGGGCCAGCTCGGAGATTCGATGTCATCAGTGCTTTGGGCGAAGGATGATTCTCAAGTTCCGGCTGTTCCTCTCGCCGGGCTTCTCATCGACATCAATCCGGCGTTCGTGAAGATCGATATTGAAGGAGGCGAGGCTGACATCTTCGAAGGAGCAACGCTCGCTCTCGAACAGATGAAGCCGACGATCCATCTCTCGCTTCATACTCCTTGGATCAAGAATGTCGAATCGTTCAAAAAGAAAATCATGGAAGGCTTGAAGATGTATCCGTACTTCTACGACGAGAACCTTCAGCCGATCAAGCTCGAGGACGCATTCAAAACTGACGCGTTCAACTCATTAGTCGCTTCATTCGAAAAGATATGACCGAGAGTGAAGAATTGCAACAGAAGGCTCGATTGCAGAAAGCCCATCAACAGGTAGAGGCAGTCAGTCGATACCTCGATGAGCTCACGGAGAACATCGTCGAAGCCGGAGAAAAACGAAAGTGGTCAGTACGAATCTATTTCGTCATCTGGCTTGCGTGGATTATCGTTCCGATTTTCTACCATGATCTCAATGGCCTCTTCACGATCTTTTTCTTCTTCGGTCTCGTCTATGATTCGCTCTGCTTCACTCGTGAGATGAGTGCTCTCTCCGAATTCAAGGGAGCAATCAAAATGCTCGAGCTCCTCGGATACATCGAACCTCGAGGTGGAAGCCGGTCTACGAAGAAGCGATTTTGGGAGAAGGGTGTTGAGATGGTGAAAAGCTGGACGGAAAAGAAAAAGAAATTACAAGATAAAGCATTTGCACCTGCATGAAAGACATAATGATCGATCTTGAGACGCTCGGTACGAGGTACAATGCCTCGATCATTCAGATCGGCGCGTGCTACTTCGACCGCAACACAGGCGAGATCGGACCGCGATTCAAAACGAATATCAAGTACGATCCGGCAATGGGCGACAAGTTCACCGTTGACTACGGAACGATTGCTTGGTGGTTCAGTCAAGAAGAAGCTGCTCGGGCATCACTGCTCGAAGCTCCTGTCGATTTGATTACCGCTATTGGGAAGCTAACCGAGTTCTTGAACATCGGCGGAGAGGAAGAAGAGATCGTCCGCAAAGACGTGCAGATCTGGTGCCATGCTACATTCGATATGCCGATTCTCGTGAACGCGTATTCGACACTCGATATGAAGTTCCCGATCTCCTTCAGAAACATGCGCGACATCCGCACTGTGATGGATCTCGCAAAGCATTACTCGGAAGCTCCTCGTGTCGGCACTCATCACGACGCGTTGTCGGATGCGATGTTCCAAGCGAAGTACGTGTCTGAAGCAATGCAGATATTAAGAGGCGAAAATGTCAAAGCCCTCTAAACATGTCGTCGTCCGGAACCCTGAAGTCATCAAGGCTCTAAAACAGTTCATGCCGGTGTTTGCGAACGAGGAAGATCGGCGCTTGGTTGCGAAGATTGCTTCTCACGACAAGGTGCTGAAGACAGTGAATTGTGAAGTGCTCCGTGCAGGAAAGAATCTCACACCGAAGATGAAAGAGATTCTCAAAGAAGAAGAGAGACTGGTCGAATGGATTACAAGACGCAATATGGACTTTTAAACAATATGAAAATCATCCTCGGAACTAACGTGCAGATGGACCTCGACAAAGCGATCGAGAGCCGCGTTCTCGTGCAGGCGAACTCCGGAGGCGGGAAATCGTACACGATCCGTCGCTTCATCGAACAGGCGTTCGGCAAGAAGCAGATCATCGTGCTCGATCCCGAGGGTGAATTTGCAAACATGCGAAGTGAGTTTGACTTCGTGTATGCCGGTCCGGGCGGAGATGCACCGGTCGAATCACGATCGGCCGCTCTTCTCGCTCGCCGTCTTCTCGAGCTCAAAGCATCTGCGATCATCGATCTCTACGAACTCCCTCCACAAGAACGAAAACATTTCGTGAAAGTCTTTCTCGATTCGATGGTGAACGCACCAAAAGAATTGTGGCATGACTGTTTTGTCATTCTCGACGAGGCTCACATTTTTGCTCCGGAGAAAGATCAGAGCGAATCGCTCTCGGCCGTCATCGATATGGCGAGCCGTGGTCGCAAGCGTGGCTACTGTCTTATTCCCGCAACCCAGCGACCGGCGAAGTTGAACAAAGATGTCGCAGCCGAATGCAACAACAAACTGATCGGCCGTGCGTCTCTCGACATCGATCGAAAGCGTGCAGCCGACGAGCTCGGTTTTACGACCAGAGAAGAGATCCTTTCCCTCCGTGATCTCGAGCCGGGTGAGTTCTATGCCTTCGGACCGGCTATCGGCAAGGAAGTGGTTCGAACCATGATCGGAGAGGTCTCTGTGAAGCCTCCAAAGCGCGGTGTGGCTAAGGGCCATGTTCCAGCCCCCTCTGCGAAGGTCAAAGCAATCCTCGGAAGGCTTGCCGACCTGCCTCAAGAAGCCAAAAAGGAGGCTCAAACGATCGAAGAGCTCCGAGCCGAGCTCGTGGCCGTTCGAAGGGAGAAACGCACTGTAGCGCCTTCTGTGGCCTCTACGGGGCTGTCCGAAAAGGACATTGAGAGGGCGATCAAGGCTCGAGACGCTGAATGGAAGCCTAAAATGGACGAGGCCACAAAAGAGATCAATCGTCTATCAAAGGTGGTGGGGAGTGTTGCACGTCTCGTTGGATCAGATACGAACATCGGAATTGCTCCGACTATCCCTACGATGCCGAAGTTTGTCCGCGGGGATTTGGTGCAGATGAAAGTCTCGTCCATTGTAGCGGTTCCGAAAGCGCACGAAGAAGTTGCTCGAGAAGTTTTGGGCAAGATGCCTGCCGGTCAGGAGGCTGTGCTCAATGCCATCGCACAGTACCCGGGCGGAATCACGACCGAACACATCGCTATTCTCACCGGCTACAAGGGTACATCACGCCGGACGTATCTTCAGAAGCTCGCACAAGCGGGATATATAATCAATAATTACGGAGAGTATTCAGCGACATCAGATGGCATCGAAGCTCTTGGAAATCGATTCCAGAAATTGCCGACCGGCCGAGAGCTTCTCGATCACTGGCTTGATAAATTGCCGGAAGGAGAAAAGAAAATCTTGCAGGCGATCGTCGATGGTGCTCAAACAAAAGAGGCTCTTCAGGAAGCCACGAACTACAAAGCAACATCAGTTCGCACGTACGTTCAAAAGCTCGGAGCTCGCAAGATCATTACTAATGAAGGCGGTAATATAACTGTCGCATCTCACCTGTATGAATAAAATCATCTTCGCATTATTCGCCGCGGCATTCTGTCTCGTGCTTCTTCAGATCGAGATTATTCTCCTGTTCTCTCTTCAAGCTGCGCCATTAAAAACGTGGGACGCGCAAATCAGATTCAATC
>Ga0265338_10011705_pt1 | contig 10099 bp, 8 predicted proteins | sample 42126metaG_FD_193579 | JGI IMG/M metagenome (GOLD analysis project Ga0265338, IMG submission 193579) | Rhizosphere microbial communities from Carex aquatilis grown in University of Washington, Seatle, WA, United States - 4-21-26 metaG | ecosystem: Host-associated > Plants > Roots > Rhizosphere >... | reverse complement strand
TGCCGCGCTCGACGCACGGCCCCTGGCCAAAGGATGATGCTTCCTCGTCCGCACCGCGGACGCCGCCCGCAACGCTGTAAGTCAGCGCGGCCTGCCAGAGTTGCTTGTTCGTCTTGTCAAAGACAATGACGGTTTTGCCCGCCGTCAGCACGTTTACTGTTTTCAGCGGGAACAACGCGGGCGGCCCGGTGACTTCGCCGGTCCAGTCGGCGGCGCCGGTCGAATCCGGTCGGCGGATGGAAACTTGGTAGAGGCTTTCGTCCTCTTGAACGGTGTCACCGCCATTGTTGCGCTGCATCTCGTTCAGGGTTTCATTAGCGACCTCTGAGGTCTTCGAGGAATTCAATTCACCATCGAGCACGGATTTTGTCGGCGCGGCTTTCATTGCGTTGCGCGTGATGATGTGGGATTCCAGCAAACGCACGGCGAACCCGACATAACTGTTCTGGCCGGGGACGAGCATGAAATAGCCGGCGGCATTTTGAGATGGCTTTGGCGACGGCTTCGCGCCGGGGTGCGTCTGGTTCTGGTCATTGAGTTCCGCCTGGAGGCGTTCCTGTTCCGAGCTGTTCGCCAGCAACGCGGGCAGGGCAATCCGCCCGGGCAGGCTCAAGTTTTGCGCCTGCTCCGCCACTTTCGCAGGGTTCATGGGGGCCGTTCCCGGCGTCAACGGAAGGCCGGTGGTCGGCTCAAGGCCCGCGCTTCCCGCCGGGCCGGAGCCATTTTGCGCGACCGCCGTTTGCTCCGGCTGGCTGATCACCTCGGATCGCGATTCACCGGTGGCCGGATTGATGTGCGTGACGAGTATCTGTCCGTTTGCGCCTGCTCCCATTACCAGAAATTCGTCGTTTTGGGCGTTGAATTCACTGGTGCGGTTTGCCAGCGGAATTTCTCCCAACACCTTGCCGGTGTCCCAATCGTAGTGCGTGAGCTTGCCCGGCGTGCTGACCCAGATGTTCCGGCCGGAAACGTGCAATTGCAATTCCCCCTCAAGGCTTCGTGTAGTCAGCTCTTCGAGTTTGCTTTGTGAAGTCCTTTCATCACGGTCTCCGGCCATCTGCGCCTGCTTTTCGCGCGCGATCATGTCCGCGATTTTTTGCTTCGTGACCAGCTCATCCGACCAGATTTCCTTTTTCGAATTGATGTCGCAGCGCGCGAGCGTGCCGCCGTGCAAAAACACAATCTGGCTCATTTCAAAAAGCCTGGATTCCCCGGAATGGGCGCGGTCGTCGAAGCGGATGGAAAAAACCGTGTGCGGCACCGAGCCGACCCACGCATACCAGGTATAAAAACCGAGCGCCACGACGGCAATGGCGGCGATCAAACCGGCAATCCCGCCGACCTTTCGCCAATACCGCGTATCGGCCACCGACGATTGCCCGGCATAAACCGGAATGCTGATATCCCGCGCCTCGGCTCTGGCCTTGCACAACGGCGAGCAGACATAACCGAACAGCTTCATGCACTGGGGGCACATCGGCTTTCCGCAAACCGCGCAATGATTCGTCACCGGTTCGCTGGGATGTTTCGGACAATACCCCTCCGCCACCGGGGAAGGCGCTGCTTCCACCGGCGCGGGCGACTCCGATTCACTGCGGGAGATTTTGAGTTTCGGCGATATTGGCGTGTCGAGCGATTGCCCCGCAAACTGGCGACGGACCAGTTCGTTGACATAATCCGACGAGTCCCGCCCGCAGCTAGGGCAAACGAATCGCACCGGGTTTCGCAACATTTCCGGTGTGGCGTCGAAGGAGTATTTTGCGCCGCAAGCGCACTGGATTTTCATGGAGCGCCTAAGGTTTCGGATTCAATAGCACAACGCCCTGCGTGGTCACGAGAGAAAAAGGAATTTGCGGCGGCGACAATTCCACATGCCCGTCGCCGAAAAGAAAATTCCCGCCGTATTTGTGGTGGTTGTTGCCCGGCGGCTTGCCCGTGGCGGAAAATGCGAAATCGCCGGTCTTCTTGGGCAGCGTGCTGACCTGCCGGTCGGACATCAGCGGCTGTTGCGCGTCGCCCAGTCGCTGCCCCATGTAATAGGCGTAGCTGATTGTGCGATTCGTAATCGACACGCCCGACGGCAGCGGCGAATCCTTGCCGCCCGGACAGATGAAAATCGAAGTGTCCACCGTGTAACGTGGCACGAGCGGGTCCAGCGCCGCCTCCGAAGTCTGGGCGTTGGTATTCGCCGGCAACCGTCCGGAAAAATCGTTCGCGTAAATTTGCAATGCCACGTAAACCTTCTCCAGATTCTGCCGGCAGGCCCGTTGCGCCGCGTGCTGGCGGCTTTCCGAGCCGAATCCAAACATTATGAAGAGGATGACAATCATCAATGCCAGCACGACGAGCAGCTCGAAGAGCGAAAAACCGGCTTGAGGGTGGGACGGGAAGCGGGCGTCGCCGCAAAGGATTTTCGCGGGGTGGCTGTTGTTGTGCCCGGACAACTTCATATTGCCTTGTAACCCAATCGCCCTCCCGGCGCAACGGAAAGATGGCCTCCATGCCGGGCAATGGATTTCAGCCAGACGTTTTAATTTCGCGGAGGAATTGTTTGTGACGGGATTGCCGGCGCTGGCGTCGGAATCAGCCCGGTGAAACTGAAGACCGCGACCTGTTCCGGCGGCACACGGCCAAAGGCGAACGGCAGTGGTCCATTGAGAGAGGCATAGAAACCCGCACCGACCGATCCTTCCATCGTTGCCAGGAAGCGCGATTTGGGCGCGGTGATGATTTTGCGCGGCGCGGATGTGTCCAGTCTGGGTGAATGCAGGTTCGCGTTGTTGGCGGGCACAACAAATGTGTCGCCGGGTTCCAGCGCGGGATTGGCCAGATCAACCGCCGATGCCCCGGATTGTTCCATGTAATATTGAAATCCCCAGTGGCCTTCAAACCAGAGCGTTCTTCCCGGGGTTCGCAATTCCGAACAGGTTTCACGGGCGCTTTCGCGGACGGCGCGGGCGAGAAGAAAATCCGCGCGCGCGACGAGCAGGGACAGCGCCGCGCTGGCGGCAAGGCCGATGACGACGCCTCGTGACCATGCCTTGTGGCCGACCGGAAAATTTTTCTCCAAACGCCGCGCAATCAAAATTCCCACCGCCGGCGCCATGGGCAGGATGGAGCGCCCGTTGATCGTCCAGTTGAAAAACGCCGTGAACGAAAACGTCCCGAGCACCCATAGCACCAGCAGCCACGAGCGCGCGTCGCGCCGTTGAATAATGTCGGCAATGGCCAGGGCCAGCACGCCGAGCCCGGCGACCGCCCAGACGGCGATTTGAAATGTCACGAATGCCGGGGACGTCCATGGGGATGCGGCGAGGTCTTTTTCAATTGCACTGCTGTGCGCCACGAAAGCGGCAATCAAAACCGCGGCTCCGCCAAACCCGACCAGCGCCCGGGGCCGCCAGAGCAGAGGCGCGAAGAACGCCGCCGCGGCCACGCATCCGCCGGTGAATGTCAGCGCCGCGAGCACGGTGGCGGTTTGGGAATGGCCGTAATTTCCTTTCAGGAATGCCGTGAAGAACGAGGTGTATTCCGCCGCGCGGAACAAGAGGTTGTGCCCGTAAAGCGACAGGGTGGCGACTTGATACGCATACAGCGTTGCCAATGGAATCAGCAGATAAACCATCCACCGCCCCGGCCGGCGCTTGCAGAGCAGGCCGTATGCGCCCAACAACGGCACGAGGCACGCGCCGTAGTATTTCGTCAAAGCGGCGAAGGCGATGAGCAGGCCGGACACAGCCAGCCGCCCGTAGTCGTCGCGTTCCGTTCCCTCGACCCACAACACCGCCGCCCAGATCCAGAATGCCAGCATCAGCATGTCGCACATCACGGTCAGGCTTGAAACCATAAACACCGGCGTGAACAGCATGGCCAGCGCGGCGAGCATCGGGTGCTTGCAAAAATGGCCGGCCAGCCGGTGCGTTCCCAAAACCACCGCCAGCGCGGGCAGGAGAAAGGCAGCGTGTAATCCAATTTCGCTCCAGCCAAAGAATCCCGCAGCCAGCGCCAGATAATAACACGCCAGCGGCGGATTTTCCGTCACGTTCCACATGGGAAACACCGTCTGCGCCCAGTTCACGTCGAATCCGTAAGGATTTGCGGGATGCAAATAGATTTGCTGCGCGACCCAGATGAAAAGGGGGTCGTCAATGTTGAACGGCTTGGCGAGGAACGGCGCGAGCACAGCAACCGTGGCCAGTGCGAGCGTCCAATTCGGATGCGCGGCCACCCAGCGGCGTGTTTTTTCAAGCATACTGGAATTTATTTAGCCGAGATCGGGCGCGGGAAGAAGCATTTTTCTCTCGCAAAACATTCGCCGGCAAAAGAGAATTCACCCTCGTTTCTAATTCATGAACGAACAAATCGTCATCCTCGACTTCGGGTCGCAATACACCCAGGTCATCGCGCGCCGCATCCGCGAGTGCAACGTCTATTCCACCATCCTGCGTTTCGACACGCCCGCCGTGAAAATCGCCGCGCTCAAGCCGAGCGGAATCATCCTGTCCGGCGGGCCGTCGTCGGTCTATGCGAAGGACGCGCCGCTGCCGGACAAAACCATTTTCTCGCTCGGCGTGCCGGTGCTGGGCATCTGCTACGGCGTGCAACTGTTCGCGCAATTCCTCGGCGGCAAGGTCGAGAAAGGCCAGAAGCGTGAATACGGCAAGGGCACGCTGCAAATCAGGGACAAGTCCTGCTCGCTGTTTTCAGATTTGTCGGAGCAGCTTCAAGTCTGGAACTCGCACGGCGACAAGCTCACTAAACTGCCGCGTGGCTTCAAACCCGTTGCCGTCACGGACAACTCGCCGTTCGCCGCCATCGAGAACCGCGCGCAAAAACTGTTCGGCCTCCAGTTCCATCCCGAAGTCGTCCACACCCCGCGCGGCAGGGAAATCATTTCCAATTTCGTCCACAAGATTTGCGGCTGCGGCAAAAGCTGGACAATGCACAATTACGTCGAGCAGGCCGTCGCCGAAATCCGGCGGCAGGTTGGTGGGGAAAAGGTGATTCTCGGTTTGAGCGGCGGTGTAGACTCCAGCGTCGCGGCGGCGCTGCTGCACAAGGCCATTGGCAGCCAGCTTACCTGCATCTTCGTCAACAACGGCGTGCTCCGGGCGCGCGAGGCGGAAACGGTTCAAGAAGTTTTCGGGCGCAATTTCAAGATGAAGCTGCAATACGAGGACGCCTCGAAATTGTTTCTGAAGCGGCTCAAGGGCGTCACCGATCCGGAGCGCAAACGCAAAATCATCGGCAAGACGTTCATTGAGGTTTTCCAGGCGGCGACCAATCGCGCCGGAAAGGCGAAGTTTCTCGCGCAAGGCACGCTTTATCCCGACGTGATTGAATCCGTGCCCATCGGCGGCAATCCGGCGGCGATGATCAAGAGCCATCACAACGTCGGCGGCCTGCCCAGGAAAATGAAGCTTCAGCTGGTCGAGCCGCTGAAATGCCTGTTCAAGGACGAAGTCCGCCTGCTCGGTTTGGAATTGGGTTTGCCGAAAGAGATTGTTTATCGCCAGCCATTCCCCGGCCCCGGCCTTGCCGTGCGCTGCCTCGGCGAAGTGACGCCAGAGAAATTGAAAGTGCTGCGCCGCGCCGACGCGATCATTGTAGAGGAGATGAAGGCGAGCGGGCTTTACTACAAGACGTGGCAGACGTTCGGGGTGCTGCTGCCCGTGCGCAGCGTTGGCGTGCAGGGCGACGAGCGCACCTACGACTGGACGCTCGTCATCCGCGCCGTGGAATCGCAGGACGGCATGACGGCGGACTGGGTGAAGCTGCCTTACGATTTGCTGGAGAAAATCTCGCTGCGTATCACGAACGAAGTGCGCGGCCTGAACCGCGTGGTGCTCGACCTCACCAGCAAGCCGCCGGGCACGATTGAGTGGGAGTAAAACCTACCGTTTCTTCATCCGGCGAAAGGCCAGCACGGAAATCACTCCCGTGCCAAACAAACTCAAAATTTCCGGTTCGGGGACCGGGCCCAACAGATTGAAGAATGCTGCCTGACCGACACCTAACGAAGGCGCGCCATTGTCCCACAGGTCATCTTGAAAGGTTGTGGTGGTGTAGGTCTGTGATGGCGCGTCCAGCATGGTTACGGACTCGCCGTTTTGCGGATCGCGTCCGACCACATCGAAAAAGGTTGCGTCGCTCCAGGGGATGTAGGAGGAGAGAAGGAGAGAGCCGGTGTTTGTCACCAAAGGCGTATTGGCTGGGCGTTGGAGATTCCAGCCGGGCCAGACCGTTCCCGCAAACGTGTTTGTGAAATTAATAGGCGTATTGAGCAACCCGCCTTGACCATAATCTAAAATGTAATTGATGCTCCAGCCAGAATTGGCGTCGTAGATTGATAGCGGCAGATAATTCTGCGTTAGAGAATCCCATTCGGTGAACGTAGCGCCCTGCGGCGCGCCAACCTGAAAAAGGGTGTTCAAAGAGTTATCCTCTTCACCAAACGGGCTGGAAAACAGGTTATTGCCGGCATAGAAGTAAATATTGGCATAGCCGACGACGTTCGATGAAAAAATCGGCTGCGCTCCCACGGAAATCCGCGTGGCGATGAGGAATGCCAGCCATAGATATTTTAAGTTATTCATGGGAACCTGCTTCGTGAATTCAGGCAACATTATGACTGGATGGCGCCAGTTGTCCACAAAAAAACGCTCACCTTGCACGCAACACGAAGCCGGTTGGCACGAAGATGAAGTGTCGCGGCTGGCACTGGACGCTGGGTCGTTTGCGGGAGGCGGCAGTCGGGAAGGAAATTGATTACGGTGTGTGCGTGCTGCGTCTTTCGTGAGGCAAAACTTTTTGTTGGTTTCAAAACGCCACGCTGCTAATCTGAAGGCACAGTCAACACAGATCACACTTATGGAAATCATCTTCAACTGCCCCAACTGCAGCCAGGAATTGTCAGTGGATGAGGCTGGCGCCGGCTCAGAGATTCCGTGTCCGACGTGCAGTCAGACCATCACCATCCCCGCAAAATCCGCCAAGGCCGCACCGGCAAATCCTCCGGCGGAAATTCACGCGGCGAGCCTCGCGCCCAGCGCCATGGCGTCGTCCGCCGCCGCCAAGGTGGAATTTCATCTCAAGGTGCCGATGCGGGACAAGCCGAGCGAAAGCCTCATCAAAAAGGCGGCCGTGCCGCTCGATGCCGTCGCCAAGGGCGCGGACAAGCAAATCTGCGTCCACACGATCCGCCACGACAAGTGCATTGACGCCGGCGCGGACAAGTTCGACGAGGTGGTCACGAAATTCCTGGCGGGCGTGGGCGAACCCAACATCATCAGCATCCACGGCGTCAATTACGAGCACTTCGACGTGAAAACCCAGAAGGTGATGACGGATTACGGGCTGGTGTTCATCTATCGCGGTTGATTCCAATTCGTCGCCTTGACTTGCCGATGCCGCCCCGTTACTGTCGCCGCATGAACCGCCGGTTCGTCTTTTTGCTTTTGCTGGTCGCGGGCGCGATGCTGATGCCATTCCGCTCGCCCGCGCCGTTGTATTACACGCCGGGCGAGGGGTGGTATTATGAGACTTACGGCGAGAAGGCCAACTGGCAGCGCCCCCGCGCCAAGGATCAACTGGACGTGGCGGAGCAGTCGTTCACCAACAAAAACTACAATGTGACGCTCCACGCGGCGCATCGCATCGTGCGCGTGTGGCCGTTGTCCGATTACGCGCCGCGCGCCGAATATCTCATCGGCCGCTGCCTGGAAACGTCGGGCAAGGACGAGGCGGCGTTCAACGCCTACCAGGCCATCATCAAAAAATACCCGAACAGCGGCAGTTTCGGGGACGTGCTGGGTCGCCAATACGAAATCGCCGACCGTTTTCTCGGCGGCGAATTTTTCCGGCTGTGGGGCACCATCCCGCTTTACCGCTCGATGGATGAAACGGCCAAGCTGTTCAGCACCATCGTCACCAACGGCCCTTACAGCGACATTGCGCCGCACGCGCAGTTGAAGATTGGCGCGGCGCGCGAAAAGCAGAAGAATTATCCCGACGCGGTGAAGGCCTACGAAATCGCCGCCGACCGCTACCACAACCAGCCGGCCATTGCGTCGGACGCGCTTTACCGCGAGGGGCTGGCGTATCAGAAACAGGCGTCCACCGCCGAATACGATCAAGGCACCGCCGCGCAGGCCATCGCCGCTTACACGGATTTCATCACGCTTTTCCCCGATGACAAGCGTGTGCCGGACGCGCAAAAGGCCATCGTCGCGCTCAAAACGCAGCAGGTGGAGGGCAATTTCAAAGTCGCGAAGTTTTACGAGCAAAACAAGGTTTTGAACGCGGCGCAAAGGCGGGACGGCGCGCTGGTATATTACAACGAGGTGTTGCAGCTCGACCCCAATTCGCCGTTCGCCGCGCAGGCGCGCCAGCGCATCGAACAGCTCAAACCGCGCGCATCAACCCCGCCGGCCAGTTGAAATGCGCCCGCTGACCTTTTTTACGATTTGCGTGACGGCGATTTTGTCCGCCGGTTGCGCCGGTTACCGCCTCGGGCCGGTCAACGGCGCGGTCGCCGGCGAAAAATCCATTGAGATCGTTCCCTTCAACAACCAGACGCTGCAACCGCGTCTGGGCGACGCGGTGACGCAGGCGCTGCGCGAGCGGATGCAAACCGACGGCACCTATCGCCTCGCCACCCATGGCCCAGGCGATGTCGTCGTTACCGGCGTCATCACGGACTACCACCGCGAGGGTGTGAGCTTTTTGCGGACGGATGTCGCGACGGCGGAAAATTACCGCGTGGGGATTACCGCCCACATCACGGCGCGCGACCGTGTCACAGGCAAGGTGCTGCTCGACAAAAAAGTCAATGGCTACACGCTCATCCAGGTGGGAACGGATTTGACGAGCGCCGAGCGCCAGTCGTTGCCGCTGCTGGCGGAGGACCTGGCGCGCAACATCACGTCATTGCTGACTGAAGGTGCTTGGTAAAAATCGTTGAAACCGGCTCGCGGCCTCGAATGTCAATTTCTTGATAAACCCTCAAACCCAAATCGATATGAAAAAGCACATTGCGAAACTCTCAATGCTAACCTTGTGCGCCGCGGCCATCCTCGCCGTGCCCGCGTTGTCGCGCGCTCAAGACACCACCAACGCGCCCGCCGCCGCGCCAGTTATCGCGCCAGTTATCGCGCCAGTTGTCCCGCCAACTGTCCCGCCGCCGGCCGCCGTGCAAACTCCGCCGGTCAAGAAACACAGCGCCGCGCCCGCCGCCGCGCCCGCCTCGCTGCCCTTCCACGGCGTTTTGACCGCGGTGGACACGAACGTGATGACGCTGACGGTCGAGAAGCGCACGTTTGACATCACGTCTGAAACGATCATCACCAAGGACGGCAAGCCTGCGGTGCTGGCTGACGGAGTGGTGGGCGAACAGGTGCGGGGCTCCTACAAGAAAGGCGCAAAAGGTAAACTGGATGCGGTCATGGTGCGTTTTGTCGCGGCAACCGAAGGCAAGAAGAAGTTATCGGCGGGCAATTGACCGGTCGCAATTTTTCTATCACCAACGGCTGGCACCTCGCCGGCCGTTTTTTTATTGCCGTTTCCACCAGCTGGTCAGCCCTTTTGATTTTTGCTGGGTCTGCGGAAATTGGGATTGTTGCCGCAACAGCAGGCTGCGCGCCGCTTCGAGGGTCATGATGAATTCATCATAGCTCAAATAGCGGTCTCCCGGATTTTTGGCCAGCACCTTCACCAGCGCATCGCTTGTCGGCTGCGAGATTTCCGGCACGACCAGGTTTGGCGGTGTCAGCGGCGTGTTGACCTGGGCGACAATGACTTCTTCGATGGTTGGCGCGTCGAACGGCACATGGCCGGTCATCGCGTGATACAGCGTCGCGCCGAGGCTATACATGTCGGACAAAAAGGTTTCCGGCTCGCGTTTGATTTTTTCCGGCGCGACGTAATACGGCGTGCCCCAGGTCACGTCCTCGACCTCGTGCTCCACGTCGGCCTTGCGCGCGAGGCCGAAGTCAATGAGCTTCGGTTCGTGGTCGGCGTTGAAGAGGATGTTGCCCGGCTTGATGTCGCGGTGGAGCAGGTCGTATTTGAGCGCCATGTCGAGGGCAGAGGCGATTTTGAT
>Ga0265338_10011704_pt1 | contig 10100 bp, 12 predicted proteins | sample 42126metaG_FD_193579 | JGI IMG/M metagenome (GOLD analysis project Ga0265338, IMG submission 193579) | Rhizosphere microbial communities from Carex aquatilis grown in University of Washington, Seatle, WA, United States - 4-21-26 metaG | ecosystem: Host-associated > Plants > Roots > Rhizosphere... | reverse complement strand
GAAGACATTGACCGCAGAGACCTGCTCAAGTTTGCGGCATTTCTCCGTGACGAAAAGGAGCAGGCACCCCGGTCTGTCTACAACAAATTCGAGAACGTGATGACATTTCTGAAGGCGAACGGGATTCGCGGTCTGGCGGGGAAAAACGACTGGCCTCGGTACACCGAAGAAGAGCCTGAGACGTATGACGACGACGAGCTTGACACGCTGTTCGCCGCCTGCGATGAAGAGGAAAGGTTGTGGTTTGAGTTCTTCCTGATGACGGGAATGCGAGAGCAGGAAGTCATGTACACGTACTGGGCGGACATCAACTTCAAAGCTTCCACGGTTCGCGTCAGCCACAAACCAGATCGAGGCTGGACGCCAAAGGCGTACAAAGAACGAGAGATTCCGATCCCGGCAAAGTTGGTGACCAGGCTGAAGGCCCTGAAGGCGAAATCTGATAAGACCTGCAACTTGGTCTTTCCGACTTCCGGCTGCAACGTGAAGATGAACTTCCTCGATGATCTGAAGGCCGTCGCCGAGCGTGCGGAACTGAACCCGGATGATTTCTGGCTGCACAAGTTCAGAGCGACCTTTGCGACACGGTGCCTCTGGGCAGGTGTCGATCTTCGCACGGTGCAGCAGTGGCTCGGTCATTCTGATATGGAATCGACGATGCGCTACCTGAAGCCTTCTCGGAGTCAACAAGTGCGTGAGAAAGTGAATGAAATTTTCGGAGGGGTGCAATGAACAGCGTACTCGACAGCCCGAATCCACATCGGTTGATGTCCCTCGCCTCGCGCATCAACTCCATTCATCGTGCTCTGACCGCTGAAGAGCTTGCCGAGTTACTTCAGATGTCCCGCATAACGATCCTCCGGCGTGCGAAGCGGGGCAGTATACCGTCATTCCGAGTGGGGTCCTGCGTCAGATTCGACTCTGCTGCAATCGCCAAGTGGCTAATGCAACAGGGCGTGCGATCCATGTCCAAGGGTTAAGTCACGGGGGGGGCGAAATAACGGCGGAGAAGGGAGTGGATTTGAACGACCGACGCTTGGGTTATGATTCGTCGCACTCGTCGGCACAGCGCCATTTCAAGGATACGATCCAGCGCAAGAGGACCTTGGAAGAAGTCAGGAGGTTCCTGCCTTCCTAAGAGATCGAAAACCTGGAGAAGATTGATCATGGATTGAACTTTATCGTGTGCGGAGCGGTTCCCGGACCAATGAATGAATCATTGCTTGAGCCAAGTGGATCGCAACTGGTGCGGCAGTGAGCTTATTACTCTTCGCTTGAGCAATCCATCTGTGGAGTTCCGCAAAAACCTAGACCGCACCAAGATGGAAGATGGGATTGACGCCCGTGGCTCCCGCGATGAGCTGTTGTTGCTCGGATTCGGTGATCGGGTGAAAATTCTGACCAATATCCATTCCTAGCCGGAAGTATCGTTCATCGCCCGGAGGAATTGCGGCTGTAATCGGTTGCGAGAGCGTCCAGCGCAGACCCATAGCGGCTTCGTCCGGAAATGCCGCGGGTTCGTACCAGCACTTGGGATGAGGGTGATCGTTCTTTGCAGCAGCCGACCACGTTGTCTTAGCCATACCTTTCAGCGCCATGATCCCCATTTCCTTCTGCCTGGCTTTCTCGAGCACCTGCGGTCCAAACTTCGCTTGCGAGTAGAGAACGAAGTTGATCGGGAACAGAATGGTGTCGAACGGATACCGGTCCATAGCGCCAAGGGCCACTTCCACCGAATGAGCGGAAAACCCAATGAATCGCACTTTACCCGCTTTTTTTGCTGCTTCGAAGGTCTCCATAGCGCCCTTAGGCGCGAAGATTTGATCGAGATCGGTCATCTTCGAAAGCGCGTGAAATTGGTAGAGGTCGAGGTGGTCCGTGCGCAGCAGCCGCATAGACTCTTCGAGCAACTTGGCCGAGCCTTCCTTGCTCCAATCCTCTTCCTTGCAAGCTAGAAAGACCTTGTCGCGATGCGGTTGCAGCGCCAGTCCCAGTCGCTCCTGTGCATTACCGTATGTAGGTGCCACATCGAAGTAGTTGATCCCACGGTCCACGGCTTCTGCGACGAGATTGCTAGCAAAGGATGGGCTGTTTTCCATCACTACCATGCCGGCAAAACCGATAATGGATAGCTTCTCCCCGGTCTTGCCTAATGCTCTCTTCGGAATGGGCGCCACGTTATTTGTTGGTTGTTCCGCTTGCGCGAGGGGCTCGAGGATTCGTGCCGAGCTCATTAATCCCGCCGCTGTCCCCGCTTTTAAAAACTCACGCCTTTCCATGACATCCTCCGGAGAAGCAAAGCACCAAGATTCAATCATTATAGGATTTTTGCGAGGCAGTACGGAAGGAGGCAGGAAGAGGCTCCCTTCGGGCACTTCCAGCAGCTTCACCGCCGCGAGCTTGAGTTTCTCCAGAGGCAGGGCGCAGTGTCCGTCCGAAGTCGCTTCCAGCAGCACGTGGTCGATGCCTGCCCGTGCCCCGATTGAGCGAGTCCCGAGGAATCCCGACCTTCTGGGCAATCTGGTCGGCGGTCGCGAAGCCGATCCCGTAGATGTCTTTCGCCAGCATGTAGGGATTGCTCCGCACCTTCTCGATCGCCTGCTCGCCATAGCTCTTGAAGATTCGCACCGCTCGGCTGGTGCTCACGCCGTGGCTGTGCAGGAACAGCATGATTTCCCGTACTTGCTTTGCCTCCTGCCAGGCGTGCGCGATCCGCTCCCGGCGCTTGGGGCCGATGCCATCGACCGTTTGCAGTTCGGCGGCTCGGTTCTCGATCACGGCTAGAACCTCAGCTCCGAACCTCCCGACCAGCTTCTTCGCGAGAATCGGCCCGATCCCTTTCACCAAGCCGCTGCCGAGATACCGCTCGATCCCTTCGGCCGTGGTCGGCGGAACGGTCTTCATGGTCGTTGCCTTGAATTGCAGTCCGTGTTCCTTGTCCCTGACCCACCAGCCCTCCGCGCTCAGCCATTCCCCTGCGGTCACCGAAGGCAACGACCCGACGACCGTCGTCTCCTCGCGCTGCCCGCGTGCTTTAACTCGCAGGACGCAGAAGCCGCTTTCGTCGTTGTGGAAGGTGACGCGCTCGATCACGCCGGAGATTTCCTCCGTCGCGGGTCTGCGCTCTGGGATTGCGGCGTTCATCGGGGATTCATTTTCGCATGGGCGGTCTGCATTGCGTGACTCATTACACGCCAGAGTCCCGGTGTTTGGCCCGGATGGGTAGAATCGTGGAAGTGTATGGCCAAACGTAAGTCGAAATCGCGACGCACGTGGACGGATGTCAAAGCAAAACTCGCAGATTTTGACCGGACAGCGCTGCTCGGATTGATTCAGAGTCTCTACGGTGCGCACAAGGATAATCAGACGTTTCTTCATGCCCGCTTTGGCTTGGCCGAGGACGTACTGGAACCGTACAAGAAAACCATTGATCGGTGGCTTTGGCCTGACGTGCTCCGGAGGCAGGACACTTCTGTCTCCCAAGCCAAGCGGGCCATCTCTGATTACAAGAAGGCAGTGGGCGATCCCGAAGGACTGGCAGAGTTGATGGTTTTCTACTGCGAGCAGGCGGCTGGATTTTGCAGCGACATTTGCAATGACGATGAGGGATATTTCGATGCACTGGTGCGCATGTTCGAGCAGTCCCTTAAGTTGGCAAACGCACTATCCGTCGACCGCCGGGACGACCTTATAACCCGGTTGAATCGTGTGCGGGTTATCAGCCATGATTTCGGCTATGGCGTCGGGGATGACATGGATTTCCTTCTCTCGAAGTACACGCGGTGTTGAGGCTGATGGTCCGTGAGTCATGGCTCGCCTTTGATGGAAGAACTACCCGAGTTGCGCAGACTTGCCGAAAGTCACGCCGCCGTGCAGTGGGCGGATCGGATCATGCGGAAGATCGACAATGTGTTATCAGGCTCAGAGTTCCAATTTAGGGAACGACGAGGTAAATGAACATCCATTTACTGGGCGGCCGAGTTTGAAGCTTGGTACCCTGTTTCGTGTTTGTTGGTTCTTCGACGAACGGATCGCCATCTTGCTTCATGTACGCTTCCATCAGTGGGGCAAACTTTGTATCGGCATGAACCTTCCACGTTCTCCCGGCGTGGCGAAACTGAGCGAAGATGGTCCGATTTCCCGGAAGCCGACTTTCGGGTAGTAATCCGGCGCCTATAACGGCGGTTCATCCACGATTTTTGGCGCAATTGGGCCCCCTGCCAAGACTCGGTTTCATAACCTTCGGTCAACGGCCCTTCAACTTCAGTTATTTTGAAGCTGCTTCGAAACGCGTATACTCAGCAATCTACGAGGATCAATGCGCGTTCAATTCATGGCGGCAGTCATTCTTGGACTCACCTTAAGCCCTGCGCCTGTTTTTGGTTGTACGTGCGCTGTACCACCAAAGGAGGTCAAGACTGAGTCAGAATTGGCGGCTTGGCCCAGAGCTGACGCAATATTCGAAGGTAAAGTCGAGAGTGTTGAGTTGAGATGGAAATTGAAGGAGGCGCAAATTGGAGATGTCATACCTACTGTAGCTACCGACCTCGACCAAAATGGTCCCGTAATCCTGGTCTCGTTGGAGATATTGCACTCCTATCGCGGTGATCAGCGGAAGCCCATGCGGCTCAGTACGGGCCTCGGTGGTGGTGACTGCGGATTCGATTTTGAAGTTGGGAAGCAGTACCTCGTCTATGCCTTCAAAGACGAGGCCGGCGAACTGTATACAAACATCTGCACTAGAACAACACGGTCGGAAAAGAACCGCGGGAGTTTAGCTTATCTTCGCGGGAAGCGTGAGGCACCAGCAGCGAACAAAGAAGCATCGACTACGACAAGCAAGCTATGTGGCCGAGTCATTCCGACGGACGCAACTGGTTCTATTGATAGTCAAGTCCTGCTTGTCCGTGTAGGCAGTAAATCCCCGGTTCCAGATAGCGAAGCTGGACCTGATAGTGACGGCTCCTTTTGCGTGACAGACATCAATCCGGGCAAGTATCATCTACTTTTCGTGAATAGGATCGAGGAAGCCCTGACCTCATTTGTCTACTTCCCCGGAGTGTCCGATCTGTCTGAGGCATCCGCGATAGTCATCCCAGGTCACACCCCGTCCGATCTCGTATTCAACATTCCGGCTCAAGCGACATTTTCAGTCAGCGGAACGGTATCAAACTCCGACAACCCCCAGCTACCAGCCAAGGTCAAGGTAATGTTGATGAGCGCGAGCCAACCCTTGCTTGCGTACACGGCCAATGTAGCGGCAAGTGGCTCTTTTGTGTTTAATCAGGTCCTGCCTGGGGAGTACTGGGCCATTGTGACTGTCGATGCCAGCGTCGAATCGAAATGGTCGACGAGAAAGGCAGGAGTAGAGGTCGTCGGGGACATCACTCACCTATCTTTGGAGCTAATTGCGAATTAGCTGCTTGGCGCTAGCGCGATCTCGAGCGCCAGTCACTCCCCGTCGTCCTGGATGGGCGCTATACAGAGTTTGGCCGTATAAATAGCTATGACCTTCCTGCACCGTGTCGCAATACTCTCTCGCAGCCGCAAGTTTGGCCGGTATCCGGACGCCAGATGGACGAATTGCACCTTTGGAACGATTCAAGCGTCCATCGCATTGCTAGTGCTGTTGTCGGTGGTGCATCCGGCCTTCGCGGCGAATCCTGACCTGGAGACTGTGCTGACTGGCTCGCGCCAGCGTATTGAGAAATTGGACTACCGCGCGACCGGGAGACTCACACGCGTGGAAGGCAATGGCAAGCGCACGAGCTACAAGTTTGTCGGCAAGGCTCACTGGTTTCCCGATGGTCTGCGTCTGCTATGCGAGATCTCGGGGCCTGGCTCAGAGAAGACGAGCCTTCTTCTGTATATGAGCGTGAGTGGGCACGTGACCATTGAGGCGGTGCTTCCTGGCGAGAAGGCCGCCAGCGTGTTGCCATTCGAACGTTGGAACGACCCACTCGTGGGAACAGACTTCTCCTATGAAGACATGGTCGAGAGCCAGTTCTTCTGGAAGAAACAGGAACTCCTGGCACCGGAGAAATACGGCGCACGGGATTGCTTTGTCCTGAAGAGCATGTCCAGCTCGCAGGACCGGACTTACTATGATTCGGTAACATCATGGATTGACCGCGGCATTTTGTACCCTGTGCATGTGGTGAAGACGCTTCGCGGGACGGGACAGCAGAAGGAATTTGTTCACTATGGGCTACGGCAGGTCGGCGGTGCTTGGTCTGCGAGCCAAGTGGAGGCAAAGGTGCAAGGCAAGCCCGGCTCCTCGATGCTTGTAATCGAAGGGGGCTCGGGAAAGGCAAATCTTGGACGCAAGGACTTTGATATCAGCCAGTCCAGCGCTCAAGGGAGAAGGTGAAATAAATCGAATCCCTTAATTAGGCTGATGCGAGGCCCAGTGCTGTCGCCGGAGCATCCACGGCGTTCGGCGTCATGGGACAAGCTCCTTTTCAGACGTTGCCGGGGCCCCATATAAACCAAAGGGCCACCAATTCCAGTCGCCGGCAAGTTGCAATAGGGCCGGCCCGACGACGATCCGCACTACTGTAGCGTCAATGAACACCGCCACGGCGAGCGTGAAGCCCAGCATTTGGACGACCAGAAAGCTTCCCACGGTGAATGCGGTGAAGACGGCAATCATAATTGCCGCGGCACTCGTGATGAGCCCGGCCGTCCGCGCCAGGCCCTCGATCACCGCTGATCTCTCGGATAGACCGCGGCGCCGTTCTTCGAGGACTCGGGCGACCAGGAAGACCTCATAGTCCATGCTCAATCCGAAGACGATGGCAAACGAGAGAATCGGCACGATCGGGTATACGCTGCCGGTCGGTCCTTCGAGCCCAAAAAGTTTGCTACCGTGGCCATCCTGAAAGACGACAACTAGCGCACCGAATGAAGCGCCAACGGAGAGCAGATTGAGCAGAATTGCTTTGACAGCCGCAAATAAAGAACGTAACCCGACCATGAGCGCCAGCAAGCTTCCCAATATGACGCCAAGGACCACCCTCGGCAACCGCTCTCTTACTACCGAGTCATAATCTGCTTCGAGTGCGGGAACGCCACCGACGCGCAGCACAGCGCCGGGAACGCCGGTGATCGCCGCAACATCGGAGGAACGCACGTCTCGTACCCATTGCACCTGCGCGTTGGGCGAGAGAGTGGCGGTGGGCAGCAACTCAATCAAAGTAGCTTGGCCATCGCTGCGAAGAAAACTCTTGCGGATTGACTCGGGCACATCGTGGACGGCTTCTGCAGTGTCAGACATTCCCGTGAGGGTCGGAAGAGATAAGACCTCTTCCGCTCTAGGATCGCTCTGGAAGCTCTTCGTCAAGCGACTGACGGCAAGCCAGCCAGTTGGCGAGAGCGGCGGACACTGCGGCGGCAACTCGAGGATCACTCGGAGACCCTGCACAATGCCCGACCGCCCCATGCCCTGAAGCGTGTGCAGTGCTCGCACCGACTCGGCTGCGGCCGGGAGCGAGTCATGATCAGGAATTCCAGGAGAGATTCTCCGTGCCTGGAATGCAAGGATCAGTAGCGGAAACCCAGCGACAAGCAGAGCTGCCCAGGGCCGGCGGGTTATGATGCTGCCCCACCGTACCCACCGCTCGCTCGCCGCGCATAGGCTCTCCCGCGTTTTGAGTCGTTTGTCTGGAAGACGCACTCTGGCGGCATTGATGCGATGCCCTAGCAGACCAAGCACCCAGGGCAGAATGAATGTACACAGCATGACGCTTAAAACGGTTACCAGCAGGCCAGCTATGCCGATGGACCGCAGTTCGCTGATGGGCACAGTCAGCAGCGCTGAAAATCCGATTGCAACGGTCGTGGCAGAGATTATCAGCGTACGCCCTGCTTGCCCGGCAGCAATATCGGCAGCATGGCCGGGATCATACCCCTCGGCCAATGCTTCGCGAAACCGGCTCACCATCAGCAATGCATAGTCGATGCCCAAGCCAAGGCCGAGCATCGTCGCCAGATTCTGCACCAGAATCGATAGCTGCAGATAATGCGCGAGGAGCGCCGCCGCACCCAACGTCATGGAGATGGAGAGCAGTCCAACTCCCAGCGGCAATAGCGCGGCTACAAGACTGCCGAAAGCCAGCACCAGCAGCACGAGAGTGACCGGCATCGCTCGTTCCTCGGCATGGCTGACGTCATCTGCACTGACCTTGCGAAGATCGAAGTTCAGTGGCGCCTCACCCGTAATCTCCAGTTTGATATTGGGGTATTGCGACCTGAGCTGACCTTCCATCCAGTCTGCTCCTGCCCTCAGTTTCGGGACCAACGCCTCGACACTTTCATCGTGCGGGTCCAACCCGACGATGATCAAGGCCCCGCCATTGTTCCCGGTGAACAGAGGATCTGGCCAATCCAGACTCGATACGGCACCGGACACTCCAGGCACATTACGCAATGAACTGGTCAAGAAGCCCAATGCATCTGCGCCTTTGGCTGAATCCGGATCGGGAATACCGCTGATCACCAGAACCAGGCGGTGGGCGTACGGAGACTGGAAACGCTGCGCCAGTTCCAGGTCAACTTTTTCGGATTCTCCGCCCTTGATGTGAACGGCTGTCTCCAGGCGACGTTCGACTTTGTAGGAAAAGGGCAGCAGCGCAAGCGCCATGACAAACCCCGACATCGCCAACCAGAATCGGCGGCGAGCGGCATCATGGCCAGTCTTCAAGCTTGGCACTACCATCAAGATCCATGTCCTTTCCTGGTTCGCCTGAGCGCAATGAAACGACTTCGGTGATCGGGTACATCCATGATATAGGGTCAAAGTGGATATTCATTGGGGTTCGGCCTTGAACTAGTTAACGGATAAAGGTGGGGAACTGCCCGTTAAGCCCTTGTCAATCGAGGGATGCTGACGAAGACTTCCACTGTACGATTACACGCGAATCACTCATCAAGGAACCAACTAGGAAGCACAAAGAAGATTAGTAATGACAAACGGGCCTGTAGGACGTGATAGAAAGCATTCCCAGTCCGACCGTGAAACCATATCCCACGACCACTACAGTGTGCCAACTGTGTGCAGAATTCATTCCGGCAAAACGGGGCACTGGCAGAACCATCGACTGACTGTCGGACACCAAGAGGCCTTCAGTTTGCTGGCTCTTATGCGACTCCTGCGTGCCAGGTGTGTGCCCGGTTCCACGGAAATGAGGACCGGCGATCCGAGGTTGTAGCGCCTTGGGCCCCCACTGAAGTGTTTTTGTAGATTGAAAAGGAAATGTCTGTCTTGGTCGAGCTCCTTAACGCCGGTGATGCCACGATCAGAAGGGAAGTTTAGGCGGTCGGAACACGTTTGAGCGGGCGGCCTGGGGAGTCGCGTGTGTTGATTGTTGGGTCTCGTGTCAAGGAAGATTGGGAGCTGAAGCTCGAAGGTCCCAACGGGTTTGAGCGATCGTACACACTGGTAGGAAGTGCAGGAGAGCACCAGCCTGTGGCCATCGGGAATCTGCTCGTGAGGCTGCTGCCCTCGAAAATCTTTCTGGCGTACTTTCACCAGTCTTCCTGTGTCCACTCTCCCGCCGGGAAACTCTGCGGCGTCCGTCGGTCAAGGAGACGCTACATGCGCCACAACTCGTCGATGTCCTTCTCAGCCCTCTCGCGCGCCTCATCTTGCCGTTGCAACTCGAAGTTGCAGAAGAACGGCTCAGGACTCAACGCCCACATGCGCTCCAGTTCGTCAATATCCACCAGCTTTCCCGCGGCCGCGCCTTCCTGCTTGAACAGATGCGTCTGCCACGGCGTCACAAGCTTATCCTCCATCTCTTGGTGCTACTCAGGCGTGGCGGTATGCCTGTGACTTCGGACTCGGGCGAAGGTCACCTACGTCGAACAGCGTAGGTAGCAACTCCCCGGCTTTGCCTGTGAACGTCTCGTCGAAAGAAGCGAGGTTGAGCGGCTCTTCCGGGCCGACGTAGAACGTCCGGGCTTTGGTCTGGCCGACGAAACTTGCTGCAGGCTCGACTACCCCCGAAGTCCCGATCGCAATGAAGACCGTGCAGACTTCCAGAGTACGGAGGACACGATCCATTCCAAACGGCCTCTCTCCGAACCAGCAAATATGCGGG
>Ga0265338_10011702_pt1 | contig 10100 bp, 10 predicted proteins | sample 42126metaG_FD_193579 | JGI IMG/M metagenome (GOLD analysis project Ga0265338, IMG submission 193579) | Rhizosphere microbial communities from Carex aquatilis grown in University of Washington, Seatle, WA, United States - 4-21-26 metaG | ecosystem: Host-associated > Plants > Roots > Rhizosphere... | reverse complement strand
TAATAGAGCGCCGTTCATCGATACGATTATCGCGAGCTTGTTGCCGACGGGAAGCCGAACGGCACTCTATTATGCAGATCGCATCGATCAGCTACCGCTAGGTGTTCTCGGCATCGCGCTCGGCACGGTGTTGTTGCCGGAGATGTCCGCGAGGCTCGCCGTGAACGATCGCGCGGGATCGGACTCGGCGCAGAATCGTGCAGCGGCGCTTTCGTTGCTGCTGACGTTGCCGTTCGCGGCGGTGTTCATCACGATCCCCGGCACGATCATGCGCGCGATCTTCGCGCATGGCGCGTTCGACAAGAATGCCGCTGCGCTCTCCGCTATCGCGCTCGCGACCTATGGCGTTGGCTTGCCCGCTTTCGCGCTGGTGCGGATCATGGCCTCAACTTTCTATGCGCGCCACGACACGATGACGCCCGCGCGCGCCACCTTCGCCGCCATCGCCGCCAACATCGTGCTCAAGATTGTCTTCGTATGGGGGCTGCATCTCGGCATCGCGGGCGTGGCGCTCGGCACATCGTTCGGCGCGTGGATCAATGTCGCGCAGTTGGTGTTCATCGGACGGCGGCGCGGCCTGCTGCTGGTCAGCAGCGATTTTCGCCGCGCCATTGGACCAGTTTTGCTTGCCGGCATCCTCACAGCCGCCGGCGCGTTCGCCGCCGTGAAATTCGGTACGCCGTTCGTGCATCTGGGAAGTTTACGCGATGTGGTGCTGCTCGCGGCAGCGGGTATTCTCGCAGGCACGCTTTACCTCGTGACGGTGTTTGTGTTCCGCAAGCGGCTGCCGCTTGGGCGGCTGGCGCGCGCATGAGGCTCTTCGTTGGGCTTTCGATTCCGCGCAGTGTGGCTGAGGGTATATTTCTCATTCAGGCCGGCGTTCCCGGCGCGCGCTGGCAAACACGCGAGCAGCTGCATCTCACGCTGCGCTTCATCGGCGAAGTGGATGGCCGCGACGGCAACGCCATCGACGAGATGCTTTCGGCAATCTCCGCGCCGACTTTCACTTTGGAACTGCGCGGCGTCGGCGAATTCGGCGGCAAAAATCCGCATGCGATATGGGCCGGTGTGCGCGATGCGGCGCCGCTGAAGCATCTCAACCGCAAGATCGAGAATGCGATCCAGCGCATCGGTCTGCCCGCCGATGAGCGCAAATTCACCCCGCATGTAACATTGGCGCGGTTGCGCGGCAGCCCGCGCGAGCGCGTCATCGATTATCTCGCCGATCACGCGCTCTACGCGAGCCCGGCGTTCGACGTGAATGAATTCATTCTTTATTCCAGCACGCTCACGCCGAACGGCAGCCTTTATGTGCCCGAGCGCGTTTATCCGCTGAAGCAAGGAGCGAACCCATGAAAAAACTCGATGCCAAGAGTCGCACCGCCGCCGTGAAGAAGCTGAAGGGCTGGAAGGAAGTGAAGGGCGGCGGGGCCATCGCCAAATCGTTCAAGTTCGAGAACTTCAACGAGGCGTTCGGCTTCATGACGCGCGTGGCGTTGCTCGCCGACAAGATGGATCACCATCCGGAGTGGTTCAACGTCTATAACAAGGTGGACGTGACGCTCTCCACGCACGACGTCGGCGGCATCACGCAAAACGACATCGACATGGCCAAGGCGATGAACGACTATGCTGGCTAAACGGCGCCCCGCGCCAACCTGCTGCCGATGATGCTGAGCAATGGAAGCGAGATCAGAAACGTCAGGTGATACCAGATCGGGAAGTGGTTCCAGATCGAGTAATGGATCGGCAGAAAGAGCAGCAGAAGAAGAAAACCCGTGATCGTCGCCGCAAGATAGCGTTTGGCAATCGCCGCCGCTGCCCATCCGCTCACGAGCGAACTGACGGCGCTGATCGACAGCCGACCGATCATCATCGTCAAAGTGAAGTTCATGGACTTTTCGACGGCGGTATAACTGGGAATGCCGTAGCGCAGACCGAAGTTCAGCAACGTCACGCCAACGCACCAGACGATAAGTCCGGCAACAATTCCACCAATCAATCGCAGCATTTCATTCCCCCGAAAAATCAGACGGCAAATCTATACGCATTCCCATCCTTGTGCACATGTCCCGCCGTCGGCGCGGCGAAATGCGTGCCGATGACGAGGATCGGCTTGTCCGCCCATTGCTCAAACATCGTGTGGCGGCGCGCGTTCGCGGCCTGTGAATCCGCATCGAACTCGCTCTTCCAATCCGGTCGCGCGAACTGGCAGGGATGATGGAGCATGTCGCCCGTGATGACGGCGGTTTCGCCGTTGCTCTCGATCATCACACTGACATGGCCGGGCGTGTGACCTGGCGTCGGGACCAAACGGATTTCCGGCGAGACGCGGTGATCCATCTCGACCGTCTCGGCGAGGCCCGCGTCGAAGATCGGCTTTACGGAGTCGTTCATGATCTCCGCCGTTTCCCCTTCCGGCTCTTTCATCCAATGGTCGTATTCGGTTTTGCCGATGAGATAGCGCGCGTTCGGGAACGTCGGCACCCATCTGTCGCCATCCAGCATCGTGTTCCAGCCGACATGATCGACATGCAGATGCGTACAGACAACTGCATTCACGCTCTCGCGCGGGAAGCCGGCTTCGGCGATGTGCTTGAGGAAATCGGTTTGCAGTTTCTGTCCGCGCAGCAACGCACGCGCCTTGTCGTTGCCGATGCAGGTGTCGACAACGAGCTTCAGCCCCGGCGCTTCCACCAGCAATGCATGAATCGACAGAACCATCGCGCCGTCATCTTTCACGAAATGCGGATAGAGCCACGGCATTTCGCGCAGCGCTTTCGGCGAGGCCTGCTTGAGAAACGAATATTTGTGCGGAACCGGAAGCTCCGACTCCACGACGCGCGTGATTTTCACATCACCGATTTGCCAGCTGAGTGTCATTTCTTCGGTCCGTTCTTCACCAAATCCGTGACGACGCTCGGATCGGCGAGGGTGGTCGTGTCGCCGAGATTGGATGTGTCGCCTTCCGCGATTTTGCGCAGGATGCGGCGCATGATCTTCCCCGAGCGCGTCTTGGGTAGTCCCGGTGCGAACTGAATGACATCGGGTTTGGCGATGGGGCTGATTTCCTTGCTCACCCATTGCTTCAGATCATTGTTCAGCGCTTCGGTCGGGGTGATGCCCGTCTTCAGCGTGACATATGCGTAGATGCCCTGACCCTTGATGTCGTGCGGAAAGCCGACAACAGCGGCTTCGGCGACATCGTGGTTGGCGACCAGCGCGCTTTCGACTTCCGCGGTGCCGAGACGATGGCCGGAGACATTGATCACGTCATCCACGCGGCCGGTGATCCAGTAATAGCCATCTTCATCGCGCCGGCAGCCGTCCCCGGTGAAATACTTCCCGCGATAGGTTTTGAAATAGGTGTCGACGAAGCGCTGATGATCGCCATAAACCGTGCGCATCTGTCCGGGCCAGCTATCCAGCAGCACCAGATTGCCGCTCGCCGCGCCCTCAAGTATGCCGCCTTCGGCATCGACGAGTTGCGGGCGAATACCGAACAGCGGCTTCGTTGCCGAGCCAGGCTTGAGATCGGTTGCGCCGGGTAGGGGAGAGATGAGGACGCCGCCGGTTTCCGTCTGCCACCACGTATCGACAATCGGGCAGCGGCGATCGCCAACCACATTGTAATACCAGAGCCACGCTTCCGGATTGATAGGCTCGCCGACGGAGCCGAGCAATCGCAACGACGAACGTGAGGTGCGCTTCACCGGCGCCTCCCCGTCGCGCATCAGCGCGCGGATCGCGGTGGGCGCGGTATAGAAGATGTTGACCTTGTGCTTGTCGATCACTTCCCAGAAGCGCGAGGTGTTTGGATAATTCGGCACACCTTCGAACATCACGGTCGTCGCGCCGTTCGAGAGCGGGCCATAGACGATGTAAGAATGTCCCGTCACCCAACCGACATCGGCGGTGCACCAATAGATGTCGCCGTCGTGGTAATCGAACACGTATTGATGCGTGAAGCCGGCATACATCAGATAGCCGCCGGATGTGTGCAGTACGCCTTTCGGTTTGCCGGTCGAGCCTGACGTGTAGAGAATGAACAGCGGATCTTCCGCACCCATCGCATCGGCCGGGCAATCGGCGGACTCCTTCGCCGCTGCGTCGTGATACCAGACATCGCGGCCGGATTTCATCGCTATCGACGCGCCAGTGCGCTTCACCACGATGACGTTTTTCACATCCGGGCATTTCTCCAGCGCTTCATCGACATTGTTCTTGAGCGGAATCGGTTTGCCGCCGCGCAAGCCCTCGTCGGATGTGAGAACGATGGTCGAGGCGCAATCCTGAATGCGGCCTGCGATGGAATCCGGTGAGAAGCCCGCGAAGATCACCGAATGCACCGCACCAATCCGTGCGCAGGCGAGCATCGCGTATGCCGCTTCCGGGATCATCGGCAGATAGATGGTGACGCGGTCGCCCTTTTTGACATTGTGCGCCTTCAGCACATTCGCGAATTTGCAGACTTCGCTGTGCAGCTCTTCATAGGTGATGTGTTTGGCTTCGGCCTTCGGATCGTCCGGCTCCCAGATGATCGCGGTTTGCTTGGCGCGATTGGGCAAATGCCGGTCGATGCAATTGGCGCTGACGTTCAGCGCGCCATCCTCGAACCATTTGATCTGCAGGTTCGACGGATCCCACGAAACATCCTTCACCTTGGTGAAGGGTATGATCCAGTCGATGCGCTTTGCCTGTTCCGCCCAGAAACCCTCCGGGTCTTTCACCGACCGTTCGTACATTTCTGCGTATTTCCCGGTATCGATATAAGCGCGTTTTTTCCACGCGCCTGAAACGGGAATGAGCGTGTCAGACATGAGCGTTTTTCCAAGTCTTCTTTTGGATATTGGACGTTGATGTTTGTCGCTTCAAGCGGGTTGGCTCAGTTCGCGAAAAAACGTCTTAAAGCCTCCGTTGGCACTGTGCCAGTCCATCTGGACTTGCACTCCCTTGCGGCAAAGGCGGCGAGAGATTGAACGCGGCCTGCAACGTATTCAAAGCGTTTTTCAGCGGTCAGATTCTTGAAGTCTTTTTCCCACATGAGATTCCAACTCACTGACTCGCAACCTTGAATGCCGGCCACTACATCAATCGAATTGTTTTCAGCTTCGGAGGATCTTTCGAGTTTCACGCTCAGCATCAGCGGGGTGTCATAATAACCCGCCTCACATAAATTGGGTGTACATGGTTCGTGACCCTGCCAAAGCAGCTTGGCGAATGCCCATTGTTTTGCGGGTAATGAAGCGATGTAGTCCGGGCGCGCAGGAGGGGGGGTCCGCAACAGATTGACTAGCAAGAGCTGCAAATACTATTGCGATACCAGTACTGATATAGTTGCGCACTTGGCCTTCTTTCAGCGTTAAAATTCGCCATTATCCTGTCCCGGCCGTGGTGGATCGCGGCGGATGGAGGCGGGGGTTTTGGAGAATTTCACCGGCGGCTTCATCGCGCGCCATGTGCCTTCGGTCGGATGTTCGCGCAGCTCGAAGAAATTCACCGCGTTCAGATGCGGATCGACCATCACTTCTTCCAGCGTGTTGGCGCGCATGATGGGGATGCGGTGCTCGTCGCCCAGCTTCATCCATTCTTCCACCGTATGTGCCATCGCGGCTTCGCGCTGCATCGCGTAGTACACGCCAACGCGGCTACCCTTAGGCGCGGACAGGAAGCGCTCGCTTTCATAGGCATTCGGAATGCCGCCAAGCTCCATGAACTTCGCCGACGCCGCGCGGCTCACCGGCTGAATGCAGATATGGCCGTCCCTGCACTTCAGCGGGCGGCGATCGTTTGCCAGCGCGGGCGTATGACCGAGCTTGCCCACCGGAGGCTCGAAGGTGTGGCCGTAAAGATGTTCGATCATCATGAAGCTGGTGAAGCTTTCGAACATCGGAACCTCGACGAACTGTCCTTCGCCGGTGGCTTTCTGGTGATAGAGGGCGGCCAGTGTCGCCCATAGCGCATGCATGGATGAGACTTTGTCGGCGACGAAGCTCGGCAGCAACCGCATGTCTTCGTTACCATCGACACGCGGCAGAAGATCGGCGGTACCGCTCGCGGCCTGCACCAGATCGTCGAACGCCTGGCGTCCCGCATATGGCCCATCCGAGCCGTAGCCGACACAATGCACATAGACGATATGCGGATTGATCTTAGCCACTTCCTCATAACCGAACCCAAGCCGCGCCATCGCATCCGAGCGGACGTTGTGGATGAACACATTCGCGGTCGGGACGAACGCGCACAGTTTCTCGCGCGCTTCGTCGGTCTTGAGGTCGAGAATGATCGAGCGCTTGTTGCGGTTCATCGTCATGAACGTCGCGCCCATGTCGTCGTTCACGGCATGCTTGGAACCATGTCGTTGGCGATCGCCGCCGGGATTCTCGACCTTGATCACATCCGCGCCGAGATCGCCCAACACTTGCGTTGCGTAGGGGCCGAAGATGAACTCTGTCAGATCGAGAACGCGAACGCCGTGCAGCGGGCCGTTTGGCATGGAGAAACCTTGATGGCTAAGATGTCTTGTCGGCGGGGGAGATTAAGCGATGCCAGCGAAGGCGCAACCGAAAGCGGCGAAGAAGCCGGTCAAGAAGGTCCCGGCAAAATCGCAAGGCGAGTGGCCGCCCAAATCCATCGGCGAGGACAAAGTGAAGGCCGCGACCGGCCGCGGCTGGATGGGCTGGTTCGTCATCCTCAACAACATGAAGGCGACGGAGCTGCCTCATAAGGAAGTCGCCCAGCGCCTGAAGGAAAAGCATGGCGCGCCAAGCTGGTGGTCGCAGATGATCGCCGTGGAATATGAGCGGGCGCGCGGCGGGCGGAAGAAAAACGAGCGTGCGGGCGGCACCTTCGCGGTGAATGTCACAAAAGTTATGCCGGTGAGCTTAGCGAAACTTTTCGCTGCGGCAACTTCCGAAAAGACGCGCAAGAATTGGTTCCCGGCCGGCGCGTTCGAGGAAACGTCGAAGACCGACAACAAATACTGGCGCGGCAAATGGAAGACCGGCCGCAAACTCGAATTCGGATTCTACGCCAAGGGCGAAGGCAAGGCTTCGATCACGCTCGAAATCCGGCAGATACCTTCCGAAGCCGATCTTGAGAAAGAACGCGCCGCCTGGAAGAAGGCGGTGGAGAAGTTGGGAGCCTTGGTCACGTGAAGAAGCTTCTTGTCGCGCTATTGCTTGTAACGTTTGCCGCTCCGGCACTGGCAGATGATCCGCCGCCTCCACAACCACCTTCTGATGTGGCGGGTTTCATGACTTGGTGTAACAAATATACCGACGCGTGTGCGGGCGCGATTAAACAACATCAGGATTTGATGTTGGTCATGAGCACTCTCGGTGAAAGGAGGAAGTTTTGTGTTCCACCTTCTACTGCGCAGGAGGATAGACGCGTAGCGATTGTCACATGGCTTGATCGAAACGTTAGCGACAAGAGCGATCAAGTGGGGAACGATTTGCAGTTGGCCGAGCAATCAATCTGGCCTTGTCCTCATCAGTAGAAATTCTCATCCCTTCTTCGCCATCCAAATGATATGCCTCGGTCCTTTGCCGTTGCTGTTGGCGCGGGTCTTGATTTCTTCGACGGTAAACCCGGCGCTCTGAAGCCGCCGCGTGAATTTCGGACTGGGCGCCGCTGACCACACCGCCAGCACACCGCCGGGACGGAGCGCTCTGCGCGCGGCATGCAAGCCATTCAGATTGTAGAGCCTGTCGTTGGTGGCCTGGGTGAGGCCATCAGGCCCGTTGTCCACGTCGAGCAGGATTGCGTCGAAGCGTGACGAACCCCCTGCGATCGTGTCGCGCACATCTTCCTCGCGGATGCTGACGCGTGGATCGGCGAGGCACGCCGCCGACAGATGCGCCATCGGTCCGCGCGCCCACGCGATAACAGCGGGCACCAACTCGGCAACTGTCACGCGCGCGTCGGCGCGAAAACCGGCGAGGGCGGCGCGCAGCGTAAAGCCCATGCCGTATCCGCCGATCAGGATGTGGCACTTCGCGCGCCCGCCAACACGCGCGCAGGCGAGATCCGCCAGCGCTTTCTCCGATCCGCTCATGCGGCTGTTCATCAACGTGGTCGATCCCGACAGGATCGAAAATTCCTCGCCGCGGCGCATCAGCCGCAAATCTTCGCCGCCATCCAGCGCAACTTTATCGAGAATAACCCACGGGATCATATGAATTACACTAACCGCACTTGTCATCCCCGGCGAGCACGCAGCGCGAGGGAGTTCCTAGCGCCAGCGTTGGAACGACCCAGGTGGTGAAGCGCCGAAGTCATGACGGAATTTGCACAAGCCTAGTTCTGTCTTTTCTGTTACGTCTACCTGGGTCCCCTTCCCCTCACTCCCTTTGGTCGCTCAGCCGGGGATGACAAGTTTTGAAAACGGAAAGTGCCATGCAACTCCATCTCTCCTCCTGGCCGGAAATCGAAAAATATCTCGAGAAGTCGAAGGCCGTTCTCATTCCCATCGGCTCGACGGAGCAGCACGGGCCGAACGGATTGCTCGGCACCGATGCGCTATGTCCGGAGATTATCGCCAAGCGCGCGGGCGATGAGAGCGGCATCCTGGTCGGGCCGACGTTCAATGTTGGGCAGGCGCAACATCATATGGCGTTTTCGGGCACCATCACGCTGCGCCCTTCGACAATGATCGCGGCGATGATGGATTGGGCGCAGTCCCTTGTGCGCCACGGCTTCGAGCGCATCTATTGGCTGAACGGTCACGGCGGCAACATCAACACGATCAACGCCGCGTTCAGCGAGATGTATCACGGCATTTCGTTCGACCGTGTGGGCTCCAATCATCCGCCGATGCGCTGCATGTTGCGCAACTGGTGGGAGCTTTCGGGCGTGAACGATGTGTGCCGCCAGCTTTTCCCGGTGGGCGAGGGCAGCCACGCGACGCCGAGCGAAGTGTCGGTGACGTATTTCGGTTATCCTGACGCCGTGAAGCGCGTGGAGATGACGCCCAAGATCGCGCCCAACGGCCCGATCCTCGATGCCGAAGACTACCGCCGGCGATTCTCCGACGGCCGCATCGGCTCCGATCCGTCACAGGCGAGTGTCGAAGCCGGCGAGAAGATCGTGAACGCGGCGGTTAGAGCGGTGATCAACGAGTTCAACGCCTTCGCGGCGAGCTGAGGCGTCATGATCAATGGTGCGCATGTTATCATCTATACGACAGACGCGGCTGCCGACGCGGCGTTCTTCCGCGACGTGTTGAAGTTTCCGCATGTCGATGTCGGCAATGGGCGGTTGTTCTTCCGGCTGCCGCCGTCCGATCTCGCGCTGCATGAATCCGATGCAAACGACACCCACGAAATCTGGCTGATGACGGATGATGTCGCCGCGGAAGCGAAGCGGCTGACGGCGGCAGGTGTCGCTTGCGATCCTATCGCCTATCAGGGTTGGGGCATCGTCACGCACATCACGCTACCCGGCGGCGGCAAGCTGGGGCTTTATCAGCCGCGTCACGCGAGGCCGGACCAGACGTAGACCACATCCGGCAATCGTTCTTCGTTGCGTAAGCCGTCGCTTAACTCGACGCCAGAAATGGCGTCCGGGATCGCCCACCCGGTTCGCGTTAGGGTACGGCGGCCGGCGTTGCGGTGCCCCCCGCCTTGTAGGTCACACCGCCCTTCATCACGAAGTCCACATGCTCAAGCGCGGTGATGTTCGCCAGCGGATCGTCGGACACCGCGATGATGTCCGCATAACGGCCGGGTTGCACGGAGCCGATATCCTTGCTTCCGATAAGGTCCGCGGCGTTTGACGTGGCGGCGATGATCGCATCCATCGGCGTCATCCCGGCCCGCACCATCAGCGCGAACTCTTTCGCGTTTGTGCCGTGCGGTGCGTATGCCTGGTCCGTGCCGAACGCGATCTTCACGCCGGCCAAATAGGCGTCATGCAGATTGCGGAACATGATCGGCGCGGTCTCCTTCGATTTCTGCGCGGTGGTGGGCGGCAGCATCTCCGGGTGGGTGTTGGCGATGTCGAGAAGCGTCTGTGCGATGAGCAGGGTGGGCACAAGGTAAGTGCCATGCTGGCGGAACAGTCGATAGGATTCCGCATCGCTATAGGTGCCGTGCTCG
>Ga0265338_10011701_pt1 | contig 10100 bp, 10 predicted proteins | sample 42126metaG_FD_193579 | JGI IMG/M metagenome (GOLD analysis project Ga0265338, IMG submission 193579) | Rhizosphere microbial communities from Carex aquatilis grown in University of Washington, Seatle, WA, United States - 4-21-26 metaG | ecosystem: Host-associated > Plants > Roots > Rhizosphere... | reverse complement strand
AAGTTCAGCATCTGGAAGCCCGTCCCGGATTTCGAAATCGAGAGGAAATAGGCCGGCGAATCGGAAGCGTCCGAGAAGCTCAAATCGTAGGCGTTGACGCCCGCCTTGAACACCGCCCGCATTTGCACGGGGGCGCCCTGGGCGGCGAACACGGATGCCCGGAACCTGTCGAACTGGGCGGCCGCCTGGGTCGAAATGATCAGGGGCAGGAGTCCCGCGGCATCGTCGAACTTCATCGCCGAGGCCGCGATCTCCTTCCAGAAGGCGGCGACGGAAAGAAAATCGGCGTCCGCGATGCCGTCGTCGAGCGCGGAATAATCGTTCTCGCTGGGCTTCGGACATGCAGCCGGAGCAACGGCCGCCATCATCGCGGGCGGGTCGGCATGAATGGCGGGATCGGTCGGGATGCTGCTCCACAAGACCGAGCCGTCCTCGGCGCGGACCGGAAAGATTTGCGTCTCCGTGAAGCGGCACACCCCGGCGCGCGAACGGGCGACCGGACCGAAGGCGTAATAGCTCTCCGCGGGCGGCTGGCCGGGGAGTGTGAAGGTGCTGATCTCGAGCGCATTGCCGGGGTGGGCGTTCAGATAATCCTTGGCCAGATCGGGCGTGGATGCATCGGCCGCGAAATAGACCTGCTTCGTGCGCGTGGCATCGGCGGCATCGGCGCGTGCGGGCGCAATGAGGGCGAGCGCCAAGGCGGCGAGGATGCTTGCGACGGGTCGCAGGCGCGCCATTCCTACGCCCCCGGCCCGCAGGCGGACCGGGTCTCTTCTCCCGTGTCGCCCACCCGCTCGACGCTGTAGCCTTGCGCGCAGAGCAGCGACAAGAGGCCCTTGCGGCCGCCGATATGGGCCGCGCCCACGGTGATCATCGCGGTGGTGCCGGGACGGGCGAGGAAGCCGTCGATCTCCGGCATCCAATTCACGTTGCGCCGGTCGATCAGGAAATCCTCCGCTTCCGGGCGGCCGTCGAAATAGCCCGCGAGCAGATCGGTGAACGCCCGAAAATCGCCGCTCGCCCAGGTGTCCCGCAGCGCCACTTCCTGCGCCCGCGAGCGCGGCAGGGCATAGATGAGACTCTTGAGCGCCTTGAGCTGCGAGTTCGCATCGCCGGTATTCAAGAGCTGCATCTGATCGCGCACGCTTTCCAGGTAGAGAAGCTGCCGCCCGTGGGCGCGGGCAAAATCCATCAAATCGTCGTCCGCGCCCCGCAGGCTGTTCAAATCGTCGCCATGCAGATAGGCGAGGCCGAGCACCACCGCGGCGAGCCAGGGGCGGAAAAGCTCGAACTCATTCGGATGCAGACCGGCGCGGCGGAGCACCGCGGAATAGGTCTGGAACTCGGTCGGCGTCAACAGGCCGCGCAGCGTCTGGCGTTTGCTGAGGAGACCGTTCTCGGCGATGAATTGCTTCTCGTCCTTCAGGGCTGCGTCATCCACCGGCACTTCGAAGATGAAGACGTTGGACGCCTGCATGGCGGATTCGATGATTGGCGTGGTCCAGCCATAGCCTTGCGGCAGCACGTGCAGGGACCCGAAGAGATAGACCGTGCTGGTGCCATGCTGCACGCGCCAGAGGGCGGGATGGGCCTTTTGGCCCGCAGCTTCGCCCGCGCCGGCTGCTTGGGGCCCGAGCGCCAGCAGCGAACCCAAGAGAACGCGCGCCAGACGCGCGCCCAAACGGCGCGGACCTCTCATGCTCTCCTCCCATTTCATGGGCCGTCTTATTGGGAGGAATTTAGCACGAAAGCCGCGTCACGCATCCTCGTGGAATTTGGCTGCGACGAGCGCCAAGAGCGCGTTAACCGCGTCCCTCGCGTCCGGGCCCGAAGCCTCGAGCGCGATGGCCGAACCCTTGGACGCGCCCAGCATCATCAGCCCCATGATGGAGCGTCCGGAGACGGAGGTGTCCCCCTTGCTGACGGTGACTTCGGATTGAAAGCGCGCGGCCGTCTCGACGAATTTCGCCGAAGCCCTCGCGTGCAGTCCCTTGTTGTTGACGATGGTGGCGGTCGCGGTAACCGCTTCCGCGCCGTTCATTTTCCGAGCGCGGCTTGGGCGAGTTCTGCGGAACCGGCGCGCATGTATTTGCGGCCCGATTCGATGGCCTCGCACACCGCCTTTTCCAGCGGCAGATTGAGCCGGACGCTGATCAGCTTGATGAGGCTCGGCAGATTGGCGCCCGCGAGCACCTCGACCTTGCCCTTCTTGAGATGCGACAGCGCGAGATTGCAGGGCGTGCCGCCGAACATGTCGGTGACCAGCACGACGCCGCGTCCGAGATCCACCGCCTTGATGGCCGCCGTGATTTCGTCCCGGCGCGAATCGATGTCGTCGTGAGCACCGATGCAGACGGTCTTCACATGCGTCTGCGGCCCGACCACATGTTCGACGGCTGACAGAAACTCGTCTGCGAGCCGGCCATGCGTGACAATGACAATTCCGATCATGTTCCTATGGGTGTGGAAACGGGGCTGGAAGATAGCAGCGTTCCGTTAAGAAAAAACCTTTCATCCTTGCGAATCCAGGCCTGCGACAAAAGTTCTATGGGCGAGGCCCCAGGCGGCTGTTGCAATCTTGGCGGGCGTCGAAGCCTCGAAGGCGCGCAGGATCAGGAAGGCAGGTTCCTTCGCCTTTTCAAGGCCTTGCGGCAGTTTGTGGGTCTGGGGCTCGGGCAGCCGGGGAATTTCGGCCGCTTCGTCCAGCCTTACCGCGAGGATGACCGGAGCGGGCGCTGCCGTCTCCAGCGTCACAATTCCCGCCCCGCGGATTTCGATCCGTCCGTGTAAGGATGGTATGCTTTCGGCGAACAGCCTTCCGCCGGATTCGAACAGCGCCGTCTGATCGTCGGCGAGGAGTCTCGCACCCATCCCGATCAGCCGCAGCGCCACATCGGATTTTCCAGCCCCGCTCGGGCCCACCAGCAGCACCGCTTGATCGAGCGCGCCGCCGAACGGCGCGCAGGCCGCGCCCAGCACCACCGATGTCGCGTGCACGTGAACCCGCGTCATGCGCCGGACCTCAGCAGCGGCAGCTCGACCATGAAACGCGCGCCGATGCGCTTTGCGTCCTTGTCGCATTTGTTCTCCGCCCAGATGCGCCCGCCATGGCTCGCCACGATCTGCCGCGCGATCGCAAGGCCGAGCCCGGAGTTCTTTCCGAAGCCGTGTTCCGCCGGACGCTCGGTGTAGAAGCGGCCGAACACCCGTTCGAGATCGTCTTCCGCGATGCCGGGGCCTTCGTCTTCTACGCTGGCGCGCACATGCCCGTCGGCGAGGTGGGCCGAAACCAGCACCGTGCCGCCGTCCGGGCTGAACGAGATCGCGTTGTCGATAAGATTGCGGAACACCTGACCCAGCCGCTCGCTCATGCCCTGCACCGTGGTGGCCTTGCCGGAGTCCGCCGCAAAGCGGATCTGCACGCCGCGCGGTACGTTCATGCCGCTGTAGATGTCGACGATGGTGTCGAGCAGCTTGGAAAGATCGACCGGCTCCGAATGACCGCGCGACAGTTCGGCATCCAATCGCGAGGCGTCCGAAATGTCGGTGATCAGGCGGTCGATGCGCTTCACGTCGTTGCGGATTACCTGAACCAGACGCTCGCGGTTGTCGGGGTCTTTGGTGCGCTCGAACATTTCGATCGCGCTTTTGAGCGAGGTCAGCGGATTCTTCAGCTCGTGCGCAACGTCGGCGGCAAAGCTTTCGATGGCGTCGATGCGCTCGTACAGCGCGCGCGTCATGGCGGAGAGCGAATCGGCAAGCTCGCCGATCTCGTCGTTGCGGTCGTCGAGGGTCGGGATGGCGTCGCGCCCGGCGCGTCCGCGCCGCACCCGCTCGGCAGCGGCGGCAAGTTTCAGAATGGGCCGCGCAATGAACCCCGCGAGATAGACCGCCGAAAACAGCAACGCCACGAAGGCGACGGCGAACACCTCCACCAGCGCGCGCCGCTCGGCTTTCAGAATGTCGTCGATGTCGCCCGATTCGGTGGTCAGCATCATCACGCCGTAAAGCGTCGCGAAGCGCCGGATCGGAACCGCGACCGACAGCACCAGCTTGTCCTGCTCGTTCACGCGCACGCTGCTGCCGGTCTCGCCCATCAGCGCCTGATTGACCTCGTCGTAGACGCGCCCGTTCTGCCCGGCCTCGAAATAGGGTTCGAGGTCGGCCAGCGGCCGCACGCCCATCAGCCCGTCATAGATGCGCTCGACCCGATCGAGCCCGCGATGGAAATAACCGAGCACGGAATTGCGCGGCTCCGGCGGCGGCAGGGGCTCGGTCGTCACCACATTGCGCGCAAGCAGATTGCGGGTGTCGATCTGGAGGCGCCCGGTGGTGGAATAGACCCGCGCGCGCAAATGCGTCGGCGAGATGAGCTGGCGCAGGAGCGGTTCGGCCTGGCGGGTGTCGATGGAGCGGCGGTCTGGTTCGGCGGCATATTCGGCGAGCGCGCCCGCGACGATGAGGGCCTGGTCGCGAATGCCGGCGATGCGCTCCTCGACGAGGCCGATGCGGTTGGACTGCACCCACAGCACGCCGCAGATCAGGATGAGCAGCGCAACCACATTGAAGAACAGGATGCGCCGCGTCAGCGCCGAGAATCGCCGCCGCGGGCGATAGGGCAAATCCGCGCTCATCGGCCTGGGCGATGGACGCTGAACCTCCGTCTCGAATTGCGGCCTTAAGTTCAGAGTTTGGTCCTCTGTTTCACCTTCTCACCCGTCGACACGTTCAGGGTGAGGAATTTGGATTATCCTCATGCTGAGCTTGTCGAAGCATGAGCTTGTCGAAGCATGAGGACCTGAGCCCGTCGAAGGGTGAGAAGACCCATCAGCTCTCCTTGTAGCGGTAGCCGACGCCATAGAGCGTCTCGATGGAATCGAAGTCCTCCGCGACCGCCTTGAATTTCTTGCGCAGCCGCTTGATGTGCGAATCGATGGTGCGATCGTCGACATAGACCTGGTCGTCATAGGCGGCGTCCATCAGATTGTCGCGGCTCTTCACGAAGCCCGGGCGTTGCGCCAGCGATTGCAGGATCAGGAATTCGGTGACGGTCAGCCGCACCGGCTTGCCGTCCCAGGTGCATTCGTGACGGAGCGGATCGAGCGTGAGCTTTCCCCGCGTCATGGTCTTGTTGGCTTCGCTCGGCTGGGCCTGGGCGCCCGCGCCCTTTCCTTCGGCACGGCGGAGCACCGCCTTGACCCGCTCCAGCAGCAGCCGCTGGGAGAAGGGTTTCCGGATGTAATCGTCGGCGCCGGCGTTCAGGCCCATCAGCTCGTCGATTTCCTCGTCCTTGGAGGTAAGAAAGATCACCGGAACCTCGACGGCCTGCCGGAGACGCCGGAGCAGCTCCATGCCGTCCATCCGCGGCATTTTGATGTCGAGGATGGCCAAATCCGGCGGATTGGCCGTGAGCGCGGTCAAGGCCGAGGCGCCGTCGGTATAGGAGCGGACGTGATAACCCTCCTGTTCCAGGAGCATGGTCACGGAGGCAAGGATGTTCTTGTCGTCGTCGACGAGGGCGATGGTCGCCATGAGGGGGCACCTTGGTTGCTGGTCTAATATAGGGCAGGGAACCGCAAATCCGCAGACCCTACCCGGGGTAAGCTACATTTTGTGCCGGTGTGGCTACGGCGTCCGGCTGCAGCCCCGGCAGGCCATGCTCGACGAGGTAGCCGCCGGTATAGCGCGGATCGCCGGTGACCTCCCGGTGGACGAAATCCGGCGCCGGGAACGCGGCCAGCAGCTCGGGGGTCTCGAACTCGGCTTCGGCCATGACGAGCCCTTCCAATGCGGCCTGAAACTCGTCCACCGCCAAGAGAACGCCCGGAAGAGGCTTAAGCCTGTGCCGGAGTTTCTTTATTCGAGTCCCCGGGAGGGTGGCCGCCAAAACGCGGAACTCCTCTTCCTGATGATAGATCGAAGAGTACAGCCGGGTGTGGGCGTCGAGATCGGCCTTTCGGCTGAGGCGGAGCATTGGCGGCCCGCCATCGGCCGGGCGCGCCTCCCTGAGCCGCAGCCGCGTGCCCGTGACGTATAGATCGGTGATCGCCTCCGTCCTGACGATTCGGTCGCGCGGCACGTTCCGGCACAGCCAGCGGCGCTCCCGCTCGACCGAGATATATTGCCGTTTGGGGAAGCCCAAGGCCGTCGCGATCTGCTGGTCGATGTCCATCGACGGGCATTCATCCCGAAAACGGATTTTTGGGGTCAATGCGCAGGTTCAATGCCGGCTTCCTTCCAGCGGGCAGCCGCCTCGGCGCGCGTCAGGAACCGGATGAAATCGGTCGCCTCCTTGGGCGTCACACTGTTGGTCGCGACGCCCGCCGCATAGGCGGTGTAGACCTGCAGCGGCTCGGGCAGCATGCCCGCGAGCGTCACGCCTTTGACCGGCACGATCTCGCTCACGTTCTGGATCGCGACCTCGATCTCGCCCGAGGCCACGCGGTCGGCCGAATAGCCCGCCTGGGTCAGCTTGGTTTTTTTTGCCACTTCGTCGGCGATGCCCAGATCCTTCATGATCTTGGCCGTGGCGATACCGGAGGAGGCGCCCTGGGCGGGGTCCATATAGGTCACGGACTTGGCCTTCAGCATGGCCTCCTTGAACTTCTCGGGCGTGGAGATGTCGGGAACCGCGGTTCCTTCCTTCACGCCGACGCCGATGCCGATGCGGCCGAGCGCGATCCCGCTATGGCCGCGGACGTCGCCCGCCTTTTCGAGCTGTTCGAGGGCAGGGGCGGAGACCACGATTACGTCGGCCGGCGCGCCCGATTTCAGCTTCTCCTGTATCTGGCCGACCGTGCCGACGGTGAATTTGACCTTGTTGCCGGTCGCGCGCGTGAAATCGGCGGCGATTCCCTTTTCGGCTTCCTGCACCGCGCCCGCCGAATAGACGTTGATTTCCACGGCCGACGCCGCCTCGCACGCGCCGAACAAGACAGCCAACCCCGCGGCACATACCAGCCTCGTGGACATTCCCTTCCCCCTTGCCGCCGTCTTCAGGCGAACTGAACTTTCAGGATCTCGTAGGAGCGGGCGCCGCCGGGTGCGGCCACTTCTACCGTATCGCCCGCGGTCTTGCCGATGAGCGCGCGTGCAATCGGCGAGGAAATGGAAATCCGCCCGCTTTTCGCATCGGCTTCGAGATCGCCGACGATCTGGTATCTCACCTTCTGGTCGGTGTCCTCGTCGGCGAGTGTCACGGTCGCGCCGAACTTCACGGTGGAACCGGAAAGCTTCGAAACGTCGATGATATCGGCGCGGGAGAGCTTGTCCTCCAAATCCATCACCCGGCCTTCGATGAAGGCCTGGCGCTCTTTGGCGGCGTGATATTCGGCATTCTCCGAAAGATCGCCGTGGGCGCGCGCTTCCGTGATCATCCTGATGACGGAAGGCCGCTCGACCCCCTTCAGATGCTGTATCTCGTCTTCCAGGGCCTTAAAGCCCGAGGCTGTCATCGGAATGCGATCCATTCTCTTTCCACCCTGACTCGACAGAACGACTTGGCACCGGCGAGCGTCCCAAAACGCAACCGCCAGAACGCCCCAAACACAACGCTTGAGATTTGGTCACCGTTTCCGGCGGCGCTAAGGCTCAAGACCAGCCCCAAAGCATAGGACTGCAATGGGGCGACTTCAAGTGAGCCCCCTATACCGGGCCCTACAGGGATTGAAGGCCCTGTCCGCCAAGGGGCGCCCTCACCGGGAATTGCGGGCGGTCCGCCCTCGCAAGCCGGATCTTTGCGTTGGCAAAAAAACACAGGTTGCAGACACGCAACGCAATTGTCCGCAGCGCGCGAAGCAATTGGTTCCGTGAATATGAAATTAATACCTTTTCACGGGATTTGCCGCGACCCGTTGGCTATGTCGAATCAAAAACTTTTTCTTTGGAAGAGGTCGGCCTGATGAGAAGTCTTTAGTGTCTGCGTTCACGCGAATCCAGAGCCGGGTCGTAGGCTATTCCGTCGCCGGCGGTTCTACAGCAACAGCTGTCGTCACGTTATGTCTACTATATGCCATCGGGGTTGGTGTCATCCAGTTGGCCGGCGGCGCGCCCTTCGGTTATCCCCTCGACGACACCTATATCCACATGGACATCGGCCGCACGATTGCAACCTCTGGCGTCTGGGGTCTGAACCCAGGCTCGCCGGCTGCAGCCTCTTCGTCGCCTCTCTGGTCGCTTCTTCTGACGGGGATGTATTCGCTCAATTTGGGGGACGCGTTCCTCTATGTGCCGTTGCTGCTCGATATGGCGGCCGGCTGCGCATTGGTTTGGCTGCTTGTCGAGATTTTTGAGACCCAACCGCATTCGATTGCGCTGGTCGCGGCAATTGCTTTCGCCGCCGCATTGCCCAGTCTGAGTGTGCTCGGCATGGAACACGTGCTGCACACATTCCTTGCGGTCGCGCTGTGTCACACAGCGTGCCGGAGATTGGCGTCCGGCGGCGGGAGCGGCACGTTGCGTCAATCGGCGTGGATCGGGATGCTGTCGGCTCTTGCCGTCGCGGTTCGCTATGAAAGCCTGTTCCTCGTTGCGCCTCTTGCGCTTCTCGCGCTTCTGCGGTGGAGGCCGGGTCTGTTTACAGCACTTTTCCTCGGTGCAGCCCTGCCGGTGTTCGGTTTCGGCCTTTACTGGATTTATCATGGCGGCTGGCTGCTGCCCAACACCCTGCTCGTGAAGACCGACATTACAAGCGTAACCGGCGTGATACCGGCGATAGACCTCGCCATATCGCAAACCCTTCGCAATTTCCGCCTTGCCCCGGCGCGCGAGGCGTTCGATGCGATGCTTGCCGCGCTCGTCGGGTTTCTCGTCTGGCGGATGGTTCAGGGCAAGCGCTTGTGGGATTTGCCCGTGCTGTTCGGCCTCTGCGCGCTCGCTGCAACATTGGGCCATTTCGCGTTCGCCTCGGTCGGCTGGCTCTATCGCTACGAGTCCTGGCTGATCGTTCTGGACCTCACGGCAATCGGTCTGCTGAGCGGAGCTGTGCTCAACCGGCGGATGGCTTTGCTTCTCGCGGCGGTGATCGTCGGAGTATTTGCATTCCGCACCATGGCGGCCGGATATAGAACGAGCCAGGCCATCGACGACCGGCGGTTCGAACATCTGACACCCGCCCGCTTCGTCGACTCGTTCTATCCCGGTCAGACCGTCATGGTGAACGATATCGGCGCGGTTACGTGGTATGCGCCGCGGACGCGGCTACTCGACATCTACGGCCTGGGCAACAACGAGCCCGTACGCTTCCGCCTGGCTCCCGGGGGATACGATAAGACCGCGCTGCGCGATTGGGCCAACCAGACCGGGACGAGCATTGCCATCGTGCAGCCCTGCTGGCCGGAAGTATCGGCGCGCATTCCGGACGAATGGTCGCTGGTTGCGACGTGGGAGATTCCCCGCAACGTGGTGTTCGAATACAAATTGATTGCCTTCTACGCCGTTGCACCGGGCGCACGCGAGAGATTGCGCCAGGAGCTCGGCGCATTCCCCATGCCCGCGGGCATGAAATCGACGCTCGATCCGCCCGCGAGCGAAATCGCAAATCTGTGCGAATCGGGTTCGTCTCGCCGGCCGTTCAAAAATAAGATTGCAGCGGATAAACCTCGAACGAGCCTCGCTTCAGCGCCATGATCGCGAGCGTCGTCGCGGCGGCCGCCGACATCGTGGTGCAATAGGGGATCTTCATCTGCAGCGCGGTCTTGCGGATGGAAGCCGAATCCGAGAGCGCCTGGGCCCCGTCGGTGGTGTTGAAGACAAGCGAGATATCGCCGTTCTTCATCTCGTCCACGATGTGGGGCCGTCCCTCCATCACCTTGTTGATGATCCGGACGGGAAGGCCGGAGGCCTGAAGATATTTGGCTGTTCCGCGCGTGGCCACGATGTCGAAACCCATGGAGATGAGCTGGGCGGCGGGACCCGATGCGAGAGACTTGTCGGCGTCCTTGACCGAGATGAACACGGTTCCCGAAAGGGGAAGCCTGGTGCCGCCGCCGATCTGGCTCTTGGCGAAAGCGCGGCCGAAATCGGTGTCGAGCCCCATCACCTCGCCGGTGGATTTCATCTCCGGCCCGAGGATCGTGTCGACGCCTGGGAAGCGGGCAAAC
>Ga0265338_10011700_pt1 | contig 10102 bp, 9 predicted proteins | sample 42126metaG_FD_193579 | JGI IMG/M metagenome (GOLD analysis project Ga0265338, IMG submission 193579) | Rhizosphere microbial communities from Carex aquatilis grown in University of Washington, Seatle, WA, United States - 4-21-26 metaG | ecosystem: Host-associated > Plants > Roots > Rhizosphere >... | reverse complement strand
TTGTTGGATAGCTTCCAGTCACTTTCATACGAGTGCCTATATTATATCTCCGTAATTATCGGGCTATGAAAAAACCTTCAGGCAAACTGACGGGTTCATGGCTCGCAGTAGCGGACACGTTGCGAACTGCTAGTGCCGACTATGATGAGTATAAAGTAAATGCAATAAAGGAACTACTTGCTGTTGCCTGAACATAAAGTCAAAGTTGACCACGCTTATTTTAATACATCAGGCATATTAGCTCTAACATAAGCAACTGGGTCGCTAGACGCTTTATGTATTACTTCAAGCCAATTATCGGGGTATAGATGCTTTTGGATTAAGGTGTCTCGCAATAGCACCTCAATCTTTTCTTCTTCTGTCTTTGCTTTTTTAAGGCTACCTTTAAGATACCATCTGCTGGGGTATTTGTTCCAGTAGTCAATTTCCTCTAAAAAGTTTAGTAGCCTCTTATACATACAGACTTATCCACAATTAGCTTATGCTTTGTTAAAACCTTAACACATCCGAACCATAGCGTATGTTAGTATTTAGGTACAAGACCAAACCACCCCGAAAAGTAAGGAGCTTTCCTTATAAGCGTAAGCTAGGGGTGGTTTTGGCATTTATCTTGGTTTCCAGTTATACAGAACAAAGCTTTGGTCTGTGAATGGTTGATATGCTGTCCAATAAAAATTTCTTTCATCTTTTATTGCTGGCTTTAGACCAGATAAATGGAAGAGTAAGTTTTGGTGCAATGCTCTTTTTACCCAAGATTTATTATTGCCATCATCGTTTACTGCACAAACTAACCCCCTGAATGAGCTGGTTAATAAATCGGTTAATTGTAGCAATTCGGCGTGCAGTGTGTATTCTTCGCTGTGTGGTCTTTTCTTTGTCGTGCTATATGAGTAGCAGTCTTTCTGCTCCAGACCATTTATGTGATTACCTAAATGTTCATCAACTTTCATTTTTTTGAGATCTATTCTATGGTAGACAAAATACTTCTTATCGTCTTTGAAATCGGCAAAATTCTTTAGGACTTCTCGGTAAGTTTGGCAATATGCTAGCTGTGCCGCACCAGTATCATATTTATTGTCCTTGAAATAACTAACATTGAAATTTTTGCTGTCTTTCAAGAGTACTTTGAACTTTATAAGCTTCTGGCCTGAGAAAACCCAATCCATCCATTTAATCGCACATAACGCTCGTCTATCGTCAGAGGACTTATAGGTAACTTCGCCAAAAAAATTAGCATTTTTTCTGAGTTGTTTCAATTGCTCGTCAACTCTTTGGGAGTATCTCGTTCCAACTACACCAATACAAAAGAACCTGTCCTGTCCTATAACGCCCGACTCATCACCATAAATAACGCAATTCATTTTTTACTTTGTGAGCAACTTGTCCTGAAAATCTAAGGCAAAGTCTTCTTGACCACGTGTGTCCGAGTTGTAGAACTTCAAGCCCAAACTTTTTATCTCTTTATAGCCGTGCTTACTGACTTCTTTTAGATATTCTTTGTAATTGCGTGTATCGCCGTCTTCGGTGTCAAATACGACCTTACTATCGTCAGCAAGGCTTATCAGGGCTTCTTCCTTCCAAGCGTCTTGCTCAAGCAAATGACCGCCCTTTGGTTCAATAAGGCACTGGTAATACATCTCGCCATTGGCAACGTCATTCACGATTAGCATATAGTCAGGGCTAAATCTGCGTCCGTCTTGTGGGCTAAATAGCCAGTAGTCTAACTCGTTGCGTATTAGGTAAATCTCAGCCCCTTCATACTTGGCTTTCAAATCATCAATCTGACTTGCCAAGTACTTCACAAAACGCTTTTCCTCGCTTGTGCCGTAGTTTTCATCATAGGCATACCAGTTGGCGGACTGAATATCATATTGCAGTTCAGGGTTGTCGTGGTCAGATTGTGCTTTGGCACGTTCATCGTTGCTCATAAACACTTTCTCGCCAGTAACAGGGTCTTCAACAGGGAACGACATTAGGTAGATGTTCTTTTCTTGACCAAATACCACCGAAAGCGACACTGGTCGGAACTTTTTGCTACCAGTAATACGTGGCATATTTATATCAATCGCTTTGCGTACTTCCGGCAATATCACGCCAACTAGCAACTGTAACTTCTCGGTTGGACTTAGTTGGCTAATGCTTTTGCCTTCTTCGTAAGTGTATTTTATTTCGTATAGCGGTAGGTATTTTTCAATCAGTTCATCAACTGTATTGATACCCTTGATATGCTCACGCAGGTTATTGAAGCGGAAGAAGTTGCCCTCAGCTGACACTAGGGCTTTGCGTATAACAGGCAGGGGGAAGTATTCTTCAGTGATACTTATTTCATCAACTTTATAGCTAGCTGTGATTTGATTTTGTTCAAAGTCAGACAAGCCTCTGGCACGTAGATTGTACAAGCCAGCTTTGATAATTTGGTTGAAGGTTGTATCAACTTCATCATCTGTGGTCTTGATACGCTTGACGGTATGATTTACCAGCACAAAGCCCTTTTTATAGGTTTCGCTATCAAGGAACTTCTGCTTCATCGTGATAGTTTTCTTTTCTACGCCCTCGCTGATGATGCCCTCGCCAAGTAAATCACGCTGAAGGTTTTCTAGGAACGTACCAGTTTTTACAAAGTGATAGACGAATGTTTCTAGCACACGCCCCTTGTCAAATGGGTCATTGTCAAACTTTCGTTTGTACTTATCAAACTCAAGGTTGCGACCAGCAAACAACTTCAACATACTATCGTCTTCATCTCGCTTGTATGTCTTAGGCAGTTCGTATGGGCAATATCTAGCACCACGACCAATCAACTGAATATCTTGTAGTGATACTTTTTTGGCTTCTGAAATATCAAAATGAACGATGTCGTATAGACCTAATACGTCCCAGCCCTCGTTCAACGCATTGACTGAAAAGATGGCACGTATTCTGTTTCGTGGGCTATCAAGCAACGGCAATAACTCTGCCTTTTCCTTTTTCTGACTGTTATAAATCAATGTGTTATCGTGAGCGAAACTCGCACGTATCTCGGCTGTAAATGCCTTCAAACCGCCCCAGTCGCCTTGTGAAACTAGACCGCTATTTTTAGAGCCAAGCCATTTGAACATATCGCTCAAAATCTCGTGTTCACGATTTTTATTCTCACGACCAAGTTCTTTTAGACGGCTCAAGTCATCTGGTCTTAATGAACCAATCACACTATCAAAGAACTTACGGTCTTCTTCGCTTTGAGCAATTCTCACTGACTTGATAAGCACAATCGGACTGATAAACACGCCCATTTCACGCTCTGCTAGCAACCTCCGGTACTCGCTCAAAGCAACAGCGTTTATAATCAACAAACGTTTCTGGTCTTCTGTATGAACCTCTTGGTTATACAGGAACTTCACGTCTTTGCTGTAACCGTCTTTGTTGAACTCAAGGAAGTCGTAGCGGTGTACGATTTTGTTTTCGTATTTGCTGTGAATAGCCTCGTTTGCCAAATCAACCGTAGCAGTAAACTCCAACAATATATTTTCTTCACGAGCCTTGATAGCAGACATCACGGCAGTTTCCCAGTTTAGTAACTCCTCAATGTCTTTTTTGTTCTTGCTACGTGTGTCCACATTGAGCCTGTGGGCTTCATCAGCAATTATGACCATATCGTTGTTGGCAAAGTCTTCAGCCGTTAGTCCGTTTTCACGGTCTTCTTTTAAGCGATTGTAGAGTAGCGATGTGCTAAAGAACATAAAGTTTATTGAGTTGCGTCCAGCGTCAGCCACACTATCAACTTTTTTTATGTCCACGCTATGCCCATTGATTTTGATACCCTTCGGGTTGAACAGGTACTTATCAAACTTGTAGTCGGTCAAGTTCTTTACGGCTTGGTCTTTGATTTGTATTTGGTGTACTAGGAACAGGAAGTTGCGATAGCCCTTCTCGTACAAAAACAGTACCACTGACGCCATCACTAGCGTCTTACCAGTTCCAGTCGCCATATTGAACAGCAGATGCTTGGCTCTGGCTCTGTCGTGGTCATACAGCCATATAAAATGCTTCAACGCCTGCACTTGGTATTCACGTAATGGTTTGGTTGGGTGTAGGTTGTCGGTAATGTAGTCAGGTATGTTGTACGACCTTGACCATTCCTGATAGCTAGGATCGCTTTCTATCTGGTTGAATAGAAACTTGCCAAGCGTTTCATTGACTTTAGTTTTCTGCCGTGCCATAGAACTTGTCCGTTAGTGCTTTTTCGTCAGCAGTTACTTTGTGTCGTGTATCGCTCATATCAGCGTAGTTGAGGTACAGCTGATTTTCGTCCAGCACATCTATTAGTTTTTGTTTTCGTTTTTCAATGTCTAACTTACGGAAGTCCTCGTCCTTTTCAAACTCGTGTCGGTCAAACCAGAACTTTAGAAAAGCATTGTTACGCATCTCTACATATATTTCTTCCAGCACAGACAGGCTGGTGGCTTCCATAATGCGGTCTACGTATTCTTGGTTGTATTTCTTGAGTTCAAGGTACACGAACGAACCGCCACCGTTCCAACCAACGTGTGTACTGATACCGCCTTGCTCGCCAGCAACGACTTTTTTGAGGCGTTCTTTGGCTATGTCTTCAATGTAGTCCATCTGCTCAATACCGACCCAACGGCGGTTCATTTTGTGAGCCACTGCTGAGGTAGTACCAGAGCCTAGACAGAAGTCCAACACAATGTCGCCTTCGCTAGAACCCAAAGAGATTACCGTTTCAAGCAAGCCCTCTGGCTTTGGAAAATCAAACACCTTTTTATTGCTAAACAGTGCTTTTATCTCAAGTGTTCCTCTATCTGACAGGACTTCCTTATTGTTCCAGATACTTGAACGTGAACTTGTGGTTTCACGATACTTTTTGACTATTTGATAGCCATTTTTGGCTTCCTTGCCGAATATAATCGTATTGAGTTTTGAGCCAGCAGTTTCTTTGCTTTGTCTCCAGACTGTCTGTATGTCGCCAGACTTTTGCGGAAGCACCTCAACCCAGCCCTGTTGTGGTTCAAGGCTCAACTCATAAAGACCGTTTTCATCTTTGTTATTTGGGTTCAAGTAGAAGGGGTAAAATAGGTTCGGACGATTATCAACGTTAAAACTGGCGTTCCTATTGCGAAGTTCGTACAGCTCAAAACCGCCTTCACTGTCGCTGTATCTGAATTGCTTATTGTCGTCTACTGCTTGGTGTAGTTCATACTCGGTGGTCTTAGAGTATATCAAGATAAACTCGTGTGTCTTTGATAAGGCTTCATAACTTCTGGTACGAGCGTCAGTGGCAACAGTTACAGTAGAAACGAAGTTGGAAGGCTGAAAAACCTCGTCCATCAGTACCTTGAGGTATGCCTGTTCATTATCATCGCAACTAACAAAAATAACTCCATCATCAGTTAGCAACTCACGAGCAACTTCCAGGCGGTTCTTCATAAATGCCAACCACGCTGAGTGATTGAAGCTGTCGTTATAGCGGAAGCCGTCATTGCCAGTGTTATAAGGCGGGTCAATGTATATGAGTTTTACCTGACCAGCCAGACGCTCACGCAGGGTATAGAGTGCCAGCAGGTTGTTGCCTTTGATGAGTAGGTTTTGCTTTAGGTTGCCATCGGCATCAAAGAACTCAATATCACTACCAGCAGTTAGTGGCTTTTCGCCATTTTTATCAACGTAGCGGAAGTCGGTCAGTACTTTTGGTTCTTCCAGTGTGTCAATGTCTTTACTGTCAATTTCCAGGTGCAAGAAGCGTTCCTCTCGCCCAACGTCTTCCTTGCTCATACCTGCTTCAAGCACGGCGTCTTTGAACGGAAAGTTTAGAACCACACCAGTATCGTTTTTTATAAAGCTACCCTCGTCAGTGCTATACAGCCCTATTTTGTTGCTGTATTTGGTGTATCTACCTTTTTCTGCCATTTGTCATTACTTCCTTCCTGATCGTTTTGGTATTTACTGACTGTCTTCCAAAAACTTGATTACGTCTTCCTTCTTGTAACGCCGTATTTTGCGTTCACCGATACGTATAGGCTTGAGAGTATCGTTTTTGTCCCAGTTGCGTAGCGTGTTGGGGTGTACTTTCAGCAGTTCGCTGACTTGCTTGAGCGTTAGGTACTCCGAGAGTTCATTTTTTGAGTTCATATAACAATATCATATAATACTTCACAAGAACGTGGAAGTTTTAAGGATGTAATGAAAGACAATACAAAACCAGAATTGATGAAGTTGCTAGGTATAACCGATGGTACGGTCATTGAAAGTGTTATTCAATATGCTCAGTCGCTCAATATGGCTGGTCGTAAAGCCAATGACTACGCACTGGCTAAGGCACTAAACGAACGTGCTACCGATATTATTGAAATGGTCGCAGACGCCTACCAACACAACTCGCAGTTCTCACGTACCCTAGACGTAACGGCTATCAACAAAAGCTACATACTGCTCGTAAACGAACTAAAAACACTTTATACACGCAATAAAGAGCTTACGGACATATCCAACACCCCCGCTTGGAAGTACAATGACGTTATTGAAGGGTCTGAGTGGAATATAAACGAGTACATTTACCAGAACCAAAATGACGCAGGTCAAACCCATAACGCACAAGTAAACAAGCTGTGTATTATTGCTGGCAAAGAAACGCCAGAATACAGTCCAGCCATTAAAAAAATCGTTGATGAAGCCGATAAGGCTATTGCCATCTATGGCAAGCAACTCAACGACCAGAGGGTTAAAACAGCCAGCAATGACAGGAACTGGTTTATTGCAGAGTATCGGTTCACGCACAACGATGACGGCACACTGCTTGTAAACGGCGTATCAGGGGTACTGAAAGTCAAAAAGGTACAGGCAGGACAAGCCTCAGAAAAGTTACTAGAACAGGCTAAAAATAAGCCGAGCGAACTGTTCAAGCCAGACTTAGGTAACTATTCTCGTAACATCAGCACTGCACTTAGTAGCTTAGGCTTTTCAGGTACGTTAAAAGAGCTGTTCTTTCCAATCGTAAGCAACAGCAAGGGCATAAAGTTTCGTCCTCTAGTAACACGTGCAGAAGCGGACGAAGCTGGCATTGACACGGCTGATTTGGACACTAGGCTACAAGCACTTGGAGTAAGAGTTGAAGAAAAGCCACTCAGCCTAGACGACATACCATTTTGAACAGAAACGAACAGATTTGAACTGAATAATAATGTAACTGAACAGAAAAGTTATACACTCAAACAGAAAATGTAACAGAGTAAACCACTTCACTACAACATAAAACTGAAACGGCGACAAACCGTTTTTTGATAGGCACAATAGGGCGTATGAAAACTACGCAAGAGCCTGTCTCAACCAGCCCAGCCGTCAATGACGAGCCTGTGCTAGACGTTGACGAGTTGAAAACACTCGCCAAGTTGTTGGACGCCCTTATGGAAGTTGATTTTGAGCTGAACCGTAATGAAAGGCTTGTAGCAAATGCGTGTTAGCGAAGTAAATATAACGCCAGTTAAGCCCAATAACGGCTTGGTCGGTATCGCAAGCATTGTTATAGATGGAAACCTCTATCTCAATTCAATCGCTGTATACACAAAACTAGACGGCTCATACCGTCTGCTGTACCCCACGAAAATCATAGGCAACAAGTCATTGGGCTTGTTCTACCCAATTAACCGTCAGGCAAGCAAAGCAATTGAAGACGCCGTGTTCAAAAAATGTAGTGAAGTGTTTGAAAGATGTAATGGAAATGATAGACACGATAAAGATAATTGTGCCGTATAGCCAACGACCAGACTGGTTTGATAAGGCACGTCTTCAACGCCAGTTTGACGTTACTAATGGATACTTCAAGGCAACTGCCAATCCTAGTAATGCCAACAAGGCACTGGGCATATATCAGCCACGTCTGGCATACACCGAAAAACCACTTGGGGGATACACGAAGTCATACGAACTAGCCATTGAACTGTCACTACCAAAACTGGTGTTTAGTAATAACTTCAGCGAACTGTCGGACGCTGACTTCCCAGAAGTAATCAAAAAACTGTCCGAAACACTTCATACCACCTACAACGTCTGGCTCTTATGGCATCAACTAGAGCAAGCCAGAGTTAGTAAAATAGATTACTCAAAAAACATAGTCTTTAACGACCACACGCCAGTATCAACCATCGTAAGCAAAATGCGTACGGCAAACATTTATAAGGTCTACGATGTCCAAAAGACCGACTTTAAAAACGGCGGACACGTCTATCACATACACACCAACAGTCTTGACGTTGCAATGTACGACAAGGTAGCTGAGTTGAGGCAGTCAAAGGTTTCCGAAAAGCGTAGTTATGAAAAAGACGGTTATATACAACTGAGCCTACTTGATGAACTAGACAAGCACCGTTCAACGACAGTTGCTCGCTTTGAGATACGCCTCAACAGTATGAAGAAAATACGTAATGAACTCAAAGCTATCGGTAGCAACAGCGACATAACATTTAGAGAATTGTTCAGTACAGATATATCACGAAAGATACTGTTACGGCACTGGAGCAATATCTTTGACCTTATACCAAAGGCACTCCTAGACACCGACACGCCAGAACAATTACTACTCAATATCGCAAAGGCAGATCCTGCTATGAAGGCTCGTGAAGCCCTAGCGATAATGGGTTTGAGGTTGTTGGCAAATAACCAAGAGGAACGCTATGTTCGCAACCTGATGGAAGGCTTGTTTACACCATCACAATACCGCCGATTGCGACAGAAAAGCCGTGAACCGCTAAATGCAACCCAACTCAAAACCCTCATACAGGTTACTAATACACTTACGGCAATGACGCCAGTAAGCATAGACGACTATGTTCTGTAATTTAGTAGGTATTGTTATATAATGGTAGCAAATGGTATATAATCTTAACTTAGAAAAGGACAACCCCTATGAAAGCAAACAGTGAAGAAAAGAATTACGAAGGCGTAAAAGCCTTCCTCATCGCAAGGGTATCAGACCCCAGCCAACGTGAAGCGTTACCAGCACAAGAACTACGCCTGAACGAGTACGCCGAACGACTAAAACTGAACGGCGAATTACATAGTTTTGACGAAACAGCGTACAAAGAAGACCGAGTAAAGTTCCTCGTAATCGTTGAAAAAGCCAGCCAGTACCCTCAGCAGTTCATTATGGTTTTTGACAAGATAGACCGCCTGACACGTGATGTTTCGTCAGACGTTGTGCGTACCCTAAAGAACTTAGTAAAAGAAGGTCGTGCCGAACTACACTTTCCGTCAGACGGTCTAGTTTTCCACCAGAACTCGCCAGCACACGACAAAACTCGCCTAGATATGGGTATGGTCTTCGGCGGTTACTATTCGGCGGCGATTAGCGACAACGTAAAACGCAAGATTGAACAGAAACTTCACGATAGAGAGTATCCTGGCAAAGCTCGTGTTGGCTACACCAACGTCAAGTCCCTAGTTGATGGCAAGGAAGTTAAAGACATCGTGCCAGACCCTGACCGTAAAGACTACATCATCAAGGCGTTTGAACTGCGACTTGAATGCAAATCATTCCGAACCATCGCCAAGATACTGAGGGACGAAGGCTTGCGTAGTAATACTAAACAGCAGAAACCTGTCGGACAAAGTCAAATTGAAGCAATGCTCAAGAACCCCTTTTACTACGGCGTAATGAAGTATGACGGCGGTCTGTACCCTCATAAGTACGAGCCTATCATCAGCAAGCACACGTTTGATATGGTACAGCAGGTAAACGACCACCGAACAAACGACAGAGGCAAAACCGAAACCAAAAAGGTGTTCACATTCAACGGCATACTCAAGTGTGCCACCTGTGGTTGTAGTATTTCGTCATACGAGCAAAAGGGACACGTCTATATGCGTTGCACCAAAGCAAAGGACATACCTTGCGACCAACCGCACGTATCTGAGGCAGAACTACTGCCTCAAGTTACAGAGCTACTAGATAAACTCAAGATCAGTGAAAGTATAGTGAACCAGGTATTAGACATACTAAAGTCGGAACACGATAACGTACAGACGTTCTACAAAAACGCCATCACGCAAACACGTGCCGAATACAACAAACTTCAGAAAAAACTAGACACGCTATATGAAGACCGACTTGATG
>Ga0265338_10011698_pt1 | contig 10103 bp, 9 predicted proteins | sample 42126metaG_FD_193579 | JGI IMG/M metagenome (GOLD analysis project Ga0265338, IMG submission 193579) | Rhizosphere microbial communities from Carex aquatilis grown in University of Washington, Seatle, WA, United States - 4-21-26 metaG | ecosystem: Host-associated > Plants > Roots > Rhizosphere >... | reverse complement strand
GGTTTCAGTGTCATCGGGCAATTGGGTGTCATCGTAAAAACTTTTCCATTTGCCGTTGGCGTTGCGAACGGCCAGGCATTTGTAATCGGCGCATTTGACCAGAAAGACACCGTCGTCGGGCGATGATGGAACGCCATGGTTCATGGCCATACGATGAAGCAGGCGGGGAAATTGGTCTAGCCGGATTTTGGCAAACCCTTACCAAATATTAACCACCGTGTTCCCGCCGCTCCCGGTGCGGCGGCTGGAGTTTGTGCAGGGCGCGGCGCAGCGATTCGAGTTCGCGTTCGTCGGCGAACTTCTGGTGCTCGGCCAGTTCCACCAGCCGCAACACTTCCCCCATCTGTTCCAGCGCCTGTTCCAGTGAATCGACGATTTGCCTGACTTCTTCAACGGTCTGGTGGATGGCTGAACCGTCCGGCTTTGCAGCGCGCGCAGCGGGAGCCGCAGCGGGAACTGCAGCAGGAACAGGAGACTGAACCTTTTGCTTCGACAGCACGGGGCGCACCGGCATGTCTTCACGCAGGCGGATTGGCGGTTCGATTTGTTTCGCTGGTGATTCCGCCTGCGCGGATTGCCCGGAAGCTGGAGTGGCTGGCGCGGGCCGCCGGCGTCCGCGCCCGCCGCGGCGGCCCCGGCGTCGTCCGCCCGGGCTTTTCGCCTGTGGGGGACGGTTCGATTCCGGCTGTTGTTCCTCTGGCATTCTGCGGACGAGCATGGCGCGCCGCCGGCCAAAAGCAATGGCGAATTGCGACTACTTTTTCACAAACAGCGCAAGCGAGGCCGTGAAACCGTGCAGGTAATTTTTCCCCCCGACGGGGCCGATCTCGCCGTTGCAGAAAAATCCGGCGAGGCCAAGCGGGCCGAGTTGTTGCTGCACCAATTCGGCATCGTGGTTCGGCGTGCCGAAAAGTTTCTGTCCGCGGCCGTTGCAGCAGCAGAGGCAGCCGCCGTAAATCGTCGCGCCGTCGAGATGCTTTTTGGCGCGGACGAGCAGTTCGTTCATGTCCTCGGTCGCCGCCGCCGCGTCGCGCCGCTGGAATTGCATCATCTGCCCCGCGCGCGGCAGCGCTCCGACGGCCAGAACCCCGGAATTCGGGTCGCCGCCGATCAGGTTGCGCACGAGAAAGTCGCCGCGATGAAAATCCTCGAGGTATTTGTTGACGACCAGGCCGATGAGGAGGTTGCCCTGCGCCTTGCGCTGTTCGTCGGGCGGAAGTTTTTGAAAAGTCTCGGCGAGCACTGCGTAAGCCGGACGGTTTCCGATGTGATGGATTAAATTTTTTTCCACGCGTGTGAGCGTCCACGTCTCGCCGATGGGCGTGCAGCCCTGCGAAATGACACCCTCCAGTTTCACGCCGCCGCCGACGGAAATCGCCACGCCGCCGTCCTCGAACACATCGCCGTTCAGATAAATCTGCGTGGTCTGGTCCGAAAACCCCCCGCTGGCCAGCCCGCCAAATGTCGGCACCGGCGCGTAGGCTTCATTCCAGCCGCGAATCCAGCTTTCCGAGTCGAGGTGGAACGGGTCAATGAACACCAGCCAGCCGTTGGTGTGTTTCGGTTCGACGCCGGTTTCGAGATGCCAATATGCGCCGTTCGCCTCCTCGACCTGCGTCTGCGTGAACCGGACGCCCTTCAATTCCGCGCCGGGCAGCGAATAAAGCGCGAGGGCCAGCCCGCCCGCGTTTTCAAATTCGCGCGCACCGGCAATCAGCCCGGCGCTCGAACAGCCCGCCAGCAGCGGGATGCGGGCGTGAACGCGCAGGATTTCCAGCGCCGCCTTCGCATGCGGAAAAAATTTCGGCGACATGAACACGAGGCCGAGCGAAACCGGCGCGGGCAGTTGCCGCCGCAGGTTTTCAGCCCAGTCACGCAGGCCGGTTTCGTCAAAATCGCCGGGCCACTGCGCCGCGATGGAAAATTCGTTGTTCACCATTCTACCTCAACCATGCCACAACTTTCTCGCCCGACCAAATTTCTTTCATCGGCTGGCGTTCGCGCGCGACGGCGGCGCGACGGCCATTCACCAGAATTTCGGTCGCCAGCGGACGGGTATTGTAATTCGATGCCTGCACAAAGCCGTAGGCGCCCGCGCTCATCAGCGCGAGAAAATCACCTTCGCCGACTTTCGCCAGCGGGCGGTCCTTGCAAAAATAATCGCCCGACTCGCAAATGCCGCCGACGACATCCGATGAAATCGCAGCACCGGTTTTTTTCGTCAGCGGCACGATTTCGTGGTAGGCGTCATAAAACGCCGGACGAATCAAATCGTTCATCGCCGCATCCACGATGACAAAGTTCTTCCGGCCCGTGCGTTTCACATATTCGACGCGCGTGACCAGAATGCCCGCGTTGCCGGAAATGAACCGCCCCGGCTCCATGAGGATTTTCAGGCCGGTCGGTTTCAACAGCGGCAAGAGACGCGCGGCGTATTTTTCAGGCGTCAAAATGTCTTTGGCCGCGGAAGTTTTCCACCACGCCGCCGCGCCGCTGGACAGCGCGGGTTGATAGACGATGCCCAGCCCGCCGCCGATGCTGAAGAATTCCAGCGCGTATTTTTTCTGCAAACGCCGCACGAGCGGCAGGACCTTCCGCACCGCTTTTTCAAACGGCATTGCTTCGGTGATTTGCGAGCCGATGTGCATTTGCAGGCCGCGCAGCCGCAGATTTTTCAGTTTGCTTGCGCGGGCATAAACGCCTTCGACCTGCTCGAATTGAATGCCGAATTTGTTTTCATAGGTGCCGGTGGTGATTTTCGCGTGCGTGTGCGCGTCCACGCCCGGGTTCACGCGCACGGCGACAGGCGCGATTTTTTTCAACCGTGCGGCGACCTTGTTGATGCGCTGCAATTCCGGCTCGCTCTCGGCGTTGAAGGAATAAACATTCCGCCGCAGCGCGAATTCAATTTCCACTTCCGTTTTTCCGACGCCCGCGAAGACGCACCGGCGCGGGTCGCCGCCCGCCGCGATGACGCGCTGCAATTCGCCACCGCTGACGATGTCGAAGCCGGCGCCGAGGTCCGCCAGCGTTCGCAGCACGGAAAGATTCGAGTTCGATTTGGCGGCGAAACAAACCATGTGCTCCACCGGCGACATCGCGGCGTCGAGCCTCTGGAAATGCCCCGCCAGCGTGCGCTGCGAATAAACGTAAAGCGGCGTGCCGTGTTTTCTGGCTAGCGACTCGACGGCGACGCCCTCGCAGAACAATTTATTTCCGATATAACGAAAATCGTGCATATCGGCTTCAGTTTAAGGTTCGGCGTCCGGAGTTCAAGGTTGCTAAACAAAAAACCCGCCGGAAAAAATCCGGCGGGCGCGGTCAAAAAAACATTTCAAGGCTCGGCCAGGATGGCCGCGCGCGCTTTTTGGTATTCGTCCGGCGTGACCTGGTTGGCCATGTATTTCGCAAGCAGGGCCTGCAACTCCGCCACCTTCTGCGCCGAAACGGGCGGCTGCGGCGCTTCAACTGGCTTGAAGCCCAGCGACTTTCCGGCATAGCTCGTATTGGCCGGCGGCGGGTTGACAGCGGGCGCGGCTACAGGCGCGACAACTGGAGGAGGCGTTGGCGTCGCAATCGTTGGCTGGGCTGCCTTTTCCTGCTCGGCGCCGGAAGCCGTCACGACAATGACCGGCGGCGCAATCGCGACCGGTTGCGGATTCGACGGCGGCGGCACAGGCGTGAAACCGTCCCGGGACGGTGCGGCGGCCTGCGAGGCGGCTTGCGCTTTTGCGGCGGCTTCGGCTTCCTTCTTCGCCTTCAATTCGGCGGCAGCCTGCTGTGCATCCGCCTGGGCTTTGGCTTTGGCCTGTGCCTTGGCGGCGGCTTCATCGGCGGCCTTTTGCTTCGCGGCTATTCTGTCCGCTTCCTTTTTGGCTTTCAAATCAGCGGCGGCCTGATCGGCATCCTGTTTGGCTTTGGCATCGGCGGCAGCCTTGGCTTTCGCCTTTTCCGCCTTGGAAACCGGTGTGCTGACCGGTGTCATCACCACGTTATCATCAGTCGTTTTGGGTGTTGGCGCCGCTTTCGCTGGCTGGCTGGACTGTTCGACTGCGGCGCTGGGCGGAACCGCCACAACTGCTGGCGCGGGAGCCGGGGTGGCGGAAGTTGTTGGCGGCAGTGGCATTTGGTCCGGCGGAATTTTCGTCGGATCCGGCAGCGGCGCCGGTGTCCAAGTTAGCGGTTGTGATTGGGGCGTGGCGGCATCTGGCTTGGCCGGAACTGTTGGGGCCGGTGTTGCGACTGGACTTTCCACTGGCGTCGGCGGAGGGGTGGGCGCGGCGACCGGTTCGGGCGCCTGAACTGGCGCAACGGCGGCGGCCGGCGGCGGGGTTGTTTCGGGAACCGCTGTTACAGCCGGCGCGGGTTGAGTTTCGGCGGGCGTCGGGGCGGGGCGCGGAAGCGGAGCCGTCGCCGCATTCGTCGGCTGGTTTTGCTGCGTGTCCAGCTCGTTCATCTTGTCCATCAACGCCGCGCGTGCCGCGGCCTGTGCCGGGGTGTCCTGCGCGCGGACGGAGAGGGAACCCGCAAAAAGCGCCGCCGCGCAAACTGCTGACAACAACTTGGAAGTTCGCATATCGTTTTCTTACGCCAATTCATCGCCGGACGCAACTGCTTTTCCACCGGACGGAAAGAGCCGCCTCCAGACGAACGGCAGCGGACACGCCAGCAGCGAACGCAGCATGATGCCGCGCACCTCGCCTCGCGAAATTTTCACGCGCTGCTGCAATTCAATCACGCTGGCCGCGCGCAGCTTCCCAATCGTCCGCATCCCGATCAAAATCGGCAGGGCGCAGCCAAGGCGGACGCGAAATTGTCCGAACGGCAGGGTGTTCGTGTAAGTCCAGCCCGCGCGCAGGTGCGACTCCGCCTCGTCGAGATAACGATGGAACAACGGGAGGAACTTCGCCTCGTTCGCCGGTGACAGCAAAATTTCAGGAAACAATTTCGCCGGTTCCAGTCTTTCCATCGGCAGGTAGCAGCGGCCCTTCTTCAAATCCGCCGGCAGGTCGCGCAGGATGTTCACCAGTTGCAGTCCTTTGCCAAACCGGATGCCGTCCATGATGAATTGCTTCTCGTCCAGCCGCGCCTGCGGGAACAGATGCGCGCGGCACATCTTTGTCCAAAACTCACCCACGCAGCCGGCCACGCGGAAGGTGTAGTCGTCCAGCTCCGCCGCCGTCTCCAGCGCGACGACTTTTTCGGTGGATGCCTTTTCAAACCGGATTAAATCCAATTCCTGCCCGCTCGTGATGGTCGTCAGGACATCGCGAATCAACTTTTGATCCGCTGCGGAAAAATTTTGCAGCAATGCCAGACTATCCTCGATTCTTTCCAGTAACAATTTTTCGGAGGACAGGTTTTGCTGTTGCGCCAGTTCGCCAAAATTCAAAGACACGGAATTCTGGCCGAGAATCCGTTCGCGAAGTCTCTGCAACGCGTCGAGCCGTTGCGCCAGCGGGACGAGCTCGGTGTCGGCGATGGTGTCGGTCGTGCGCGCGAGCAGGTAGGCGAGGCCGATTTGCGGGCGCACGGCGGCGGGTAGCACGCGCAACGTCAGATAGAACGAGCGCGATGTCGCCTTGAGTAGATCATTTAACGCCGTTGGCATTTTTAGACAGACCAATTTTCAGTATTCAATTTGCGCCGCCAGTTCACGTTTTAAATTTTGGCAATTCTGCAAATTCTGTCAGTAATTCAATTGTTGGTTTTTGATCCGGATTGTTCGGAAAGTGATTTTTGTTCCCTTTCAATTGAATAACCAAATCGCTCGGCTTTTTCCAGAAACCAAGGTTCGGTTGGGTCGTTTCGGAACTGCACTTTCTCGACTCGGTAAGTGAATTGACGTTTGTAATCTTGGTCTTGGAAAACAATTTTCCGAGGAATTAAATATGACCCGAATTTTTCCAGCTCTGAAAATTCCTCGGTTCTTGGAGAACTATTTGGGCCATTTACAAATTTGAGTGCATCATTTGATGCGCCCACAAAATTTGTTCCTTTCCAGAGGTCGCGGCCTATGAGTAGTTCATTGTTAGTGATGCCATAACCACCCTGCCCAGTTCCGCCAGAACCCATGCCACGCCAACCAATCCTCATGTTAATGTAATAATGCGACATCGCCATTTCTACATTCCAGTGCCATCCGCCAAAAAAAGTTTTCCACTGACGTTTGAGATACAAATCGTGTCCGCATGTGACAACTTCAAATTTGCCGGAATCGCCATCGGCTGTTTCATATGTGCCACTTAAAACCACCGTCGAAAAAATTCCGTTCGTTGAATCAACTGTGTTCGCATCCAAAAGGCTTGGTCGCAAAAATTGTTCTCGCTTTGCGGCAGACGACGCGGCAAACGGGTCTAACAATCTAGGGAAAAGAGCGACAAGTAAAAAAATGGCGAGAATGACACCGCCAACTTTCAGCAACAAGCGGCTGGCTTTGAAAGAATCAATTTCTTTGTCATTCATTTCACGAAAGCTGTTCCCGCCAGCGCGCGAGTTGCTTCGCGACTTCCTTTGTTCCCGGTGCGCCGGTCAGATTACGTTTCGCCATCGCCGTTTTCAGATTAAACACGCCCAGCGCGTCGCGCCCGAATGTCGGGTTCACATCTTGCAATTCGGCGAGCGTCAATTGGTTCAGCCGTTTGCCATTTTTCTCCGCCAGCGCCACGACTGCGCCGACGACGTGATGCGCCTGTCGGAATGGCATTCCTTTTTTGACGAGATAATCCGCGAGGTCGGTCGCCAGCAACGCCGGGTCGGCGGCGGCACAGGCGCACACCGGTTTATTCACCTTGGTGTTCTTCAACATCGCGGCCATGAGTCGCGTCGTGGCGCGCACGGTGTCGGCGGTGTCGAAGAGCCGTTCCTTGTCCTCCTGCAAATCACGGTTGTAGGTCATCGGCAATCCTTTCAGCAGCGTGAGCAGCGACATCAGGTTGCCGAAGACGCGGCCAGTCTTGCCGCGCGCGAGTTCGGCGATGTCGGGATTTTTTTTCTGCGGCATGAGCGACGAGCCGGTGGTGTAGGCGTCGGCGATCTTGACGAAATTAAATTCCGCGCTTGCCCAGAGAATCAGATCCTCCGCGAGCCGTGAAAGATGCACTGCGAGCAACGCGCCTGCGGCGCAAAATTCGACTGCGAAATCGCGGTCGCTCACGGCGTCCATGGAATTTTGCGTGAGCTGGACTTTGCCATTCACATCCACAAAGCCGAGCAATTTGGCGACGAGCGCGCGGTCGAGCGGCAAGGTCGAGCCAGCAATCGCGCCGCTGCCGAGCGGGCAAACGTTCACGCGCGAGTGGCAGTCCCAAAGGCGTTCGCAATCGCGTTCGAGCATCTCGACGTAGGCGAGCAGATGGTGCGCGAGATAAACCGGCTGCGCGCGTTGCAGATGCGTGTAACCGGGAATGAGCACGTCGGAATTTTTTTCGCCGAGCGAGACGAGGGTGCGCTGAAGGTCGGCGATGTCGCCGAGCAGCGCGGTGATTTCGTCGCGCAGCCAGAGGCGAATGTCGAGGGCGACCTGGTCGTTGCGCGAGCGGGCGGTGTGCAGTTTCGCGCCGACGGGAACGCGTTTGGTCAGTTCGGCCTCGATGTTCATGTGGACGTCTTCGAGTTCGGGCTTCCACTTGAATTTGCCGGCCCGGATTTCGAGACCGATTTTGTTCAATCCACGGATGATGGCGTGCAGTTCATTTTTCTTCAGCACGCCGATTTTCTGGAGCATTTCGGCGTGGGCCATCGAGCCGAGGATGTCGTGCCGCCAGAGCCGCCAGTCGAAGGAGACGGATTCGGTGAATTGGGCGACATCGGCGGCGGGACCGCCTGCGAAACGTCCGCTGCGGGAGATGGGAGATTTTTTCTTCATACGCTGGCCTGTTTTTAACGCAAAGGCGCAATGACGCCAAGCCGCAAAGAGATTTTTTGTTTTGCGCTTTTGCGCCTTCGCGGCCTTGCGTTGAAATGTTCCGAAAATCGGCATTGCCGTCCGTCCCCGAATGTGAAATGTTTTCGAAACAGCCATGAGCGAGTTCAAATACGCCTGTCCGGTGTGCGGCCAGCACATGAAGTGCGATTCGTCGCAGGCCGGCTCGGTGACGGAATGCCCGACGTGCTTCCAGAAAATCACCGTGCCGCAGGCGCCGGAGGGCGAGAGCCAGAAATTCATCATCACCGGCACCAAGGTCGGCGAGCGGCCCATGCCGACCATTCCCGAGGACCGGGCGGTGATGGCGCCGGAAAAAACTTGGCCAATGGCCGTGGTGGTGGCCCTGCTTGTTCTGGCTTGCGCCGCCGGCGCGGCGGTTTTTGTGTTTCGCGGAAAAATTTTCAAATCCAGCGTTCCTGTCGCGCCCGCCAACCAGGTCTCGCCGGGGTCGGAGGAGGCATACACTCAGCCCCAGACTCAAGTCCGCACCAAACCCGCACCCCCCGCGCCGCTTGTCGCGCCGCCCGCCAACGACGCGAACTGGATGCTGGATCTCGGCACGGCGGCAATCCCCGATTCAACGGCGGCAGGCCGGATTCACGGACAGGATTTCATCGCCGAGCGGGCGATTTTGCAAAGCGGCACGCTGACGCTGCGCGCCGGCCGCAGCGGGACGGTGGAGCTTGGCGTCATAATTAATTTCGGCGGCGCGCAGCCGGAATCCCTTGCCGGCCAGTCCATCAACGTCACCACCGACGCGGACAAGGCGGCGGGCGTCATGTTGCGCTGGAAGGACGGAGATCAGCAATCGAAGGTCACCATTACAAACGGCTACGCGCTGCGTCTCAACTTCGGCCGGCTTTCCGGCAACCATCTTCCGGGGAAGATTTATTTGTGCACGCCGGACGAAACAAAAAGCTACATCGCCGGAACTTTCAATGCCGACATCCGCAGGCCCAAACCGAAACAATAAAATGGAGGCCGTCGTGGTCGGGCTTCTGGCGCGGCGTGGGAAAACCCTGGCGCTGGCCGAATCCTGCACGGGCGGCCTCATCGCGAACCGGATCACGAATGTGCCGGGCGCATCCAAAATTTTCCCCGGCGGAATTGTCGCCTACAGCAACGGGGCAAAAAGAAAATTTCTCGGCGTCCACGCCAGAACATTGTCGCAACAAGGAGCGGTGAGCGAAGCCGTCGCGCGCGAAATGGCCGGGGGCGCGCGGAAAAAGTTCGGCGCGGATTTTGCGATTGCCGTCACAGGCATCGCCGGGCCGGGCGGCGGGACGAAGAGCAAGCCGGTGGGGACGGTGTTCATCGCGCTGGCGGGCGGAGGGGAAACGGTGGTCGAGCGGAAGTGGAATCATTTCGGCCGCGAAAAATTCAAGCGGATCACGTCGAATCAGGCCCTGAAAATGCTGCATTTACGTCTGATACAGACGTAACGCATGTGGAACGCGCTTTGTTCTTGAGAGAGAGAGCGGTCATGATAACATCGTTTGCGCGGAAGTTGAATTGAAATTTGATTGTCCAAAATGGCCCTGACTGCAAATCCATTGGCTGAAGCCGCCACCGCGGTGAACGATCTCATCGAGGCTACCCCGGCTCCGAAAAAGCGCGGCACGCTGCTGGTTGTGGACGACGAGGACGGCCCGCGCCAGTCGCTGCGCGTGATTTTCAAGGATGAATACGATTTGCTCATGGCCGAGGACGGCCCGACGGCGATTGATCTGGCGCAAAAAAACGACATTGATGTCGCGGTGCTGGACATCCGCATGGCCGGCATGTCGGGCATCGAGGTTTTGGAGCGCCTGAAATACGTGAAGCCCGAGATCGAGGCGATCATGATGACGGCGTTCGAGACGACCGACACCATCCGGCAGGCGCTCCGGCTCCGCGCCTGCGATTACATCAACAAGCCGTTCGACATCGCAACAATGCGCGCCGCCGTCGCCCAGGCGATGCAGCGCCGCGTGCTCGAAAGCGAAATCCACACCAGCGCCGAGAAGGTGCAGGACCTGCTGGCCGAACTCCAGAACCAGCGCGTCGAGGAGCAGATTGCCAAGACGCGCGGCGACATTTACGCCAGCATCATCCACGACATCAACGGCCCGCTCACCGTCATCTCCGGTTTCGTGCAGGTGCTCAACCAGCGCCTGACCCGCAGCCAGCGGATGGA
>Ga0265338_10011697_pt1 | contig 10105 bp, 9 predicted proteins | sample 42126metaG_FD_193579 | JGI IMG/M metagenome (GOLD analysis project Ga0265338, IMG submission 193579) | Rhizosphere microbial communities from Carex aquatilis grown in University of Washington, Seatle, WA, United States - 4-21-26 metaG | ecosystem: Host-associated > Plants > Roots > Rhizosphere >... | reverse complement strand
GGCACTCGCGCCATAACCAATCAGCAGCGCAAAATGCATCACTTCACGCGGCTCGCCGCTTTCAATAATCAGCGCCACCTGGGTGCGTGTCTTGTCGCGAACCAGGCGATTGTGAACCGCGGCCATAGCCAGCAAACTCGGCACAGGCGCATAGGTTGCATCAACGCCGCGATCAGAAAGTATAAGCAGCGTGTAGCCCGAATTCACGGCGTGCGCTGCACGGGTGCTCAGGTCGTCGAGCGCGTGCTTCAAGCCTTTTTCGCCGTCTGCAGAGCGGAACAGCGCAGGCAGAGTGGTAGCCAGCAGGTCGCCCGAAGACACGCGGCGCAGTTTCTCAAGGTCGCGATTGGTAAGAATAGGATGCGCAAGCTTGAGCGTATGGCAGTTCTCCGGCTCCTCATCCAAAATGTTGCGTTCGGTGCCAATGTAGCTGATGAGCGACATCACCAGTTCTTCGCGAATAGGATCGATCGGCGGATTGGTAACCTGCGCGAAAAGCTGCTTGAAATAATTGAAGAGTGATTGCGGCCGATCGGAGAGGCAGGCAAGCGGTACGTCGGTGCCCATGGAACCAATCGGTTCCGCTCCCGTCCCGCCCATCGGCGCCAGCAGAATCCGAAGGTCCTCTTCGCTGTAGCCGCAGGCGCGCTGCCGCCGCAACAGGGTCTCGTGGTTCGAAGCGATAATCCGCTTCGGTTCGGGCAGCATGTCGAGCGTCACCTGCTCGGTCTTCAGCCATTCCGCGTAAGGCTGGCGCGCCGCCAACTCCTTCTTGATCTCAGTGTCTGAAATGATGCGCTGCTTTACGGTGTCCACCAGGAACATGCGGCCCGGTTGTAGCCGGCCCTTCTTGCGTACATCCTCCGGCGGAATGTCGATCACTCCGGCCTCTGAAGCCAGCACAACCAAATCGTCTTTGGTCACAATGTAGCGGCCGGGGCGCAGGCCGTTGCGGTCAAGCGTTGCGCCAATCACTTTGCCGTCAGTGAATGCAATGGCCGCCGGGCCGTCCCATGGCTCCATCAACGAAGCGTGGTACTCATAAAAAGCGCGCTTGTCCTCGTCCATGTCCGGGTTGCCCGACCACGCTTCGGGAATCAACATCGCCATTACGTGAGGCAGGGACCGGCCGGATTGGTAAAGGAACTCGACAGCGTTGTCGAGCGAAGCGGAGTCCGAATTGCCGGGACCAATAATCGGATAGAGGTCTTCTATCTTGCCGTTGTAGAGCGGGGTCTCAAGCACCCCCTGGCGCGCGGTCATCCAGCTCACGTTGCCGCGGATAGTATTGATTTCGCCGTTGTGACAGATGTAACGGTAGGGGTGGGCAAGCTTCCAACTCGGGAAGGTGTTGGTGGAAAAGCGCTGGTGGACCAGGGCCAGCGCGCTAGTCACTAGCGGATTGGCCAACTCGAAATAGAACTTCTCGATCTGCGGGGCCAGCATCAGGCCCTTGTAAATAATCGTTCGACATGAAAACGAGGGAACGTAAAAGGCTTCCTTGTCGATAATGTCTGAAGCGGCGACCTCGTTCTCCGTCTTGCGGCGGATGCGATAAAGCAGGCGCTCGAAGGTTTCCTCGTCCAGCCCCTCGGGGCGGCGAACAAAAAGCTGCTCGATGTAAGGCTGCGAGTTGCGGGCCTCGCGGCCAATCGCATCGCCATTCACGGGTGTGTCGCGCCAGCCAAGGACGGCGCAGCCTTCTTCCTGCGCAATGCGCTCAAAGACGCCTTCGCAGCGCAGGCGGCTGTGCTTTTCAACCGGCAAAAAGCACATGGCTACGCCGTAGGCGCCGGCCTCGGGCAGGTTTATGCCGAGCTGGGCGCATTCGCGCACAAAAAAGGTGTGGGGAATCTGGATGAGAAGCCCGGCACCATCGCCGGTCTCCGGGTCGCAGCCGGCCGCTCCGCGATGAGTGAGGTTGATAAGCACCTCAAGCCCTTTGCGGATAATCTCGTGACTCTTCTCGCCGCGAATGCTGGCTACAAGTCCCATGCCGCAGGCATCGTGCTCATTCTGTGGGTGATACAACCCCTGCGGATCCGGAATGCGAAGACCTTTTCTCTTTGATTCCATGGCAGCCTTTTTTGAAATGAACTGGTGCGGTTAACTTATGTCGATAAAAAGACACGTTCGGCTCGCGATTCCTACGCCGGAAATCGCATTTGTTTTAGATCGGAAAGGTTGTTTCGAAGCAGACCGGCCGCACCCGGAACTGCACTTTCTTTAATATATCGAAAAAATGTCAATGACGCTGAAGTTCGTTTTGCGCACATGGAGGCTGATGGGCTCTGCGCCCTCCACGCTAAAGGTTCTGTATCATGGTGTTGATGCCCGCCAAACTTAGTCCCAACAACACGATCCTCGTCACCGGAGGCGCGGGATTTATCGGCTCAAACTTCGCGCTTGCCTGGTTGAAAACCCCCGACGCGTCGCTCGTAAATCTTGACCTGCTCACTTATGCCGGCAACCCGGCCAATCTGGCGGCACTTGAAGGCGATTCCCGATATACCCTCGTTCGCGGCGATATCTGCGATGCCGAATTGGTCAAATCCATCATGACCACGCATCGGCCCAGGGCTGTTGTGCACTTTGCGGCCGAAAGCCACGTTGACCGATCTATCGCGTCCCCTGAAGCGTTCATCCGCACCAATGTCCACGGAACTTTTGTGCTGCTCAACCAGGCACGCGAGTACTGGCTAGGCCTGGCGCCCGAGCATCAAGATGGCTTCAGGTTCCTGCACGTCTCAACCGACGAAGTGTATGGCACGCTGGGGCCCAATGATCCCGCGTTCAGTGAGACCACGCCCTACGCGCCCAACAGCCCCTATGCGGCATCCAAAGCCGGTTCCGACCATCTCGCGCGGGCCTGGTTCCACACTTTCGGCCTGCCGGTGCTCACCACTAATTGCTCCAACAATTACGGCCCCTATCAATTTCCTGAAAAGCTCATCCCCCTAATGATTCTGAATGCGCTCGAAGGCAAGCCGCTGCCTGTTTACGGCGACGGCAAAAATGTGCGCGACTGGCTTTTTGTTGAGGATCATTGCTCGGCAATTCGGACTGTGCTGGAAAAAGGAAGGCCCGGCGAGACCTACAACATCGGCGGCAACAGCGAGAAAGCCAACATCGATGTGGTCACTACAATCTGCAACCTCGTCGACGAACTGCGGTCGCCACTCGCAGGCGGCGCTCCCCGAACCAGCCTGATCACTTATGTCACCGACCGTCCCGGCCACGACCGCCGCTACGCCATCGACGCAAACAAAATCAATAGCGAGCTGGGCTGGAAGCCTGAACAGGGATTCGAGGGCGGTCTGCGAGCCACCGTCCAGTGGTATCTCAATAACTCCTCCTGGATCGAAAGTGTTCGCACCGGCGCTTATCGGGAGTGGATTGATAAAAACTACGCGGACCGGGGAATAGTGAGCGGTACACGCTGACCGGTCCACGGTTCAACGTCCACGGCTTACGAAAGGTAGCTTCATGAAAGGCATCATTCTTGCAGGCGGTTCGGGCACGCGGCTTTATCCCGTAACCCACGTCGTCTCAAAGCAACTGCTCCCCGTCTACAACAAGCCGATGATCTACTATCCGCTCAGCACGCTCATGCTCGCAGGCCTGCGCGAAGTGCTCATCATCTCAACTCCGCAAGACACGCACCGTTTCGCCGAACTCCTCGGCGACGGCAAGCGCTGGGGCATGGACATCACCTACGCCGTGCAGCCCAGCCCCGACGGTCTCGCGCAGGCATTTCTAATAGGCAAAGAGTTTATTGCAGACCAAACCAGCGCGCTCATCCTCGGCGACAACATTTTCTACGGCCAGGGATTCTCGGCCCAGTTGCAGGCCGGCGCAAATCTCCAGCAAGGGGCAACCGTGTTCGCCTACCCGGTTGAAGATCCTGAGCGTTACGGCGTAGTGGAGTTTGACAGCACCGGACGGGCCATCAGCCTCGAAGAAAAGCCTGCGCACCCAAAGTCGCGCTACGCAGTTACAGGAATTTATTTCTACGATCGCGACGTAGTCGGCTACGCCGAGGCGCTCAAACCCTCGCCGCGCGGCGAACTTGAAATCACCGACCTGAATCGGTGCTATCTCGAGGCCGGCAAGCTAAATGTAGAGATCATGAGCCGCGGCATGGCCTGGCTCGATACGGGCACGCATGAGTCTCTGCTTGAGGCGGCCACCTTTGTGCATACCATCGAGCGGCGGCAGGGGCTCAACATCGCCTGCCCTGAAGAAATCGCCTATCGCCAAGGCTTCATTACCGCCGAACAGCTTGAGCGCCTCGCCGCGCCCATCAGCAAGAGCGGGTACGGCAGGTATTTAATGGGTCTGCTAAGAGGGCCGTATTTCGCTGCGAAGAGTGACCAGAAATGAAAGTTGAAGAGACAGCACTACCTGGCGTTCAGGTGATAACGCCAAGAATCTTCGCGGATTCGCGGGGATACTTTCTTGAGACCTATAACCAGCGTTCCATGTCAGAGATCGGCCTGCCCAGCACCTGGCTTCAGGACAACTCCTCCTTCTCAAAAAAGAATGTACTGCGCGGCATTCACTATCAGGCAATCCAGCCGCAGGGCAAGCTGGTCAGGGTGTCGCAAGGCGCAGTGCTCGACGTGGCCGTCGACCTGCGCCGCAGCTCGCCCACCTTCGGCCGGCACTTGGCAGTCGAGCTCAGTGCTGAGAACGGCAAAATGCTGTGGATCCCCGTCGGATTCGGTCACGCTTTTCTAGTGCTGAGTGACGTTGCCGGTTTCGCCTACAAAGTCACTGACTACTACTCCCCGGCCGGAGAGAGAACGATTGTCTGGAACGACCCGGACCTCGCCATCCCGTGGCCGGTAACGGCGGAAGAAGCAATCGTGTCAGACAAAGACGCCGCGGGAGCGCGATTCAAAGATGCGGAAGTGTTCGCATAGAGCTTGTCTCTAACCGCAGTCAACGGGGGCACTGCTCCGGGAGACGATATTCAAATGGATGAACAGGCAATCCTGCGACGGTTTTACCTCCGCTGTCTCCTGGTTGTGGGAATGCTGCTCGGAGGCATGCCTTTCATCACGGCCCCTCTTGCTCTTCATGGAATCATCGAAGCGTATCCCAATCTCGCCGCCGCAGTCGTCAACGGCCTTACGCTCTTGCCGGCTACCGCCCTCGCATTCTGGCATCGCCGCATCGCGTGCATCTGGCTCACCATCAATGCGGTAATCCTGGTGGTTGGCTGGGTCGGGTTGGCCCACTCCGGCCGGCAATTCGATCCCGTCGGCATCGCCGGCATTTGCGCCTCCATCGGCGTGGCTCTGTGTCTGAATGTTATTGAGCTACGGCGCTGGCCAGCGGCCCTGGGCGGCTCGTAAGGGAGCCCCCTCAACCCAGACCACCACCCGCTCAAATCCACCCTCGCCAGTGGTATACTCACAGATCGGGTGTGAGTTAACACCGCCATCTTCTGTTCATTTGAGGTAGTTATGTCCGGCCACTCAAAATGGGCCACAATTAAGCACAAAAAGGGCGCGCTCGATGCCAAGCGCGGCAAGATTTTCACCCGCCTGCTCAAGGAAATTGCCGTCGCCGCAAAGGGCGGTGGCAACCCTGACACGAACGCCCGGCTCCGTACCGCCGTGGCTGCCGCCAAGGCCGAAAACATGCCCCAGGACAACATCAAGCGGGCCATCCAGCGCGGTACCGGCGAGCTTGAAGGCGTCAGCTATGACGAAATTACCTTCGAGGGCTACGGCCCCGGCGGTGTCGCCATCATCGTCGACGTGCTCACCGACAACCGCAATCGAGCGGTAAGCGAGATTCGTCACGCATTCTCGAAAAATGGCGGCAACCTCGGTGAATCCGGCTCCGTCAAATTCATGTTCTCAAAGAAAGGTCTAATCGCGGTCGAGAAGTCAGCAGCCAGCGAAGAGAAGTTGATGGACATCGTGCTTGAGCACGGCGGCGAGGACCTGAACGACGAGGGCGAGACCTGGGAAATCATCACCGACCCCCATTCGCATGAAGCCGTTGCGAACGCGGTTAAGGCAGCAGGCATTCCGACTGTAGCCAGCGAAGTCACCATGCTGGCCACCACGTACACCAGGCTCGAAGGCAGCCCGGCCACCCAGATGATCCGCCTGCTTGAGACCCTTGAAGACCTCGACGACGTGCAGAACGTCTACTCGAACTTCGATATGGACGCCGAGCAAATGGAGCACGCGGCCGGCTAAACAACAATCGGCGATTACCGGAAAAAGGCCGCCCGGTTGAGGCGGTCTTTTTTTGGGTAATACAGGGAATAGGGACTAGGGCTAGGCTCTAAAGCTCGCAGCAAAGAAATGCGTTGTCATCCTGAGCGAAGCGAAGGATCTGCAGTTGTTCTTAAGCAAGCTTTGAATTCGCAATACCGTCAAATCGGGATCAGGCAAGCCAACGATCAGGAGGATGGGAAGTTTTGAGGCGGACGTTGAAAGTTCTTTCGTTATTGCTCCTAGCGGCCAGCTTCACGGCCTCAGCCCAGACCGTTGCCAGCGCCACCGGCGTCAGCGATCCCGTAGCCCAGGTAAAGCATGACATGAGCTGGCAGTTCGAGCCCTTCGTCAACGTCGGCAATGGCTTCGGCAACCGCGACCAATACAAGTTCCTATCAGCCGGATTTGAGGCAGGCAAGATCCTCACCCCGGTAATCGGAAAAGGCTGGCTGAGCGGTCAATTCCAGTACGCCGGCAACGTCATGCCCCTGTGGCAGGCCTATACTCCGGCACCGCACGACCAGCAATACACCTGCATCGTAGAAGGGAAAGTCGCGCCCTGCGAACTGCCCTTCGGCGGCGGCACATTTCGCGGAGTCAGCATCACCCCGGTCATTCTCCGCTGGGAATTCAACACCCATGCCCGCAAAATACAGCCCTGGTTTCAGGCCGCCGGTGGGCTTATTTACACCACCCACAAATTCCCGCCAAATATCCTCACCAACCCTGCCCTGGGCATCAATGGCGGCACCAGCGTCTTCAATTTTTCGCCGCAGGGTGGAGGCGGCATTCACTTCTTCCTTCGCGACAAGCGGTCCATCGACTTGGGTATAAACGGGGTCCACATCTCGTCTGCGTCGCTGGGTGACCGCAATCCCGGAGTCAACGCCCTTGTTCAGATTCAACTGGGTTATTCGTTCTGGAAATAGCCCGGCTCTCGAAAAAAGGTCAAGCTGGGCGTCGTAACCCGGCAAGATCGAGGAAATAATGAACGGTCCGATCGTCGAGTGCGTGCCCAACTTCTCTGAGGGCGCCGACGCCGCGTGCATCGAAGCAATTCTATGCGCCATGCGTGGCGAGGGCGTGCACCTGCTCGACTGGACCATGGATGCCGACCACAATCGCTCCGTCGTAACCATTGCCGGAGCGCCTGCCGCCGTTGTTGAAGCTGCAATTCGCGGCGTCGGCAAGGCCGTGGAACTGATTGACCTCACCCGCAAGCAGGGAACGCACCCGCGCATCGGCGCTGCCGACGTCATTCCCTTTGCCCCGGTCTCGGGCCTGCGCCTTGAGCAGTGCGCGCTGCTTGCCCGCCAGGCTGGGCTCGAAATATGGCGCCGCTTCGGCGTACCCATCTTCTTCTATGAAGCTGCCGCGGCCCGGCCAGACCGGGCCAACCTTGACGATGTGCGGAGTGGGCAGTTTGAGGGGCTTAGGGAGGCCGTCCACAGGGACCCCTCGCGCCGGCCCGATCTGGGCGGTCTCTCTCTCCACCCCACCGCCGGCGCTTGCGCCGTAGGCGCGCGTAAGATTCTGGTCACCTACAACGTCAGTTTCGACTCCACAGACGTAGCCCTGGTCCGTGCCATGGCCCGGGAAATTCGGGGGTCTTCAGGCGGAGTCAAGGCCGTACGGGCATTAGGTGTCCTCGCCCACGGCCGGGCACAGCTTTCCATAAATATCCCTGACTTTGAGGCCACACCCATCTCCCAGGTTTACCGCAAACTCGCCGCCCTGGCCGCAAAGCACAAGGCTAAGATCTCCGGCAGCGAGATTGTAGGCCTGCTGCCTGAAGCCGCTTATGAGCGGGAAAGCGATTGGATACGTCAATTAAGCAGGTTCGACCCGGAGACGAAGATACTGGAACGTCGCCTTGCAGCCCCGCTTCGCTGGCCGGAGATTAATGACCCGGCCATCAAAAACCGCGAAGACAGGTAAAATGGTAATGACGATTGAACCGGGGTGTTCTTAACAGTCCGGCGAACTATTTGAAGGCAGCCTCTGCGGAATATAGTTCAGAGGCCCGCTTTCCGGAGGATGGATTTGTCGAAAGTAGCGTTGAAGTTCTCAATGGCAATGTTTCTGGTGGCAGGGGCCGCCATCGCGCCTGCTGCGCAGCTCTCTACAGACGCCCGCGGCGCCATTCCGCACGACGTGCAGCAACTGGTGGTCATCGATTATCGGGCCATGCAAAACTCCCCGGCAGCCATGGATCTGCGCAACCGCGTTATGCCGCCGGAGCTCAAGCAGTTTGACGAAGCGCTGCAAAAATCGGGGTTGAACGACAATCACGACGTGGACGAGCTGGCCTTTGCCCTCTTCCGCACCAAGTCTGACAGCGATTCTCTCGATACCGTCGGCATTGCCCAGGGGCAGTTTGACGTGCAGAGCATCATCGCGGGCTTCAAAAAGAACAAGATCAAGCCCGTTCTTCTGCGCACCAACGCCATCTATCCCATGACCAAGGCGGGCATGATGCTTTGCTTCATCGACCCTTCAACCATGGTCTTCGGTGAGAAAGAAGCCGTTGAAAAAGCTGTCGACGCGCGCGATGGCGTTGTACAAAGCTTGCTCAGCAATAGCGGCATGATGGGCGCAATGCAGAGCGTCGATTCGAATCCGTTGTGGAGCATCCTTGACCAGAAGGGAACTCAGACCATGATGATGCAGCTTCTGGGTTCGGCATCCACCGGAGGCTCCGGGGCAGACTTTGAGACCGTGCGCAAAAAGCTCGATGCTTCCTGGTACTCCATGGACTTTCAGCACGGCGTAAAATTCGACCTCACCATCGCCACCTCAGATGCTTTCACTGCGTCGACATTGTCATCGCTCATGACCGCGGCCGTAATGGTGCGCAAAATGAGCAGCACCGACACTGAGAAACAGGCCCTGACAGCCACCTCGATTTCAGCCAGTGCCGGTCGTCTCACCATCGGCTACAACAGCACCGACAATCAATTTAGCAGCCTGCTCCAATCACCCCTGTTCGGCAACATGGTGCGGTAGGGAAGCCTATACCGCAACGACCGAGGGTGCCCCATCCTAAACGCGCTGTTTGCGTTTAGGGTGGGATACCACGAATCCCACCCTAAACGCAAACAGCGCGTCATTCCTTGTTCTCGAGATTCGGTACCCACTGAACCTTCCCATCGGGTAGCAGAATAATCAGGTATTGTCCTTCATCGCCATCAGAGAGATCCGCGCCTCGAAGCTGGATCAGCTTGCCGGTCGAGTCGGTGTATTGCACCTTGATGGGCCCTTTACCCTGCACTTTGAATCTGTAATCGAATACCTGCCCCACCGCAAGACTATCGACGCCGAAGCTTGCGCTCGGATAGTCGATCTCCACCTGGTGGATCACCGCCCCGGTGTGATTGTCGATCATGCTGTCAATGTGGCGAGAGTGGCAACCTGAGACCGCCACGCTGGCGGCAACAACCAAAGCCGGAACCAATAAACTGAACGTCGTCTTTTTCATTTCAAATCGCCCCAAAGATTTGATTCTCTTAACCATTTCCCCCGCCTGACTCAGCGCCGCCGTCAGCTTTGTCAGCCTTCAGTTGCGCCTCCACGCGCTGCAACCGCTTGAACAACTCCGGCAATCGCTCGAAAAGCGTGACGGCGCGAAGCCATGTGCGATTGTCAAACCCGGGGGAGCCGGAAATCATTTTACCCGGCGGCACATCGTGCGACACAGCCGATTGCGCGGTCAGCACGGCCCCGTCACCAACTTTGCAATGGCCTGCAATCCCCACCTGGCCGGCAAGTATCACGTTGCTGCCAATCACTGAAGAACCGGCCAAACCAGTTTGCGCGCAAATCAGCGTGTCATTCCCGATGCGCGACCCGTGACCCACCTGCACCAG
>Ga0265338_10011696_pt1 | contig 10105 bp, 8 predicted proteins | sample 42126metaG_FD_193579 | JGI IMG/M metagenome (GOLD analysis project Ga0265338, IMG submission 193579) | Rhizosphere microbial communities from Carex aquatilis grown in University of Washington, Seatle, WA, United States - 4-21-26 metaG | ecosystem: Host-associated > Plants > Roots > Rhizosphere >... | reverse complement strand
CGCCACAGCCGACCAACTGGGGATTGGACGCGGCGCTGGACGGCATGAAGCAGGCGGGGTTCAGGATGATCGGATTGTTGACACGCACCAAGGACGATCCATTCATCGGATCGGAGGCGACGGACGATTACCTGGCGGCGCTGAAGCAGAAGATCGCCGCATCCGGGCTTTCGGCGAACATGGCGGCCCTGCGAGTGAAGGCGGGCGGGTCCGTCGACGATGGCGTTACGGACGTTCACAAGCAGATTAATAACGCGCAGGGACTGGATCTGAAATGGCTGCTGACCTTCGGGGTAGACGACCCAAACCAGTATGACACGTACTGCAAAATCCTGGCCGACGCGGCGGACTACGCGCTGGAGCGGCATTTGAAGCTCGCCATCAAGCCGCACGGTGGCAGCAGCGGGGGCTCGGCGGAAATCCTGGATTGCCTGAGGAAGGTGGGCCGGCCGAATTTCTCGGTGTGGTTCGACGCGGGGAACATCATTTATTATACAGGCAAGGACCCCGTTGAGGAGTTGAAGCCGATTGCGGAGCATGTGACGGGATTTTGCGCGAAGGATTGCGACAAGCAAAACGGCGACGTGTGGCTGCAGCTTGGGCGCGGCAAAGTCAATTTTCGGACGGTGTTCGAGACGTTGCGGGATGGCGGATTTGTCGGGCCGATTTTCCTCGAATGCGCCGCAGGCAAAAGCTGCGCGCAAATCAACCGCGCCACGGCGGCGGACCGGGCGTTTTTGGAAAAGACGATGGCGCAATTGTGATCATCCGCAACCACGCAATTGAATCAGGCGACGGCGCGGACGGGTTCGGCGGCGAGCAGGGAGGGGCCCAGCGTGATGTCCAGGCCTTCGCGCGCGGCTTCGACCTCGAGGTTTTCGCCAAGGGCAGCGACGAACTGGCGCGCCCATTGGGTCATTTCGGAGACCTTGTCGTCGTCGTGCGCCGGGTCGTGGTGAAAGAGGAACAGGCGGCGCGCGTTTGCGTTGAGGGCCATGGCGACGGCGTCGTCGACGCAGCCGTGGCCCCAGCCGACGCGTGTTTGGTATTCGGCGGCGTCGTACTGGGAGTCAACAATTAGAATGTCGGCGTCGCGGGCGAAATCGCTCAATTGCTGGTCCTTCCTGCGGGCGAAACGCAGGAATTCGGTCGAGCCGGTGGAGTGAAATTTGTAGCGCTGAAAGGGCTCGTTGTCGGGGAGGTAAACCACGGAGCCGGCGGCGGCGTTGAGGCGGTAGCCGAGGCAGACGCCGGGGTGGTTGAGGAAAAAAGTGTCGACGGTGACGCCGCCGAGACGGAAGCTCGCTTCTTTGAGCTCCTGGATTTCGATATGGCTTGGGAGCTTGCGCCAGCCGACGGGGAAATAAGGGCTTTCCATCTGGCTTGACAGGGTGGCGAGGAGCCCTTCGCTGGCGCCCTCGGCGCCGATGATGCGCAGGCGGTTGTTGGGATTGTAAGCCGGCTCGAAGAACGGGAGGCCCTGGATATGGTCCCAATGCGTGTGGCTGATAAGAAGGGAAAGGGCGAGGGGCTGATCGGCGAATTCGCGCGCGAGGCTGATGCCGAGCTCGCGGATGCCGGTGCCGGCGTCAAGCACAATGAGCTGGCCGTCGGCGCGCGCCTCGACGCACGATGTGTTCCCGCCATAATGCAGCGTGGCGCGGCCAGGCGTCGGTATCGAGCCGCGCACGCCCCAGAAACGGACGCTCAGCGCGCCTGTGGGGATGCGTTCGGCCATCGCGGCGGCGATATCGGAAGCTGGGCGGGCCTTGTGGCGCGGGGAGGCGGCGCGGAGGATTTCGGTGACAGAGCCCTGCCGGTGGATCTGGGTGAGAAACTGGAGCAGGTCCGCCTCGATAATAGGTTTGACCAGATAGTCGTCGGCGCCGGCGCGAACGGCGTCTTCGCGAAGGGCTTCATAGTCGCTGCCGGTGGTCAGGACGATTCGGAGATTGGAGGCGTGGAAATCGGGGGAACGAAGCGCGCGGCAGATTTGGAAGCCGTGGCGTCCGGGCGCATGGGCGTCGCAGAAGACAAGGGAAGGCTCGTGTTCGCGGGCGAGCAGGAGGCCCGTGTCGCCATCCGCCGCCTCGATCACAATCCAATCGGCGCCGCGCAACCAGCGCGCCAAGTCGGCGCGATCATCACGCTCCGGGTCGATGACCAGAGCTGTTTTATTGTCGCTCAAATCGGTTATGCGCGTTCAACTGCGTTTAGAGCGGTATTAGCCAAGTCATTTACAGAAATCCGTCGGCGAGACGCCGACGGGTGCGGGCGAGACGCCCGCGCTCCCCGTGACGGGGAATTCTGACACGGAATCCGCTAAAACCACTTTATCCAGAGTCGTTATCGTCACGAAAGGCGGGTGGCTTTACATCGAAACCCAAACCGTGCAAGTTCAGGCGGATGAGTGTCTTTGGAGTCAAACAGTTTGTATGGTCGATTTGCGCGGGGCTGGCGCTGGTGTGTTTTACAGCAAACGCATCAACGCTACGCGTCGTGGTTGCCGGGGATGGCCGGGCAGCTTCCGAACCGCGCCCCGGCGATAAAGACGGCGTCAATGAGCCAATCAACCGCGAACTGGCCGAAGCGGTCCTGCGGGAAAAGGCGCAGGCGCTGCTGTGGACGGGGGACCTTGTCAATGTTCCCGACCACAGCGCGGAGACGTTCGAGAAGCGGCTGCTGTTCTGGCGCAAGATTTATGAGCCGCTTTACGATCAGGGTGTCGCGGTGCTGCCAGCGCGCGGCAATCACGAGGTGATGTGCCCGGGCGCGGACAGGATATGGGACAAGGTTTTTTCGGGACGCTACGCGCTGCCGCTGAACGGGCCGGCGACGGAGACGAATTTGTCGTTTTATTACACGAACGGGCCGGCGTTGTTTGTCGGGGTGGATCAATATGAAACGGTGAAGGAATCGGTGGACGTGGCGTGGCTGGGCCAGGTGTTGCGTGAGCGCAAGGGGCAGTTTGTATTTGTGTACGGGCACGAGCCGGCGTTTATGGACGGGCATCATGCGGACACGCTGGACGCGCATCCGAAGGAGCGGGACGCGATGTGGGAGGCGCTGATCGGCGCCGGGGCGCGCGTCTATTTTTGCGGGCACGACCATTTTTACGATCACATGAAAGTGACGCGCGCGAAGGGCGAACCCGGGCCGGAGATGCACCAGTTCACGGCGGGGACGGCGGGGGCGCCGTTCTACGAGGGAAAGGGGTATGCGGGAAACAACACGTATTGGAAACTGACGCAAATCAAACACATTGACCACACCTACGGCTACCTGCTCCTGGAGATCACGGATAGCACGGCGACGGTCACGTTCAAGGGACGCACGGGGGCAAACCAGTATGAGGCGATGGACACGTTTTCCTACAGCGTTGGACAACGGTAAGGCGCCCGTGCTACGTTTCGGCGTATGAGCCAGCCAACATTTCCGCCCTTTAGCTTGACGCGGCTTCTGCGCACGGTATTTGCGCCCAAGCCCGGCGAACGCGTGTGCATCCTGATCGACCTGCCGGAGCCGCGGGATGTGAGGAACTTCGGATTTCTTGGGAATCCCGAATTGACGATCCAACGCCGCGCGCACGACGTATTTTACGAGGGCTTAAAGCTGGGCGCGATGGCCGAGTTGGGGTGGCAAGGCGGCGATCTGTTCGCCTACAAGGCCACGGGTGGCAGCAACCTGGATCTGCCGGCGAATGCATTCGACACGACGGGACGAGAGGTTTCGCTCGAGAAGGACATTTACCCGCGCTTCAACGTGATTCTGTGCGTGTCGACCTATTCGGCGACGGCGCCGCTGACGGCCGCGGCGAAGCGCTTCGGGTTCCGCGGCGCGACGTTGCACGGGCTCAACGACATCATTTTGCGCACGGGCCTGGCGGTGGATTACAACGAGGTCAGCCGCAACGCGGAGAAATTGCGGCTGGGACTGACGCACGCGGACTGGTTTGAGATTGATTTTGAGGTCCTCGGCGCCAAATATTTATTGACGCTTCAAACGGGGCGGCAGGAGGCGCAGAAAAGCCACGGGCTTTGCCGCGGGGAGAAGCCGGACGTGGCCAACCTTCCGGCGGGCGAGGTTTATTTTGTGCCGACTTCCGCCGAAGGGCAGTTTCCGCTGTGCTACGAGGACGGGACGATCGGGTTGCTCACGGTGGCGGGCGGGCGCGTGCAGTCGGCGAAATTGCTGCGGGGACGTCAGGAAACGGTGGACGAACATTTGCGCAAGCTGGCTTCGGACCCCGCGACGGGTGAAATCGGGGAGTTGGGTTTTGGGACGCAGGAGCTGCCGCCGTCGGGACGCGACATCCAGGACGAAAAAATCCTCGGGACGCTGCATGTGGCGACGGGCCGGAGCGATCATTTGGGCGGACACCTGACGCCGGACAAGTTTGCCAACGCCAAAAACGCGACGCATGACGACATCCTTTTCTCCCCCACCAAAACGCCGGACGTGCATGTGCCGCAGGCGCGAATGATCCGCGACGGCAAGACAGAAATCGTGATCGAGAACTACCGGCCATCGGCCTACCTGCGGCGATTGCTGTCAAGCTAACGCGCATGGCGGCCAACTTTTACGAAACCGGCAAGGCGCTCTCGGAGTACCTGTATTTTCATTACGGGGACGACGGATCGCCCGTGGAAATGTTTCCCGTGACGTGCGTGCGGGATTGCATCGACGCCCGGCGCCTGCCTGCCAATGCGCGAGCCCTGGACCTCGGCTGCGCGGTGGGGCGAAGCGCGTTTGAGCTGGCGCGGCATTGCGCGGAGGTCATCGGCATCGACTATTCGCGCGCGTTCATCGACGCGGCGACCAAACTGCGGAATCGCGGCGCGCTGAAATTTCAATATCTGTTGGAAGGCGAATTGACGGCCGAGGCGGTGGCGCGCACGCCTCACGGCGTCGACGCCCGGCGCGTTCATTTTGAAGTCGGCGACGCAATGAAGCTGCGCGCGGACATCGGCGCGTTCGACGTCGTGCTCATGGCGAACTTGATCGACCGCCTGCCCGATCCTCGGCGATGCCTGGCGCAAGCGCCGTCGCTGGTCAACCCGGGCGGCCAGCTTATTATCGCTTCGCCTTACACGTGGCTTGAAGGGTATACGCCGCGGGCGAAATGGCTAGGCGGATTCAAGCGCGGCAAACGCGAGGTCCATGCGTTTGACAGCCTTGCCGAGATTCTCGAGCCGTCCTTCAAGCTCGCGCGGCGGCGCGACCTGCCGTTTCTCATCCGCGAGCACGCGCGCAAATTCCAGCTCGGAATCTCGGACGCAACGGTGTGGACGCGAAAAAAATAATCACGCTGCTCGCCGCCGGCGCCGCGTTGCTCGGCGGGTGCCGGGAACGATCCAATCGCCTCGTGGTGGGGATGGAGCTGGCGTATCCGCCCTTCGAGATGACCGATGCGCAGGGCAGGCCCAGCGGCGTCAGCGTCGACCTGGCCTATGCGCTGGGCAAAGAACTCGGGCGCGAGGTGGAGATTGAGAACATTCCGTTCGACGGGCTGATTCCGTCGCTGCAAACGCGCAAGATCGATTTGATTATTTCGTCGATGACGGCGACGCCGGAGCGCGGCAAAGCCATCGCGTTTTCCGATCCGTATTTGACAACGGGCCTTTGCCTGCTGATCGGCAAAGAGTCGCCGGTGCAATCGATGAGCGACGCGGACGCCTCGGGACGGGTGATCGTGGTGAAAAAAGGGACGACGGGGCACACCTACGCGGAGGGGAACTTGAAACGCGCGCGGCTGCTTGTGCTTGACAAAGAGGACGCATGCGTCCTGGAAGTCGTGCAGGGCAAGGCGGACGCGTTCATTTACGACCAGATTTCGACATATGAGAATTGGTCGCGCAACCCGAGAACGACGCGAGCCATTCTGAAGCCCTTTCAGCAGGAGACGTGGGCGATTGGGCTGCGGCAAAGCGACGGCGAACTGCGTTCGCAGGTGAACCAATTTTTGAAGGACTTCAAGGCGCAAGGCGGCTTTGACCGCCTGGGCGACCGCTACCTTGACGCGCAAAAAGCGGCGTTTAAAAAGCTCGGCTATCCGTTCTACCTGTGAACCGGCAGCGATACTTCACGGCATCGAACGATCCCGGCGCGCCGCAGCCTCCGACGTGGGTCAAGGCGTTTAATTTCGGGCTGGCGCTGCTTGCCGTGGCGCTTGTGCTGTATTATTCGTTCGCGCGGCTGGCGTTTCAACTGGAGTGGCCGGTGATCTACGATTACCGGTGGAAATTGCTCAGCGGCTGGGGGCTGACCATCGCGATTTCAGCGGCGGCGCTGGTGTGCAGTTCGGTGATCGGGCTGTTTTTCGCGCTCGCGCAGCGGAGCGAATTTTTGCCGTTGCGCTACTTCAGCAAGATTTACGTCGAGGCGATTCGTGGCACGCCGCTGCTGGCTCAAATCCTGATTTTTTTCTACGTGGTGGCGGACGCGTTCGGGCTGCGCGACCGCTACACGGCGGGGGTGCTGATCCTGTCGTTTTTCAGCGGGGCGTATATCACGGAGATTTTTCGAGCGGGCATTGAAAGCGTTGGAAAATCACAACTGGAATCGGCAAGGGCGATCGGGTTGACGCGGGCGCAGACGTACCGTTACGTGATTTTTCCGCAGGCGATCCGCCAGATACTGCCGCCGCTCGCGGGTCAGTTTGTGTCGCTGGTGAAGGATTCGTCGCTGCTGTCAATCATTGGAGTGAGCGAATTCACCTGGCAGGCCGAATCGATTAACGCACTGACTTACCGCACGCTGGAGAGCTACATCCCGCTGGCGGCGGGTTATCTCATCCTGACGCTGCCGATTTCAATGTGGACGCGGCATTTGGAGCGGCGCCACGCCTACGACACATGAAGCTGCGGATCGTCAACGTGTCGAAGCGGTTCCCCGGGCATTGCGCGCTGGACAAGGTTTCGCTGGCGCTGGAGGGCGCGCCGACGCTGACGCTCATCGGCCCGTCGGGCGGGGGCAAATCGACGTTGCTGCGAATCCTCGGCGGGCTTGAATATCCGGACAGCGGCGCGGTCGAAATCGACGGAGAGACTGTCAAATATACGGAAGACGGGCTGCTGCGGCATCGGCGCACCATCGGCACGGTGTTCCAGGCGTTCAACCTGTTCCCGCACCTGACGGCGCTGCAGAACATCACCTTGCCGCTCGAAAAGGCGCATGGCCGCGCGACCGCCGAGGCGGAAGCGACCGCGCGGCAATTGCTCACGCGGTTCCGCCTTGAAAAGCACGCGCACAAAAGGCCCGCCGAATTGTCGGGCGGCCAGCGCCAGCGGATCGCGATCGCCCGCGCGGTGTCGATCAAGCCGCGCCTGCTACTTTTTGACGAACCGACGTCGGCGCTCGATCCGGAGATGACGGCCGAGGTGCTCGACGTGATCAAGGAACTGCGCGAGGAAGGACGGCGATTCGTGCTCGTGACGCACGAAATGGGTTTCGCGCGGCAACTCGGCGGGCAGATCTCGTTTTTGTCCGAAGGGCGGATTGTTGAATCAGGCGACGCGAAATGTGTTTTCGACAATCCGACCCAACCCGAGACGCGGGAATTTCTCAGCCGGATATTGAAGTATTGATTGGACGCGTCATCCTGGATGTCTTCCCCGGAGGGATTCCTCTCTTCGGATGGCCAGCGCAAGCGGGCGGTTCATTCCCAGCGCGGCAATAGTGGCGCGTCCTGCCCCGACAAGAAGCCGCAAACTGGAGGGGAATCGGCATGCCTGCTCTTGCTCGCCATTGAGGCGTTGCGCGCTTAGGCGCAGAAGCGACAATAAATCCGCCATGTCCACAAGCCCGTCGGCCTCACGCGCTTCCTCTGCGGTCAGAGCGCCGCCGGCGTCTTGTTTATCAAGCAATGTTTTTAGCCGCCCCCGCAGCGCCGCCGGCAGACGAAAACGAGACAGGTCGTCGGGAGCTTCGATTACAATTGTCATCGTTTGCGACATCCGTTCTCCATTATGCCACTACCGACTCATAGTAGCGAAATGGATTTTTGCTTCCACCTGGCGTCCGGTTTATACTTCCACCTCGTGCAGCGCTTTGAGTTTCATCCCGCGGTCGCCCAATGGTTCGAGCGGACCTTTGGGGCGGCGACGCCGCCGCAGGAGCGGGGCTGGCCGGCGATACAATCGGGCCGGCACGCTTTGATCGCGGCGCCGACGGGCGCGGGGAAAACGCTGGCGGCATTTCTGGCGGCGCTGGATTCTCTGTTTCGCCTGGGCCTGGAAGGCAAGCTGCGCGATGAGACCTACGTTGTCTATGTTTCGCCGTTGAAGGCGCTGAGCAACGACATTCATAAGAATCTCGAAGAACCGCTGGCGGGCATCCGCAAGGAGATCGCTGATGGAGAAGGCCGGGACATCGAAATCCGCGCGGCGGTGCGCACGGGGGACACGCCGCCGGCGCGACGGCAGGCGATGTTGAAGCGTCCGCCGCACATCCTGGTGACGACGCCGGAGTCGCTTTACCTATTGTTGACGTCGGCGTCGGGCCGCCGGATGCTCGCGAGCGTCCGCACGCTGATTGTGGACGAGATTCACGCCGTCGTGGAAAATCGGCGGGGCGCGCACCTGGCGCTAAGCATGGAACGGCTGGCGGCGCTCACTGCGGAGCCGCCGCAACGCATCGGGCTCTCGGCCACGCAAACGCCGATTGAAGAAGTGGCGCGGTTTCTGGTCGGCGCCGCGAATGTCGACGCGCAGGGGCGTCCAGATTGCGCCATTATTGACGCGGGACGCCGGCGGGAATTGGATTTGGCGATTGAGCTTCCGGGCTCTCCGCTCGGCGCGGTGATGTCCAACGAGGTCTGGGTGGAGGTGTATCGGCGGCTGGCGGAATTGATCGAGGCGCATCGCACGACGCTGATTTTCGTCAACACGCGGCGCCTGGCGGAACGGGTCGCCGCGAATCTCTCGAATATCATCGGCGGGGAGAAAGTGGCGGCGCATCACGGCAGCCTGTCGGCGAAGACCCGACTTGACGCTGAGGGCAGCCTCAAAGAGGGCGGGTTGCGGGCGCTTGTGGCGACGTCGTCGCTGGAGCTGGGCATCGACATAGGGGCGGTGCAACTGGTCTGCCAGCTTGGCCCGACCCGTTCCATCGCCGCGTGCGTTCAACGCGTGGGCCGCGCCGAACATCGCATGGACGGCCTGCCGAAGGGCCGTCTTTTCCCGCTCACGCGCGACGAATTGATCGAATGCCTGGCGACCATGCAGAGCATCCGGCGGGGCGAATTGGACTTGTTGCGCATTCCCGAAAAGCCGCTGGACATTCTCGCCCAGCAAATCGTCGCCGCGGCGTCCGCGGAGGATTGGGAGGAGGACAGGCTGTTCGCGATGATGCGGCGGGCCTGGCCGTATCGGAATTTGAGTCAAGTTGAATTTAACGAGATTATTCGAATGTTGGCGGAGGGCTTCAGTTCCAAGCGCGGGCGGCGCGGCGCGCTCATTCATTATGACGCGGTCAACGGACGCGTGCGCGGACGGCGCGGCTCGCGGCTGGTGGCGCTGACGAGCGGAGGGGCGATTGCGGACAACTCCGATTACCGGGTGATTCTCGAGCCTGGGGAAACATTCATCGGCACGGTCAACGAGGATTTCGCAGTGGAGAGCGTCGCCGGCGACATATTCCAGCTTGGCAACGCTTCCTGGCGCATCGTGAAGATCGCGTCGGGCTCGGTGCGGGTGGAGGATGCGCACGGCCAGCCGCCGGGCCTGCCGTTTTGGCTTGGGGAAGCGCCGGCGCGGACGCAGGAGCTTTCCGCGGCGGTGTCCCGCATGCGCGAAGACGCGGAAAAGGTGATTGGACGCGCGAAGGGGCATCCGGCGACGGCTCTGGCGGAAGCGCTATCCGGCAAACCGGGCTTGCCGCGCGCGGGGGCGCTGCAACTGGCGGATTACTTGACAACGTCGCGCCAGGCGCTGGGGGCGCTGCCGACGCAAAACAAGCTCGTGATGGAGCGGTTCTTCGACGAGTCGGGGGGCATGCAATTGGTGATTCACTCGCCATTTGGCGCGCGTCTCAACCGGGCGTGGGGGCTGGCGCTACGGAAGCGATTCTGCCGCTCGTTTAACTTCGAGCTGCAAAGCGCCGAGAC
>Ga0265338_10011694_pt1 | contig 10105 bp, 7 predicted proteins | sample 42126metaG_FD_193579 | JGI IMG/M metagenome (GOLD analysis project Ga0265338, IMG submission 193579) | Rhizosphere microbial communities from Carex aquatilis grown in University of Washington, Seatle, WA, United States - 4-21-26 metaG | ecosystem: Host-associated > Plants > Roots > Rhizosphere >... | reverse complement strand
CGCGGCGATCATCGTGTTCGTCCCCATCGCCAGTCCGAGTTCGTTCTTCGGGAATGCGTCGGTGACGAGCGCGGAGGAGTTCGCGAACAGGAAGGCGGCGCCGAGGCCCTGCAGCACCCGCCAGAGGATCAGCTGCGTGCCGCTGCCGGAGAACCCGGCGCCGAGCGACGCGAGCGAGAAGGCGACGAAGCCGAGCACGTAGGCGTTCTTCCGCCCGAACAGGTCGGACAACCGTCCCGCCGAGAGCACGAAGACGGTCGAGACGATCATGTAGACGAGGATCACCCAGACGAGCTGGAGCAGCGTCGTGTGCAGGCTCCGCTCGAGGTCAGGGAGCGCGATGATCAGCGTCCCCGAATTGACCGTCGCCAGGAACATCCCGAGCGACGTGCAGGACAGGACCCACCACTTGAAGTGGTCGCTGTCGCTGCGTGTCCGGAGGAAGTTCATTCTTACGTCAACGTCAATTTAGCAGAAGCGACAGGTAAACTCGCGCCGTGCACGTCGAGTCGGCCACGAGGGCGGTGCCGCGGCGTCGCGCTCTCGTCCTCTCGCCGCAGGGATTCCGGCGGCTCGCGATGGCCGCGACGGGGATGCTGGTGCTGATCGTCGCCACGGGCGCGACCGTCCGGCTCACCGGCTCCGGGCTGGGCTGCGAGCACTGGCCCGGCTGCCAGCCCGGCGACCCGTTCCCGGCGCAGGGCTACCACTCGGACATCGAGTTCTCGAACCGTGTCGTCGCCTTCCTGACGGTGGTGACGACGCTCGGGCTCGGGATCGGGGCGTTCCGGACACCGGGCCTGGGACGCCGCGCGAAGATCCTCGCGGCAGTCGTCTTCGCCGGCACGCTCGCCCAGGCGCCGCTCGGGGCGATCACCGTCTACTACCACCTCAATCCGTGGCTCGTGATCAGCCACCTGCTGCTGTCGCTCGTCGTGCTCGGGCTCGGCGTGCTCGTGCTGCTCGAGGCGTCGCGGCTCGTCCGCGGCGGCGACGGCCCGCTGCCGGTGCTTGCGCGGGTCGGGGGCGCCGTCCTGCTGGCGGCGACCGGCGTCCTCGTCGTCTCCGGGACGCTCGCCACGGCGGCCGGCAAGTTCCCGGGGAACAGCGGCGACACCCGCGTGCGACGGCTCGGGTCGTTCGAGCCCTCGGTCGCGTTCCACGTCCGCGCCGTCGCGGCTTTCGGGATCGTCTTCCTCCTGCTGGCGCTGTGGGCCTGGCGAAACCGCGCGCGGTACCCGTGGCTGATCCGCGGCTGCGGCGGGCTCCTGGCGATCCTCGCGCTGCAGATGACGATCGGAGAGATCCAGTACCGCACGTACGGCACGGTGTCGTGGTACGTCGTCCTCGTCCACGTCGCCCTCGCGGCCTCGCTGTTCGCCTGGACGGTCGGTCTCGTCGCGCGGCTGTGGCGCCCGCTGGCGCATCCGGGTCGCACGTAAACTCACTCCATGACGGAGCTCACCGTCTCGTCCCGGCCCCAGCTCCGGAGGCCCGTGCTCATCGCCGCCTTCCGCGGCTGGAACGACGGCGGCCAGGGCGCGTCGCTCGCCGGCGGCTACCTCGCGAAGCAATGGCATGCCGCACGGTTCGCGGAGATCGACTCCGAGGGCTTCTTCGACTTCCAGGCGACACGGCCGCACGTCTCGCTCGTCGAGGGGCTGACGCGGAAGATCGAGTGGCCCGACAACGCCTTCTTCCACGCGGCGATTCCCGGGGCCGACCGCGACGCCGTCATCCTGCTCGGTGTCGAGCCGAACCTGCGCTGGCGGACGTTCTCGGGCCTCGTCGTCGACCTGGCGAAAGATCTCGGCGTCGAGCTCGTCGTCACGCTCGGGTCGCTGCTCGCCGACGTTCCGCACACGCGGGCGGCGCCGGTGACGGCGGCGGCGAGCGATCCGGCGCTCGTCGAGGAGATGGGACTCGAGCCGTCGCGCTACGAGGGGCCGACCGGCATCGTCGGGATCATGCTCGACGCCTGCCGTGAAGCCGGCATTCCCTCTGTGAGCCTCTGGGCGGCGGTGCCGCACTACGTCTCGCTCGCTCCGAGTCCGCGCGCGGCGCTCGCGCTCTGCCGCCGCTTCGGCGAGGTGATCGGCGCCGACGTCGACGTGGCCGAGCTGGAGCAGGCGTCGGAGGAGTACAGCGAGCAGGTGAGCGAGGCGGTGTCGGCGGACGCGGAGACGGCCGCGTACGTCGAAGAGCTCGAGCGCCGCGTCGACCTGCTCGACGAGGCGGAGGATCTGCCGTCCGGCGACTCGCTCGCCGCGGAGCTGACGCGCTTCCTGCGCGAGCGCGACGAGGAGAACGAGGAGCCGGAAGGCCCCGACGCGCCTCCTAGCTAGGCCGCGCCGGCTTCCGCGTCTGCAGGCGGCTCGGCCTCGCCGGCCGCCGGAGTTGCGTCGTCCCCCGTTGCCGGCGCGGCGTCCGCGCCGGCAGGCTTGCGGCGGCGCCTGCGTCGCGGTTTCGGCACGGCGCCCTCGGCCGTCGGCTTTTCGTCGCCCGTCGTCTCGGCCGTCGCGGCGTCGTCCGTCTCCGGCGCCTCGGTTGCGGTGGTCTCCGCGCCGCCCTCGACCTGCTGCACTCCCTCGACGCCCGGTTTCTTCTTGCGGCGCCGACGCCTGCGGTTGCGATTCGGCTGCTGCTTCGGCGCCGGAAGGTTCTCCGACAACGCGAGCGCGACGTCCGGCACCGTCCCGAGCTGCTCGCGCGCCTCGTCGATCAGCTTCGTCGCGCGCGGCGTGTAGCCCTCGGCCGACGCGAGCAGCGCGGCACCGACCTGGATCGGCTGCTCGAGCGCCGTGCGCACGAGCTTCGCCGCGTTCTCCTCGTGACGGTGGCCGCGCGAGTTCGCGAGCGCGCCGAGCAGCCGCTTCGCCTCCGGGTACTCGCTCGACGCCCGCCGGTCCTGCACCTTGCGCGTCGCGCGCGCGAGCCGCCACGTCCAGCGGATGAGGATCTGATCCGGCGCGTCCGGCTTCCCGTCGGCGATCGCACGCAGCAGCACGCGGATACCGGGGATCCGCTCCTTCTCCCAGGTCGGTGCCTGGGTGACGAGCGTGACGAGATCGTCGAATGCGGCGCGGTCGACGCGCATCGAGACGCGGTCCTGCAGCGCCATCAGGCGAAGCCGGCGATTCGGATTCTCGGCGGCGCAGGTCTGGAGGAACTGCTCGAGCGCCGCCTTGCTCGCGCGGCCCTCCGTCAGCTTCTGCACGAACGACGCGCGCTCGTCGAAGCGGATCTGCCGGCCGGCGATCGTCGCCCAGTACGCCTGCTCGTCGTCGTCGAGGAAGCGCGGGTCGATGCGCTGCCACTCGCGCTGGATCACTGCGATGCGGCGGCGGACGTCGGGCGTGACCGGGACGAGCCACGGCGCCGGCGTGAGGCGGCGGCGCGCGCGGCGCTGCGACCGGCGGCGCGGCGCCGGCGTGACGCGTGCGCCCTCGCGGTAGAAGTCCGCAGCGAGCAGCGAGTGCAGCGAGACGACGCGGTCGTTGTGCGTCGCGCCTTTCGGGACGAAGTCGACGACGATCCCCGCTTCCTTGCGCGGGTGCAGCCGCATGATCCGTCCGATGCGCTGCTGGTACACGCGGCGCGAAGCCGTCGGCGCGAGATGCATGCAGACGGTGGCGCGCGGAGAGTTCCAGCCTTCGGCGAGCAGCTGCGCATTGATCAACACGTTGATCTCGCCGCGCTCGTACGCCGCCAGCGTCTCGGCGAGGCGCACCGGCGGCGTCCGCCCGGAGACGGCTTCGGCCTTGATCCCGGCTGCGCGGAACTCTTGCGCCAGGTTGTACGCGTGGTCGACGCCGGCTGCGTAGACGATGCCCGGCGTGTTGTCGAAGCGGTCGCGGTACAGGCTCGCGGCCGCCTGGTTGAGGGCCTGGTGGTCGAGGGTCTTCGCCAGGATCTCCTGGTCGAAGTCGCCGCCGACGATCGGCACCGAGTTGATCGCCGCGACCGGCGGGACGCGCAGACAGCGCAGAGGCGCGATCAGCCCGCGGCGCGCGGCGTCCTGCAGCGGCAGGTCGTCGACAGACGCGGGGAAGACGTCGGAGACCTGCTTCGCGATCAGCTGCTCCGTCGCGGTCATGCCGATGTACACCGGCTCCGGGAAGGAGCGGATCGCGGCGGACGTCTTCTCGCCGAGCGCTGTGTGCGCCTCGTCGCAGATGACGAGCTGGTACGCGTCGCGGCTGATCGTGTCGACGTGCCGCGCGAACCACGCGTACGTCTGGATGGTCAGCGGGTCCTCGCGCAGCGGCTCCTTGCCCGCCTCGATCGCGTCGGTGAAGCGGTCGCCATAGCCCTCTGTCTTCAGATCGCGGTTGAACTGCGCGACGAGCAGCCGGCGGTGCGTGAGGATGAGGACGCCGAGCGTGCGTGCGGCCTCGACGAACCCGGCGGCGGCGATCGTCTTGCCGGACGCGGTGGGGTGGCGGAAGCGGTAGCGGCGGATCGCGCCCGGGTCCTGCTCGGACGACAGCTCCTCGAGCTCCTCGATCTCGTCGTCCTCGACGTCGGAGACCGCGGCGACGACGAGCGTCTCGTCCTCGTCCGCCTCCTCCTCCTCGACCTCGGCCAGCTCGTCCTCGGTGAGCGCGTGGCCGTTGCCGTTGAGCGCGTGCTCCTCGTCGCGCTGTGTGGCGGCGATCAGCTCGGTGAGCATCCCCGCGAGCGCGTCGACCTGGTGGCGGCGGAGCTCCGTGCCTGCGGCGGTCCGCGGCGTCGGCTCGGCAAGCACGCGCTCGAGGCCGAGCATCAGCCCGTAGCGCACCTTCCACTGCGGTGTTGGCCTCGTTCGTCCGGCCTCGATCTCGGCGATCGCGTCGTCGAGCGCGCGGCGGCGCGCGGTCTTCGGGGCGAGCGCCTCGGCGGGATTCTCGCCGTCACGGAGGAACGGCTCGCCCGCCCACGCTTCCGCGCGGAATGCGGCGGCAACCAGAGGGTCTGCCGCCCCCGAAACGATCGTGGGCTGCTGAGTGGCTTCCTGCATGTGCGCAGCACGGGGGCCGTGCTGCAACCTTCTGAGAGTGGCGCGCTCGGTGAATCCCCTGAAGCGAGCGTCGCTAGCCGCAAGCATACCCGGCGGCCCGGGGTCGTCAACGTCCTAACGGGGTACGAGCCTAGCCGATGGGGGTGCCGGCGCTGCCGAGGCCGCCGAAGACGGCGAAGGGATTGCTCGGAGCGGTCTCCCAGACGAGCTCGCCGCCTGCCGCCACCTCGCCGTGCACGCGGGTCGCCAGCGTCTGCGCGTCCTCCTTGGACGCGGCCCCGATGATCAGGAACTGCGCCTGGCGGATCACCGAGTAGCCCTCCTGCTCGAGCTGCCCGCCCAGCGAGGAGGCCTCGTCCTGCGAGGCGCACTCGGCGCGCACCTCCCACGGCGCATAGCCGCGGTCCAGCTCCTCCTGCTCCCACGACTCCGACGGAGGCTCGTCGTCCCAGCGCTCCTCGTCGGCGAGCCAGTGCTCGATCTTGCTCGCCTTCGCCTCGACGCCGTGCTCGCGCAGCTCCGTCTCGATCACGATCTGCGCTTTCGCCGCGTCATCCGGAGAGGAGGCGTAGACGAAGACGACGTCGTCCTCGCGGGAGACCGCCAGCCGTTTCGACTCGAGGTCCTTGGCGAGCTCGGCCGCTTCGCCGCCGATGCCGATGCCGAGCCGCTCCATCAGCCCGCCGGCATGCTCCTCGTGCTCGACGAGGATCCGGATGCGCCAGTCGTCAGCCATGCAGGCCGAGCGTAGCGCCTGCGCGGTACTCGGCGAGCGAGCTGCCGACGACGCGCTCCGAGATGCCGGTCTGATCCAGGTGCATCGTGATCCCGCCGAGGAAGAACGGGTAGCCCGCGCCGAGGATGAGGCATGCGTCGACGTCGGCCGCCGCGCCGACCACGCTCTCGTCCAACAGGTGCCGCACCTCGTCGGCGATCGCCTCGAGGGCGTCCTCGCGGATCTGATCGACGGTGCGACGCGCGTCGCCGCGCACGACGATCTCGTCCTTGCCCTCCGCGAACGCGGCGAGCGTGGGCGAGAGCGGGAACCGGTCCGGATACGCCTCGTGCAGCGTCTCCAGCACGTGGTTCGCGACGCGCGGCCCGACCATCTGCAGCAGCACCGACGGCGCCATCGGCAGGCCGAGCGACAGCGCGGCCTCGTCCGTCTCCTCGACGGTGTTGCCGTGCTCGAGCGCGTCCATCAGCACCGTCGTCATGCGCGTCAGCACGCGATTGACGACGAACGCCGGCGCGTCGCCGACGACGACGCCGCGCTTCTTCAGCTTCTGCACGACGCTCCACGCGGTCGCGAGCTGCTCGTCCGTCGTGCGCGGCGTGCGCACGATCTCGACGAGCGGCAGCACCGCGACGGGATTGAAGAAGTGCAGTCCGACGTCGGCTCCCATCTCCTCGACGGACAGCGACGACGTGTTCGTGGCGACGATCGCGTCGGGCGCGACGCGGCGCACCTCGGCGATCACCTCGTGCTTGACGCTCAGCTCCTCGTACACAGCCTCGAGCACGAGGTCGCAGCCCTCGAACTGCTCCCAGCCGGTTCCGCCGTCGACGATCGTCGCGAGGAACGGCTTGCGCGCGCCGACCTCCTCGCGGATCGTCGCGAGCGCCTCGTCGACGCGCGACTGCTCGATGTCGCGAAGGACGACCGGCACCTCGAGCCGCCGCAGGAACAGCGTCGCCAGCTGCGTCGCCATCAGGCCCGCGCCGACGATGCCGACCTTCTGCACCGCGCGCGGCTTCACGTCGGGCAGTCCTTCCGGCTTCTTCGTGCGCCGCTCGACGACGGTGAACGCGTACGCGGCGGCCTGCGCCTGTGGGCTGACCAGCAGCTCGCCCATCGCCGCCTCCTCCGCCGCGTAGCCCTCGTCGAGCGTCCACGTCTGCGCACCCGCGATCAGCTCGAGCGCGACGTACGGCGCACGCGTCGCGCCGTGCACCGCGTCGTCGACGCGCGAGCGCGCCTTGCGGAAGACCGTCTCCGCGTCGGACCAGTCCGGTGCGGTGCGGTCGATCCCGCCCGACTCGACGAGGTCGACGGCGAACTGCAGCGACTCGTCGACGAATTCGACCGGTTCGAGCAGCCGGTCGGCGAGTCCGAGCTCGACCGCCTCCGTCGCGCCGAGCAGCTTGTTCTGGCGGAGCGGGTTGAGGACGATCAGTCGCGCCGCGGCGTCCGGTCCCGCGAGCTTCGGCGTCAGCTGCGTCCCGCCCCAGCCGGGGATGATGGACAGCGCCACCTCCGGAAAGCCGAAATGCCGCACGTTCGCCGCGATCGTCCGCGTGTCGCAGTGCAGCGCCAACTCGAGGCCGCCGCCGAGGCAGGCTCCGTTGATCGCGGCGACGGTCGGGAACGGCAGCGCGCGGATCCGCCCGAACAGCTCGTGGCCGGCGCGCGCGCCTTCGACCGCATCCTCGTGTGAGCGCAGCCGCGTGAACTCGTCGATGTCGGCGCCGACGCAGAAGACGAACGGCTTGCCGGTGACGACCATCGCCGCCCAGTCGCCGGACTCGAGCTCGCCGATCACGCGCACCGCCGACTCGAACGCGGAGCGGCCGAGCGTCGTCGGCTTCGTATGGTCCTCGCCGTTGTCGACGGTGACGAGTGCAATCGGCCCGACGCGCGACTCGACGCGGTTCAGCGCGAAGAAGGTGTCGCTCATCCCCGCTCCGACGCCGGCCAAGCCGGCGCCTCCGCTCCTTGTCGGGCTCCGTCGAGCCTACGCCCTTGGACGTTCTCCCAGACGATCGCGCAGCCCATGCCCATGCCGATGCAGAGCGCCGTCAGCCCGTAGCGGCCGCCGCGCTCACGCAATCCGTACGCGAGCTGCGCGATCAGCCGAACACCGGTGGCGGCGAGCGGGTGGCCGCAGGCGATCGCGCCGCCGTACGGATTGAGCCGCGGGTCGTCGTCGGCGATCCCGAGCTCGTCGCACCAGGTCAGCACCTGCACGGCGAACGGCTCGTTCAGCTCGAAGACGTCGATGTCGCCGAGGGTCAGTCCGGCCTGGTCGAGCGCCCGTCGCGTCGCGGGTACGGGCCCGTAGCCCATCAGGTGCGGCTCGACGCCGGCGTACGCGAACGAGACGAGACGGAGCTTCGGCTCGAGCCCCAGCTCGGCCGCGGCCGATTCGGAAGCGAGGAACGCGGCGGTGGCGCCGTCCGTCAGCCCGGCCGAGTTCCCGGCGGTGACGCGGCCGCCCGCGCGGAACGCGGGCTTCAGCGCGGCGAGTCCGTCGAGCGACGTGTCGGGGCGGAGGAACTCGTCGTGGTCGGCGACCTTCCAGCCGGTGTCGCTGAAGACCGCCATCGGCACGACCGTCTCCTTCATCACGCCGTCGCTCCAGGCGGCCGTCGCCTTCTGCTGCGACGCGAGCGCGAACGCGTCGGCGCGCTCCTTCGTGATCGCCGGGAAGCGGTCGTGGAGGTTCTCCGCCGTCTGGCCCATCACCGCCGCGGACTCGTCGATCAGCCGCTCGGAGACGAAGCGCGGGTTGAAGTCGACCTCCTGGCCCATCGCGTGGTGTCCCATGTGCTCGACGCCGCCCGCGATCGCGACGTCGGCCGCGCCGAGCGCGATCTCGCCCGCGGCGGCGGTCACCGCGGTGAGCGCGCCGGCGCACATGCGGTCGACGGCGAAACCGGGAACCGTCTCCGGCAGACCGGCGAGCAACGCCACGTCGCGGCCGAGGGTCAGCCCCTGGTCGCCAACCTGGGCGGTCGCCGCGAGCACGACGTCGCCGATCCGCTCGGGCGGGATGGCCGGGTTACGGCGCAGCAGCTCACGCACGACCTTGACGGCCATGTCGTCCGCGCGCGTGCGCCAGAACTGGCCCTTCGGCCCGGCCTTGCCGAAGGCCGTGCGCACGCCGTCGACGAAGACGACCTCACGGAGTTCCCGCGCCATCGAGGGCCACGATAGCGACGCCTTGACTGATCGGTCAATCAGCCACGGCGATGGAATACTCCCGACGTGGACTGGGACGAGCTGGCCGACGCGGCGATCGCACGCTACCGCGGCGGCGAGGCGCGGGACCTCGACCAGCGCCAGCTCACCCAGCTCGGGAACGCGGCCTGGGCGGCGGGGCTGTGCCTGCTCGCCGCGGGGGCGGAGGACGATGCCGCCGTGTGGCTCCACTGCGCGGCCGAGCGGTACCGGGAGAGCTGGCCGGACGCTCCGCCGGACTCGTGGGGCCGGCCGATCGGCGCGATGAAGGCGCTGCTGCTCGCCGGGGACGACCCGTCCCCCGCGGCGCGCTGGGCGCTCGACGCGGGCGCGGCGGACGCGGCCTCGCCGATCGGGCGGTATGCGGCGACGCTGGCGCTGCTCGTGCTCGGCGACGGTGCGCAGGCCCGGATCGTCGCGCCGACGCTCGCCGGCCGCGAGGACTTCCCGGGAGACGTCGCGGCCGCGCTCGCGGCGATCGCGTTCTCCGACGGTGATGCCTACGCCGCCGCCGTCCTCGACGTGCTCCGCTCGTTCGAGACGCGCACCGAGTTTCTCGAGGACGTGCCCGTCGCGGACACGGTGATGGTGCTCCAGGCGCTGGCCGAGCCCCGCGGAATCGCCGCGACGCTGCCCGCGTCGCCGCGCCTCCCCTAGAGCTTCGCCGCCGCAGCGCGGTCGAGCACGACGGTGGTGATCCCGTCGCTCGCGCGGACGAGGCTTCCCGGAGTGTCGCGAGTCGGCTCCGCGGCGAATGAGCGCGCGACCGCGTCGGCCTTGTCCGCGCCGGCGACGAGGAACAGCACCTCGCGCGCCGCGCACAGCACCGGCAGCGTCAGCGTGATCCGGTCGACGAACGGCTCGAGCTTCGCCTCGACGCCGATCACGCGGCGCTCCGTCTCGTCGAGCGACGGCTGGCCCGGGTAGAGCGACGCGACATGGCCGTCCGGGCCGAGCCCGAGCAACAGCAGGTCGAACCGCGTCCCGCCGAGCTCCTGCTCGTACGCCGCCGCTCCCTCGCCGGGGCCGAGCTCGCCGCGCATCCGATGCACGGCCGCCGGCGGCTCGCCGAGCAGGTCGAGCAATGCCGTCGCCGCCATGCCGTAGTTCGACAGCTCGTCGTCCGGCGGGACGCAGCGCTCGTC
>Ga0265338_10011693_pt1 | contig 10106 bp, 9 predicted proteins | sample 42126metaG_FD_193579 | JGI IMG/M metagenome (GOLD analysis project Ga0265338, IMG submission 193579) | Rhizosphere microbial communities from Carex aquatilis grown in University of Washington, Seatle, WA, United States - 4-21-26 metaG | ecosystem: Host-associated > Plants > Roots > Rhizosphere >... | reverse complement strand
TTAAAACAGGGCTTCAGGGTGGATGAAATCCTGGCCATGGGCCGGAGAGAAGTCAGGGGCTACGATCACGCGCATTACGAGCTGCTCCATCCCGAGAAAGAGAAGGGCGTTAAGGTCATGCGCAAGAAAAAGGGCAAGCGATGAACAGCGAATTCAAACTGGCGCTACAACTCACCATGGTGGACATGATGTCGGACGGGCTGAAGCTCGCCCGGCGCAACATTCTTTCCATGGGGGATGCCTCCAAGCAGGTGGTCAAGGATTTCGACGCTATGGAGCGCCACCTGACCCGAGGTCTGAAATCGCTCGCCGCCGCCAAATACCTCGAGAATAAGTTGAAGCCTGGTGTGGCGGCCGCTGCCGACATGCAGGAATCGATGGACAAGGTGGAGATGAACCTTATCCGTTCCACCGAAAACGCCAAGGGCCTTCATGACCAGATGAAGGCCATAAAGGAAACGGCAATCTTCGTCGGCGCCAATGCACCCTTCACCGCGAAGGATGTCATCGATATCGAGGCGCAGCTCCTGAAGAGTGGCATAAACCTGAAGGAGGTCACCGGTAAGAGTGGCGTCGCCTGGTCAGCAGCATCCCTTTCGGCGCTCTCCGAGATGGCTCCCTCCGAAGTCGGCACTCAACTCGCCAGGACAGGGCAAACCTTTGGCCTCAAATCCGGCAACGATTACAAACAAGTCGCCGACTGGCTTGAGAAGGCGGAATCTTCGGCCGGGCACGATCTCGGCCAGCTCTTTTACGGCCTCAAGATGTCCGGCGCATCGGCCAAATCCCTGGGTATTTCCCCTCAGCAATTAGTCACCATGCTGACCATGGCCGCCCCCCTGGGGGAGATGGCCGGCACCTCGGTCAACCGCTTCGTCGATCGCCTTGCCGGCGGTCATCGCGAGGAGCGCAAATACCTCAAGTACATGGGACTGGACTTCTTCGACGGCAAGGGGAAGTTCAAGGGGATCGATCACGCCATCGACGAGGTACGGACAAAGTTCAAGGCGATATCCAACGATAAGAATAAGTTGATCCTTTTCGAGAAGATCTTCGGGGAGGAGGGGAAACGCTTCGCCCAGATGGTTGCAGACGGCGATCGCAACCTGAAGCAGTGGGAATCTTTTATAGCATCTCACAAGGGGCTCGACGAAAAGATGGGGATCTGGGCACAGGGGTACAACGCCTCTTGGATCAAGCTGATCACGACCGTCAAGAGCACCGGCGCCTCCATTTTCGATCCCTGGCTGGCACCGCTCACCGAGATCAACGACAAGCTCAACGCAGCCGTAACCAAGGTCGGAGAATTCGCGGAGAAACATCCCAAGACAACCGATACGTTCAACGGTGTCTTTGCGGCAGTGGCGGCGGGCGCGGGCGGATATGGCGTGTGGAACCTCTTCAAGGCTGGCGGCTATGGCCGCAAGGTCCTCAGTCAGACCGGACTCAGGAAGCTCCTCGGCGGCCTCGGCAGCACGGGAGTGGGAGTCGCCGAAGGGAAGCTGCTGCAGCAGTCGATGGGCGTGACGCCCGTTTACGTTGTCAACATGCCCGGCGGCACGTTTCCCGGAAGGAATGATGCGGCGCCTGAGAAGATGCCTGATTTGGTCAAGAAGCCTCCCGTCATGCCGATTCCCCCCGGAGGCACATCGCTGTTGACAAAGTCCGGGCTTGCCGGGCTCTCGGCCATACCGGCCTACCTGATGGGCACGTACCTTGAGAGACTTACCGGAGGCTCGGGAGAGTTCAATGCTGATATGCATCCCGACAATTGGGGACGGGGATGGACTCCTTGGAGTAAAGAGGCGCCCAAGAACGACATCAAGATCGACCTCCATATTGACGCCGACGGTCGGACGATCGCCCGGACCAACGACCTCAACACCAACGCGCAGGTAGGGATCCGGCGCGGTAAATTCTTCGAAGGGATGATGGTCTCGCACTGATGGCGACGGAAACCGAAATAGGTCAGCTCAACGGCATCGATCTCGAAATGGAGACGATCGAGGATACCTTTGAGAGGGCGCTCGCCCGTTACGAGTATCCCTACGTCGATGGCGACGACCTGGAGGACATGGGGCAGAAGGCGCACGTGATCCGGATCCGCTGCTATTTCTACGACGGCGACGGCGGGGATAACTACGAGGCGCACAAGATCCTGATCAACAACCTCGCGCAGAGCTCCGACCTCGACGAGTTGGTCCATCCCAAGTATGGCACCATGCAGGGTAAGGTCGAAAGCATCACGGTACGCGCCGACGACCGGATCCGATGCGCCGAGATCGATCTTTCCTTCGTCGAGCAGCGCCGGCAGACCCTTGACCTGGTCGCTCCGGAGGACGTCGCCCAGTCGGCGGAGACCTCGTTCCTGACCTCTCAGAACCAGCAGGCGGCCGAGCTGACCGAGGAGATCGTCACGGTGCTCGGCTGGAACCCGCCTCTGCCGGCAGACATACCCTCGCCGTCGCTCCTCGCCCAGGTCAACGCGCAGACCGGGGCCATGCGCCAGTTCGTCCGCGATATCCAGGATCAGCTGGAGGCGTTCGACGCCCTGGCCAACGAGGTGACGCAGCCGGTGAACAGCCTGGTCGCCACCATCAACTACTCCGCCGACCTCCCCGGCAGGATCCTGGGCACCATCACCCGGGCGGTGGAGCGGGTGGCCAACCTCTACACCAGCTTGCGGCAATTCCCGGCCAGGCTCACCAGCAGCCTCTCCGGTGCGATCCTCTCCCTGCAGGCGCAGTTCGAACGGTTTGCGCCTACCTCGGCCGGCGCCCTCTGCTTGATGCATCTGCGGATAGCCGGCGCGCAGCGCCTCGCCCTCGAGGCCGCCTATTCGTATGGGGACGACCAGAACCGCCGGCTTTCCCTGACCGCCCAGCCCCCCGCTTTTGACGCCATGGGTCGCTACACGGCTCCGGCGGAGGTGACTCCGGTCGCCAATGCCCAGGAACTCGAATCGTCGCTGTCCGACGTGCGGGGGATGATCGCCGCGGTCGTTTCCGACTTCCGCACCATGCAGGCGCTGAAGGACATGGCGCGCCAGCTTCTCGAGCACGTCTACACCGACAAGCTCACGAGCGAGCGGATCATCACCATCCAGGTCGATACCCCCATGCCTTTGCACATCGTCTGCCTGCGCTACGGGCTCTCCTACACCGAGGCGCAGCGGATCATCGACATCAACCGCATCCCCTGGCCGAGCGCCGTGAAGGGCGGGGTTAAGATCTATGTCTGACGCCATCGAACTGCGCATAGGCACCACCAGCATTCGGAGCTTCCAGAGCTACAGCGTGGACGCCGATCTCTACGTCGCCGACCATGCCTTCAGCATGGAGCTTGCGAACCCGGAGATCGAGGTGCGGAAGGGGCAGAAATGCCAGCTCTTCGTTAACAAGGACCTGGTGCTGACGGGCATCATCGAAAAGCGCAAACGCCATTGCGACAAGCAGGGGCGTACCCAAAGCGTAGGCGGCCGCGACCTCCTGGGGATCGTGGTGGACGCCTATTGCGAGGAGTTTGTGAGTGTCCAGGAGAAGACGATCGCGCAGCTGGCGGCCATGCTGATCCAGGCGAATGCGAAGACGCCCCGCCCGGCGCTCCCCTTCATCGGCCGGGTGCCGATCGTCGGGGAGACCGAGCTGCAGGGAAAACTCAAGAGCCATCGCCGGCGCGGCACCGCCGACTTTCTCTCCTTCTTCGATGCGCCGCAGAAGGTCGCCCAGATCTACCCGGGGCAGACGGTCTTCCAGGTTCTGCAGATGTACGCGCTCTCCCGGGGAGTGATGTTTTTCGGGCTTCCGGACGGCACCTTCGTCTTCGACGAACCATGCGTCGGCGGGGTTCCGGACTACAGCATCGTCTTCACCAACGACGGCAGGGGCAACGCCCTTTCGGCGGACGTCGACGAGGACATCAGCCGGGCATACAGCAAGGTGAAGGTGATCGGCCAGCAGTTGCAAAACAGCGATCCGTTAGGCGGTCCGGCGACAACGGTCAACACGACGCCGGGCATCGCGACCGATCCGGACTTCCCCTTCTACAAATGCTTCGTCCAGGTGAACAACAACGACAGCCAGAGCCCGGCGCTGCATGCCCGGATGCTCCTCAATAAGATGCGCCACGACGCCTTCAAGCTCGAGTACGAGATGCCACGGCACTCCCAGGGGGGAAAGAATTTCACCATCAACCGCATGGCCGCGGTGAAGGACACGGTGCACGGCATCAGCGGGAACTTCGCGGTCACCGGCCGGACGCTGAAGATGGACAAATCGAAGGGGCCGACCACGGTACTGCGCCTGGGACTCCCCGGGCTTGTGGAGCAGATCGGGTCGCTCTCCAAGGGGGGCAAATGATCCGGGTGACGTTTACCAAGGTGATCGACGGGCGGGTCAGGACCTTCGAGGCGGACGGTCGCGAAGGGGAGAGCTTTGCCGGCCGCGAGTTCATGCAGCAGTTCGGATTCGCCTCCTTTCCGAAGGATGGCGCCACCGGCGTCATTGTCTACAACGGCAACTTCATCATCGCGATCGCTTCCGACGACAGCAGCTGCCGGCCGGAGCTCCAGGAAGGGGAGACGGTCGTTTACGATGCCAACGGCAACACTGTCCACCTGACCGCCGACGGCATCACGGCGGTGAGCCCGAAGAAGATCACCGCCCAGGCGCCCGATATCGAGCTGACCGGGAAGGTGAAGATCACCGGCAGCCTCGAGGTGACCGAGGATATCACGGCTGCCCAGGTGAGCGACAGTGAGGGGAGCATGGAAGAGATCCGGACTAAGCATAACCTCCACATCCATGATGACTCGACCTCCGCGCCCACCACGCCGCCACTGGAGCCGATGTAATGCCGCACTCGATCATTCAGCAGGCGGACGGCACCTTCAAGAAGGTTCCCGGAAACGACCCGACGATCCTCACCAACATCATCGTCTCGATGGGGATCGCCCTGGGAAGCTGGTGGGCGGATCCTGCCTTCGGGCTCAAGCGGCGTCGCAGAATGAAGAACAGCGCCACCACGGAAACGCTCCTCCAGGACGACTGCCGGCGCGCCCTTCAATGGCTCCTGGACAGCAAGCGGGCAAAATCGATCGACGTCGCCACCTCTCGCGATCTGGCCGCCGACCGCAGCCGCATGGAAGTATCCGTCGCCGCCGTGCAGGCCAATGGCCAGCCGGTCACCTTTGAAACCTTCGTAGCGGTGATCTGATGTTCGACAATACCTTTGACAGCCTGTTAAACGACATTTTAACGGATCATGTAAACCAGGACCCCGCCGTCGACGTCTCGAAGGGGAGCCCCGATTACGTTACCTCGTCCGCCTTCGCCTCGGCGCTCTGGGCATTGGAGTCCAGGGGGAAATATCTCTCCACCCAGATCGTCCCGGGGCCGAACATGGAGAGGGATAACCTGGAGCACTGGGCGAGCCTCCGGGGGCTGGCGCTCAACCCCGCTGAGTCGGATTCCTCATTGCTGGCGCGGCTTCTCGGCAACATCCGGAGACCGCCGGCAGGGGGGAACAAATACGACTACGTCGCCTGGGCGCTTGCCGCTTCGCCCAACGTGGCCAACGCCTGGACGGTCCCCTGCGGACAGGGGCCGGGCACGATCGACGTGATCATACTCGCCAATGCTACGTTGACCGGTTCGGAGATACCGGGAGACGACCTCATCGCCACGGTGACCGCCTATCTCACCGATATTTGCCCGCTCGATCCCAAATACCTCCGGGTGCTCGCTCCCCAGGTGCTGACCGAGAACGTCACGATCGCCCGCGCCGGCGCCGACTATCCCGCGGCCCAGGCGATCGCCGATATCACCTCATCGCTGGCCGCCTACATCCCGGGGCAGACGCTTTATGGCGACTCGCTGAAGGTGCTCGCCCTGGGCGGAGGCAACGGGAGCGCCCCGGTCACCGCGCCGCCGGCGGATGTGGTCCCCACCGCCTACCAGATGATCCGGCCGGGAGTGATCAATGTCACCTGAGATCGAGCACAGCGACATCCTGCAGCTGCTCTGCCCGGTCCCCTGGATCATGACCGACAACGAGCGCGCGGTCTACGGCGCCGCCCTGGACCGCACCAAGGCGCGCCTCGATGCGATCGCTCCGGAGATGTTTCCGGATACGGCCGTCGAGCTGCTTCCCGACTGGGAAACGCTCTACCAGGTCGTGCCGGCGCCGGGCGCCACGATCGCACAGCGGCAACAGGTGCTGGCGGCCAAATGCAAGGCGACCGGCGACATCAAGGCCCCATACTTCGTCACGCTCGCTGCGGCCATGGGGTACGCGATCGCGATCGCGGCGACCAGCACTCCGGACGCCGGCCAGGACTTCACCGCGGGCGTCTCCGGCGCCGGAGATACCCTCGGCTACACACTGGATCCGGTGGGACCGTTCATCTGGGACATCACCGTTCACCTGGTCGCCGGCCAGGTCAATCCCGCGGTCGACCTCGAGGCGGTGCTGCAGGATCTGAAGCCTGCGCACCGTACTCTCAATTTTATTTATGTCGGTCCTTAACGGAGGAAACATGAAACGCTTGATCTTTAATCTCTCCACGCTGCTCGTTTTACTGGGCTTCGCACTTAACCCGGCCTACGCCGGTAAGACCTCCTTCGTCGACGGCAATGCGATCACCAAGACGCCGGGCACCAAGGTCACCTCCGCATTCCTAAACGCCGTCAACAGCCATCGCCATGACGGCGGCAACTACGACGGCGCCGGCATCCTGGACGCCGCAGTAGACTCGGGGAGCGTCAACACCCTGGTGGTGACCCTACCGACGCCGCTTACTGCGCACGTGCCGAGGATGCCGATCTACGTCCAGGTAGCGAACACGAACACCGGCGCTTGCACCATCAACGTCTCGGGGATCGGCGCGCTGGCGCTGCAGAAATCCAGTTCATCCGGGCCGGTCGACCTGGTCGCCGGCGACCTGCAGGCGGGTGCGATCGTCATAGTTGCCTACGACGGGACAAGATACCTGCTGCTCACCATGCCGGCGGGCTCCGACGCCGCCACCCTCCAGGGACAGTCGGCCTCGATGCTGGTCCCGCCCGGGGCGATCATGGCGTTCGGACAGGCGGCGTGCCCGGCCGGCTGGACCGGGGCCATCGGCAACACGCTGCTCCGGACCGGTCAATACGCGCAGCTCTTCGCGGCCTGGGGCACGATCTACGGCGCGGGCGACGGGTCGACCACCTTTGGCACCCCGGACTTGCGGGGCGAGTTTTTGAGGGGTGTGGACGGCGGCCGAGGGGTGGACCCTGGGCGCACGATCGGGAGCTGGCAGGCCGACATGTTCAAGAGCCATAGCCACACGGGGACCTACGGAGGTTCCGTCTCGGCCACGCCCGATACCGGATTCTATTTCGTCTCAAGCTTTGGCGGGGCGACTACCGGTTCCACGGGCGGCAGCGAGACGCGGCCGAGGAACATCGCCGTTAACTACTGCATCAAGTATTAGGGGAGAGGGTTACGGGATGAGACGATTGAATTTATTTACAGCCAGCCTGGTCGCAGCGCTTGTCTTGTTCGGCCAAAGCGCCCTGGCTTCGAATGCCTTCACCAACTTTTCCACGGCCGCCGGCAAGGCGAGCCCCACTACGCCCACCGACACCCTTGAGCTTCGCGCCGCCGGCGCCGCTTCGATTTCCGCCTCGGGCAGGCGGGTCACCATCACCGTGCCGACCGTCGCCGGCCCCCAGGGGGCTACCGGTCCGCAGGGTCCGCAAGGTCCGCAGGGAATTACGGGACCGCAGGGCTTGAAGGGCGATCGCGGCCCGCAGGGTATCCAGGGGCCGCAAGGGATTCAGGGCCTTACTGGTCCGGCCGCCCTGCAGAACCTCGGCCCCTGGTCGTCGACCATGACCTACACTCCCGGAATAACTGTCACCTATGGCGGCAGCCGGTGGATCTGCTACAAGACCAACAAGGGGCAGACGCCGGTGGAAGGCATGTACTGGACCTTGCTGGCTGCGGGAGGAGGGTCCCTTTCAACGGCTAATGTCTTTACTGCTCCGCAGACCATGCCGTCTCTGATCCTTACCCAGGGTCCGCACATAGACGCTCTTTCTCTTGCGAAAGCAGACGGATCAGATGACAGTGGTGCGATTCAAACCATAGCCAATAATATCGTCGCGTCAGGCCGGTTCACGTGGATTGATTTGAACGGTCGGCTTTACACGCTGAATCACCAACTTCTGCATCGTGTTGACCTTGTCGGCTTTCGAAATGGAGACATGGCATTTTCCAGCTTTTCCGGAGCGGCTATACATGCCACCGGAAGCGGGACGGGCACGCCTTACGACCAGGATAGAGTCGTTATGAGCCATGTACGGTTGTATGGTCCGTCAAGGACGGGAAACCTTGACGGAATAGTGTTTGACACACCGCATGAAGCAGGAACAAGCCATATCGTCTATGACCATGTGAGCGCTCGCTACTTCCGGACGGTGGCCCAGTTTAGGAACAACGCCTACCTGATAGATTTCGCTCACCCAAATTTTGACGAGAACTATAACGGTCTTTGGATGGATTCAAGTTTTGCCAACTACGGTGAAAACATTACGGTCCATAGTGGTGCTATTTACAATAATCTTGGAATCCCTCTCTACAATAACAACTCCAACGGTACTATTTCGACCTATGGCACATCGATTGATTACAACAGCGGCGGGATTGCAAAAGCGGATCGCGGGCGGATATTTATTCATGATGGACACCGGGAGGCTAGCGATTTCGTGGCATCTCCGATTCAGGCCAATGCAGGCAACGGCGCTACCGTTTCAATTCTCGGTGGGTGGGATCTCCTGACCGGCGCTCTCCCCCATGTAATGCCGAGTTACATCGACTGTGAGACTACTCCTGGCGGAGGAGGAGGCGTCTGGTTTGAGCCTGAATTTGCCCATGCCTTGCAGGGTAGTGCTGGGGGAAGGGGATTTTTGGCGACAGGCTCGGGCGATGTTTTTAGCCACATTAAAGGAACGTATGATATTTCGTACAACCCGATTTTTCTGTCCCAAGAAATGAACAGGCTGACTGATGGCGGATTTGAGGGGGCTTCGCTCACGGATTGGATATGGATCAGCGACGATACCGGCGCTCCGAAGGACCGTTACTCCGGCAACAACCTCTCGCTGTCCGTATCCACCGATTATGCTCATTCGGGTGCTCAATCTCTCGCAGCGAACAAGAGTTTCGGAGCAGGTTCTCAAGCCTCTTTCCGAGTCGCCATACCGATTAAGCCGGGGATGAGGGCTCGGCATCAGCTTTATTTCAAGAAAGCGGGAGCACAGACCGGAACTATGTATCTCGGTTGGTATTACGCCAAGTACAAAGGTACAAATATTGCGGGTGTCCCGATCTTTGATCTTGGCACATCGTACACCACTACGGTCACGTTCACCTCCGCCGCTCAGGATTGGACTTGGTGGGGGTACAACATGGGGGAAACTAAAACGCCTCCTGATCGGGATTACCTACTCTTGAACGTCAATATGAACTCCATGAATGCCGGGACGATCTATTTCGATGACCTCTTAGCTACGGAGATGTGACCATGACAAAATCAATCATCACTGCGACCATCGCTTGCTGTCTCCTCGCAACCATTACGTTCGCAACGGATCTATTTGTTGACACGAGCCTCTATACTTCCCCAAACAACATTGGGGCCGTGCCGTATACTGGGGCGACCGCAGATGTCGATCTTGGGGTCTACTCTTGCCTGTTTGGGGGCAATCTTGCGGTCTATGGGGGCAACTCAAAATCTCCCACAACAGCATCCATCAGGGGCGCGACCACTGGCGGGCTTGTCCTGAATGGTTATGGTTCGGCACCTATTAATCTCAACTATGACAGTGGGACCGGTGGAGTAATTTTCAACAACGGGTCAGGCACGCAAGTTGCGGCGATATCGAGTACAGGAGCCGCGACGTTTGGCAGTTACCTATCCCTATACTCGGGGGCTGCGGCTTCCCCCGGTATTCCATCCGTCCGTGGTGCATCAACCGGTGCGATGGTGATCAACGCCTATGGCTCGGGGGCGCTGAATCTCAACTACGATTCAGGGACAGGGGGCGTGCTGTTTTTTAACGGGT
>Ga0265338_10011692_pt1 | contig 10106 bp, 8 predicted proteins | sample 42126metaG_FD_193579 | JGI IMG/M metagenome (GOLD analysis project Ga0265338, IMG submission 193579) | Rhizosphere microbial communities from Carex aquatilis grown in University of Washington, Seatle, WA, United States - 4-21-26 metaG | ecosystem: Host-associated > Plants > Roots > Rhizosphere >... | reverse complement strand
GGTCGAATAACTTAATGCGTCCGGCAGCACGATGTCGGGCACGACGCCCTTCAACTGGGTGGAGGCGCCGCTGATGCGGTAGAATTTGCGGATGGTGATTTTGATGGTGCCCGGATCGTTGGAGGCCGATTCATTTGCCGACCAGATGAACGGTCGCAATGGATTCAAATTTTGAACCGTGCCCTTGCCATAGGTCGAGCGGTCGCCAATGATCAACGCCCGGCCGTAATCCTGCAAGGCGCCCGCCACAATTTCCGTCGCGGAGGCGCTGAACCGGTTGACAAGCACGACGAGGGGCCCGCGATAAAGGGCGGAGGTTGACGTGTCCTGGTCCACGACGACCCGGCCTTCCGGCGAACGGACCAGCACGACCGGGCCATTGGTGACGAACAGGCCGGTAAAATCAACGGCTTCTTCCAGCGAACCGCCGCCGTTGTTTCTCAAGTCAAGGACGATGCCGGCGACGTTTTCCTGCTCGAGCTTTTTTATCAGGCGCCGGACATCGGCGGTGGTGCTATTTCGGGACAGGTCGCCATTGTCGCCGGGCAGATCAACCGTCGCGTAGAAGGATGGCAGGTCAAGCATTCCCAGGCGGTTGGTTCCGCCATGTCCATCGGGAATCAGAATCAGCTCGGCCTTGGCCTCCTGGTCTTCAAGTTTGATTTCGTCGCGAATCAAGGTCACCACGCGGCGCGCAGTGGGAGCGTCGGCGGGGATGATGGTCAGCCGTACTTCGGTGTCCTTCGGGCCGCGAATCATTTGGACGACTTTGGACAGGTCCATGTCCACCACGTCCACGGGTGGTTGCTTGCCCTGCGCAACGGCCACAATGCGGTCCTTGGGCGTGAGTTGCTTGCTTTTGGCGGCAGGGCCGCCGGGCACGAGTGAAACGATCGTGCAATAACCGTCTTCCGAATGGAGTTCCGCGCCGATGCCAAAGAGCGCCAGGCTCATGTCGATGGAAAAATCCTGGGCGTGACCGACGTTGAAATAATCCGAGTGCGGATCGTAGGCATGGGCGAGCGCGTTCAGGTACGCTTGCAACACGTCGTTATTGTCCCAATTGACAAACATGCGCAAAAGCCAGTGATAATGGCGCGCGAGCTTGTCGGCTATTTCCTGGGGGGCGGATTTGGGCAAGGGCAGAATCACCCCATTGTTGGTCGGCGAAATTTCCCGGCTGAGGACTTCCTGCAAATAATCGTTGAGCAGTCGTTGCTCCCAGAGGTGCCGCGCCTCGGCCAGGTTTTTCGGATACGGGGCTTTGTGCCGGTCCAGCAGAATGCGATCATGGGTGTTTAATGAAAACCGATCGTGTTTCAGCATTTTGTCCTCGTAGGCAACGCGCTGCCGCAGGCGTTCCAAAAAGCGCGCGAAAATCTGGCAGGCCGGCGTGAGATCGGCCGTGCCGCGGTTGTTGATGGTGAGCATGTCGAGATTCGTCCGGTAATGGGCGAATTCTGCAATGTCCGATCTCAGAAAATAAAGATGCTGCGGGTCAAGCGAGTCCATGTAACCGTCGAAAATCTTCGCCGACATTTCCTTGTCCAGCGGGTGCTGTGAGTAATGGTATTCCTCCAGCAAACGCGCTGCGACATAAGCGATGCGGCCGTTGTTGGGGCTGGGCGTCGGTTTGGGCGGCGCGTTGGTGTCGCCGGTCGCCGCGATTGCGGGGCTGAATCGCAGGACAATCCCCAGCGCGAGCAGCGCGAAAATTTTCAGGCCGGAATCGTGGAACGGGTGGTGAGGGGTTGAATGGCGCGTTATCATTTGCACAAGTTTGGTTACTATAGCAGGATTCGTGCAACGGGGAAACATTTTGCGCGCGGCCGGGTTGGGATTGAAATCGAGTTGCAATTCAGGGACAATTCCGCCAATAATTTAACCATGTTTACCATGAAAAACATCCTATTGACTGCCTGTCTTTTTTTGACAATCACGACGCCCTTGCTGGCGTATGACACGAATGTGCTGGGCGACGACAAGTCGCGCGTCAGCTACGCCATCGGCATGATGCTCGGTTCGCGCTGGGTACAGGAGGGGATTGACGTCAGCAACGAAATGGTGCTGCGCGCCCTCAAAGATGTTCAGTCGGGCGGCGGCACCCTGCTGACCCGGCAGGAGATGGGCGATACCCTGCGTCAATTTCAGCAGGGACTGGCCGCGAACGCGGAAAAAAAGCGCCAGGAAATCGCTGGAAAAAACCGGCAGGCGGGCGAGGCGTTTCTGGCCCGGAACAAGGGGGAAAAAGGGGTCGTTACGCTGCCTGACGGTTTGCAATACAAAGTCATCGCCGACGGAACCGGGGAGCCGCCCGCGGTCGATGACACGGTGACGGTGCGCTATGAAGGCACGCTCATTGACGGGACGAAATTCGACAGCTCGGACAAGATGCAATTTCGCGTTGGCGGCGTCATTCGCGGTTGGACCGAGGCGCTCACCCACATGAAAGCCGGCGCCAAGTGGCAGGTGTTCATCCCCTCGGAACTTGCCTATGGCCCGTATGGGCGGCCGCCGCAAATTGGACCCGACTCCGCTTTGATTTTTACGATCGAACTGCTTTCGGTCGAGCATCCGCAACCGGCTGCCAGTGACATCATTAAAGTGCCGTCAGCCGAGGAAATGAAAAAGGGTGCGCAGGTTGAAATCATAAAAGCTGAGGATTTGCAAAAGGCGCAGCAGCAATCACAGCCGGCGAAATAACTGCACCGCAGCCGGTGGCAGGGTTTGAACGTTCAGGCGGTTGCGTTGTCAATTTCCATGAATCGCTTCCACTATTTTATGAATCGCTTTTCACGTCCGGCATTCGGTTTTTTTGCAGCCACCCTGGGAGCCTTGGCCATGGTGGTTTTGCTTTACCTCACTTCCTGGGGGCGGGAACCGGGGCCGGACATCAAGGTCGAAACCACGCCGGTTAATCGTGATGCCAAGCTCGGCGCCAGTTTTGCGCCCGTCATCAAACAGGCCGCGCCTTGCGTGGTGTACATTTATTCCACCCGCATTGTGCATGTGCGTCCGTACCGCAATCCTTTTTTCAATGACCCGTTTTTCCGCCAGTTTTTTGGCGACCAAATTCCGCAAGACAACCAGCCGCGCACGCATAAACAGCAAAGCCTTGGTTCCGGAGTCGTGGTTTCATCGGACGGTTATATTCTAACGGCGAACCACGTCGTGGACGGCGCGGACGAAATCAGGGTCAAGGTCACCTCCGCCGGCGGCGACAAGGAATACAGCGCCAAGGTCATCGGCGCCGACCCGCCAACGGACGTCGCGGTGCTGAAAATTGATGCCCGGAATTTGCCGGCCATCACCCTGGGCGACAGCGAGCAACTGGAGGTCGGCGACATTGTTCTGGCCATTGGTGATCCCTTCGGTTTGGAGCGGACCGTGACCATGGGGATTGTCAGCGCGCTCGGGCGCAGTGGGTTTCGCTTCGGGGGACAGGACGGCGGCAGCCAGCCCAATTATCAGGATTTCATTCAAACCGACGCGGCCATCAATCCGGGCAATTCCGGCGGTGCGCTGGTGGATGCCGAAGGCCGGCTGGTCGGCATCAACACCTTCATCCTTAGCAGCACCTATGGCAACGAAGGCATCGGTTTCGCCGTGCCCGCCAATCTGGCGCGCCATGTCATGGACCGCTTGATTCAAGGCGGCAAAGTCACGCGCGGTTACCTCGGCGTTAAACCGGAAGACATCACGCCGGGTCTGGCCGAAAGTTTTGGTTTGCCCGACCAAAGCGGCGCTCTGGTTGACGACGTGTATCCTGGAACGCCGGCGCAGGCGGCCGGCATCAAATCCGGCGACGCGATTGTCGAGTTCAACGGCAGGAAGGTGACCGATGCGGACAATCTTTCATTAAGGGTTTCCGAATGTTCGCCGGGAACCGAGGTCACGGTGAAAGTGATTCGCGACGGCCATGAAAAAAGCTTCACCGTCAAACTGGCCGAGTTGCCGGGCCAGATCGGGCAAAATGACAATGATCAAAACAAAAGGCCGGGCAATTCAAACCCCGACACGCTCGATGGCGTAACGGTGTCGGATTTGGACCAGTCCTTCCGGCAGCAATTGAGGATTTCCGACAATGTTCAAGGCGCGTTGGTGACGGATGTCGGACCGGACTCGAATTCCGCCCAGGCCGGCTTGCAGCGAGGCAACGTCATTGTGGAAATCAATCGCCAGCCGGTGACCAATGCCAAAGAGGCGGTGAAGCTTTGCACCCAGGCCAAGGGGAATCGCATATTGCTGAAAGTATGGCGCCGCGACGGCGATTTTGCCGGCACGACCTATCTGAGCGTGGACAACACCAAGCCGGCGAATTAACCGTTCACCGGCCGGGGCTGGCGGCAAACTTTTGACATTTTTTCTGTAACAGGCAAATTCCACCCCAAGGCGGCCATCCATGGCAGCCACAGCCTATGCCTGTTCAATACAAAGATTACTACGAAATTCTCGGCGTCCCGCGGAGCGCGAGCGACAACGAACTCAAAAAAGCCTTTCGCAAGCTCGCGCGGGAATATCACCCGGACGTGGCCAAGGACAAAAAACGGGCCGAGGAAAAATTCAAGGAGGTCAACGAGGCCTATGAAGTTTTGAGCGACCCGGCCAACCGCAAAAAATACGACGAACTCGGCGCGAATTGGAAATCTGGCGCTGAATTTCGCCCGCCGCCGGGCTGGGAGAATTTTTCCAGCGGCCAGGCCCCCCGCAGCCGGGGTGCGGGCGGTGACGAATTTGAATTTCAATTCGGCGGCACCGGTTTCAGCGATTTCTTTGAGCAATTGTTTGGCTCGGTGGGGCGGGGCAGGGCCGGTTTTGGCCGCACCCAGGATTTTGCGGCGGAGGAACCGGCCGAACGCGGTCGCGACATCGAGGGCGACATCATGGTGACGCTGGAGGAGGCGATGAGCGGGTCGGTGCGGACCGTCAACGTGCGCCGTCCGGCGGGCCGCTCGGTCAAAACAGAAACCTGTCAGGTGAAGATTCCGCCCGGAGTCACCGAAGGCCAGAAATTGCGGCTGGCCGGGCGTGGCTGGCCGGGTGCGGGCGGCGGCGCGGCGGGCGATTTGTATCTGCGCGTGCGGCTGGCCAAACATCCCGACTTCGAGGTTGCGGAACACAATTTGATTTACGAGGCCGAACTCGCGCCGTGGGAGGCCGTGCTGGGCGCGGAGATTTCCGTCCCGACGCTGGCCGGGCGCGTGAACATCAAAATTCCGCCCGGCACGTCAAACGGCCAGAAATTGCGCGTGCGCGGACGCGGTCTGCCGACGCGCGCCGGCCCGCGCGGGGATTTGTTTGTTGTCACGCATGTTGCCGTGCCGGCAAAAATATCCGAGGCGGAGAAAAAATTGTGGGAACAATTGGCCCGCGAATCCAAATTTAATCCGCGAACCTGAACCTTGAATTGTTCAGGCGGCCCGGCTCCAGATGGCCACCAGCGGCTTGACCGGGTTGGATGCGGGCTTTAGGCTGAGTTGATGTCGAACGCGCCCAAAAAGAAAAAGCGCAAGGCTGTGATCCTTGGCGTTGGATTGGATTCCGACGGCCATAAACGCATTACGACCGGGCCCAATTTCGCGCTCGTCGGCGGCACGGAGGAGACGCATGAGCGGATGACGGAGAAGGCCATCAAGATCAACGAAAAATTGAAGGCTCGTGGCAAGCAACTCGAAGAAGTCAGCCGGGAGGAATTTGACGACATTGCCCAGGAAGTTGGTTTGAAAAAGCACAAACCGCGTCAATAATCTGCAGCAGCCGGGGTGACGAGGCTCACTTCAACCTCCGGTTTTAGATTTTGAATAAGCCTCCTCACGCCGGCGGTTGCACGAGCTTCAGATTTTCCAAGGCAGCGCGCGTTCTTTCCGGCGCTTCATGCAGAATTGCCCGCCAGCCGCGCGCCATTCCCCCCGCCACATTTTCCGGCCGGTCATCCAGGTAGATAATATCCGCGCCGCGCCGCCCGGCCAGCTTTTCGAGCGACTCATAAATTGGGGCGTCGGGTTTCATGGCGCCCACTTCGTACGAATAAATGTAGCCGTCAAAATTTTTGAAAAATGGAAAATTTCTCCGGATATGTTCGACCGCCAGATCGTTGGTGTTTGAGAAAATATACGTCTTGTGTCCGCGCCGCCGCAGTTCCGCGTGCAGTTCAATCATTGGCGGTATTTCGGTGAAAATGTCCGCAAAGAATCCCCCGAATTCATCCAGGGTGCCGCCAAAACCGGTTGCCTCCTGCACCTGCTCGAAAAAATCCGGCCGGGTCAATTTTCCGGATTCGTAGTCCATGATGAACCGGGACTGCGCGATCACGGTGGTGATTTCGGACGGGGATTTTTTGCAGCGGGCGGCAATCTTCCGCGCGGCAATCGAGTAATCGAAATCCACCAATACCTTGCCCAAATCAAAGACGACGACGGGGTTCACGCCATGTCCCTCCGGCCTTCCAGCGCGCGGCTCAGGGTCAGTTCGTCGGCGAACTCCAGGCCGCTGCCGGCCGGCAGGCCGTAGGCGATGCGCGAGATTTTAAGCCCCTGTCGGGCCAGCCGTTTGGCCAGATAATGGCTCGTGGCGTCGCCTTCCACGTCCGTGCCCAGGGCAATGACCAGTTCCTTGACCGGCTCCTGCGTGAGGCGTTTCTCCAGTTCGGCGATGCGCAGATCTTCCGGTTCCACCCCGTCGAGCGGTGAGATTATTCCGCCGAGCACGTGGAATTTGCCGCGATACGCGCCGGATTTTTCGATGCTCAAAATGTCCACCGCGCGCTCGACGACGCATACCAGCGAGGCGTCCCGGCGCGCATCGGCGCAAATGGAGCAGGGGGATTGTTCGGTCAACGCGCCACAAACGTCGCAAAACCGGATTTTGTCGCGTGCCTGGAGGATGGCGTCGGCCAGTTGTTTCACCGTTGCCGGATCAGTTTGAACCAGATGCAGCGCCATGCGTTCGGCGGAACGCGGCCCGACGCCGGGCAGTTTGCCCAGGGCGGAAATCAGCGCGGTGATGGAATCGGGAAGCATGGCTGTCGTGGCGGTCTGTGACCGCCACATTTTTGCGACGCTCACAGAGCGCCGCTGCAAATTATCCGAACCCCGGCAGGTTCAAACCGGAGGTGACCTTGCCCATCTCGGTGTTGGCAATTTCCTTGGCCTGGCCGAGCGCCTGGTTCGCGGCGGTCACGATCATGTCTTCGAGCAGCTGCGCATCGGCGGGGTTAAGCGCCTGCGGATCAATTTTGATGGAGGCGATTGAGCCGTCGCATTTTGCGACGATCTTGACCGCCCCGCCGCCGCTGGTCGCCTCGACGGTGCGGGCGGCGAGCTGTGCCTGGACCTGTTCCATCTGCTGCTGCATGCGCGCAGCCTGCTTCATGAGTTTTCCAATGCTGGACATAAAATGGGGTCTGGGGTCTGGGTTTTCGGGTCCGGGGTAATATCAGGCGCGGACCTCGACAATCTGGCCTTTGAAAATTTCGAGCGCCTTTTGAATCAATGGATCGTTTTTAAAATCGTTTTTGTTGAAAGGAATGGCTGCCGATTTTTCCCGGGCGGCCGGCGGGGCGGGGGCGGCGGATTTCGCCGAGCCACCCGGCGCGGCCGGCGCGGCACTGGCCGGTTGCGGTGTGCGTCCGGCGGGCGCTTCGACCTTGACGAACTTGATCTGGGTATTGGAATGGCCCAGTTCCGACAGTTTTGTCTGCAGCAGGGTGTGATTGCGGGCGTTGTCCACGAGACCGAGATGGTCCACAAATTCCGGATCGAAACCGATGGTCAAAATGTTTTTCTCGAATGAAACCGGGTTGGCATCCACCAGATAGCTGCGGGTGAACGGACTGGCGCGGCCCACCGCCTCAACCAGCTTTGCCCAGAGCTCCGTCAAATCGGCAGAGACAGGAACCGTTTCAACCAACGTGGCGGCAGTCCCCCCCGGCGCCGGCCGGGCGGCCGCTTTTCGTGTCCCGGATTCCTTTTGCGGCGCGGGCGGGGCTTCGGCGGAGTGTGACCTGGCCGCGGTGGAAGCGGTGGCCGTTGGCCCGCCGCCGCCCTGGCCGCGCAACTGGTTGAGTTGTTTTAAAACCGAATCCAGGCTCACCGCGCTGCGGGCTTCGATGGCCTTGAGCAGGGCGACTTCCAGCAGGATTTTTTTGGAAGTGGCATCACGCAGGCGCAGTTCGGAATCGGTCAGCACCTCCAGAATGCGCGTGAGCGCTTCCGTGTTGGCGAGCGCCGATTGCGCTTTCAACGTCGCGACTTCGGCCTCGGAAACTTCGAGGAGCTTTAGATCGCCGCGTGAGACCTGAAAAATGAGCAGGTTGCGGAAATGGCTCAGCAAATCGGAAAGCAGCCGTCCGAGGTCCTTGCCGTTTTGCGCGAGTTCGTTCAAACGGCCGAGCGCGGTCTGGATTTCGCCGGCGAGCACGGCCTGGCTCAAACTGAAAATCTGGCCTTGCGCGGCGAGGCCGAACATGGAAAGCACGTCGGCCTCCTCAATCTGGTCGCCGCAAAAGCTGATGAGCTGGTCGAGCGTGGATTCGGCGTCGCGCATCCCGCCGTCGGCGCCGCGCGCGATGGCGTAGAGCGCCGGTTCGTCCAGCTTCACCTTTTCCAGCCCGGCGATGTGCGCGAGGTGTTTGACGATGAGCGCGGCGGGTATGCGGCGCAAATCGAACCGCTGGCAGCGCGAAAGAATCGTCGGCAAAACCTTCTCCGGATCGGTCGTCGCGAACATGAACTTCACATGCGCGGGCGGCTCTTCGAGGGTTTTGAGCAGCGCATTGAACGCCGCCGTCGAGAGCATGTGGACCTCGTCGATGATGTAAATTTTGAACGGTGAACTGGCGGGCGCGTATTTGCAGGTTTCGCGCAGTTCGCGCACCTGTTCGACGCCGTTGTTGCTCGCGCCGTCAATTTCCAGCACATCGAGCGACCGGCCTTCGGCAATTTCGATGCAGCGCGGGTCTTTGTCGCTGAAATTGATTTTCGGGCCGCCTTCGCAATTCAGGCATTTGGCGAAGATGCGGGCGATGGTGGTTTTGCCGGTGCCGCGCGGCCCGCAAAACAGGTAGGCGTGGGCGATGCGTTTTTGCTCGATGGCGTTGGTGAGGGTCTGGGTGACGTGTTCCTGGCCGACGACGTCGGCAAAACGCTGCGGGCGGTACTTTCTGGCAATGACTTGATAGGCCACGGCGGTTCGGATTTGTGATTTATGTTGTATGATTTATGATTGGCGCACGGAGCATCTTTTTTCGCAATCGTAAATCGCACATCATAAATCGTAAATTCAAAGGCCAGGGTGACCACGGCAGATGTCGAGCAAACTACCGTTGCTGCCTTCCGGCCCTGGCGGGGTTCGTAAGTCCACAGTCCATGGGCCCTGGCACCAGAAATTTACGGCAATTTTACCGGTTGTCGAGACAAAGCGCAGCCGCGGCCAGAACGGCAATGTTCGGTTTTTGGGTCCGGACGATGACCAGATTTTTCAGATTTTTCTGAAATTCGAATTTTCGCAACTTTTTACGCAGGCGCTTTTCAAAATACGGATAGGCCTTGCTGACCGAGCCGCCCAGCACGATGATTTCGGGGTCATAGACATACATCAAGGCCGTGATGACTGCGCTGAAATCGTCCCCAAAGGCGGCAAACATTTTCCGGGCCTTGCGGTCACCGCGGTCGGCGCGGGTTTGCAGGGTGGCGGCGTCAATGCCAAATTCGCGTTCGAAGAAACGCCCGCTGCAATAATACTCAAACGTCTTTTTCTTGCAGGGCAACGCGCCGATTTCGCCGGCGCCGCCGTTGTTGCCGGAGTAAAGCCTGCCGTCAATGATGACGCCCGCGCCCAGGCCGGTGCCAATCACCAGCCCGATCAGGTTGCGATGGCCGGCGCCCAAACCAAAATGCAGCTCGCCGAGCGCAAAGCAATTGGCGTCGTTGTTGACCAACACCGGCACGCCAAACCGCCGCTCCAGAATTCGTTTGACCGGGACCGAGCGCCAGGAGGGAAGATTGTGTGCCTTGTAAACAATCCCCTTTTCCATGTCCACCGCGCCCGGCACGCCGATGCCAATGGCGCTCACGTCCGGCTGAAAAACGGCGGCAATGGTTTCGCAA
>Ga0265338_10011691_pt1 | contig 10107 bp, 10 predicted proteins | sample 42126metaG_FD_193579 | JGI IMG/M metagenome (GOLD analysis project Ga0265338, IMG submission 193579) | Rhizosphere microbial communities from Carex aquatilis grown in University of Washington, Seatle, WA, United States - 4-21-26 metaG | ecosystem: Host-associated > Plants > Roots > Rhizosphere... | reverse complement strand
GCCGAATTGCTCGACCGCTCGGTCACCGTGCCGATCTTCGTCAAGAAATCCGCCGCCGAAATGCAGGCCCAGGGCGAGGCGATGCTGCGCATCCTCAACGAGCTTTGACGGTTTATTAATCGCATGGTGTTGGGCCTCATTCCGGCGCGCGGCGGCTCCAAGGGCATCCCGGGCAAAAACCTCGTGGACGTCGGCGGCCGGCCGCTGCTCGACTACTCGCTGGCGCTGGCGGAAGCGTGCGTCGAGCTGGACCGCGTCATTCTTTCCACCGACATCCCGGAGGCCATTGAATGGGCGCGGCGTCATTATCGCCGGATTGAGACCCCGTTTGTCCGGCCCAAACCTTTATGTGGACCGAAGGCGACCCAGGATCAGGTTGTCCTCCACGCCATTGATTTTCTCGAGCGAACCGAGGGCGAGCGGGTCGAGACGGTCGTGCTGCTTCAGCCGACGTGCCCGTTTCGAAACGTCGATGAGGTGGAACGCGCGATCCGTCGGTTCAAGACGCGCCGGTTAAACAGCCTCGTCGGGGTCTCGCGAGTCTGGCATCATCCCAGCGATTACGTTTATAAAGACGCGGCGCGCGAGGGTGAGTTGCGTTTCGTGTTCCGGAAGGCGAGTTGGAAGCAACGGCAGGATTATCCGCCGGTCTGGTTCATCACCGGCGCATTGTATATCTGCCGAGTGGCGAACCTGCGCCGCGGGGGAAAATTTTTGGACCGCCAGACCGAGCTTTTTCCGATGTCAGACGAGACGATGATCGACATTGATAATCCCTTTGACCTGGAACTGGCGCGCGGTTACGCGGCCCGTCGGCCGAAGACGCGAGACTGAGCGCGCGAGTGGGCCGGTGTGATTACGGGGCGTTGACGAACGGCGGGGACGCGGAGATTTTCCGAACTCTTCCCGCGTGGGTCAACGGGGCCTGAATTCTAATGAAGAAGCTCGTGCTCGGTCGCATCCCGGCTGACTATTCGCGCGCGACTCATATTTTGGTTGACCCGGGAAGCGTGCTCGGCGCGGAGTTCGCGGCGCCCGACCTGCCTGGCTTTCCGTTTCCGTCGTCCGCGGAAAACTACGCCGCCGCCCGGATTGCGACGGCGGAGGCGAAGCGGCGCCTGCCGGCCCTGGCGCAGCGGTTGAATGAAATCAACGGCGTTGACCACTCGTTGGAATTCTGGCGCGTCGCGGCGTTTCCGTGGCTGCTTTATCTGGTTCACGGATCGTATGAGCGGCTCAAGCGGATCGACGCGTTGCTGGAGCGGGAGCGCGGGACACGGGTTGAAGTCGAGCTGTTGCGGGTCAAAGGGGACTGGGGCTTCGCGAGCATCCGGGAGTTCATCGACACCTTGGTCGCCTCGGATGACTATAACCATTGGTTTTTCTCAAGGTTTCTCGAGAACCGCCTGCCCGCCCATTGGACGGTCACCTGGCGTGACGTCAAGGCGCAGGACCTCCCGTTAGCGCGGCAACCGCCCGTCAAACAAACGTTTAAGCGTTACTTGTACGACCGCTGGCTGGCTCGGTTCCTGCGCTGCAATAACGTCCCGGGAATGGGGCTGCTCGACCGGTTCGTATTCTCCCTGATACTGCAGCTTAAGCCGTCTAAACCTCGCCCGGCGGTCGCGACGGCGCCCGCGCGGCTGGAAGAATCGTCACCGGTCGAATGGGCGACTGACTTCGATCAAATCGTACTCCGAAGCCTCCCCGCCTCGTTCCAGAATATCGCGCGATTTCGGTACCGAAGCGTCAAACCCCGCCGCGGCAAGTTTTTCGTTGAAACCGGTTGGCTGAGGCAGAATGAGGCCAAATCAATCGCGCTCGCTTGGCGGGTGGAGCACGGCGAGCGGGTGATCTGCGTCCAGCACGGCGGCGGCTACGGAACGATGGAGTACGCGGCCACGGCGGAGGAGAGCGAGTATTGTCACGATGTCTTCATCTCCTGGGGTTGGCGGCGGCAAGGACAACATTCGGTCAACGCGCTGCCGCTGCCGTCGCCCAGTCTGGCCCGGCTCGACTGCGGCCCCGGCCCGTCCAACGGCGAGATGCTTTTGGTCGGCAACCTTATGCTGGCGCGGAGCATGCGGTTGGAGAGCGAGGCGAACGGGGAGCAATGGTTTGCGTACCGGCAGGAGAAGTTGCGGTTCATTGAGGCGCTGAGCGCGGGTCCGCGCGAGCGGCTGATCTATCGCGGCTTTCATCGTCAGCGGTTTCCCAACCATTATGAAGATGTGGATTATTTGAAGCGGATTTTCCCTTCCCTGAAAACCGCCGAAGACCCCGGAGAAATCACCGGGCGGATGTTGCGCAGTCGGTTGGTTATCCTCGATCACCCGGCGACTTCGATTCTGCTTGTCTTGGCCGCGAACGTGCCGTTCATCGGCTTTTGGGACCCGGACGTTTGGGGTCTTTGCCGCGAAGCCAAGGCCTGTTTCGATCGACTCGCCCGGGCCGGGGTTATTTTCCCTGACGGCCAGCGCGCCGGTGAAAGGGTTTCCGAGATTTGGGCGGACGTCGAGGGCTGGTGGCGCGACCCGCAGTTGCAGGCGGCGCGCGCGGAATGCGCGCGGAACTACGCCTGGCGGAAGCCGCAGTGGCGTCGCGACTGGCTGGCGGCCTTCGCTCGACTTTAACCTTGAACCTCATTTGCCGCGTGACCGGCGCCTCCTCCCCGAGCGCGCCGGAGACCGCGGTCATCCGCTATGAATGAAAAACAAGTCCTCACTACGATTGAAAAGGCGTTGGGCCTGCCCGAGGGTAAATTGAACGGCCTGACCCAAAGCTCCGAGATCGCGGAGTGGGATTCGTTAGGCCACCTCAGCATCCTGGCGGCCCTGGACCGGGAATTTAATGGCAAGGTCGCTTCAATCAGAGAGTTGGCCTCCGCCGCGTCGGTCCCGCAGATTCTGAACCAGCTTAAGCAGCACGGTCTTTTGCAATGACCCCCGGCGTTCAGCGCATGAAGGTTTCGGTCGATAAAATCGACTATTACCTTCCGCCCAAGATCGAAGACAACGGGCTTCTCCAGAGCGAGAACCCCGATTGGCGGATGGACGATATTGTCAAAAAGACGGGAATCTTAAAGCGTCACATTTGCGAGGAAGGTCAAACGGCCCTCGATATGGGCGCGCTGGCGGCGGACAAGCTTTTCTCGAGTCCCGAAGAGCGGCGGTCGATCGGTTTCCTGATCTTTGTCACCCAATCTCCCGATTACCTCTTTCCCACCTCGGCCTGCATTCTCCAGGATCGCCTCGGACTCGACCGGAAGTGTTTGGCGTTCGACGTAAACCTGGGTTGTTCCGGCTTTGTCGATGGGCTGGCGATCGGCGCCTCATTGATCGAATCCGGACTAGCCGAACGAGGCTTGGTGATTTGCGGGGAGACCTACTCCCGCTACATCCAAAAGACGGATCGAACCTGCCGGCCCATTTTCGGCGATGGCGCCGCGGCGGTCCTGCTCAGCCGCTCCGCGAAACCTGCCTTGGGTCCGTTTGATTTCGGAACGGACGGCTCTGGCTACCAGGATCTCATCGTCAAAAGCGGCGGGGCGCGGGGCGCAAGTGAGGCGAAAGCTCCGTGTTCGATTTTCATGGATGGCGCCAAGGTCTTCATGTTTACGATGGATGCCGTGCCCAAAACGATGCAGGCAGTCCTCGATAAGGCCGGCGCCAAACTCTCCGACGTCGATCAGTTTATTTTTCACCAAGCCAGCAAATTGGTGATCGAGAACATCATCCGGCGTCTGGATTTGCCGCCGGAGAAGGTTTTCCTGAACATGCAGGATATTGGCAATACCGTCTCCGCCTCCATTCCCATCGCTCTGAAAGATGCGAGTCGCCAAAAACGGATCAAAAATGGCGACCTGCTGATGCTCGTCGGATTCGGCGTCGGATATTCGTGGGGCTCCTGCCTGCTGGAATGGGGGGAAGCTTCATGATTGTGGTGTCCGGCGCGTCGGGGGGAATTGGTCAGGCGATTCTGGCGTCTTTGTTGGAGCTGGACTCCGTTCTTGCCCTTTATAACTCCACGCCGCCGAGCGCCTCGACGGATCCCCGATTTGCCTGGGCCCAAGTCGATATTACGGATGCGAAAGCGATTGAATCGTTGGTCCAGCAGTACCGGCCGGTGATGTCGCGGCTCACGGTCGTCCATTTGGCGGCGTGCAAAATCGACGGCTTGGTGGCGACCTACTCCGAGTCGGATTGGGACCGCACCATGGACGTGACCCTAAAGGGGAATTTCTTGCTCACGCGCGCGCTCCTACCCCTCATGGTTGCCGGCGAGTGGGGCCGGATCATCCATGTTTCTTCAATCGCCGGAAGGGAAGGTTGGCCCGGTACCGCCGCCTACGCCGCCGCCAAGACCGCCTTGCTCGGGTTTTCGCGCGTGCTTGCGCACGAATACGGACGATTCAAGATCACCTCGAACGTGCTCTCCCTGGGCTATCTTGACGCCGGCCTCGCTCTCAAGCTGCCCGAGCCCGTTAAGCATAAGGTTCTCGAACGAATTCCAACCAAAAAAATGGGGCCGGCGACGCAAGTAGCGGACGCGATCGAATACCTTCGGAAATCGGACTATGTAAACGGAGCCGTCATCGACATCGACGGAGGCGTCTGGTGATTTTGGATCGAGGCTTGGGACGAGAGGCGGTATTTAGCGTGCGGGCTCACGGGGCCGGTCAGTGAAGACCGGAGCGTGATGGCTCTAATAGCCAACTTCGTCAGCGCCGTGAAGCCTTGCATTACCGATAGCGTTCTCTCCGTCGCGGCTCCCACGGACGGACCGGCGATTCGGGCTTTTATTGACGCGCACTGGAGGACGGGGCATCCGTTGGGCGTTTCGGAGCGGCTTTTTGCCTGGCAACACGAAGACTTAGCTAACTCTAGGATTAACTTTGTCGTGGCAAAGGCGGGCGAATCGGGCGAGCTGCTGGCGCTCCTCGGCTTTATCCCGACTAGTCAATTTGATCCCACTCTGGCGGCCGAAGGCGATTTTTGGCTGGCGATTTGGAAAGTACGTGAGGATATCCAGGCCGGACCGCTCGGGCTTCAGCTTTACCTGTTTTTCGAGCATACCTTTCGCCCGCGCTCGGTGATGGCCATAGGTTTCACGGAGCCGTCCCGGCCGATTTACCGCCATCTGGGGTTTAGTCAGGGGAAACTTACCCACTTCTACGCGATAAACCCCGCGAGCAAGAACCATCGCCTAATCGCGGATGCCGGTCAACTTGGCGCTTATAAGCCCGCGGCGAAGGCCCTTCGCGATACCTACGAAATCCGCAGCTTTGACCAACTCCCCGAACGTCCGCCGGATTTGGACTTTCTGGCCGGGTGGAGTCCGCGCAAAACGTGGGACTATTACTCGCAACGGTATTGTGCGCATCCGGTGTACTCCTACGAGCTGCATCTCATCTGGGCTTCGGGGCGCTGCGTCGGCTTGGCCGTGACGCGGGCGGTTGAAGCGAACGGAGGCCGCGCGGTCAAGATCGTTGACCTGGCGTGCGATGACGCGGGGTATATGGGGCTGGCTTTGCTCGTCGAACGCGCGTTTTCAGATGACGCGGTGGAATTTGTGGATTTTTATGGCGCGGGCTTCAATGAGGAGCGGCTGAAGACCGCCGGCTTTTCCGTCTTTGCCGATTCCGATTCGGGAATCATTCCGAATTACTTTGAACCGCTTCTGATGGAGCATATCTCGTTGGAATACGTCCTTAAGACGAGTCGGAATCAACCGACGCGCTTTGTGCGGGGGGACGCCGACCAAGACCGACCCAACCTAATGCGGGCGAATTCATAGGGCTCCGGACGTGAACTATTTACTGTGGGCCGCACGAGCTTGCGAAGCGGCGACTTCATGCTGCGCATCGCGGGTGAACTATTCATCTCGGTAAATCGATGAACTCGTTGACGATCGTAATGTATCATTACGTCAGAGAGTTGCGGAAATCGCGCTTTCCCGGTATCCGCGGCCTGGAATTGGCCCTCTTTAAGGAGCAGCTCGCCTACCTTCGGAAACATTACGTTATCGTCTCCGCCGAAAGCTGCGTCGAAGCGCTTCGTGACGGAACCCCGCTGCCCCCGAACGCGGCGCTGCTAACGTTTGATGATGGTTTCGTGGACCACTATGTTTCGGTATTTCCGATCTTGGACGAGTCGGGCGTTTCGGCGTGCTTTTTCCCGCCGGGCCAGGCCATCGTCGAGCGCCGCATATTGGACGTTCATAAGATACATTTTATCCTCGCCGCCGGCACGGACCCGACCGCCCTCCTCGACACGATATTCCGCGAGCTTGATTCCCACCGAAAAGAGTACGAACTTCCCGCGAACGATTACTACATTGACGCTTTCGCCGTAGCCAACCGGTTCGATACCAAGGAAGTCGCGTTAATTAAGCGCCTCTTGCAAACCGAGCTACCCGCCGCTCTTCGAGGTCGGCTAGTGGACGTCTTGTTTGAAAGATTTGTCGCTGAAGATCAAGACGTATTCGCCCGTGAACTTTACATGAGCGTGGACCAGCTTCGCCACCTGAGCCGCCGTGGAATGACCATCGGCGCGCACGGCTGGACCCACCGATGGATGGATTCTCTTACCGCCGAAGAACAGGAGCGGGAAATTGATCAATCGTTGGATTTTTTGACCTCCATCACGGGCTCCACGGAAAATTGGGTGATGTCGTACCCGTATGGCGGCTATAACGGCGCCACGACCAAGATTCTCTCGAGCAAGCGTTGCGCCATGGCGTTCACGACCGAGGTTAATCTGGCTGAATTGGTTCCGGATAAGTCGTTGATTTTGCCGCGGATCGACACCAACGATCTTCCGCGTGACGCAGAGGCGTCGCCGAACGGATGGACGAGCCGAATAGTCGCGCCGGCGTTTGCGTCCGCCCTAGGATAAGAACGTTATATACCTAAAGATTTGGGAGGCGGGAAAGGCGCTGCCGTGATTCTCCTTTTATCGCGGGCCACGGCCAAACTCCGAACAGCCTCGGGACCGGGCGGTTGAGGTTCAGTCGAGTAGAATCTCTGGGTTGATCCCGTTCCTAGCCGATGAGCCAAGCAACTACGGAAACGCCAGCGAAGCCAAGCGATTCCCTGCGCAAGCGCTACGCGGCCAAGCTGTCCGCCAATGTGCTGGGAGCGCCGCTGACGCTCGCCACGCAGTCGCTTGCCACACGCCTGGTTGGCGTGGACGGGTACGGAACCTTTTCGTTACTGACCAATTTCTTCCAAGGCCTGACGGGCCTTCTGGACGCGGGAGTCTCGACTTGTTTTTACACCAAACTCTCCCAACGTCCGACCGACCTCGGGCTGAAACTCGTCATCACCCGGCTTTTTCTCGGTCTGACGTTGGTCGCCACGGCGTTTTGTCTCGTGGCCTTTGCGACCGGTTGGTCCAAATGGATCTGGTTGGGAAAACACGCCGGCGACGTCTGGCTCGCGCTCGCCTACAGCCTGGCGCTCTGGGGATCGCAGTTGATCGGCTTGATGATCGACGCGCACGGCCTGACCGTTTGGGGAGAAAAACTGCGGTTACTCCAAAGGGTTTTCGCGCTGACGTTGCTCGCCGGGATGTTTTGGCGGCATTGGAATTCCTTGGGAGCCTTCTTTGGGGCCAATATATCCGCGGTCCTATTTGTGGCGGCTGGTTGGTGGTGGGTCATGCGCCGGGAGGGATTTCCCGTTTGGCCGGTGGGCCAATTGGACATCGAGGCGAGACGGGAATGCGCGCGGGAGTTTTGGCGGTACTCTCAGCCGCTGGTGGTCTATGCGGCGGTCGGCTTTGTGGCCGGCTACGGGGAACGCTGGCTGCTCGAACGTTTTGGCGGCACAACCCAGCAGGGCTTTTACGGTTTGGCGCTCCAGACGAGCGCGGTCTGCTTTCTATTTATCAGCGCGATGACGCCGCTCTTCACTCGCGAATTCGCCATCGCCCACGGCCGGGATGACCAAAAGCGGATGACCATGCTGTTCGAGCGCCTGGCGCCGGCGTTCTACGCGGTCGCCGCGTATTTTTCGTTGTTCGTCTGCCTGGAAGCGAAAGAAATCGCGCTGCTCGCCGGCGGCGACAAATTCCGTGGCGCCGGCCCCGCGCTCGCGGTGATGGCGTTGTATCCCATCCACCAAACCTACGGGCAATTGAACGGGTCGGTGTTCTTCGCGACCGGCAACACCCGGCGTTATCGCAATATCGGCGTCCTCACCATGATCACCGGGTTGCTCTTCACCGCCTGGGTCCTGGCGCCGCGCCGCGTCGGCGGATTGGAGTTAGGCTCGACCGGTTTGGCTTACAAAATGGTTTTGATCCAATTCCTTAGCGTGAATCTTCAGGTCTGGTGGAACGCGCGGCTGCTCGGGCTTTCGTTCCGGCGGATTCTGATCCGGCAAGTCGCGGTCGTCGTCGCGTTCGGAACGGTCGCTTGGCTTTCCCGTTTCATCGTGGCCCGCGCGGTCACTTCGATGTGGCCGGCGTTTTTTCTCAGCGGGTTCGCCTACACGCTGGCCTGCGGCGGGCTGCTCGTGGCTTGGCCGCGCTTGGTCAACGTGAGCCGGGAGGAACTGACCGGACGCTTGCGGGCCGGTTTGAACTTCGCGCGCGGTTGATCCAGGCGGCTGGCGCCGCGCAAGTTGCTAACCCTTGGACGGCTTTGATTGAAATCCCAGCGATGGGCGGCCTGATTCTCCGCCTCCGACGCAGCTCGCAAGCCAGTTAATTACCGTCAAGGCGAGTGATTTTTCGCCGACCGTTCACGCGTGCGCCACTCACTAATATATTATGCGCGGGCCGCGTTGGACGAGGCGCTTGAGCGCGCGCAACTCGCGGTGGGTCGCGCGCTGATCTACAGTTATGTTCCGATTGCCAACGTGCGGCTTGGCCGGGGTTTGCGCATTCATGGCTTGCCCGTCATCCGCTCGCCGCGCGGGCGGGTCGTGCTGGGGCCGAACGTGCAACTCATTTCCTCCGGCTGGCGCGCCTCCGCGTCGGGCATCGCGCACCGGGTGCGGTTGCGAACGTTCTTTTCCACCGCGGTGATCGAGTTTCGCGAAGGCTCCGGGATGAGCGGCGGATCGGTCACCGCGCGATCCGGGAAAGTCGTGATCGGCCGGGAAACGATGATTGGGCCTGACTGTTTGATCACTGACTCGGATTTTCACCGCGTCTGGCCGCCCGACCAGCGGCTCACGTTTATCGGCCGCGAGACCGACGCCGACGTAACGCTTGGCGACCGGGTATGGCTGGGCGCCCGGTGCATCGTTCTCAAAGGAACCGTCATTGGTGACAATTCCGTTATCGCCGCCGGCAGCGTAGTCCGCGGAACCATTCCCAAGAACACGCTGGCGGCGGGTAACCCGGCGGTCGTCAAAAAGGTTTTCGCCGAGGGCGACCTCACCACGCTCCGCGAGGCCGCGGCCGCTCCGGAAAACATTTGAATCCCTTCCTTCACGCCAAGCTTGAAATGGCCGCTTGGCTGCAGTGCGCCGTGCTTGCCTGGCCCGACACGGCCTTGGGAAATCGGCTGCGGGCGATCTACTGGAAGCGCCGGGTACGGATGGGAGCCGACCCTTTGCTCCTGCGCGGGTCGATCATGTATGGCGAACCCCTCATCACCGCGGGAGAACACCTGATCATGGGACAAAACGCGATCCTCGACGCCTCGTCCAGCGCGGGCATTTGGATCGGGGACAACGTGGCCCTTGCCCGCGATGTCTTTGTCCGCGCGGCGCAGCATCGCTTCGACGACCTTGAGACGCCCGTATGGAAGTCGGGGCACGACTGCGCGCGCCTCCAGTACGCGGGCGCCGAGTACAGCATTGTGATTGAAGATGGGGTGACGGTCAGCCGGGGCGCGATGGTTCTGACCGGCAGCCGCATCGGCAAAGGGGCCGTCATCGGCGCCGGTTCGGTCGTCTCGGGTCCAGTTCCAGATTACGCGATCGTCATGGGAAATCCCGGACGCGTCGTGCGCAGCCGCAAGACATGAGCGACCGTTTCAACGAGTTCCCCGTCGGCGCCAAGCGCTCGTTCACCCACGTCGTCACGGCAGAGGACGTTCGTCGTTTCGTCGAACTGACCGGCGACGACAACCCGGTCCACGTGGACCCCGCGT
>Ga0265338_10011690_pt1 | contig 10107 bp, 8 predicted proteins | sample 42126metaG_FD_193579 | JGI IMG/M metagenome (GOLD analysis project Ga0265338, IMG submission 193579) | Rhizosphere microbial communities from Carex aquatilis grown in University of Washington, Seatle, WA, United States - 4-21-26 metaG | ecosystem: Host-associated > Plants > Roots > Rhizosphere >... | reverse complement strand
TGGGTGCGTCGAACGCGGTGTAACGGCCCTCCCAGGAGGGCGCCATCTTCCTGCCGGTGACGGTGATCTGGGCACCTTTGCCAGGCTTCTCGCGGTCGAGCGTTGCCTGCTCGGCCGACACGTCCCAGACCTGGCGGCGGGCCGGGTCGTGCAGGAAGTCAAAGACCTTGGCCGGAGCGGCGGGCAGCTCCACCTGGTGGACGATCTCCGTCATCCACGAGACGATAACGGCGTCCCGGGCCGTCGTCGATCACGAACTCACGTTCGGTACAATGCCGGGGTATGCCCGACATGCGCGTATCAGCTGCCTACCAGCCCACGGGTGACCAGCCGCGCGCGATCGCGGAGCTGGCCGAGGCCGTCAACCGGGGCGACCGGTACCAGACGCTGCTGGGCGCAACCGGCACCGGCAAGACGCACACGGTGGCGCGCGTCGTCGAGCAGGTGCAGAAGCCGACCCTGGTGGTCGCGCACAACAAGACGCTTGCGGCACAGCTCTGCAACGAGTTCCGCGAGTACTTCCCGCACAACGCGGTCGAGTACTTCGTCTCCTACTACGACTACTACCAGCCCGAGGCGTACCTGCCCTCGAGCGACACCTACATCGAGAAGGACTCCTCGGTCAACGACGACATCGACCGGCTCCGGCACGCCGCCACGGCCGGCCTGTTCACGCGCAAGGACGTCCTCATTGTCGCCTCGGTGTCCTGCATCTACGGGATGGGCTCCCCTTCCAGCTACGAGCGGATGGTGCTCTTCCTGGCGGTCGGCGACGAGCGCCCGCGCGAGGACATCCTCCGCAAGCTGGTGTCGATCCAGTACGCCCGCAACGACGTCATCCTCGGCCGTGGCAAGTTCCGGGTGCGCGGCGACGTGATCGAGGTGCAGGCGGCGAATATGGAGACCGCCTATCGGATCAGCCTGTTCGGTGACGAGGTCGAGTCGATCACGCACTTCGACCCGCTCACCGGCGAGGTGCTGGCCAAGCTCGACCACCTGGCCATCTACCCGGCGACCCACTACGCGATGGAGCGCGACGAGATCAACGCGGCCATCAGCGGCATCGACGCCGAGCTGCGCGAGCGGCTGGGCGAGCTGGAGTCGCAGGGCAAGATGCTGGAGGCCCATCGCCTGCGGTCGCGCACCGAGTACGACATGGAGATGCTGCGCGAGATGGGCTTTTGCAACGGCATCGAGAACTACTCGAGGATCCTGGAGGGGCGGGACGCCGGGACGCCGCCGCACACCCTGCTCGACTACTTCCCCGACGACTACCTGATCGTGATCGACGAGTCACACCAGACGGTGCCCCAGATCGGCGGCATGTACGAGGGTGACCGGTCGCGCAAGCAGACGCTGGTGGACTTTGGCTTCCGGCTGCCCTCGGCGCTGGACAACCGGCCGCTGCGCTTCGACGAGTTCCTCGACCGCGCGCCGCAGCTGCTGTTCGTGTCGGCCACCCCGGCCGCGTTCGAGCTGCGCCACTCGACGCACGTCGCCGAGCAGATCATCCGGCCGACCGGCCTGGTCGACCCCAGGGTCGAGGTGCGCCCGACGCGGCACCAGATCGACGACCTGCTGGGCGAGATCCGCGGACGCATCGAGTCGTCGGAGCGGACGCTCGTCACGACGCTGACCAAGAAGATGGCGGAGGACCTGACGGACTACCTGCTGGAGGCGGGCGTGCGGACGCGCTACCTGCACTCCGAGGTCGACACGCTGGAGCGGATCAAGATCGTTCGCGAGCTGCGGCTGGGGGACTTCGACGTGCTGGTGGGGGTCAACCTGCTGCGGGAGGGCCTCGACCTGCCGGAGGTATCCCTGGTCGCGATCCTGGACGCCGACAAGGAGGGCTTCCTGCGCGGCCAGACGGCGCTCATCCAGACGATCGGCCGGGCAGCCCGTAACGTCAACGGCCAGGTGCTGATGTATGCCGACAAGTCGACGGAGGCGATCCGGGCGGCGATCCAGGAGACCGACCGCCGGCGCGAGATCCAGACGGCGTACAACGCCGAGCACGGCATCACCCCGGAGTCGATCAAGAAGGGTGTGTCCGACATCGCGGAGTTCCTGTCGCTGGAGTCGCCGACCGTGCCCGGCCGGCGCCGGCGCGGTACCGCGAAGGCCGAGGGAATGGGCCGCGAGGAGCTCGAGAAGCTGATCGTGGAGCTCGAGGAGGAGATGTTCGCGGCGGCAGAGGAGCTGCGCTTCGAGTACGCGGCGAAGCTGCGTGACGAGATCAAGGAGCTACGCCGCGACCTCGAGCTGACGACCGCATAGGATCCGTCGTATCCGACGGGTTCTTGCCATCTCCGGGGTCGTGGCGCTGCTCGCCGTGCTCGCACTTCCTGCTGCCCTGTCCGCGCACGAGGCGCTACGGCCTGCTGCCGCGGCGGCTCCAGCGTCGACGGCGCCTACCCGGATCCCGATCCTGATGTACCACTCGATCGGATTGCCCGACCAGAGCCTGTCGGTGGCGCCTTCCGAGTTCCAGACCGAGGTCGCGTGGCTGCACCGGGCGGGCTTTCACGCCGTCACCCTGCAGCGGTGGTGGGACAGCTGGCACGGCGGATCGGCTCTCCCGGCCCGCCCGGTCGTGATCTCGCTGGACGATGGCTTTGCGAATTGGTACACGAATGCGCTGCCGATCCTTCGGGCGTACCGCTGGCAGGCGGACATCGAGCTGATCGCCGGCCGCTACGGCACGAGCGACGTCACGCCGCACACGCTCTCGGCACTTGTCGACCGGTACGGCTGGGAGCTCGACAGCCACACCATGACCCACCCCCACCTGGCCGAGGTCTCGAGTCGAGAGCTGAGGCGCGAGGTGGCGGGCAGCCGCCGGTTTTTCCAACGTCTCGGCTACCAGGTGAACTTCTTCTGCTATCCGTTCGGCCAGTACGACGGCCGCGTGGTTGCCGCCGTCAAGGCCGCCGGCTATCTGGCCGCAACGACGGTCATCCCGGGTGTTGCCTCATCGGCTGACAACCGCTATCTGCTGCCGCGGATCTCGGTTCCCGGAGGTCTAGGGGTGGCAGGACTGAAGGCGAAGTTCAGGCGCTTCGGGCTTCTCTAGCTCTGCAGCCGCACGTCGGCGTAAGCTGAGGTTGTGAGGGGATTCCTGGCGGTGACAGTCATTGCCCTGGCTCTGGCGGGATGCCCTCGCCGTTGTAGGAATCCCGGCGTTCCCGTCGAAGTGGACGGTCGATGCGCCGGCTCGAGCACATCGTGGCTCCAGGAGAACAGGTTCACCTCGTGACCCGCGAGCATGGGGTGGTGCTGGTGCGGCCGTTCTTCCGGGCGCTGGGATTCGTCGGACTCTTCGGCGGTGCAGCCTACGAGCTGGCGGGCAGTCCCGCGCCGGCGACGCTGCGCTGGGCGACCGCAGTGGTGGCGCTGGCGGTGGTGGCTGTCTCGGCCGTCGGATTTGGCCGCACGGTCGCCCGCTGGTACCAGCGCCGGCTCGTGGTCAGCGATCGCCGGGCGCTGCTGCTGTCGGGCACGATGTCGCGGCGGATGGCGACCATCCCGCTGGCCGCACTCGGTGATCTCGAGATCGACGTTCCGGGGTGGGGGAAGCCGCTGCACTACGGCTCGGTTGTCGTCTCGGCCGACGGGAAGCGGGGGCCGCTGTTCGGCCTCGAGCGCCTGCCTGATCCCGACCTGCTGATGGCGCTGCTGCTCGGGCTCGGAGCACCGATGCCGAGGCCGCGCCGGATGGCCGCGCCGCTCGGCCTGCGCCGCCGCCGCATCAGCGCGTAGCTCATCCCGAACACCGGCCGGGCCCTAGTACCGGTGCAGCGTGGTGACGGCCGGTAGCCGGTTGTACATCATCACGGCGAGCGGCAGCGTGATCAGCAGGACGCTGAGTACCCAGGCGCCCGCGATCCACAGCGCGCTGAACCACCAGCCGATGAGGATGAAGTAGAGGGCCCGCTTGACGAACGCCGGCTGAGGCACGCCAGAGTGGAGGATGTCGACGCGGGTTCCATCGGCGCTGACGATGGTCGTCGTTGTCTCGCGCCGCGGGCGGAGTGTGAGCATGGTCGGGATTCGGTTGAAGATCCAGAACGTGACCGGCAGCCCGACGATCGTCAGACCGACCAGCCACGCGGCGGCTGACACGATGCCCGACAGCCACCAGCCGACCAGCAGGAACCAGATCGCGCGGACGAGGATGTTCGGCCCGCGGCTGCCGTGGTCTACGGTGATCGTCGCGGAGTCGGTAGCGGGTGGTGGAGGATCCATCTGATCCGACGCTACCATGCGCGGTCGGTTGCGTCCGTCCGGTCAGCTCCCTACACTGACCGAACATGTGTTCGCTCACTACGCAACTGCTAGAATCAACCTCAGAACCGCTTGATCAAGCCAAAAATGGGGGGTACGTGGCCAGCGACGAGATCGTGATCCGGGGCGCCCGGGAGCACAATTTGAAGGATGTCACGGTCTCGCTGCCACGCGATCGGCTCGTCGTCATCACCGGCCTCTCGGGCTCGGGCAAGTCGAGCCTGGCCTTCGACACGCTCTACGCGGAGGGCCAGCGCCGGTACGTCGAATCGCTCTCCGCCTACGCCCGTCAGTTCCTGGGCCAGATGGACAAGCCGGACGTCGACTCGATCGACGGCCTGTCGCCGGCGATCTCCATCGACCAGAAGACGACCACCCGCAATCCGCGGTCGACGGTGGGCACGGTGACGGAGATCTACGACTACCTGCGGCTGCTCTACGCCCGGGTCGGACGGCCGCACTGCCCCAAGTGCGGCAAGCCGGTCGAGGGCCAGTCGGCCGAGCAGATCGTCGACCAGGTGCTGGGGCTGCCCGAGGGCACGCGCTTCACTGTCGAGGCACCGGTCATCCGCACCCGCAAGGGCGAGTTCAAGGAGCTGCTCGACGACCTTCGAGCCGACGGCTTCACGCGGGTGTCGATCGACGGTGAGCAGCGCCTGCTCGAGGAGCCGATCGCGCTCGACAAGCAGATCCGGCACACGATCACGGTGATCGTCGACCGGCTGGTGATGAAGTCCGGACTGCGGGCGCGATTGACCGATTCGGTCGAGACGGCGCTGCGGCTGGCGGAGGGGCTGGTCGAGATCGGCGTCGTCGACGGCCCGCGCACGACGTACTCCGAGCGTTTTGCCTGCCCGGACGACGGTGTGTCGCTGCCGGAGCTGGCACCTCGCATCTTCTCGTTCAATTCACCCCACGGCGCCTGCCCGCGATGCACGGGGCTGGGGATGCAGCGCGAGATCGATCCCGACCTGGTGGTGCCCGATCCGACGCTGTCGATCGCCGAGGGCGCGCTGGTGCCCTGGACGGTGATCAACTCGAGCTTCTACGAGCAGGTCATCCAGGCGATCGCCGAACGCTACGAGGTCGACCTCGAGACGCCCTGGAGCGAGCTTCCCGAGGAGCAGCGGAAGGTGTTCATGGAGGGGACGAGCGGCGAGAAGCTGTACGTCAACTACCGAAACCGGATGGGCCGCAAGCGGAGCTACATGCTCGCGTTCGAGGGCATCGTCCCGAGCCTTGACCGGCGCTACCGCGAGACCGACTCGGCGTACCAGAAGGAGCGGATCGAGGAGTACATGACGCTCAAGCCGTGCCCGCTGTGCAAGGGCGCACGGCTGAAGGACACCAGCCTGGCGGTCACGGTGGGCGACCACAACATCTCCCAGATGACGAAGCTCTCGGTCGAGCGGGCGATCATGTTCGTCGACGGTCTCGAGCTGACCCCGACCGAGCAGCAGATCGGCGCGCGGATCCTGAAGGAGATCCGGGAGCGGCTGTCGTTCCTCGAGAACGTGGGGGTCGGCTACCTGACACTCGATCGGGCAGCGGGGACGCTGTCGGGCGGCGAGGCGCAGCGAATTCGACTGGCGACGCAGATCGGGTCGAGCCTGATGGGGGTGCTGTACATCCTCGATGAGCCGTCGATCGGCCTGCACCAGCGCGACAACGCACGGCTGCTGGCGACGCTGGAGCGGCTGCGCGACCTGGGCAACACGGTGATCGTTGTGGAGCACGACGAGGACACCATGCGCTCGGCCGACCATATCGTCGACATGGGGATCGGCGCCGGCGAGCACGGTGGGCGCGTTGTCGCCGAGGGCGACGCCGCACAGGTGATGGCCACCGAGGACTCGATCACGGGGGCGTACCTGTCCGGGCGCCGGGCGATCCCGGTCCCCGACCGGCGGCTGCACGACGCGGGGTGGTTCGGCGTCCGCGGCGCCGCGGAGCACAACCTGCAGGGAATCGACGTCGAGCTGCCGGTGGGCAAGTTCATCTGCGTGACGGGCGTGTCCGGCTCCGGCAAGAGCACGCTGGTCAACGAGGTGATCTTCAAGTCACTGGCCAACCGGGTCAGCCGGACGCGGGTGAAGCCGGGAGCCCACAAAGAGGCGTACGGCTTCGAGGTGTTCGACAAGGTCATCGACATCGACCAGTCGCCGATCGGCCGGACGCCGCGGTCGAACCCGGCCACCTACACCGGCCTGTTCGACCAGATCCGCGATCTGTACGCGAACACGCCTGACTCCAAGGCACGCGGCTACAAGCCGGGCCGGTTCTCGTTCAACGTCAAGGGCGGCCGGTGCGAGACGTGCCGCGGCGACGGAACGATCAAGATCGAGATGCACTTCCTGCCCGACGTCTACATCGCCTGCGAGGTGTGTCACGGGCGGCGGTACAACCGGGAGACGCTCGAGGTGCGGTTCAAGGGCAAGTCGATCGCGGATGTGCTGGACATGCCGGTCGAGGAGGCGCTCCAGTTCTTCGAGAAGATCCCGAAGCTGCGCCGGCGGCTGCAGACGCTGCACGACGTCGGGCTCGACTACATGCGGTTGGGGCAGCCGGCGACCACCCTGTCGGGCGGCGAGGCGCAGCGGGTGAAGCTGGCGACCGAGCTCTCGAAGATCGCGACCGGCCGAACGCTCTACATCCTCGACGAGCCGACCACGGGGCTGCACATGTACGACGTCGAGAAGCTGCTGGTAGTGCTGCAGCGGCTCGTCGACGCGGGCAACACCGTACTGGTCATCGAGCACAACCTGGACGTGATCAAGCAGGCCGACTGGGTGCTCGACCTGGGGCCGGAGGGTGGCGACAAGGGCGGCGAGATCATCGCCCAGGGCACGCCCGAGGAGGTCGCAGAGACCGAGGGCAGCTCGACAGGGGAGTTCCTGCACCGGGTGCTGCCGGTGTACGAGACCGAGAGGGCGCTCGCTGGCTGAGGCGGGCGGGAGCGGCGGGCCGAGCGCGATTCCCGACATGTCGCTGCGCGCCCGCGCGGTGATCGTCGACGACCAGGGCCGGCTGCTGCTCGACAAGACCCACCACGCAAAGCCGGTGTTCTACTGGCTGCCCGGAGGCGGAGTGGAACCGGGGGAGACCGCCGCCGAGGCGCTCGAGCGGGAGTTGATCGAGGAGGCTGCGCTGCGGATTGAGGTCGGGCGGCTGGTCTACGTCAGCGAGAACCTGTTCGTCGAGAGCGGCGACTACCGCCACGAGCTGATTCTGTACTTCCTGGCGATGATCGTCGGGAGGCTGGACGGCGAGCCCAGCGACCCGCGGATGCACGAGTGGCACCGACCCGGCGAGACGCCCGGCCGACTGCTTCCCGCGGACATCGCGCGCGAGCTTGAGATCGACCTGGCGGAGGGCTTCACGCGGCCGGTGCTGCACCTGGTGACGGACGAGCGTCCGCAGGTGTGATCCCCGCTATCAAGCGGAATCGGCGTCCGCCGATACACATGTAAATGAACTGTGAGCGGACCTTCCGCCTGTCCGACATCATTGCAGGACTCTCGCATGCGCTCGACCTGACCGAGGGGCAGCCCCCCGGTCATGCCCAGCGGACATGCCTGATCGGCATGACCATGGCCGCGCCCCTGCGCCTGGACGAGGACGACACCGCCGCCCTGTTCTATGCACTGCTCCTCAAGGACGCCGGCTGCTCGAGCAACGCAGCTCGGATGACGGCGCTCTTCGGCGGCGACGACCGTGAGCTCAAGCGGCGCTCGAAGGCCGTGGACTGGACGCGGCCGTCCGAGGCGCTCCGCTTCACCGCGGCGAACGTCGCGCCCGGCGAGTCGCCGCTGGGACGCGCACGAGCGTTTCTGTCGGCGGCGGCCGACCTCGCCACCCAGGGCCGGGAGATGATCGACGCGCGCTGCGACCGGGGCGCCCGCATCGTCTCGATGCTCGGGTTCCCGCCGGCCGCGGCCGAGGCGGTGCGCACGCTCGACGAGCGCTGGGATGGCCGCGGCCTGCCGGCTCGCCTGAAGGGCGACCAGATCCCACTGTTGGGCCGGATCGCCAGCCTGTCGCAGGCGGTTGAGGTGTTCTTCACCGAGGGCGGAATCGAGGCTGCGCGGGAGATGGTGCGGGCGCGCCGCGGCAGCTGGTTCGACCCGCAGCTGGCCGACCTGCTGCTCGCGATTGGCGACGCCGACCCATTGTGGTCTCGGCTCGCTGTGGAGACCGGCCCGGTGCTCGCCGATGCAGACGCCCCCGACGACCGGACGCTCGCCGCCGACGACGACCGGCTCGACCAGATGGCCCGCGCGTTCGCGCAGGTGATCGACGCCAAGTCGCCGTTCACGGCTCGCCACTCCAGCGAGGTGGCCCGCTACGCCGGGCTGATCGCCCGCCGCCTCGGGTACGACGCCACCGGCGTTCGCGATCTCCATCGGGCGGGGTTGCTGCACGACATCGGCAAGCTCGGCATCTCCAACTCGATCCTCGACAAGCCCGCTGGGCTGACCGACGAGGAGGTGCGCGCGGTCCGCGAGCACCCTCGTTACACGTCCGAGATCCTCTCCCGCGTCGAGCCGTTCGCTCCGCTGGCCGCTGCGGCGGCTGCCCATCACGAGCGGCGCGACGGCGCCGGCTACCACCTCGGCCTGGTCGGCGAGCAGATCCCGCCGGCGGCACGCATCCTGGCGGTTGCGGACGTCTACGAGGCGCTGACGGCGAACCGGCCCTATCGGGCCGCGATGTCGCCGGAGGAAGCCCTCAGCCTGATGGCGCGCGAGCGCGGTACCGCGTTCTTCGAGGAACCGCTGGAAGCGCTCGGGTGGGTTGTCCTCGGCGGGGTCGCCGAGCGCGACGAAGGCGAGCACGAACTGCCCGCTGCCGCCTGAGCTCCGAGCCCGTGCGCCGTCAGTTGGGGATGTCGACCACGTCGGCCGAGCACTGCCCGGTCGCGCGGTAGTGGCGCCAATGCTTGAAGGCCGCGGCGGTCAACTGGCCCTTCACCTCACCGCCGGCGATCAGCTCCTCGACCTCGGCCGGTGCGAACCACTCCGGCGCGCCGAGGATGTCGGAGTCGTTGATCGCATAGCTGGTCTGGCGGGGCTGGCTGGACAGGTAGTTCAGTCGGGTGGACGTACCGATCCGGCGCCCGTCGTCGTCATGCTCCCGCACCAGGGAGACGCCGATCAAGGTCGCCTGCGACGCGGCGTACCCGGTCTCCATCAGCAGGTTGCGGTTGACCACGTGCTCGGGGATCTGAACGCGGCCGTCCTCGTCGAGCGGCGCCATCCACCCGGTCGGGAAGTTCCAGCGCTCCTCGCCCTCGCGGTTGAGCTGCCGAACCATCAGAAGTTCACCGCCGTGCTCCACGATCGCGCAGACCGTGGTGGCGAAGATTGTCGGGTGGACCTCGACGGATGTACCCATCCCGACAGGATACGTCAACTGGAGAGGGATTTGCTCATTCCGAGCTCTGCCGCGCGGGCGCCGATCTCTCGCTCTCGCCGCCCGTCGAACCGGTAGCCGCTGGCCTCGTAGAGCGCCTGTGCGGCGTCGCCGTCCTCCATCACCGTCAGCTCGAGACTCGACCCGCCGGCCGTGCGCACCCACTCCTCGATCGCATCCAGCAGCGCTCGGCCCACGCCGGCCCGGCGCGCCGCCGGCGCGACCCACACCGAGTACACCCCGAACACCCGTGGACGGCGCGGGTCACGGACCGAGCGCACCATCCCTGCCGGCTGTCCTCCGCGAAACGCGAGCAGCAGACAGGAATCGGCACCGTGTGCCGCGTCTACCGCCATCGCCTGCCAGCGGCTGGCCGGGTAGGACGCCTGGTCGGCGTACGTCGAGCCA
>Ga0265338_10011689_pt1 | contig 10107 bp, 10 predicted proteins | sample 42126metaG_FD_193579 | JGI IMG/M metagenome (GOLD analysis project Ga0265338, IMG submission 193579) | Rhizosphere microbial communities from Carex aquatilis grown in University of Washington, Seatle, WA, United States - 4-21-26 metaG | ecosystem: Host-associated > Plants > Roots > Rhizosphere... | reverse complement strand
GAAGTTAGCCTGGGATCCGTCAGATTTCACGAACGTCATGTGGCCGGTATCAGTGCCGAGCCAGGTATAGAGAATCTTTTCGTAAGGCTTGTGGTCGTGCGTGGGCGCCCAGTTCGTGTACTGCCAGACCGCGCCGCAAGCCATAAGAAAGGCGAGCACGATCGTCCCGACACACACGGCGCTCACCGTCTGCTTCTGCAGCTTGCGCCCAAAGAAGAACATCAGCGCCGCGCCGATGGCGGGGAAGAGCGGGATGAGGTAGATGTGGTCGAGAAATAGCAAAGTCAGCTTCTAGCTCCTAGCTTCTAGCTCCTAGTCCCAGCTGTCGGCGTCTAGGGTGAGCTAGAAGCTAGCGGCTAGAAGCTAGAAGCTGCTTTTCTACCACTTCAACAAATTCACTTCGTCCACATTGACCGTCTCCTTATTACGGAAGAAGGCGATCAGGATGCCGAGGCCGACCGCGGCTTCGGCGGCAGCGTCGGTAATGATAAAAATGGAGAAAACCTGGCCATGCAACGCCATCGGCCCGCCGAAGTGACCCGGCATACCCTGCCAGTAGCGCGAAAAGGCAACCAGGTTCAGGTTCACCGCGTTCAAGATCAACTCGATCGACATCAGTACGATCACCACGTTGCGACGGGTAAGCACGCCAATGACGCCGAGCAGGAACAGGGCTGCCCCGAGGACCAGGTAGTGCAGAGTCGTGATGTGGAGCATCGATTCCATAAGTCCGCTTTCAGCCTCGAGAGTCTAGCCGCTGGCTAGAAGCTGCATTCCTCAAATCCTCTTCTTCGACATCACCACCGCTCCGATAATCGCCACCAGCAGCAGCAGGGAAGCGATCTCGAAGGCGAACATGTACATTCCCGTCGAGCGATCGAAGAGCAACGCCGCGATCATCTGCGTGTTTTGCGCTTCGCCGTAGGCCATTCTGCCTTCGGGGAAGAGAACCTGCCCCTTGGTCGAGGTTGTATAGACGGAGATGAACAGCCCTCCGAGCGACGCAGCCGCAATCATTCCTACCAGCCATTGCTTGTTGAACTGCCGCTCTTTCATCGTCCGTTCAATCGAAATCAGCATGATGACGAACAGGAACAGCACCATGATCCCGCCGGCATAAAGAATGATTTGGACGCCGGCTACGAACGGAGCGTACAGCATCAGGTAGAGCGCGGCCTGAGCCAGCAGCGTCGTGATCAGCGCCAGAGCCGAGTGCACGGCGTTCTTGCGCGTGATCACCAGCACTCCACCAATGAGCATGATCCCGGAGAGCAGGTAAAAGAAAAACGGTGTGGCTACCGGAGGATTCATTTGTGCAACACTTCCTGAACTTGCGCCCACAATTCCGTCCGCATTCCGACGCCTGCGGTCAAGATCAGCAGCGCCAGACCCATGGGCAGGAGGACCTTCCACCCCACCTTCATGAGCTGGTCAAAGCGGTAACGCGGGAACGTGCCACGATACCAGATATAGAGGTACATGAACGCGGCAACTTTCGCCGAGAACCAGTAAATGTCTCCGACGCGTTCGCGCACCGGCCCATAAAACATCGCCAGGCCGATCAGTCCCAGCACGACACCAAATCCCGCCAGCCCCATGGTCTGAATCTTGAACAGTGGATGCTTCGGCATGCGGACCGTATTGAAGAAGCAGATCGCGGCAAAAAACAGGAAGGTGAGTCCGGGAAAGAATGAGAAAACCAGATCCCATGTAGTGCCGTTCAGCCAGTTGGGAAACGGCCGCAGCCATCCACCGAGCCAGAGCGTGACGGCGATCGACGAGACCGCGATCATCGCTGAGTATTCCGCCAGGAAGAACAAGGACCATCGGAAGCCGCTGTACTCGGTGTGGAACCCTGCAGTCAATTCCGACTCGGCTTCGGGCAAATCGAACGGCGCGCGGTTGGTCTCGGCGACCATGGCGATCGCGAAGATGACGAATCCGACCAGGCCGAGCGGGAAGAATTTGAAGATGAACCACATCCCCTGCGCCTGCTGCTGTTTCACGATCTCGATCATGCTCAGCGAGCCTACGCCGTCGAGGTTGAGGCTGGTCATGATGATGACCGAGACCACCGCGAGTCCCATGGCCACTTCGTACGAAACCATCTGAGCGCTCGAGCGCAGCGCGCCAATCAGTGGATAGTGCGAGTTCGAGGCCCATCCGGCCATAACAATGCCGAGCACGCTCAGCGACGACACACCGAGCATGAACAAAATGCCGATATTCATGTCGGTGATCGCGTGCGCCGGGCCGAACGGAACGACAACGAACACCGTGAACGCGGAGAGCACGACCATGAACGGCGCGACCCAGAAGATGGCCGCGTCCGCCTCGGACGGGATGATGTCCTCTTTGAGCAACAGCTTGATGGCGTCCGCGATCGGCTGCAGCAGTCCGTGCGGGCCCACGCGCATCGGTCCAAGCCGCACCTGCATGTGCGCCAGGATCTTCCGCTCGAGCCAGTTCATGGCAATCACGGCGACCGACAGACCCACGAAGACCAACAGGATATAGACCGTGGCCCAAAAGATATTCCCATCCCCGCCGGGCGTCAGGTCCTTCGTCTTGAGATAAGACTGGATGTAGTCAATGAACTCGTGCATCAGCGGTCTACCTCGCCGAGTACGATATCGAGCGTGCCGATTACGGCGATGACGTCGGCTACGAGTTGGCCGCGGCACATGACGTCGAGAGCCTGCAGATTCACGAAAGACGGCGGGCGTACCCGAATGCGGTAAGGCTGCGTCGATCCGTCGCTGACGATGAAGTATCCCAGTTCGCCTTTGGGCGCTTCGATGGAGTGATAGATTTCGCCGACCGCTGGCTTAATGACCTTCGGAACCTTGGCCATGATGGGCCCCTCTGGAATCCCCTCGACAGCCTGCTCGACAATGCGCAGCGATTGCCGCATCTCGACCATGCGCACCAGGTACCGGTCATACGTGTCGCCGCTCTGGCCGGTCGGAATCTCGAAGTCGAAATTCTTGTAGTTCGCGTAGGGCAGGGCTTTGCGAATGTCCCACTTCACGCCGCTGGCGCGGAGAACAGGCCCGGTTACGCCGAGCGCGATGGCGTCTGGCCCAGAGATCACGCCCACGCCCTTGGTGCGTTCCAGCCAGATGCGGTTCGTGGTGAGCAGCTCTTCGTACTCGTCAATCTTCGGCTTCACGAAGTTAACGAAATTCCTCACGTCCTTTTCGAACCCGTCGTAGGACTCGTACTGCAACCCTCCAATGCGGAAGGCGTGCGTGGTCAGGCGTGCGCCACAATACTTCTCGAAGATTTTCAGAATCTCTTCGCGGTCGCGGAAGGTATAAAACAGCGGCGTGATCGCGCCAATGTCGAGCGCATGCGTGCCCAGCCAGAGCTGGTGGCTGGCGATCCGGTTCAGCTCGGTCAGAATGACGCGAATGTATTGCGCGCGCGCCGGAGCTTCCACATTCAGCAGCTTTTCAACGGCTTCGCAGTATCCCAGGCCGTTCGAGACCGCGGCCACGTAGTCCATGCGGTCGACGTAGGGATTGAACATCGTGTAGGTACGGTTCTCGGCGATCTTCTCCACGCCGCGGTGCAGGTAGCCGATTACGCACTCAAGCCCCATTACCTTTTCGCCGTCCAGTCGCAGGATGACGCGCAGCACGCCATGGGTCGCGGGATGCTGCGGCCCCATGTTGATGACCAGCTCGTTCGCGTCAAGAAACGTCTTGTCGGGCGTGTCGAGATCGAGCGGCGAGAGTGTGTTGGGGTCAGTCATTGCGTTGGTCTTGGGTCTCAGGTCGTTGGCTATTGGCCGCTCTCAATCCCCAGGTTGATTTGGACCCATTCATTGTCTTGCTGCAGGATGCCGTAATCTTTGCGCAGCGGATGTCCCTTCCAACCGTCGGGCAGCAGAATCCGCTTCAGGTCGGGATGTCCATCGAACTTAATCCCGAACATGTCGAAGACCTCGCGCTCCAGCCAGTTGGCCGTCGCCCAGACGGGAATCGAACTGGGCAGTGTCTCGCCTTCGGCGATCAGTGTCTTCACTCGAATCCGCTCATTGCGCGCGAATGAATACAACACCCAAACCACGTCGAACTGTTTCTCGCGCTTCGGATAGTGCACGGCGGTGAGGTCCACGCAGTAGTCGAATTGTTCTTCGTTGCGCAGTACCTGGAGCAGCTCCGGAATCAGCGAGCGGTCGACGACCATGTAGTTCTGCCCAAGATAGGTAAGCGGTTCGATGCCCGAGCCATACTCACCCTTGAGCTTCGCGATCATCGGCGAATCCCAAGGCGTCGGAACGGGCGCAGCGGGCTTGGCAGCAGGAGGTGCGGCTGGTTTCGCGGTGGCGGCAGGAGCGGCTGGGGCTGCTGCTGCGGGTTTTGGCGGTACCGGCGCGGCTGCCGGCTTCTCGGGAGGGGTCTTGGTTTCTGATTGAACGGAGCCGGCGGGAGTAGCCTTCACCCCGCCCGCAGTTGCGGGCTGATCCGCCGTCGGCTTCGGTTCACCTTCCGGCGGCGGCGACGCGGGGGATTTGGGTTCGTCCGGCATAGTCGCGAAGGCACAAACCTTGCGCGCAGTGTGCGTTCAAAGAACGTTAATTTTTATCAGCTTGAGAGGATGGTGTCAACGCGGGATCCGAATCCCTTTCCATTGTCATCCTGACCGAAGGTGTCGTACGCGAAGCTGACCACAACGCAGTCGAAGGATCCCTGCAAAATCGTCATTACCGGTCCTCTGATCGGGATTTTCGCCACGCCGCCTTGGCGATCGATTCATCTGAGGACCTTACGAATTGATGAGCGGTTGAGATGTCTACGAACGGGATTGTGCCTGGTAGGTTTCAATCAAATCGCGAATCCGTTGCGCGTCGGCCTTGCGGTGGCCGTGGCTGGTGATTGGGTCGGTTCCGCCGGTCGATTCGATAACAATCTCCGACCAGACCATACCAGTCTTGATGTGTACCGAGGCGACCTTCGAGATAGGGATGCTTTCCTCATTACTGCCGAACAGCCGCGATTTGGTACGAATGACGCGCTGCGGGCTGACGACCAGGCGAGTCGGGAAGAAGAAGTTGCCCTGCGTCCAGCGCGATGCGGAGAACGTTTCGGCGGGAGATGAATCCATGGAATCGATGGGAAGTGCGGTCATGATCTCAGGTAGCGCTGCTGTCGCGTGGGCGTCTCGCCCGCGCAGTAGCAGTGAAAAAATACGGGGGTAACCTGCTTACACCCACTCGAGGGCGCCTTTCTTCCAGACCCAGATGTAACCCACGATCAGAATTACCAGGAAGATCAGCATCTCAAGCAGCCCGAACAGGCCGAAGGCTTTGAACTTCACCGCCCACGGGAAGAGAAAGATCGTTTCCACGTCGAACACAACAAAAAGAATGGCGATGATGTAGTAGCGCACGGTATACCGTCCACGCGCGCTGTCGATGGGATCGATGCCGCATTCATACGGCATGAGCTTCGTCTTGCTCGGATTGTCAGGGCGCACCAGCTTCGCAGCCAGCAGCGTGATGGGAAGAAGGGCGCCGACGATCGCGATGAAGATAAAGATAGGTACGTAGTTTTGCGGCATAGGCTTGTCGCCGGCATCGCCGGAGCAGGCAATAGTAGCGCCGATGCGTCCGCCGTTCAAGAAGGAATGCAGTCCCGGGCGCAACCGTAAGGTCTTGCTTGGTGAACCTTCGTGTCCTAAGTCGTTGATGCCTTCGTAGCTAAGACCTCACGCGAATCCGTTACGCGTCAGCGGTAGTTCCCGCACTCGCTTGCCCGTCGCGGCGAACACCGCATTGCACAAAGCCGGAACGAACGGCGGCACTCCCGGTTCTCCCACTCCGGCGGGCGGCGCGCTGCTTTCGACGATGTGCACGTCGACTTGAATTGGCGCGTCGTTCATCCTGGCAACCTGATAGTCGAAGAAATTGGACTGGTCAACAATTCCATTCGTCGCGGTGATCTCGCCGGTGCGCGCGATGCTGGCTCCGAAGACAGCCGCGCCTTCGAACTGCTGCCGCACCATCTCCGGGTTGGCGACAATCCCGGCGTCCACGGCCGTCCAGACGTGCGGGATACGAATCGTGTTCTGGTTGTCCACTTCCACTTCAACCACCGTCGCGACATACGTGAAGAAGCTGCGGTGAACGGCGATCCCCATGCCACTGCCCTTGCCGAACTTCTTTTTACCCCAATTGGATTTTTCCGCAGCCAGTTCGGCCACGTGCCGCAGCCGGCCAATATCGTAAGGATACTTTTCGTTGACTCCCGGAGATCCCTTCGGTCCAGCGTCAACATTCCGCGCCGAGCCCAGCAGCGTCATCAGGTAATCGTACGGATCGCGATTGGCAGCGTAAGAGAGTTCGTTCGCGAACGACTGCACGGCGAAAGCATGATAGATATTCGCGACCGAACGCAGCCAGCCGATGCGGACATGCGCGGTAGCCGGTCCGTTCTCAGACCGGAAGTTAGGAACGTCGAACGGACTCAAATCCCACCCTAACGACATTTCGCCGGCGCCGCCGTAGACCTCGTTTTGGTTGAACGTCGATCCGATGGGCGGGAACACCGACCGTTGCAGCCATGCCGTCGGCTTTCCAGCGCTGTCGATCGCGGCCTTCATGTACATCGCAGCCACAGAGTGGAAGTAATCGAACTTGATATCGTCCTCGCGGCTCCAGATCACTTTCACGGGCTTGCCTGTTTTCTTCGAAAGCACCGCCGCTTCCACGGCGTAGTCGGGCTTCGATTTCCGGCCGAAACCACCGCCCAGAAACGTCACATGACACGTCACGTCTTCCTTCTTCAGCCCGAGCGCCTTCGCAACTTCTTCCTGTACACCCACCGGATTTTGCGTAGGCGACCACACCGTGACCTTTTCGCCCTGAACATCGGCCACGGCTACCGGTGGCTCCATCGAAGCGTGCGCCAGATGCGGTGCGAAATATTCCGCCTCGACAATCTTTCCGCCCTTCGCGAATTCGGCATCCGGGTCACCGACGCTGTGGATCGCTTTCCCGGGCTGTCGGGCAGTTTGCTGCAACTCCTTCTTGTATTCAGCCGAACTGTAGCTGGCGTTCGCGCCGTTGTCCCATTCGATCTTGAGATTCTTGCGGCCCTTGAACGCCGCGAACGTGTTGTCCGCGATGACCGCTATGCCGCCCAGCGGTTGAAATGCATGAGGCGCCTTGAACGGATCGATCGGGATCGTTTTCTTTACGCCGATTACCTTCAGAGCCGCCGAGTCATCAACCGATTTAACCTTCCCACCAAGCACCGGCGGATGCGCGATGGCCGCATACAGCATGCCGTCGACCCGCACGTCCATGCCGAACAGCGGCTTGCCCGAGCACACGTCTGATACGTCGTATCCGGGCGCGGGCTTGCCGATGTAGCGCCACTCCTGTGGAGACTTGAATTTCAACTCTTCTTTCTTAGGCACCGGAAGCTTTGCGGCCGCCGCTGCGAGTTCTCCGTAGCCGAGTTTGCGCGACGAACTCTTGTCGCTGACGGTGTGCACCGGATCGGCTACGCACTGTGATTCTGGAACTCCCCATTGCTGTGCGGCGGCGCGAACTAGCATCAACCGCGCCGTGGCTCCAGCCTCGCGCAGCGGGTCAAAGAACTCGCGGACCGAGTGCGACCCGTCGGTGTCTTGCGAGCCGTAACGTTCATCGCCGTCGCCTTGTATGACTCTGACCCGGCTCCAGTCGGCATCGAGTTCGTCGGCGAGAATGCGCGGCAGGCTCGTGCGCACGCCGTTTCCCATCTCCGTTCGATGGGCCACGATCAGCACTGTGCCATCCGTCTGAATGCCGACATACACTCCCGGATGAAATGCGGCTGAATCGATGAATGAGCCCGCTCCTCCGGCGGCTACGCCCTTCCCCGCGACCTTCCCCAGGAGTGAGCTTTTTCCCACGCACAAAACAAACGCGCTCGTCGCCAACATGCCCTGAAGAAAATTCCGGCGCGTCACGTTTTCGATGGTGATCCCCTCTGTCTCAATCTCTCCGACACCAATCTTCCCCAAGCTGATCATGCCGTCTCCTTCGCCGCCGCGTGAATGGCGGACCGGATTCGCTGGTACGTCCCACAGCGGCAGATGTTCCCCGACATCTCATCATCAATCTCAGTGTCAGTCGGGTGAGGCTTCGACGAGAGCAGTGACACAGCCTGCATGATTTGGCCGGGTTGACAGTATCCGCATTGCGGCACATTCACCTCGGCCCATGCTTTCTGCACCGCATGCGGCCCGTGAGTCGAGATCGCTTCGATGGTTGTGATCTCAAGCCCTGCTACCGTGCCCATTTGCTTTTGGCAGGAGCGGATGGCTTTACCGTTCTGCAGCACGGTGCAGGCGCCGCATAACGCCATGCCACAACCGAACTTTGTGCCGGTGAGCCCGAGCGTGTCGCGCAGGTACCACAGGAGCGGCATTTCCGGATCGCCCTCGAACGATTGCGCGACTCCGTTGACCTTGAAGTGAGTCATAGAGGTGTTTTCCTCGTTCCGTTGTTTGGAAATTGCAGTCTCATTCTACTGCGGGGAAACACCGGGCGCATGTAGGCCGAAAAGCGCAGAAAAACGCACATTCGCTGCGGTTTTGATGTCAATATTCATGGCCCGCCTCGCGATCTCTAGAAGTGAAATCAAGATGTGAGGAAGCCCCCTCCGCGCCGCTTTCGGGAGGTCCCAATTCTCTTCAGTTGCGTGGCTACTTCTCCCAATGCGTGCTGCTGAACTTTTCAGGATTGAAAGTCTCAGGGTCGAGCTTCACGTTGGCCTGAATGTCGGTGTAGTCTTCGGAGAATACTTTCTTGCCTTCCGAATAGACTTCAACGCCTGCGGCGATCCACGCGCCCGCGAGTGGTCGATAGTCGGTAAAGCGGATATCGTCGAGTTTCCCCGCCTCCCCTTGCGCGGGCTCAATTTCGCGAACGAACAACAGCGTGTCCTTCGCGACCCAGAACTGCTTTGATTTCAAATCTCCCTTATCAGCTCCGACCACGTAGGCAGGATGCCCCTCCCACGTATCCTCCCGGAACTTCGACAGATCGTAGCCTTCGCCTTTCACAACTTGGATGGTCGTCTCAGGGTCCTGCCGGTACACGTCAAATCCCAGCACCAGCAGCATGTTCACCAGAGGACGAGTGCCGGCGAGCTTCCCGCCTTGAATGATCGACACGTTTCCATCGGCTAGCACGTAGCCGTTACCGTTGGCGGGCGGGCCAATATCGATGCGCAATTTTCCCGGCAGCAGCGCCGCCTCGTACCAGGTCTCAGCCGTGCTCGTGCCGTCGGCCTTGTACGTAGTGCTCTTCTGGGTAAAGGTGACCGTCTGGTACCACGAAGATTTGTATCGCTCATACATCGCGCGGAGGACGTCGTCCCCGGTACGGAGATCGGCGGCTTGTGCCAGCGCGCAGAGCAGTAGTACCGGAATCAGCAGCAGTTGTTTCATGGTTCCTGTCGTAGCGGAGCAGAAGCGATGGTACACGTATCGCAGCCTTGGTATGTCCACGGCGCGTTAGACGCGGGAGAATCGTAAACGACAGCGAAGAGAGTTCCTTGGGGATTCGACTAGTTCCGCGCGGGGAAGACGCGAATCAGTTTGCACACTAGCCAGGCTCTTCCCCTTCACTTCGACGCTGGGGTCGCCGCCGCCGCAACCAGCACCCAACGATTTTTCTTGTAGACCCAGATATCGATAAACCGCCAGTGCTTCGATCCGGACTGCCCTTTTTTCGCCTCTTTCTCACGGTACGCTCCGACTGCGATGGCCGTGCTTCCCATCATGCGGATCGTGACAGGTTCCGCCACAATCTGATTCAGCTCCGGGCCTGCCTGCTTGATTCGGTACAGGTACTCCCCCTTCGTCACCAACTTGCCATATTCCATGTACACCAGCGCATTGTCGAAAAGCAGGTCCAGGGAACGGATGTCGTTGCGCGACTCCCCTGTGGTCCATTGGCGCTCGAGCGCTCGGATGGCCGCAGCGTCCCCGTCAGAACTCTGCTGCCCCAGAGGCGACAGGGACGTCCCACATACCAGGATCAAAAGCAGACCGGTTACTCTCATCAAGCCGCCCACTCTCATAAGCCTCTCGTTCCGGAGCGCG
>Ga0265338_10011687_pt1 | contig 10108 bp, 10 predicted proteins | sample 42126metaG_FD_193579 | JGI IMG/M metagenome (GOLD analysis project Ga0265338, IMG submission 193579) | Rhizosphere microbial communities from Carex aquatilis grown in University of Washington, Seatle, WA, United States - 4-21-26 metaG | ecosystem: Host-associated > Plants > Roots > Rhizosphere... | reverse complement strand
GGCGATGATGTGCGCTCCGATGGCCGAGGGAAGCAGCCAGAAAGCGAATGTCGGCAGCCAGTCCCACAGCGGAAGGTGGGGGCCGTTGTCGACGTAGAACGCGGTGAGCATCGCGACGTAGCTGACACCCAGGCCGGCAATGTGCCCGGTGTCTCCGGGCCGGTGACGGCGGCGGTGCTGGTAGCCGATGGTCGCGGCGGTGAACGCGACCGCGCCGATGATGAACAGGTAGTAATCCTGCCGCCAGCGCATCGCGGCCAGGATGGTCGCGGTGCCGAAAACCACGGTGATCGCCCGGTAGTACCAGCGGCCCGCCCGGATGTGCCGCGGGCCGCCCTTGGGTGAAAGCGCGGCCACAGCCCCGGTGATGACGGCCGTCAGCCCGCCGATCACGTGGACGGCCAGGAACGCCAGGAACACTGGCGCGGTCGAGCCCACCTGGTCGCCCAAAATACGGCTGGCCGTCAGCATGTCGCCTGCTCTCTGCTGCCTGGCCGGCAGCCCTGGTCTATAGGTAGCGATGCTACGTATAGGCATCACGTTACGCCGCTGATTGCCCGGGCGGGAAGGGCTAGCGTAGTGTTCCTACCTATGCGGGCCGAGGAGCTGAAGGGGCATCTGGACGCGCTGCTGCTGGCCGCCCTGGAAGACGGCCCCCGGCATGGATACGCGGTGATCGAGGCACTGCGCCAGGCCACCGGCGGCCGGCTGGACCTGCCGACCGGGACGATCTACCCGGCGCTGCGCCGTCTGGAAGAGGCCGGGCTGATCACCGGGTCGTGGTCGGTGGTGGCCGGCCGCCGACGACGCGAATACCAGCTGACGCCCGCTGGAGCACGGGCCCTGTCGGGCAAACGGTCCGACTGGCTCGACTTCACCGCCCTGATCAGCGCCGCGCTGGAGGGCCGGCCATGCCCGAACCCAGCGTGATCACGGACTATCTGGCCGCCCTGTCCGCCCAATTGCCCGCGCCGATCGTCGAGGAGCTGGCTGACGGGCTCGGCCAGACTCGCCAGCATTACCTGCAGCAGGGCCTGACCCCGGCGGCCGCCGCCGATGCCGCGCTGGCCGAGTTCGGCGAGCCGCGCGTCATCGTGGCCGCCTTCACCCGGCTGAGCCCGGCCCGGCGCGCCGCCCGCAGGCTGCTGGCCGCCGGGCCGCTGGTCGGCGCGTGCTGGGGGACGGCGCTGATCACCAGCCGGGCCTGGACCTGGCCGGTCCCGGCCGCGGCGCGGCTGCTGTTCGGCCTGGCGCTGATCACTGTCATCGGCCTGCTCGCCGCCGCCGCGTTCGGCCGGCACTACCGGTCAGTCGGCCGGGCCGGCGCCGCCGGGTGCGTGGGCATCGCCGTGCTGGACACCGTCCTGCTCAGCACCGTCATGCTCGCCATTCCGGACCTGATCTGGCCGCTGATGCTGGGTGTGGCGGCCAGCGCGGCCCGCCTCACGTTCACCGCGCGGGCGCTGCGGCCCGTCCTGACCGGCTGACCTCCCAGAGACGCCCCGGCGCAATATGAGATGCGCTGAGCTGGGCGTGACGGCAATGATTGGCCATGCCCGATGACCCGAAGCTCACCGCGATGTATGAGTACTACGATCATGGCTGCGAGCTGGGGCGGCTGGCCGAGTCATGCGGGCAGCTGGAGTTCGAGCGCACGAAAGAGATCATCCTGCGGCACCTGCCGCCACCGCCTGCGGTAGTGGCTGACATCGGCGGCGGCCCAGGCCGGTACACGCTCTGGCTCGCGCAGTTGGGCTACCAGGTCTGGCACCGTGACCTCATGCCGCTGCACGTGGAGCAACTGCGGCAGGCGGCCAGCGGCAACCCGCGCATTCAGACCACGGTGGGCGACGCTCGCCAGCTGGACCTCGCCAGCGAAAGCGCCGACGCGGTGCTCCTGCTCGGCCCGCTGTATCACCTGGAGCGCCGGAGGGACCGGGTGCAGGCTCTGGCTGAGACGCAACGGGTAGTCCGCCCAGGCGGACCGGTCTTCGTTGCGGCGATCTCACGCTGGGCGACCCGCATGGACGGCATACTCCGGCAGCGCCTCTATGAGACGATCCCGGGGGCGGAATCCGGGCTGGCGACGACTGAGCGGACTGGACGCCTGCCGCCGCTTCACCCCGGTTCGTTCTGCGGCTACACGCACCGGCCCGGCCAACTGCGAGCAGAATTGACCGCCAGCGGTGCTCAGGTCATCGACTTGGTCTGTGTGGAAGGCCCGGCGTATCTGCTCGATGACTTGGCTGAGCGGCTCGCTGACGACGAAGCCCGCCGGGTGGTCCTGGAAACCGCCCGCGCCCTTGAGCGAGTCCCTGAACTGCTTGGGATCGGGCCGCACCTGCTCGCGACCGCCCGCCAGCGGCCAACAGCCGGGGTCGGCTCCTCCTCATAGCCGGGAACCTGCCAGCTCGCGGGCCGCCGGGTCGATCGCTTCCACGGATCTGGGCGCCTGCGAGCTGGACAAATCAGGGTCCGCCATGCCCGTAAGATGTCAGATAATTTCTAGAAATATATTGCTAGTTTTGACTGCAAACGTACTGTAAAGACAGTGTTCTGGGGCGGTCTCTCTTGTTCGTGGTGCCGGGTTCTCCGCTGCGGCACCGGCAGAAGGGGGCGACGTGTGTGCCGGGCGGATTCGCCCGCATCAGGTGGCTGATGGCCGCGGCGTCGGATTTCGCGAGTGCGCCCCGGAGCCACCGCGCCGGTTGATACTCGCCGAGTCGCCGGCCTCGTCAAGGGAAGGGAGTCCAGGTGGACTCAACTAGAAAGATCGCGTTTATTGCGGGCGCGCTCTTCGTGATCACTTTTATCACCTCGATCCCGGCGGCGCTCTTTCTCTACCGCCCGGTGCTGGACCACGCCAACTACATCGTCGGCGCGGGCGCTGATAACCGCATCGCCCTCGGCGCGCTCCTTGAGATGATCCTCATCGTCGCCAACGTCGGCTCTGCCGTCGTGCTGTTCCCGATCCTCAAGCGGCAGAACGAGGGCCTCGCCCTCGGGTACGTCACCGCCCGTGTCATTGAAAGCGCCTTCATCGCCATCGGCCTCGTCAGCCTCCTTGCGATCGTGACGTTGCGGCGGGACGTCGGTGGCGCAGGCGGCGCCGGCTCGCTCGTCCCGGTCGGCAGGTCGCTCGTCGCGATCCACGACTGGACGTTCCTGCTCGGGCCGGGCTGGATAGTCGGCCTCGGGAACGGGCTGATACTGGGCTACCTGATGTACCGATCCGGCCTCGTGCCGCGGGGCATGGCGATGCTGGGACTGATCGGAGGTCCGCTGATCATCGCCTCAGGGACCGCCGTGCTGCTCAACGTCTTCGACGCAGGCTCCGCACCGCAGGTCATCGCGACGGCCCCGGAATTCGTCTGGGAGTTGTCGCTCGGCATCTACCTCATGGTCAAAGGATTCAAGCCGTCTCCGATCCTCTCCGGCACTATCGGAGATGCCGGAGTGGGCGGGCGTTCCCCGGCCCCTGCGCCGGCGGGCGGGTAGCTCCCGCCCCGCCCCGCACAGCTCGGAGCCCGGCTTCGGCCGGGCTCCGACGCGCTTTGCCCGTCAGCCGCCCTGCGGCACAGGCCGCCGACGCTTCGGCGGGATCATTGACGATTGAAGGCACTGGCCGCGCACTGACAGGAGAGGCTCTGATGGAGCACGCACGACTGGGCAAAACTGGACTGAAGATCAGCCGGATCGCGCTGGGCTGCATGAGCTACGGGGATCCCACCACCAGCAACGCGCACACCTGGGCACTGGATGACGACGATGCTCAGCCGTTCTTCCGCCAGGCCGTCGAGATGGGCGTGACCTTCTGGGATACGGCGAACGTCTACCAGCTCGGAACGTCAGAGGAAGTCGTTGGCCGGGCGATTCGGCGTTACTCCCGCCGCGAGGACATCGTCCTGGCGACCAAGGTGTTCGGCTGGATGCACGACGGCCCGGGCGGCCAGGGCCTGTCCCGCAAGGCAATCCTGGAGCAGGTCGACGCCTCGCTGACCCGGCTCGGCACCGATTACATCGACCTTTACCAGATCCACCGCTTCGATCCCGAGGCTCCGGTTGAAGAGACCATGGAGGCCCTGCACGACATCGTCAAGGCGGGGAAGGTCCGCTACATCGGTGCCTCCTCCATGTATGCATGGCAGTTCGCCAAACTTCAGCACACCGCCGAAATGCACGGCTGGACCCAGTTCGTGGCGATGCAGAATCAGTACAACCTGCTTCGCCGGCAAGACGAGAGCGAGTTGCTCCCCATGTGCGCTGACATGGGCGTGGGCGCCGTTCCGTATTCCCCTCAGGGCAAGGGGCGCCTGGCTCGCCCGTGGGGCGAACAGTCACACCGGTCCAGCGTGGACAAGATCGTCAAGTCCTTCGACTCGCCGCTTGATGAGCCCGTCGTCAACGCGGTCCAGCGCGTCTCCGAAATCAGGGGCGCGAGCATGGCTCAGGTTGCGTTGGCGTGGGTGCTGAACAGCCCCGTCGTCTCCGCCCCCATCGTCGGGGCGACCAAGCCCCACCACCTGCCGGAAGCGATCGCAGCACTGGACCTGCACCTTACCGACGACGAGATCCGGTCACTTGAAGAGCCGTACACGCCCCACGGGCCCGCCTGGTACTGACGAACTGCCCGGCTTCGATCTGGCGGCACGGGTACAAACTCGTTTGCCGCGCCTTCAGACTGGCCCCGCGATAGACACCGATGAGCGCAGTCTGGCTCACCCGGGTCCAGCGTCGGCGGACGGGCGAATCAATCGGAGCGGGAGGAACGGGCTCCCAGTTCGCGCAGCCAGGAGATGACGTTCTCCTGCCGGGTACTCAGCCCGCTGGCGGCGTCAAGCGGTGTGCCGTGCGCGTAGTCCGGCTCCCAGTTGAGATCCGCGCCGCGCGACAGCAGGTACTCCGCGGCGCGGCGCTGGCCGCCGGTGCAGGCATGCCAGAACGCTTGCGACACGTCCTCTGCTGGCGGGTCGCTTCCCAGGAGCGCTGCGAGGCGGCCAAGCATGCCCAGCGCGGCTGCATGCCAGGCCTTGTCAACTCTGGCGCCGCGCGCCGCCAGCAGGCGGGCGACATGCCAGCAGCCGTAGCCTACGGCGTTGTCGAGCGGAGTGCCGATCGAGCCATCAGGCGTCTCGATATCCGCTCCTGCATCGATCAGGGCTTCGGCCACGTCGACATCGTCGCTGCTTGCCGCATAATGCAACGGCGTCTCATCACCTGGACCAGGTGAATCTCTACCGCTCGTCAGGGCGTTGGGATCGGCGCCAGCGTCGATCAAGAGCCGGATGATCTCTGGGCCGTTGGGGAAGTAGCCAGGCCAGTCCGTGACAAGATGCAATGGCGTCCCGACGCCGCCGTCGTTACCAACAAGTCTGGCCGACGCCAGAGCGGGATCATGACGCAGCAATCTCTGAATCGCCGCGATATCTCCTGCACGGACCGCCAATCGCAGATCGACCGCGACCTGGTCGTCGCTGGGGATCCGCTTCCCGGCCTCCTGCTCACTCATCGTGGCCCATTATGCCAGCCGCCGGACATTCGCTACGGCCGTCTGCGTGGGCTGATGGTCCAGGCCTGTCTTCCCGTTCTTGTCAGGGGTCGTTGCCGTACTCCGCTGCTGTCCCGGCCGGTCTGGCCCCGTGCTTGGAATGGTGGTGACCGCGCCTGCATGCGGCGCAACTGCTGATCTGGGACCAGGCGCCGCATCCTTGCGAGTGGGTGCGGAGGTCTAGCCGATCGCGTGCGACGGCCCGCAGGGCCGCCTTAGACGCGGTGGCCGCGAGATGGACACTGGGAGCCGAGGAAGACGGCCCCGTGCAGCGCCGGACAGCCTTGCCGGGTGAGCGTGATTGACCTGCGGGAGATGGCGGCGCGCCCGTGCCGGGCGGGCGTCCTCAACGCGGAGCCCGGCGGCGGGCGCGCCAGCGGTGCCGCGCAGCGGCGGCGCCTTGATCCAGCACGGGGCAATTCGGCAATACTCGCGTTTGACAGGCGGTCGGCGGGTTGCAGCGTCAGGTGCGGCCTAATTCGCCGGATTCGATGAGCCGGCGGATGTGGAGATGGTGTTCGTGGAACTCGTGGGCGAGGTGTTCGCCCCGGTAGCGCTGCTGGAGGATGTTGTCTAGGTCGGCAGAGCTGCTGGCGAGCGCGGTCAGGCTTTGGCGTTCGTATTCGAATGCGCTCTGGCCGTAGGAGACAGCTTGGTCGAGTTGGCCCCGCCGCGCGGCGACGACAGCCAGGTTCATGCGGGCCTGGGCGGTGCGCATGGGGGCGTTGGAGGTGCCGTCCGGCCGGGTGTGCTGGCCGATGACCTCGGCGGCGTGTTCTTCGGCGCGGCCGTTGTCGCCAAGCCAGAGGTAGCAACTCGAAGCGTAGAAGAGCCATTTGGTGTGGTCGAACACGAAGTGGTGTTCCGGATGGGCTGGGACCGGCATTCGGCCGAGCATCTCGGCGCCCCGGGTTAAGGCGACGACGGCTTGTTTATGATCGCCGAGCCGTGACCAGCCTTTCGCTTCTTGCAGGATGAGCTGAACCCCGGCGCTGCCTGTCCCGGCGATGGCCTGGCCCGCCTGGGCGAACTCGATGAGCTGCTCGTAGCGGCCTTCGACGAGGGCGAACCAGGCGCTCATCTCGAATGCCCAGCCCATGAGTTCGGCGTGCCCGGCCTGCTTGGCCCATTGGTAGGCGGCCTGGCGCGCGGCTTCGGCTTCCTCGCGTTCGCCGAGGTCGTAATGCAGGCAGCCGAGGAGCACAGCCAGCCAGGCCGCGACCACCAGCAGCTCGCGGTGCTGGTCAAGGGTGGACCGGCCGCCGAGTAGCCGGATGACATGCTGCAGCCGTCTTTTGGTCCGGTCCCGCAGCGCGGAGGCTGGGGTGCTCGGGTAGGCGCGGCACAGCAGGTCGGCTGTCTCGTCCAGGGCCTCGATGGTGCCCGCGCCGATGTCGGAGATCTCGGCCAGGCGGGTGAGTTCCAGGGTGTCGAAGATCTCGGCTTCAGCCTGCAACGCGTCACGAGTCACGGCAGCGCCGACCAGAGGGGGCCGTTCGCCGCGCCTGTGCTGCGGGATGAACCCGAGGCTTTCGGCATCGCGTCCGGTCAGCTCGTGCAGCGCACGCCGGTAGATGGCGTGCGGCCACAGAACCTCGCCCGTCTCCCACCGCGCGAGCCGTTTCTCATCGCAGCTCAGCCGCTCCCGCTGGCCAGTGCCGGTCCGGTTGAGGGCATCGGCCATTTCCACGCGGGTGAGGTGCCTGGAATCACGCCACGCGCGGAGCTGGATATTCGGGATCTTCTGTGTCATCAGGTCGCCTGGGGGACTGAAAGGGGTCTGACCGGGCGGTTGGTTAGGGGTCCGTGTTCCGGCTGGGTCTTGCTTGGCTGATGTCAGTACCAACCGTACGTGACAGGCGCCCGCCCGAGGGTGACAGAAGCTGTGTCCCCGCGACCGAGCGGGCGGGGGACGAGTTGGAGCTTGCACGACTTACCGACGAAGAACCAGGAGAGCAATCTTGGCCGAGCAAGCTAACGCGCCGCTGCGCGTCATGACATCAGGATCGTCGTGGAGATGCCGCCGGAGCGGGTGGGCTGTTCACTGTGCACGCCGAGGTCCGCGAGGGTGAGTACATCTGGGCAGAGGTCGCGGACTGTGGCGGCTTATGGGAGACCACGGGTGGCCGCGCCGGCGAGCGGGGCCACGGCCTGGACATCGTGCGTGAGATCGCCAGCGACTGGGGCCGGGACGGTGACCCGGTGACAGGCTGGGCCGTCTGGTTCCGGCTTGACTGGCCCGCCGTCGATGTGGCATCGGGCACGAAAGTTGCACGGAACGGCCAGCAAGCCTCGTGAAGATCAACAGCTCAGGGCGGGGAAACGCTCTCTCACCTGGGCGGGAGTCCCTGAAACGATTGCGTGCGCCTGGCAGGACTCGAACCTGCGACCCGCTGCTTAGAAGGCAGCCGCTCTGTCCAGCTGAGCTACAGGCGCCTGTGCTTCATTGTGCAGGGTGAAGGTCACATGAGGGACACATGGTGTTGACGGGCCGGCCACGGCCGAGGCCGCCTATTGTCGTCTCGTGAGCGGCATAGCGGGTCCCCTGACGCAGGTCACGCCATGAAGGGCGCGCTCCTGGTCGCCGGGACCACGTCCGACGCGGGCAAGAGCGTGCTGACCGCTGGACTGTGCCGCTGGCTGGCCCGCCAAGGCGTCAAGGTCGCGCCGTTCAAGGCCCAGAACATGTCGCTGAACTCGTTCGTGACCGCCAGCGGTGCGGAGATCGGGCGGGCCCAGGCCATGCAGGCCGCCGCGGCCGGCATCGAGCCCGACGCGCGGATGAACCCGGTGCTGCTCAAGCCGGGCAGCGACACCCGCAGCCAGGTGGTCGTGCTCGGCCACCCGGTGACCGAGGTCGGCGCCCGGGAGTACCGCAGCCACGCCGGGCGGCTGCTCCGAGTCGCCCTGGACAGCCTGGCTGAGCTGCGCGCCGAGTACGACGTGGTCATCTGCGAAGGCGCGGGCAGCCCGGCCGAGATCAACCTGCGCGACACCGACATCGCCAACATGGGCCTGGCCCGGGCGGCGAACCTGCCGGTCATCGTCGTCGGCGACATTGACCGGGGCGGCGTTTTCGCGGCATTCCACGGCACGATAGCTCTGCTGAACTCTCTCGACCAGGCGCTGATCGCCGGTTTTGTGATCAACAAATTCCGCGGTGACCTGGGCCTGCTCGAACCGGGACTGCGGATGCTGCGGGAACTCACCGGCCGCCCGACCCTCGGCGTCATTCCGTGGCGCGGCGGGCTCACCCTCGACATGGAGGATTCACTGGCCCTGGACAGCGCCCGGGGGACGGGAGTCGCGCCGGACCATGCGTTCGGTAATGAGGTTCTGCGGGTGAGTGTGCTGCGGCCGCCGCGGATCAGCAACTTCACCGACGTGGACGCGCTGGCGGCCGAGCCGGGCGTGCTGGTCCGGTTCGCTACGTCACCCGCCGAGCTGGCCGATGCCGACCTGGTGGTGCTCCCCGGGTCCCGGGCGACCGTGACCGACCTGGCCTGGCTGCGTGAGCGCGGCTTCGCGGCGGTGATCAGCGCGCGGGTGCGCAAGGGCCTGCCGGTGCTCGGCATCTGCGGTGGCTACCAGATGCTGGCCCGCGAGATCGATGACCCGGTTGAGTCGGGCGCGGGCACGGTCGCGGGGCTCGGGCTGCTGCCCGCCTCGGTGGCGTTCGGCCCGGACAAGATCCTTGGTCGCCCGCGCGGGTCGGCCTATGGGGTCGAGGTGATCGGCTATGAGATCCACCACGGGATCGTGGCCGCGGACCCGGCCGCGGTGCCATTACCCCGCGGCTGCCGGGCCGGCTCCGTGTGGGGCACCAGCTGGCACGGCACGCTGGAGAACGACGCGTTCCGGCGGGCCTTCCTCACCGAGGTGGCCGCCCTGGCCGGGCGCGACTTCACGGTGGCCCCGGACACCAGCTTCGCGGCCATCCGGCAGGCCCGGCTCGACATCCTCGGCGACCTGGTCGCCGAGCACCTCGACACCGAGGCGCTGCGCGGCCTCATCGAGCATGGGCCGCCGCCCGGGCTGCCGGTGGTCCCGCCTGCTGGCCCGCATGGGTTACCGGCTCGGTGAGGTGGCGGCTACCGCCCGGATCCCCGGAATGACATGCACGGTCGGCGGCGCGGTGCTGGCCTGCTGGGCCTGGGCCGCAACGGCCTGGGCCGCCGCGGTCGGGCCTGGGTTCGCCTGGGTCGCGCCGGGCGAGCAGGCTGACAGGCCGACGACGGTAGCGCCGACCGCCAGCAGGCCTGCCGCCCGGCGGGCGCCGCCGGACCTGGCTGGGAAGCGGGGTGCTGACCGTGGGCTGGTGCACTCGACCTGGCTGGCCGGGTTCGCGTGCCGGGCCTGGTAAGCGCGGGCGCGCTCGACCTGGCTGGCTGGGTTGGCGTGCCGGGGGTGGTAGTTGGCGTACATCTGTACCTCCAGGTTCTGGATGGTGCCGGCCCCTGTCGGCACCATCGCGGGTTCGTGTGTAAGAGCCGGGAAGGCGGCCGGGCCAACACTTTTCGGCCGGCTTTTTTCTGCCGGATGGGCCGGCGATTTTCGGCC
>Ga0265338_10011686_pt1 | contig 10109 bp, 10 predicted proteins | sample 42126metaG_FD_193579 | JGI IMG/M metagenome (GOLD analysis project Ga0265338, IMG submission 193579) | Rhizosphere microbial communities from Carex aquatilis grown in University of Washington, Seatle, WA, United States - 4-21-26 metaG | ecosystem: Host-associated > Plants > Roots > Rhizosphere... | reverse complement strand
CAAGGGCGGCGATCGCAGCCATGGCGGCGGCGGCGCGCCGAACAACCCAGGCAACTTCGCACAGGATCGTGAACGCGCATCGGAAGCCGGGCGGAAGGGCGGCCAGCATAGTCACGCTGGCCAGCAAGAATTCTCATGACGGGGCCGTCGCCAAGGGACGCAGGGCGTCGTCCCGGCCGAGTGGAGCAACGTGTGCGCGACGCTCGGGATAGCCTTCCGGGTGAACGAGAGGCGTTGCCGCCCGGGTCGCTGCCCCAACCCACGACGGAACCGCACGGCGACGAGAACCGTGAACCGGCCAAGCCGCCGGTTCCGCCGCCCTGACGGCAACCTGCGTGGAAGTACGTGTCGCTGCTAACAGACCCAACGGTGTCGTGGTTCGCGGACATCATTGTGCAGGGCGATGCGACGCTATTCGATCCTGCGTGATCGGTGGTCGCCTATAGGCGGCAAGGTGCCACATGACATTCGTGCCTTACGGAGCGCATTGATATGGCAAACCAGACACAAACGGCAGAACGAGGACCGGCAATCGGCGAGTTGCACGAGGTATGCGGGACATTCTCGAGTTCAGAGCAAATGCAGGAAGCGATCAAGCGATTGACCGCATCGGGCTTCGATCGTGCCGACCTCTCGGTACCGGAAGCCGCGGCACCGGTGACTCGCGCGACCCCGGAATCGGGAGCGATGCCGGCTGATACAGAGGAAGACGCGCGCCAGGCGCGGACACTGCATACCAGCACCGCCGCAACGATTGCCGCGCTGGCGGGCGCGGGGATCACCGTGGCGACAGGGGGCGCCGCCGCGCCGGCGGTTGCCGCAGCGGTCGCCGCAGGTGCAGTAGCCGGCGGTGCGACCTTTGCCGTCAGCAGTGCAGCGAATGATCAGGAGCAGACGGAACTCGACCTGCGGGCGTCGACGGGACAGCTGATGCTGTCGGTGCGCGCTCCCACGCAAGCAAAGCGTTCCGAGGCCGAGGCAATACTGCGTGGGTCCGGCGCAACGGACCTGCAGGTGTTGTAATACCGAGCGCCGCGTAATGCTCTCAGCGACGTGACGCGCCAGCGATCCTTCGGCGATGGTTCCGACGCCGCTTCGACAGTGCTTAGCCCGGCTCGCGATGCGGCGAGCCGGTAAGGCCCCCTGGGATCAACCCAAATCGCCGCGCGCTCGACCATCAACTGTCTGCGGACCCTGTGCGAAACGGACGCCTCGCGACTAGACGGACGCCTCGCAACCAGCGGGCAACTCTGGAGCGCGCATTAGCGTTTGCGCCAACGCCCAACACGGTGTTTTGCACGCCGGGTTCCGAACGGAAAGCAGCGCACGACGCTTAGCGCACGCCGCTTCCGGCAAATCGAAACACCATGATAAACGAGGAATAGCAATGGCTACCACCAAGAGCATCAACGAACTTTTGCTCAGTTTCATGCAGGACATCTATTACGCTGAACGACAGATTCTGAAGGCACTGCCGAAGCTGGCAAAGGCCGCCCAGAACGAGAAGCTTCAGCAAGCGCTGATGCATCACCGGGAAGAGACCGAGGGCCAGGTCGAGCGGCTGCAAAGGGCGTTCGAGGCCCTGGGCAAGCGCGCCCGGGGCAAGACCTGCGAGGCAATTAACGGCCTGATCGAGGAGGGCGAAGAGGTCGTCGAGGAGTTCGAGGCCGGGCCTGTCCGCGATGCCGGCATCGTCGCCTGTGCTCAGGCGGTGGAGCATTACGAGATGGCGCGTTACGGCACGATCATCGCCTGGGCGCGCGGCTGCGGCGAAAACGAGATCGTGAGACTAATGGAGGAGACGTTGGCGGAAGAGAAGAACGCCGACAAGCTGCTGAATGACATGGCGGTGAAGGACATCAATCAACGGGCGATGAAGCAGGCTGCCTAACGGCCGCCGCGAGGCGGATGCGTTTTCGAGCATCCGCCTCGATCACCGCACCGGCGTGTGCTCCGCCCGCGCGCGGGGGGGCAGCCGCGTCAAACTTGAGACTAACGACGGGCGTCCTCGAGCGTTGACGCATTACCGAAACTACGCACGGAGACCACGCTATGGCTGCCAGAAAGAAGCATGACGAAGCCGCCGATCGGCGGCACGACACAGCGGTGGAGGACAGCTTCCCCGCCAGCGATCCACCGGCCAATTCCGGTATCGTCGGTCCGCGCGCAGCGCACCCGGAGCACTCGGTCCGGCATCCGCCGCAGGCGCGTGACGACGAGCCCCGCCCGAAGCGGGCTCCGACCGCGGATCGCGACCCGGCTGAGACGGCGGGCGCCGGGGAAACCGAAGGATCCCCCTCGCACCGACGCTGATCAGGCGCGGCGTCGCGCAGCTGCCTTGCGCTTGGCCGCCGCCTTGCGTTTCGCCGGCGCGGCCGTGCGGCGTTCCGGTGCTTGCGGTTCCGCCCGTTCGCCGCGGCCCAGGCTCGCCTTCAACGCGGCCATCAGGTCGATCACGTTGTCGCGTGCCGGCGCTTCCGGCGCCTGTGGCGTGATCCCTTCGCCCTTCAGTTTCGCTGCTATAACCTCGCGCAAGCGTGTTTCGTAGTGGTCCTCGGTATCCGCCGGCGCAAACTTGCCTTCCTGGCGTTCGATGAGTTGCGTCGCGAGCTTGATCATCTCCGGATCCGGCTTGTTGCCGGCAATCGCGTCGAACAGCGGTTTGGAATCGTACAGGTCGCGTGGCTCGTGCAAGGTGTGACACACCATGCCGTCGCCCATCGGCAGGATCGCCACCGCGCGCTCTCGCCGCGCAATCACCACACGTGACAACGCCGCCCGCCCGGTGCGCGCTATCGCATCGCGCAGCACGATGTAGACGTCCTGTCCGGCCTCGCCGTCCGGCACGACGTAATAGCTCGTGTCGAAATAGATCGGCTCGATGGCGCCGCGCTCGACGAACTTATCCACGGTCAACGTCGTGGACGCATCGATCTTCGCTTGCTCGAAGTCGTCCTCGTCCAGCAGGACGTAGCGATCTTTCTCGAATTCGTAGCCCTTCACCAGGTCGCGGCGCGACACCTCGTCATCCGTCTCCGCATCCAGCGTGACCATCCGCACGCGGTTGCCGGTCTTCGGATTGATGTAGTGGAAGTGCAGGTCGCCGCTGGCACGCACGACGCTGTGCAGCGCGATCGGGCAGGTCACCAGCGCCAGACGCAAATGTCCGCGCCAGATCGGTCTGGAGGCCATCGTCAACTCCTTGGAGCGGGGTGAAACAAGCGCAACGCGACTCGGGGAGGTCCCGTTGCCCATGGCCGATGTCAATGCGAACCCGTTCACAATATCGTGCAGCAACATGCTGCGGCGTAGCGACCTGGGTAGCGACCTGGACGGCCACCGGCGTGCGGCCTCCGGATCGCCAGACCGTTCCGGTTCACGCTTTCGCGGCTAGGTGCAACGCCGCAACGGCTGCCGCGTTCGACGCCCTACTGTGCCACCAATAGGGAGCCAAGAGATGGCAAGACATGCAATCGGACCGATGATCCTGGCGGCGTCGATTCTCGCCATGCCGGTGCTGGCAGCCACAACACCCAGCGACGCACCCAACAGCAGCCCCGCCGCGGCGTCATCTGCGCCGCCGACCAGCAGCATGGGCGCGGGCATGACCGGCACCCGTCCCGATCACACCACGCCGGCGACCAGCGCCACGGCGACCCAGCCTTCGACGCCGCGCTATACCACGGCGGATGGCCAGATGCGGGTTGGCAAGATGGTCGGTGCCAGCGTCTACAACGATAAGGACCAGTCGGTCGGTTCGATCGATGATGTGCTGATGGGCCATGACAACAAGGCGACGACGGCGGTGATCTCCGTCGGCGGTTTCCTGGGCATGGGCGCCAAGCTGGTCTCCGTCCCGTTCGATCAACTCAAGGTCCAGAACAACCAGATCGTCATGCCGGGTGCGACCAAGGAGTCGCTGAGCGGCATGCCGGAGTACAAGTACAACAACGCGTGATCGATGCCCCGCGCGCTGCGGCGCGCCCGGGTCATACCTGGCGGACGTGCATGACCGGTTGACGCGTTCGACCACGTCCGCCGAGTGTGCCGTATCGTCGGCGTGGGTGGGCGGCGCGAGTCGCCCACCCTTCGTCTCGGTGACCCCCCTCCCACCACCTTTCGAGCAGCGATGCGGCCTGCCATACTGTAGCCGCATACCTCACGCCGTTTTATCGTTCGATCCCGGGAGCATGGGCATGGACGTGGCCGCCTTTCGCATGGATGAGCAGGCCGGGAGCGAGACCATGGCGGCGCGCTACGTCGCCGTCCGCGCCCATACGGAACACCTCGCCGCGTCTCTCACGGCCGAGGACCAGTGTGTCCAGTCGATGCCGGATGCCAGTCCGGCCAAATGGCATCGCGCGCACACCACATGGTTCTTCGAGCAATTCGTCTTGCGAAGCTTCGCATCGGACTACCGGGTGTTCGATCCGGTGTTCGGCTTCCTGTTCAACTCCTATTACGAGGCGGTCGGCGCCCGCCACCCGCGACCGATGCGTGGCTTGCTCACGCGGCCGTCAACCGACCACGTGGCAGCCTACCGCGCGCATGTCGACGCCGCGATGGCACGGCTGATACCGGACATGGGGGAGGATGCCGCACAACTGGTCGAACTCGGCTTACAGCACGAGCAACAGCATCAGGAACTGCTGCTGACCGACATGCTGCATGCGTTCGCGCAGAATCCGCTGGCTCCCGCCGTGCTGCCCGACTGGCAAGAGCCTGAAGGTGCGGCCGCACCCACCAGCTTCGTTCGCTTCACCGGCGGAGTGGCGCGCATCGGCTGGCAGGGCAATGGGTTCTGCTTCGACAACGAAACCCCGGCGCACGACGCATTGTTGCAGGATTACGCGTTGGCATCCCGCCTGGTGCGCAATCGGGAGTGGCTCGACTTCATGCGCGACGGCGGTTACCGCACGCCGACGCTATGGATGTCGGACGGCTGGGCGCAGGTGCAGACGCAGGGCTGGGCGGCTCCGCTGTACTGGCAGGAGCGCGATGGGGCTTGGTGGCAGATGGGTCCCGGCGGACTCGCACCCCTCGATCCGGACACGCCCGTCCGCCACATCAATTGGTACGAAGCGGATGCGTTCGCCCGCTGGGCCGACGCGCGCTTGCCGACCGAGTCGGAATGGGAAACCGCCAGCTTCCATTCCGCTGTTCACGAGGCGACCGGGTATGTCTGGCAGTGGACATCCAGCGCCTACGGTCCACATCCCGGCTATCGGCCGGCCGCGGGTGCGGTGGGCGAGTACAACGGGAAGTTCATGGTGAATCAAATGGTGTTACGTGGCAGCTCGCTCGCCACGCCCCCAACTCACGCCCGGCCGAGCTATCGTAACTTCTTTCATCCTGACAAGCGCTGGCAGTTCTCTGGGCTGCGGCTCGCTCGCGACGTCTGACAGAAAGGCCAGCGTGATGCCCAACGATGTCGGTTTGCTCGTCCGGACCATCGACCGTGGACTGGTGGACCTGGCGCTGTCCGGCTTGTCGCGTCGGCAAAAGACGCTGCCGGCCAAGTTGTTCTACGATGAAGAAGGCTGTCGTTTATTCTATCAAATTACCGAACTACCAGAGTATTACTTGACCCGCACCGAGCGCGCATTGCTGCCGCAGGTCGCGCCACTGGTGCTTGAGACAGTCTCTGCCGGAACTGCGCTGGTCGAGTACGGCGCCAGCGACGAAGGCAAGGCGGAGTTTCTGCTGTCCCACGGCGCACCCATCCAGCCGGATAAGATCGCAGCCTACGTGCCGATCGACGTCGCCATGCCGGCACTACTACAGATGCGATTGCGGATGGCGGAGTCGCACCCTCGGCTTGCCGTATACCCGATAGCGGGCGACTTCATGGACCCGGTGAAGCTGCCCGCCGCGGTGGCAGGCATGCCACGGCTTGGTTTCTTTCCCGGCTCGACGATCGGCAACCTCGATCCGCCCGAGGCCAGCCGCTTCCTCGCGCTGGCCCGCCTTACACTTGGGACAAGCTCGCGTTTCCTCGTCGGTGCCGATCTGCACAAGGATCCGTCTCTGCTGCTGCCGGCCTACGACGACGCGGCCGGCGTCACCGCCGCGTTCAACCGCAATATGCTGGTGCGGCTGAATCGCGACGCGGGCGCAGAGTTCGATGTGGCGGCATTCGCTCACCGCGCCGTGTGGAACGACGATGAGAGCCGCATCGAGATGCATCTCGTCAGCCGCAAGGACCAGGCAGTACGGGTGGCCGGCCAGACCATCCGCTTCAAGCGCGGCGAGACCATCCATACCGAGAACAGCTACAAACACACGCAAGAACGCTTTACCGCGATCGCAGCCGAAGCGGGCTGGCACTGCCGTACGATGTGGACAGACCCTGCGCGGCTCTTCGCGCTTTACCTGCTGGAGCCGCGCACGATCGCGTGAGGCTACGCCGCCTTGCTCTGTGGCGGCTCGCCGGTGAGATACGCCCGCAGTTGCAGACGCGCACGATGCACCCGGCTCTTCAACGTTCCGATGGCGCAGCCGGTGACTTCGGCAGCGGCCTCATAGGACTTTTCTTGCAGGACGATCATGAACAGCGCCTCGCGCTGGTCCGGCGGCAGGCGGTTGAGCGCCCAGCCGAGTTCACGCAAGGCGGTGCGGTCCTCGTGAGCGGCCGGCACCGGCAGGTCCGGCATCGAGTCCATATCAGTGAATTCTCGGCGATTGCGCACGCTGCTGATGAAGTGATTGATCATGATTCTGTGAACCCAGGCGGAAAAGTTCGTGCCGGGTATAAAGCAGTCTCGAGCAATCAGCGCCTTGGTAGCAACATCCTGTGTCAAATCCTCGGCCGCTGCGCGATTGCGGGTGAGGGCGAGGGCCCAGACGCGCATCTTAGGGAGGAAGGCAATCAACTGGTCCTGAAAATCCTGCGCCATCACGGAACACTCCCAAAGTCGAAAAGCAGTGCGTGAGTTGCCACCTGTGTCGGCCCGTGAGGCGGTGCAAGTCGAATGACATGAGGTTGATGGGGTGGGTTCGCAGGTCACATGAGGTTCGTTCTGTAGATGATAGAGAACAATATGTAACTATATATGACAGTTATTGCGGAGCGTGGCGCATTTAATTGAGCAGAAATTGCCCTGATAGCCGGGATGTGCCCCCAAATGGCCATCGATTGACTGCAAACGCGGCCGCATTATCTGGGATTCGGGTTCCGCCGACCGGCCTGCGGCGGCTGCGTGAAAGTGAGGCCGATTTGTTGCGCTTCCTGTTCGGTGGTCTGGCTACGGTGGCGGGACTCGTGCTGCTGTTCGTCGCCTCGTTCGGCGACCCCGCACTCGTGCACCGATTGGGCGCGACGTTTTCTTGGATGATTCCAGGACAGGGGCCGATCGTCACTCCGGCGCCCGTCGTCATTCACACGCCGGTCGTCACGGCCGACAACGTGCCGGGCACGAGTGGTCCCCCGCCGCATCCGTTGGCCGTCGTGCCGGCCAAGCAATCTCCGCCGGCACGCCAGTCTGTACCACCGAGCCAAAACCCGGCGGCGTCATCGCTCCCGACGGCGAACCAGTCGTCGTCCTCGCCGCTGGCGCAGCCTGCTCAGGGACCGGCGGCAGCATCGTCGCCACCTGCGGATGAGACCGCTGTTATGCGTGCGCAACGTGAAGCGCTCGCGCAGCAGTTGCAGCGGCTACAGTCGGAGATGGCGCAAGCGTCGCAGAGCGTGTCGTCACTGCATAGCCAGGCAGAGAAGGAGCAACACGACCTCGACGTATTGCAACAGCAGCGTGCGGCAGAACAACAGCAGCGCGCCGCGGAAGCCGCGCAGACCCAGCGTGACGCCCAGCAGGCGCGCGAGGCGGCGCAGCAGCAGCGTGCGGCAGAACAACGGCAACGCGACGCGCAAGCGGCGCAGGCCCAGCGCGACGCCCAGCAAGCGCGCGAGACGGCACAAAAGCAGCACGCGGCAGAACAGCAGCAGCGCGACGCCCAGCAAGGACGCAACGCGGCGCAAGCAGCAGCGCAAGCGCAGCAGCGTCCGGTAGCGGACACAACATCGCAGCCGGAGCAAGCGCAGTCGCAGGCTCCCACCGCCGCGCCAGCGCAAGTCGCGCAAGGACCAGCGGCCCCTCCGGCGCAAGCAGCGCCGATACCCCCAGCCACGGCGCCGGCACAGCTCGCGCAAGACGCCGCGCCACAACCGCGACTACCGCTTCCGCCACCCCCACCGCCGAACCCGCCGAGACTGTCACCGTCGAATGCTGCCGCGCCGACGCCTCTAACACCGCAAGTCGCGGCCCGGGATGATGACACGAATCTCGGCCGGTTTGCTGCTGCCAGTCCTGGTCAGCAACGTTCGCAACGCGCAGCGCAGGACGATCCCGCAACGATGGACACCGTGCTCGATCGGCTGCGTCGCGCACCCCCCGGTGGTGCGCCGCCAACGTCGTCGCCCGGACCTGACAATCTCACGCGTGGTCGCGATCTTGCCGCGCCGGGTCAAGATCCGTCGGCCACGCCTGGCACGCAAACGGCCTATGCGCAGCCGCGGCAGATTGGTCCGCAGGCGCGGCTTGGGATGGCACGTTCCGCGCTCGAGGCCGGACGCATCGAGGAAGCGCGGCAGTATCTGGAAGGCGCGCAATTGCAGCTCGTATTCCGCCCGGTCACCCCGACCGGAGACGAACGCCCTGGCGCCAGCCACGTCGCCGGCGACGTCGCATCGGCGCTGAGCATGCTGGGCGCCGGCAATACCGACGGCGCAATGCAATTCATAAACCGCGCGATGGACGAAGCGCGCCCGGGTGGTTTTCCTGCGCCCCAGGGCTATGGCTACGGCCGTCCGTCCGGTGCCGCACCAGTGGCCGAGGCCGGCCGCTGATGCGCCACCGCGACGGCCGTAGCAGCAGATGGCATCAGGTTAGCGAATGCGCGAGCAATGTGGCGAGTGACACCTGACCGGCACTCTCCAGGTTGGCGATCTGCGTCGCCGCGCCGCCACTGGTCGTGCTTAGCGAGATGATCGCATTGGCTCCCGAGTTGCTGACTTGCAGGAAGCTTCCAAGCGTCGCCTGCGAGCCATTCCATGACGTCGCGGCAAGCGCGGCGCGGAAGTTCAGCAGGTCGCCATTCTGCAGCACGTAGCCGAACACGTCGTCGAAACCGTGGCCGGCGCCCGGCATGACAATCGTATTGTTGCTGCCACTGTCGTACAGCGTGTTGGTACCCGCGCCGGCGGCAATCGTATTGCCTCTGCCGCCGAAGCTGATCGTGTCGTTGTATGCGCCAGTGGTGATCTTGTTGCCGCCCTGGAAAGCCTGCACGGTTTCTGTGCCGCCGCCCGCCGTTAGCGTATCGCCGGAACCACCGATGAAGATCATGTGGTTGCCCGAGGTGGCGCTGATGATCGCATTGCTCACCAGTTCCGTCGGGTTGGCGTCCGTCTTGGCGATGGCGATGGTCGGTTTCGGGGCCATCGTCACGCCAACGGTCTTGGTGCTGGAGAGACCGGCCTGGTCCCACACGTTGACCGAGATCGAGTCAGTGCCGGTGCTGCTGCCAGCGGTATAGGACAGCGTCGCGAGATCCGCGTTGATCTGCGCCAAGGTGCCCTTGACCGACATGGCATGTGTACCGGAGCCGGCGAGTTTTGTCCCGCCGGACGTCATGGCGATCAGGCCGGTGGTGTCGCTGACATTCAGCACCAGCGTGCCGGGGTTGCTGGCGGCAAAAGCGTCGGTGACGGAAACGCCGGCAACCGTGGCGGTCGTACCGACCGTGACGGTGTCGCTGGCTGGCACTGTGATGGCCGGGCCGGACGGCGTCGTTGTGGTCGGCGCCGTGATGGTGACAGCGACGTTCTTGGTGCCGTCGATGCCGGCCTGATCGCGAACATCGATGCTGATCGAGTCGGTGCCAGCGCTGCTGCCCGCCGTATAAGCCAGCGTCGCGAGGTCGGCGTTGATCTGCGCCAATGTGCCGGTGACCGACATGGTGTGCGTGCCGGAGCCTCCGAGTTGGGCCCCGCCGGACGTCATCGCGATGGTCCCGCTGGCCGCGCCGACCGTCAGTACCACGTTCCCGGGATTGCTGGCGGCGTATGCGTCGGTGACGGAGACGCCGGAGATCGAAGTGGCGGCGCCGGC
>Ga0265338_10011685_pt1 | contig 10109 bp, 3 predicted proteins | sample 42126metaG_FD_193579 | JGI IMG/M metagenome (GOLD analysis project Ga0265338, IMG submission 193579) | Rhizosphere microbial communities from Carex aquatilis grown in University of Washington, Seatle, WA, United States - 4-21-26 metaG | ecosystem: Host-associated > Plants > Roots > Rhizosphere >... | reverse complement strand
GCGAGTCAGGGCGTGGAAGCGCAGACATTAGCCAACGCCTACCTTGCCATTAATCACGGTCTGGAGATCATCCCGGTCATTAATAAAATTGATCTGCCTTCCGCCGACATCCTGCGCACGCAGGAGGCGATTGAGAAGGCAGTCGGTTTGGACGCAACGGACGCGATTGCCGTAAGCGCCAAGACGGGCCAGGGTGTGGACCAGGTGCTTGAAGCGATCGTACATCGCCTTCCGCCGCCTACGGGCGATCCGGAGGCGCCGTTGCAGGCCCTGATCTTCGACTCATGGTTCGATGCCTACCGAGGTGTCATTGTGCTGGTGCGCGTAATGCAGGGCACGATGCGCAAAGGCCAGCGAATCCGGCTGATGTCGAACGGTAAGTCTTTCGAAGTCGACTCCATGGGCGTTCTTATGCCCAAGCCCGTAGAAATCGGGCAGCTCACGGCAGGCGAGGTCGGCTTTTTTGCAGCCACTATCAAGACCGTGAGCGACACCAAGATCGGCGACACCGTAACGGACGACGAGCGGCCGGCTGCAGGTCAGTTGCCGGGTTTTGAAGACATCAAGCCGATGGTCTTTTCCGGTTTGTACACGGTGGACTCGCACGAACACACACTGCTGCGCGACGCGCTGGAAAAGCTCAGGCTGAACGATTCATCATTCTTCTTTGAGCCGGAAAGCTCTGTTGCGCTGGGTTTCGGTTTCCGCTGCGGCTTCCTTGGCCTGCTCCATATGGAGATCATCCAGGAGCGGTTGGAGCGCGAGTACGAACTGGACCTGATAACCACTGCCCCCGGCGTGCGTTATCACATCACGATGACAGACGGCAGCGTGATCGAGGTGGACAATCCCTCGCGCTGGCCTGAGCCGCAGAGCATTGCCGCCATTCGGGAGCCTGTCATCACCGCAAAAATCCTGACCAATGAAGAATACGTCGGCGGAATTTTCAAGCTGGTTGAGGAGAAGCGCGGCCGCCAGTTGAACTTTGAGTACATAACTCCAACACGCGTACTACTTACTTACGAGCTGCCGTTGAACGAAATCGTGCTCGATTTCTACGACCGCCTAAAGAGCATTTCACGCGGCTATGCGTCGCTCGATTATCAGTTGGCCGGCGAGTGGGAATCCCCAATGGTGAAGCTCGACATACTGGTTTCCGGCGAACCGGTGGATGCGCTGTCTATCATCGTGCACAAAGAGCATTCGTACGAGCGCGGACGGGCCCTGGTATCGAAAATGCGCGAACTGATTCCAAGGCAGCAGTTTGAAGTAGCTATCCAAGCCGCAATTGGCGCCAAAGTCGTGGCTCGTGAAACAGTGAGCCCGCTGCGCAAGAACGTTCTGGCCAAGTGCTATGGCGGCGACATCAGCCGTAAACGCAAGCTGCTGGAAAAACAAAAAGAAGGCAAGAAGCGCATGAAGCGCATAGGTAAGGTCGATATCCCGCAGGAAGCCTTTTTGGCAGTGTTACGCGTGGGCGAAGAGCAGCAGAAATAGTGCAATTCCTGTTAACCAAGGGAATTCCCCAGTCATCTGCCATTCACCTGAAATTGTGGAAAGCTCTGGGAATCAACGTTCTCCGGCTTTCAATGTAGGCGGGATTTCTCTGGCTGATTTCGGCCTTGTTTCCTCTTTAAAATGAAGGGTTTGTTGCATCTAGCAGAAAAGAATGTAGCTTGACAAGCTCCAAAAATGAGCTTTTTCGCTGTGCTTTCCGAAAGTAATCCACAAATTTATCCACAAGCTGAGCAACTGCTTGGAAATGTTTATTTTCACGTAAAGGCAACCATTTTCTGGCCTTGGGCCTCGAAAGTGGCTCCACGCAAAAGCCTCGCCGTTTGGCGAGGCTTTTGCAACAGGCGTGCTTTTTGAAACCGAGGTTTAGTGGGCAGCAGGAGCTGGGCGCGGAGCAGCCTGCCTGGGAGCAGCAGGCTTTGGTGCCTGGGTTGCGCCAGCGGGCTGTGCCGGAGGAGCCGGGATCCCGGACTTCACATTGTAGGCATCAATGATTTCTTTGGTGATGTTGGTGGAATTGTTCGCATACAACACCGGATTCTGCTGTTGAGAAACATCGAGAACCAGCGTGAACCCGTGCAGCTCGGCATAGGACTGAAGCACGTCATATACCTTGGAAGCCAGGCCGTTGTAAATATCCTGCATTTCCTGCTGGAAATCGTTCGATGCATCCTGTGCATCACGATCGAGTTGCTTTTTCTTGATGTCAAGCGCGTTGGCGCGGCTCTGCTGTTCAGCCGGGGTCAGCTTGGCTTCGTCGGCCTGCAGCTGCTTGGTCATCGCATCGACATCGTCGCTCAGCTTCTTGAGCTGCTCACGCCGCGGATCGTACTTTTTCTGCAGGTCGGCAAAGTTGCGCTGGCCTTCATTGGTTTGGGCAACGGCAACCTGAAATGCAATTACGGCAACCTTCGCGGGGCCCGCAGCGGGTGCAGCAGCGGGAGTTTGGGTAACGGCGCTCAAGGCAAAGCAAGAGGCCAGAGTAAGGACGAATGCAAGCGAACGCTTCATTTGATTCAACTGCTCCTTCAAAATTCCTGGTTGGCTGCTCGCGCTGGTGCGCGAACTCACGCCTGTGCCTCCTGAGCAACTTCGCAATCTCTCATCCCCTTTCGACACTCAAAAACCGTCGCGTGGGATGCCGGTCTTCTTGCGGAAACTCCACGCCAGATACTGGAGGCGCGGACAGAGACGCGAATGGAGACGTCAGCAGGAACTAGATGGATTATAGGAGGCGTAAGGACAGTTTACAAGTTGGCAAGTTGACAAGTTTTCGAGTTCACAAACAACAATTTACAGGGTGAAAGGTTTACGGGCTGCTCACCAACTAACAAGTTAACGAGTTTCCAAGTCCAGTAATATTGCTGGGTTGTAAACTCGCTACTTTGGTGACGCCTAAACTGCTGTTAAAACGTCGTCGAAACCGTCAGGCGGAAGGTCTTTCGGGGCTCCCTGAAGACGTAGCGCGCGCCGTAGGCCTGCATGGCCTCCTGGAAGCTGTAATCACCTGCGCCGCCCGGCGGGAACATGGCCCGGGTAATCAACTGCGCTGAGCAGCTTCCCTGCCGTCCGCCCACCAGCACGTTGTTGCAATAGGGCGCCTCGTCAAGGCGCAACGGGTTGTATGCGTAGTAGAGACGGAATGGAGCGTTGACGATCGGCATGATGATGGAAAGCTCGCCGCCCAAGGACATACGCGGAACTACATTGGTACCGGAGATGGGCCGGATGTTGCGCAGGAAGCCTACCTTTGAACCGGATATGCCGCCCTGGCACGATCCATTATTGAAGACCGGGCAGCCGTATAGCGGAGCAAGCAACGCTGAGAAACCCTCGGGACTCTGCTTGAGCTGGCCATGGTTCGTCACCACATCCATACCGAAGTCGTCGAAGATGGAGAACATCAGAGTACTGACGATCGGGATGCGGTATTCGAGGTTCGAGGTGAAGCTGGTGTCACCACCGATGGACGCCACGCCATAAACGGGCAGCGGCACCTGGATGCACTGGTTGTCCTGCGGATTTGTTGGGTCGCGCGGAACGCAACTGCCGTCGGGGTTGGTGAGCTGGAAATTGATCCGGCTTGGAACGTATCCGTACGGCGTGGCAGCACGAACGTCAAAGCCGCGCAATTCGCTTTCGCCGCCGGCATAGAAGCGATTTTGCGGCGGAGCCACCGCGCCGCCAAAACCCTGCACGTAACCCAGTTGCGCGCGGATGCCCAGCACATTGTGCCCGTTTTCTGATGGCAGTAGATAATGCATCGGCAGATATCGCTTGTAGGCGACAAATGGCGCAAAGTAACGGACGTTGCCCCAAAGACCTGCAACTTGCATTGCCGCCGAATACTCTTTGCCGCTCCGAGGACGAACCGGGTTGTTCACCGTGTCGTAGGAGTACGTGAACGAAAGCTGGCTGCTCACGATGCCGGACAACGCGTTATTGCCCTGGATTCCCGACCGGAAGCTGATGGTCTGGAAAAAGGTCTGCGAGGCCGTGCTGAATGCCGTGATGGACGAGCGGCTCAACGAGTAGGTGACGCCGACGCGCTGGAACGCGTGCCTCTTAAGCGGATAACTCAGCGAAACGTTAAAGCCGGTGGCCGCCTGGTTATAGTTCTGGGTCAGAGACTGCTCAGCCTGGGTCAGGTTGAGTGAGGCGCCGGTAGTGGCCTGGTAGTTCTTGGCGGCGTTGAAGTCCTGCTTGTTGTTGTAAATCTGAAATCCAAGCTGAATGGGACGATTGCGAATGTACGGCTGCGTAAAACCGAACGTAAACGTGCGGTTCAGGTTGCCCAGGTTGGCCTGCACGCTGAGCGTTTCACCCAATCCGAGGAAGTTGTTTGTCTGATAGTTGAGGCCGATAAACGCGCCCGACGATCCAGACAAACCGCCGTTCATGCCGATCGAGTTCTTGCCTTTTTCTTTCACTTTGAGCAGCAGTTCCACGGTTCCGTTATCCGGATCCTGGTGCGCTTCAGAGTCCTGATCCACCTTGAGAGTCTCAAAGTATTCAAGCTGGTTGAGGCGAAGCAGGCTGTACTCCCATAGCTGGGAGTTGTAGACCGAACCTTCATCGAGCATCAGTTCGCGCCGGATGACTCGGTCGCGAGTGATGGTGTTGCCCTGGAACTCAATCCGCGATACGTAGAACTGCTTGCCTTCGTCGATGTCAATATCGAACGAGACGGTCTTCTTCTGGTCATCGTAAGTTGGCTTGGGAATAGCTCCGAAGTTAATGTATCCGAGTCCGCCGTATGCCTTCTTCAGGTTATCGAGGCCCTTCTGCACATCAACGACGTTGAACCAATCGCCGTCCTTGATGGGGAACGTGGCGCGCAGGGCTTTGAGGTTGGTGATCTGTTTGTTGCCCGAGAAGGTGATGGTTCCCAACCGATAGCGCCCACCTTCTTCAACGGTCATTCCGATATCGATACGCTTTCCGCTGTTGGGGCGGAAGGTGAACCAGTTAAGGCCGCCCTGATCGCGAATCTGCGTCTTCGGCTGCTCGATGGCGGCGTTGGCATAGCCGCGCTGCCGATAAGCCTGGCGAACACGCTCTGTGTCTTCTTCCAGCTTGCCCGCATCGAAGGTCTGAGAAAACAGATTCTCAAAAATTATGGAGTAAGGAATACCGATCGGCTTTAGGTTCTTCATGGAGCGGCGCAGAACCAGTGCGCTCACATGTTCGTTGCCCTGGAAAGAAATCTTGCCCACTTTAACTACGGGGCCTTCCTTGATGTTGAAGTTCACCTGCACTGAAGCGGGAGGAATTCTTTTGACTTCAGTCTTGATGGTGGAGAACTGGTGTCCATGCTCGGCGAGCAACTGCTTGATTGACGTTTCAGCCTGCTTGATTTTGGCCGGATCGTATTGGCTCTCGACGGAGAGGCCGACCTTTTGCTTCTTGAAGCGGTCCAGAACATCCGAGACTGAGACCGTACTCAATCCTTTGTAGTTGATTTCACGGATATTCGGTTTCTCGGTAACGAAAACATCGAGGATGATGCCCTTTTCGGAATCCTCACGTTCAATACGAAGGTCATCGAAGTAGCCCGTATTCCAAAGCGACTGAAAATCGCGCTCGATCGAAATGGGATCGAAAGTGTCGCCCACGTGGGTAAATAGGCGTGCGAGAACGGTTTCTTTGGGAATTCGGCGGTTGCCGATGACGCGAATCTGCTGGACTGTGTCGGAGCCCTGGGCAAAAGCCGTACCGGCGCAAATTAACAGCGCCAACCCGAACAGGATGCTTCCCAGGCGCGAAACACGGCTCCGGGCCCGCACGCGGCAGGAAGTGGAAGTGTGCTTGATTCTCACCGGGCTGGAGCCCTGCGACGAGCACAAGTGCTGGTGCGTTCCAAAAATCGGCTTCACGGGAAGAATATGCACACCCTCATTGCGTTAAAAATCTGGTCCTGCCTCAAGGAAAGATTGATTATATTTGACCACGGTGGCCCCGCCCAAACAACAGGGATGCACGCAGACGGAAATCGAATCTTTCCCCTAATTTCCTCACCGCGTAATCCCCGCGGACATGGGCCGGGCGTTCTGCAGCGACACCAATAAGGAGTCCTGGCTGGGAACCCGGCTAACTACCACCCATCACTCAGTCTACCGGAACGAATTGGGTTGCATGCTTGCTCTTGACGTTCTTCTGGCGGCATTCTTTTTAGACGCACGGGTAGCGCTCAGGGCATCCGGCCGGGGAGGTGATTTTCAACATGGAAAAGCAGACGGTTTTTGACTATTCGGCACCTCTTCTGGATGGGCACGAGCAATCTCTTGCCCAGTTCCGTGGGCAAGTGTTGCTTATTGTGAACACCGCCAGCAAATGCGGATTTACGCCACAGTATGCTGGGCTCGAGGCACTTTATCAGACTTACCGGGACCGAGGCTTTGCTGTTCTGGGCTTCCCATCGAACCAGTTTGGCGCGCAGGAGCCAGGGTCCGCAGCAGAGATTGCCACTTTTTGCGAGACTCGTTTCGCGGTCACTTTTCCACTTTTCGCCAAAATCGAGGTTAATGGGCCGGCCGCTCATCCTCTCTATCGTTTGCTAAAACGCGAACGGCCGGGACTGCTCGGCGTCTTCGGCTCAGGGAATATCCGTTGGAACTTCACCAAGTTTCTCGTTGACCGAAACGGGAGCGTGACGGCTAGATATGGCCCCGCTCGGAAGCCGGAAAAGCTCGCAGGGGCGATCGAAAGGCTGCTCGGCCCCCTTTAGGCAGGATTGGTTGGAGTTGTATGACAATACGGCAACCCGGCTCACATGCCGGGATGGAAAAGACGAAGGTTGCGTCCGACAGCCTTGATTAAACGTCAAAGAGGCATAGTGCGAATCAGTCGTTCCCTGCATTGGTTCTATTCAGCTGTCTCATCAGATAACATGGAAGTCTCGATGGTTTGTATTGATCGGGTCGCGGTGTGAGGTCAGTTCCTGAGTTTAGGCATGCGGGAATTTCCTCAATCCGGAGACGCAGCATGTCTATGTTTATGTTGTAGTTCCTTCCGACAAGCGGCGAATCGGTAGCGGACAGAACAAAGAATCGCCAGCCCGACTCGGGAGCGGGTAGCAGCCCTATGTGGATTGTTCGGCTTGCGCTTCGGCGGCCATATACTTTCGTCGTCTTCGCGCTTTTGATTCTTATTCTTGGCGTCTTCAGCATCCTTTCGATGCCGACGGATATCTTTCCGAATATTGACATCCCTGTCGTTACCGTCGTCTGGATGTACAACGGCCTCTCGCCGGAACAGATCGCCCAACGCATCGCTTCGCCCAGCGAACGCTCCATGACTACCACGGTCAGCGATATCGAGCACATCGAGTCGCAATCGTTGGCGGGTTTGACCATCATCAAGGTCTTTTTTCAGCCTCACGTAAATCTTGGCGTAGCGGTTGCCGAAATCTCGGCCATTAACCAGGCGCAACTGCGTCAATTGCCGCAAGGCACAAATCCACCTTTTGTGCTGCAATACAGCGCCTCAAGCGTGCCCGTACTGCAGCTGGGATTGTCAGGAAAGGGACTGACAGAGCAAGAGCTCTTCGATCTCGGACAGAACACTATCCGCGTTCAACTGGCAGAAATCGAGGGAGCGCAATCGCCATTCCCATACGGCGGCCGGCAAAGGCAGATCATGGTCGATCTTGATCTGAACGCGTTGCAGGCCCGCGGTCTTTCGCCGGTAGACGTGGTGAACGCAGTCAGTGCACAAAACCTGATTGCGCCCGCCGGCACCATGAAGGTGGACCGGTTCGAGTACCAGGTGGAGACCAACTCCGCGCCGAGTATTGTGGGACAGTTAAACAACATCCCAATCAAGGCTGCGAACGGCGCCATTGTCTACATTCGCGATGTTGCGCATGTTCGCGATGGAAGTCCGCCACAGACAAACATTGTGCGCGTCGACGGCCAGCGCGCGGCCGTGATGAGCATCATGAAGACCGGCTCCGCCTCTACTCTCGACATCATCAAGGGCGTGTACGAAAAGATTGAGAGCGTCAAAGGCCAGCTACCTCCGCAATTGAAAATCGAGGCGCTTTCCGATCAGTCGGTCTTCGTCAAAGCCGCAATTAATGGGGTTGTACGTGAAGCGATTGTGGCCGCTTGCCTTACAGCCGCCATGATTCTGCTTTTCCTCGGTAGTTGGCGATCCACCGTCATCATTGCGGTGTCCATTCCGCTATCGATTTTGTGCTCGTTGATCATGCTCTACGCGCTGCACGAGACCATCAACATCATGACGCTGGGCGGGCTGGCCCTTGCCGTAGGCATCCTGGTCGACGATGCTACGGTCGCCATTGAGAATATCAATCGCAACCTTGAAGCAGGAAAGGAATTGGAGCAATCCATTCTTGACGGCTCAGCGCAGATCGCGATTCCCGCATTCGTTTCCACCATCGCAATTTGCATTGTGTTTGTGCCCATGTTCTTTTTGAGCGGCGTTGCGCGATACCTCTTTGTGCCGATGGCCGAAGCGGTAGTCTTTGCCATGTTGGCCAGCTACCTGTTATCGCGAACGCTTGTGCCCACCATGGCCAAGTACATGCTCCACGAGTACGATGACGCACAAGCCGCTCGGAGGCACGCCAGCCGAAATCCACTTACGCGCTTCCAAATGGCGTTCGACTCCGGCTTTGAGAAATTCCGATTTGGCTATCTGCGCTTACTCACGTTTAGCGTGGATCACGCCAAAGTGTTTCTTACCGTATTTATGTTGTTCGCAGTTACCTCACTCGGGCTGCTCATTCCCTGGCTCGGACAGGACTTCTTCCCTTCAGTTGACTCCGGTCAGTTCAAGATTCACGTTCGAGGTCATACTGGGACGAGGATCGAAGAGACTGCTGCGCTGTGCGATCACGTGGATCAGACGATTCGCCAGGTGATTCCTGCAAGCGAGGTCGCCACGATCGTTGATAACATCGGCCTGCCGTATTCTGCGTTGAACCTTTCCTACTCCACTTCTGCACCCATTGGTCCCGCAGACGCCGACATTCAGGTTGAACTGACAAGAGATCACCGCCCCACCGCCGCCTACGTAGAAAAGCTCCGTTCCATTCTGGCTCACGATTACCCCGGCGTATCGTTCTACATGCTGCCGGTCGATATCGTTACGCAGATTCTGAACTTCGGCCTCACCGCTCCTATCGACATTCAGATTATTGGCACCAACCTGGCCGGGAATCGAGCGCTTGCGGAGAAGATGCTGGACGAAGTGCGCAATGTTCCCGGAGCCGCTGACACGCGTATTCAACAGCCTTTTAATGCGCCTATGCTGACGGTGGACGTGGACCGCACGCGTGCGCAATCAATGGGGTTGACGCAGAAAGATGTCGCAACCAGCTTGCTGGTTTCTCTCAGCGGCAGCTTCCAGACCACCCCCAGCTTCTATCTCGACCCGCGTAATGGCGTCACTTACAACGTGGCGACAATGACTCCGCAATACAAACTCGATTCAATCGGCGCATTGAGAAGTATTCCTGTTCCAAGCGCAACCGCCCAGTCGCAGAGCGTAAATGCGCCACCCGGAGTGACCAGCAGCGCAGCGCCTTCAACGGCAGTCCCCGGAGTTCCTTCGCCGCAAAACATTCTGGGAAATGTGGCCACTATTACGCCGGGCGCTGAACTTGGCACTGTGAGCCACTATGACGTCATGCCTGTGCTGGATATCTTCGCCAACGTGGACGGCACTGATCTGGGCAGCGTGACCCGTGGAATGCAGAACATCATCGACCGCCATCAAAAGGATCTTCCGCGCGGCTCGCACTTTACCCTTCGCGGCCAGAGCGACACCATGCGCAAGTCGTACATAGGTTTGCTTGCCGGACTGTTGATTTCGATCCTGCTCGTCTATCTGCTCATCGTTGTCAACTTCCAGTCATGGCTTGATCCGTTCCTCATCGTCTCTGCCTTACCGGCCGCTCTGGCAGGTATCGTATGGTTTCTTTTCATCACGCATACGCGGCTAAGCGTTCCTGCGCTGACCGGCGCAATCATGTGCATGGGCGTGGCCACAGCCAATTCAATTCTGGTAGTGAGCTTTGCACGTGAACAAATGGAAGCGCTCGTGGGCGACTCACGGCGCGCCGCATT